>Ga0196959_10000050_pt1 | contig 26947 bp, 27 predicted proteins | sample S1v_20metaG_FD_157521 | JGI IMG/M metagenome (GOLD analysis project Ga0196959, IMG submission 157521) | Soil microbial communities from Anza Borrego desert, Southern California, United States - S1+v_20 | ecosystem: Environmental > Terrestrial > Soil > Desert | place: USA: California | collected...
AGCAATCCATGATCCATACGTATCGAACATCATTTTCACCTCACGGAGGGTCACCATGGACTGGAAGCCCGCCGACCTGGGCGAGCGCGGGACCGCGCTCTGGGACTCGGTGACCTCCGCGTACAACCTGCGGCCCGACGAGCTGGCGATCCTCGCCGACGCCGCGCACGAGGCCGACATCATCGAGCGGCTCAAGGCCGAGTTCGCCTCCCGGGACCTGATCACGACCGGTTCGATGGGCCAGGACGTGGCCGCGCCGCACGTGAGCGAGATCCGGCAGCACCGGATGGCCCTGGCCGGCCTGCTGACCAAGCTCAAGCTCCCCGACGAGTCCGGCGCGGGCGGCGATCGCTCGGCGGCAGGCCGCGCGCTGGTCAACCAGCGCTGGCACCCGCGGAGCGCGGGATGATCGGCCGCATGGACTTCTTCTCCGGCACCCCGAAGCGCGAGCCCTCTGCCGACCAGCGCAAGAGCGCCGACGACATGCACGCGCAGTACACCGCCTACGTCGACGCGGGCTTCACCAAACAGCAGGCGATGCAGCTGGTGCTCGAGCAGGTCCGGGCGATGGTCACCGCGCTGGTTCAGCAGCAGCGCCCTCAGGGCTGACGTGGCCACCGCGCTCGCTGGCCGTCGCCGTGACGAGCGCGAGGAGCTGGCCGAGGTCGAGGCCTGGTACCGCGCCGAGCTGGCGCGGCCGGCCGAGTTCCCGCCGGTGGCCTGGGACCCGGTCCGGATCGGCCCGACCTGGCAGACCGAGGGTGGGCACTGGTTGCTGCCCGAGTACTCGCTCGGCTGGGGGTTCCTGGCCTGGTGCGGCCGGTGGCTGCAGGAGTCGCGCGGCGTGCCGTGGCGCTTCACCCTCGAGCAGGCCCGGTTCCTGCTCTGGTGGTACGCGGTGCGCGAGGACGGCCGATTCCTCTACCGGGACGGCGTGTTCCAGCGCCTCAAGGGCCACGGCAAGGACCCGATCGGCGCCTGCCTGAGCGCCGGCGAGATGCTCGGCCCGGTCCGGGTGGTCGACTGGGTCGACGGGCAGCCGGTCGGCGGCGAGTCGCTGACCGCGTGGGTGCAGACCGCGGCCGTGTCGCTCAAGCAGACCAAGAACACCATGCGGCTGTTCCCGGGCCTGTTCACCGCCGAGGCGAAGGCCCGCTACGGCATCCAGATCGGCCGCGAGCAGGTGCACGCCCTGGGCGACGAGCGGTTCATGGAGGCCGTCACCTCCTCACCGACCACGCTTGAGGGTGCGCGCTCCACGTTCGTGCTGATGAATGAGACGCACCACTGGCTGGACAACAACGACGGCCACGAGATGGCCGCCACGATCGAGCGCAACAGCACCAAGGCCAAGGGCGGCGCCGCGCGCACGCTGCGCATCACCAACGCCTACGAGCCCGGCGAGGACAGCGTTGCCGAGCGCGACCGGGAGGCCTGGGAGAAGGCGCAGAGCGGCGAGGTCGCCGACGTCGGGCTGCTCTACGACTCGCTGGAGGCCCCGCCGGAGGCGCCGCTGACGCCGGAGGCCGCACCGAGCGTGGTGGAGGCCATCCGGGGCGACTCGGTCTGGCTGGACACCGAGTCGATCGTCAAGTCGATCATCGACATCCGCAACCCGCCGTCCCGGTCGCGCCGGTTCTGGTACAACCAGATCACCGCGGCCGAGGACGCCTGGATGGACCCGCAGCAGTGGGACGCCATCGCCGCGCCGGACCAGCTGGTGCTGCCGAACGAGCCGATCGTGGCCTTCTTCGACGGCTCCAAGTCCGACGACTCCACGGGCCTGGTCGGCTGTCGACTGAGCGACGGGCACGTGTTCGTGATCGACTGCTGGGCGAAGCCCGCCGGCGAGCGCGGCCGCAGCTGGATCGTGCCCCGCCAGGAGGTCGACGAGGCGGTCACCGCGATGTTCGACGCCTACAACGTGATCGCGTTCTACGGCGACCCGTCGGACACCCGCGACGACACCGGCGAGCGGTTCTGGGAGCCGTTCCTCGACGACTGGCACACCCGCTACGGCCCGCAGCTCAAGCTCTGGAGCGTGCAGTCCGGCGACCGGCGGCACTCGATCGCCTGGGACATGCGCTCCCGCGAGCACGTGAACCTGTTCACCGGCGCGGCGGAGCGCTTCGTCGCCGAGGTGGCCGCCGGGCGGTTCACCCACGACGGCGACATCCGGCTGCGCCAGCACGTGCGCAACGCACGCCGGCGGCCGAACGACTTCGGCGTGTCGCTGGGCAAGGAGCACCGCGAATCGGCCCGGAAGGTCGACCTCGCGGTGTGCGCGGTCGGCGCGCGGATGCTGCGTCGGCTCTATCAGAACAAGGACACGTCCACGAAGGCTCGCTCCGGGAAGGTGTGGTGACCACCTACAGCAGGTGGATCCGCTCCAGCTCGCCGTCCGTGCTCCGCAGGATCAGCTCGCCTCCCTTGCGCAGCTCGAGCTGGACCCAGGCGTAGAGCTGCAGCGCTCGGTTGATCGTGTCCGTCTTGTTGTCCCCGGTCAGGACGCACGCATCGTTCAGTGCGGTGGACGCCTTGTCGATCAGGTTCACGGTGACACGTTCAGCAGTCATGCAGTAATCGTACATACAAAACACGTCCACGAAGCAGCGCAGTGGGAAGGTGTGGTAGTCCGTGCTTTCCCCGCAGCAGGCCGTGAAGCTGGTCAAGGATCAGCTCTACCCCGGCTACGACGCCGACCGGCAGCGGCTGGCCCGGATCGACCACTGGTACCGGTGGGAGCAGGAAGACATCCCGCTGCCGCGCAAGGCCACCCCCGAGCTCAAGCGCCTCGCGGAGCTGAGCCGGGTGCCGTGGCTCTCGCTGGTGGTCACCTCGTGCGCCCAGGCGATGTATGTCGACGGGTTCCGCTCCGAACTGGATCCGTCCAACGACCGGGCCGCGGGCGAGGAGGCCGAGCGGCAGGCGTCGCCGCCCTGGCGGACCTGGCTGGCCAACGCGATGGACCGCCGCCAGATCGCGCTGCACCGCGCGGCGCTGGCCTACGGCTGGTCGTTCGCGAAGGTGCTGCCCGGCGAGGACCCGGTCACCGGGCGGGCGATGTCGGCGATCCGGGGCGTGAGCCCGCGCAAGATGTACGCGCTGTGGGAGGACCCGGCCGAGGACGACTGGCCGCGCTACACGATGCAGGTCATCGAGTCCCGGCGCGACGGCGAGATGCTGGTGCGGGTGCTGGATGACACCGCCGAGCACGAGCTGCGCATCGGCGACGGCGGGACCGACGTGCACTACCTCGACCAGCCGCGGATCCACGATGCCGGGGTCTGCCCGGTGGTGCGGTTCGCGAACATGCTCGACCTGGAGGGTCGGTCGCCGGGCGAGGTGGAGCCGCACATCGCGATCGCCGCCCGGATCAACAAGACCTCCTACGACCGGCTGCTCACCCAGCACTTCAACAGCTGGAAGGTGCGCACGGTCGCGGGCATGGCCGAGCCGGACGACGAGGAGGTCGTCGCGCGCAAGAAGCTGCAGCTCCGTCAGGACGACCTGCTGGTCGCCGAGGACCCCGACACCAAGTTCGGCAGCCTGGACGAGACCCCACTGGAGGGGTTCATCTCCGCGCACCGGGCCGACGTCGAGACCCTGGCGGCGGTGTCGCAGACCCCGACGCACGAGCTCACCGGGCAGATGGCCAACTTGTCGGCGGAGGCGCTGGCGGCCGCGCGGGCGAGCCTGAACCAGAAGGTGACCGAGCGGCAGAAGAGCTTCGGCGCCAGCCACGCACAGATGCTGCGGTTGGCCGTCGCACTGGAGGGCGACGAGTCCTACGCGGGCGACCCGACCGGGCGCGTCACCTGGCAGGACATGGAGATCCGGTCGATGTCCCAGGCCGCGGACGCGCTGGGCAAGATGGCCGAGATGCTGCACGTGCCGCCGACCGCACTGTGGGCGCTCATCCCCGGGGTGGAGAAGACCGACGTCGCCGAGTGGATCCGGCTCGCCGAGGAAGGCGACCCGATCACGAAGCTGCAGCAGCAGATGGAGCGCCAGCGTCAGGAGCGCGAGATTCGCGCGAAGCAGGCGGCCCCGGCGGCGCAGAACGGCCAGCCGCCGACCAGCGCACAGCGCACCGGCGCCCAGGGCGGCCGGGCGCAGGCGGGCAGCCGTGGCGTCAACGGCTGAGGGCCGTCGGCTCACCGAGGCCCACCGCCAGGCGCAACAGGACGTGCGCGACGACTTCCTCGCCGAGTTCCTCGCACTGTGGGCGCTGCTGGACACCGCGCGCCTCGACGACACCGGGCCCGGCTGGGTCCGGGCGGTGGCCCGGCTGATCGTGGCCTACCGGCTGCTGTCGGCCGAGATCGCCACCCAGTACTTCTGGGAGTTCCGCGCCGCCGAGGCGCCGGACACGGTCGCTCGACCGCGGATCCCGGGCGGGATCACCGACACCACCTCGCGGCCGCCGAGCGCGCCGCCGCCGGCCGGGCCGAGCACCGGGCGACCGCCGCGTACTGCGAGCGTCCCTCCGCGCTCGCGCGCGGCGCGCATCCGTCAGGCCGAGCGCGAGCTCGACCGCGCGCTGCGGGGCTCCGGCGTCCGCTGGGACGTCGACGAGAGCGCGTTCGAGCTGCCGGAGCGCCGGGCGACGATCGAGATCCCGGACATCGACTGGTCCGAGACCGACCGCAAGATCGAGGTCGACCTGAACATCGCCGGTCCGATCGGGCAGAAGTCCAAGATCGGCAAGGGGCGCAGGCCCGAGGAGGCGCGCGACGTCTCGCTCGTCGAGGCCACCGGCACCGCCACCCGGCACGTGCTCACCGGCGGTCGGCAGAGCCTGCTCACGCTCGTGCAGGGCGACATGCAGGCGATCGGCTGGGTGCGGGTCACCGACGGCGACCCGTGCTACTTCTGCGCGATGCTGGCCAGCCGTGGGCCGGTCTACAAGAAGGGGTCGTTCGCGGCCTCGGACCCCCGGTTCACCGGGCCGGGCACGGTGAAGGTGCACGACCACTGCGCCTGCACGCTGGAGGCCGTCTACTCACGCAACACGCTCTGGCCCGGCCGTGCACAGGAATTCCACAGGCTGTGGAGAGAGCACATCTACCGGCGCTACTCCGGCGCGGAGGCCCGTCGGCAGTGGCGGCGGATCTACACCGAGCTGCAGCGTGAGGGACGCCTGAGCGCCTAGCCGATCCGCTCGAACGGTGCGCAGCCGCGGGTGCGGAACAGCACGTCGGTCGGCTCGATGGTGGCGATCAGCTGGCCGGAGTGCGCGCCGTCCGAGGCCACGATGTTGTCGACGATCCCGCCGGACGCGCTGGAGTGCGTCGACCACATGCAGTACCGGTTGTCGACCGCGCCCGCGGTGCGGTAGAGGCCCGGCGCGATGTCCCGCCCGACCAGCAGCACGGCGTCGCTGGTGCTCGCCGGCGCCCCGTCGGGGCGCTGCGCCGACAGGTCGAACTGGGCCACGAGCACCGCGCCCGCGACGACGCCGAGGAGCGCGACGAGCAGGCGGACGGGATAGCTGTGCAACAGGTCCACATGCGCAGTGTCGCACGTTCAAGACATTCCGCCGTCGACAGGAGCATTCCGTGGCCGGTCCCGACACTGCTACGCGCCGCAAGCTCGCGAAGCAGGGCAAGGCGATGCCCGACGGTGGCACCGGCTCCGGCGGGCGCTACCCGATCCGCAACGCCGCCGACCTCAAGAAGGCGATCCGCGCCGTCGGTCGCACGCCTGCGGACAAGCGGGCTGCGGTCAAGGCGCACATCAAGCGCCGGGCGGCCGCGCTGGGGCTGTCCAGGCTGATCCCCGACTCCTGGAGGTAGGAAATGGCGATCGAGACGTTCCCTGTCGAGACTTTCGACCCCGGTACCGGTGATTACGCGGAATGGGACGGGGACAACCATGAGGAACTGGCCGACTGGCTTTCCGCGAACGACTCCTACGCCTCCCCCTGGAGTGTTGGCTCCGTCGACGGGGGCACGCTCACACTCCGCCGTGGCGTCGGCTCCACTCCGGAAGCCACCCTCACCATGCAGGTCGGAGACTGGATCGAACCGGATCAGCCGACCGTCTACGACGCGGCGGCTCGCGCCAACATGGTGAAGCTGGACCAGTCCGGGAGGTACCGGCGCTTGGCCGACCTCCTCCCTCCGGACTCCGACTGTCCGGTCTGTCTCCGACCTCTTTCCTGAGGGGATAAGACTTCCGCCCGACATGGGCGGTTGACCTGCTCAAGCGCAGGTTTCCATCGTCCCGACAGGGGATGTGCACATGTCTCGACCCAACGGCCGTGCGGACTTGAACGACCGGCCCGACGACCAGAACGACGAGCTGGACGGCATCACCGAAGACGAGGCCGAGCAGCTGCTCGCCGACGCGGTGGACGCCGACGAGCGCGCGGGTGGCGACACCGACGACGACAGTGACGAGAACGAGGGTCGATCCGACAGGGACGACGCCGCTCTCGCCGCCCAGGTCGAGAAGTGGAAGTCGCTCGCGCGCAAGCACGAGAAGCAGTTCAAGTCGACGTCCGACGAGCTCAAGAAGTACAAGGACGCCGACAAGTCGGAGTCCGAGCGCCTGCAGGAGCGCGCCAGCACCGCCGAGTCCAGGGCCGGCACGGCCGAGGCCAAGGCGAAGGCGCTGGAGATCGCGATGGAGCGTGCCCCCGAGCACGCCACCCTCGCGCAGGTGCGCGCCGTCGCCAAGCGAGTGCGCGGCGACGACGACGAGGCGCTCGAGGCGGACGCCGACGAGCTGTTCGAACTGCTGGCGCCGAAGGCTGGGGCCAAGACCCCGCAGCGGCCGAAGGAGCGCCTCAAGGGCGGTGCCACTCCGGATGAAGAGCCGGAGGAGACCGACCCCCGCAAGCTCGCGGCGCAACTGCCGCGACGTAGCTGATCAGACAGCCGCACGGCTCGCCACAGGGCCGCCTGCGGGCTCCCCCCTTACCTCCAGGAGGTTCCTGTGGCTAACTCGTTCATCAAGCCGGAGCGCATCGCCGCTCAGGCGCTCGGCCTGCTCGAGCGCGAGATCGTGCTCCCGGCCCTCATGTGGCGCAACGCGGGCGGCGACTTCGCTGGCGCGGCCGGCGACACGATCACCATCCGGGTGCCGGCGCGCACCACGGCTCGCACCCGCGTGCTGCGCGGCGCTCGTGCCTACAACACGTCCGTCACCTCTGCGGACGGCACCACCGACACGAACGTCGCGGGCGCGGGCATCATCACGATGGATGAGCTGACCGAGACCAGCGTCGACGTGACGCTGGACACCGACGTCTACAACGCCATCCCGATCACCGACGAGGAGCTGACGCTCGACATCACCGACTTCGGTCGGCAGATCGCCGAGCCGCAGGTCCGTGCGATCGCGGAGGGCGTCGAGAATGCGGTGGTCGCCGAGATGACCGGCGCGCCGTTCCACCCCGACCACCAGCTCTACTTCGACCCGGAGGCCACCGCGACCACCGGGGTCGGTCCGTACGACGCGCTGGTCGACGCGCGGGTGCTGCTGAACAAGGCGAACGTCCCCCGCAACGAGCGCTACCTGGTCGTGGGTTCGGACTGGGAGGGCGTCATCCTCAAGTCCGACGACCTGCACGAGGCCGACAAGTCCGGGTCGGATTCGGCTCTGCGCGACGCCGACATCGGCCGGATCGCTGGCTTCTCGCGGGTGATCGTGTCCAACGCGCTGCCCAGTGACCAGGCGATCGCTTTCCACCGGACGGCGTTCGTCCTGGGGATGCGCGCTCCGGCGGTTCCGGCCGGGGCCAGCTTCGGTGCGTCGCGGTCGGCCTTCGGGTTGAGCATGCGCTGGATCAGGGACTACGACTTCCGCAACGTCCAGGACCGGTCGCTGTTCGACGTCTACATCGGCACGAACCACGTCGCCGACGGTCCGGAGGCCGACCCGGACGGTGCTGGTCCCGGCACGACCGGGCCGTCGGTCGTCCGCGCGGTCAAGCTCACGCTCGGCGCCGACCCGACCCCGTGATGGATCCGCTCGCGACCGTCGCGGACCTCCAGACCCGAATGGGGCGCACCTTCGAGGGCGTGGAGGCCGATCGGGTCCTCGCGCTGCTCGCGGACGCCTCGGATCTGGTCCGGGACGTCGCGGGCCGCACCTGGATCGACCCCGAGACCGGCCTCCTGGAGGTCGTCCCGGGGTCGGTCCGGTGGGCCGTGCTGCGCTCCACCGAGCGTGCGGTGCGCAACCCGGAGGGCTACTCGGCCGAGTCGGCCGGGGACTACTCGTTCCAGCGCACCGGCGTACAGCCGGGCATCTACCTCACCGAGGGCGAGGAGCGGGCGATCCGTCGCTCGCTCGGCAAGACCGGGTTGTGGACGCAGCCGGTGACCCGCAACGAGGAGGCGCTCCACACCGTCTGGCTCAACGACCAGTTCGGCGCGGAGCCGATCCCGTACGACATCTACCGGGAGTAGCCGTGAGCGCGCTGATCGACCGGGGTCCGCACACCGTGAAGATCTGGATGGAGGAGGAGGTCACCGACTCGCGCGGGAACATCATCCGCCGTCCGGCGGCCGAGCCGGTGACCGTGACCGGGTGCCTGGTGCACCCGATCGCCTCCACTCGCGGTGCGTTCCCGGCGATCGACGTGCGGCAGGGGCAGCGGGTCGACGCAGCCTGGCGGCTGCATGCCCGTGATGCCCCGCTGGGCTGGTGGTCTCGTGTCGAGTTCGACGGCAAGGTGATGACGGTGCTCGGCGGCCCACTGGTCTACGGCGCGTCGCCGGCCACCCACCACATCTCCGCCACCCTGGTCGAGGAGCGGTAGATGGCCGAGATCTACGAGTTCGCCGACGACGAGTACTTCGCGAAGCTGCCCGGCGTGCGGCGCGAACTGCGGCGCACGGCGTACGCGGGCGCGGCGCGGGCCGAGGCGGTCCTGGACGCACACCGCGCCCAGGGCCACTCCCGGATCACGGTCACCCGTGGCGACATCCTCGACTACTTCATCAACCTCGACGACACCCGGGGCGACCGGGCGGCGGCAGCCATCGAGTACGGCCGCCGCCAGCGCGGGGTCACCTCGGGCGTGCACGCCCTGCGGAGCGCGTTCTGATGCCCCGCTTCTCGGTGGACTACCTCGACGTCCTGCTGGAGCTGCTGCGGGTCGACCTGACGTTCCCCGGCGTCACGGTGATGTCCCGGATCCCCGACCACATCACGCAGTACCTGCCGCTGGTCGTGATCCGCCGGGTCGGCGGCGACAGCCCCTACCCGGAGTTCTACGACCAGCCCTGGATCAACGTGCAGTGCTGGGTCGACGACCAGGGCCCGAGCGGTGACCCGTTCCGCGACGCCGGCGACCTCGCCGACGACGTGCGCCGGGTGCTCTGGGAGGCCTGGAAGACCCAGCGGGTCGTGCCGGGCCTGGGCTGGATCGGCTACATCCGCGAGTCCACCGCGCCGCAGGAGGTCTCCGACGTCGACCGGCCCTTCCTGGGCAGGTACGCGGCAACTTACGAGCTGCGGGTCCGGCCCGCCGCTTGATCCCCGCACGGCTCCGCCACGGGCCGCCTGCGGTTGCTCCCCACCCCCTAGGAGGTACCCGTGGCAACGATCGACTCCGCCGTGCTCATCCCGGGCACCGGTCATCTCTACATCGCCCCGGCCGAGACCGCGATCCCCGCCGCGCTCACCGCCCCCGCCGCTCCGTGGGAGGACCTCGGGCACACCAGCCGCGAGGACGGGCTCACGATCACCCGCGACGGCGGCGACAGCGAAACGGTCGGCACCTGGCAGAACCCGACGCTGCGCGAGCGCCGCGAGCCCACCACGTTCGCGATCACGGCCTACCTGCACCAGGTGACCAACGACGTGCTGGAGATGTTCTTCGGCCCCGGTGACGCGACCGTCGCCGACCAGTTCGGCGTGACGTCCTCGACCGCCACGATCGAGCGCGCGCTCTACGCGCGGATCGTCGACGGCACCAACGAGGTCGGGCTCTACGTCCCGAAGGTGTCGATCTCCTCGGAGGACGACGTCGAGATCGACGTGGAGAACTTCCTGTCCTTCCCGGTCCGGATGACGGTCCTGCAGGTCACCGGCTCCAACCTGATGACCTGGATCGGCCCCGAGCTCGGCATCTCCGCGTGACCAATCGGCGGGCAGCGGACCCCCAGACCCCGCTGCCCGCCGATTCCCCTCTGTCCAGGTCTGGGAGTTAGGTCTGGGAGACCATGCCCCCCCGCAACACCACCCCCAAGCCCGAGCCGAAGGTCTCGCCCCTCGACCAGATGGGCGAAGACGCCGAGCAGTCCGAGCAGCCCGCCGAGTACCCGGTCGGCGCGCCGGAGTTCAAGGTCTACCTCGCCGTGCGGCCGCGCTCGCGGCGCGGTGAGTTCAAGCGGCTGCTTGCTGAGCTCACGGAGCTCAACCCCCAGCTGCGCGCCGAGCAGGCCGCCATCTCTGAGATCAAGGACCAGGCCGCCCGCGAGGCGGCCAGCATGCGGCTGTGGGCGCGCATGGATGAGATGTACGAGATCGTCGAGAAGGCGCTGCGCCTGGTCGCGGTGGACGTCGAGAAGTTCGACGCCTGGGCCGCGGAGGTCAGCGACGAGGATCTCCAGACCACCTGGGCCGTCTACCAGATGAAGGCCCAGCCGGGGGAAGCGTCGAGCTCGGCGAGCTGATCGAGGAGCACGGTCCGGCGCTGCTGTACGACCTGCTGCCCAGGGTTGATCTCTACGACCTGTGGCGGCCGGACAGCGGCCTGACCCCCCGCAAGGTGCTCCTCCTCGTCGGGCAGCTACCCCAGTCCTCCGCGTTCGCCGCGTCGGTGCGCGGTGGGCCGGAGTTCCGCCCCTGGACCGCGGAGCTCTACATCCTGGCCGCGATCGCCAACCTGCTGCAGGCCGCGAACCGGCAGCGGGCAGGCAAGCGCAACGCGCAGCCGATCGTCAAGCCGCCGGAGGCCAAGCGCCGCCCGCGCGTGCTCACCGTGGCCGAGCTGCAGCGGCGCCAGCAGCGCGCGGGCGGCGAGCCGACCACGCACGACCACAACTGATCAGGAACCGGGAGGTGACCGCGTGAGCTCTCCCGGTGGAACGACCGAGGTCGGCAGGGTCTCGATCCGGGTCTTGCCGGATACCGGTGGCTTCCGTCAGCGGCTGGTCGCGGCCGTCAACGCCGCCGAGCGCGACCTCGAGGTCACGGTCCCGGTCAACTTCGAGGTCGACACCGCCGGGCTGCGCACCCAGATCGAGGCGCTGGACAAGTCCAAGGTCACGATCCCGGTCAACTTCGACCCGGACTTGGCTGGGTTCCGCGCCCGCCTGGCGGCGCTGGAGAAGACCAAGATCACCATCCCGGTCGACCTGAACCTGCAGGACTCGATCGCGGCGATCCAGGCCCAGGTCGAGGCGCTGGACGACAAGCGGCTGCAGATCAAGGTGTCGGTCACCGGCGCCACCGCGGGGATCCGTCGGCTGACCGCGCTGGCGGCGCTCGTGGAGCAGCTCGACGGCCGCAACATCAACATCAACGTCGATGTGGACGCCGCCGCCGCCGTCGCGCAGGTCGCCGCACTGGAGGCGGCCCTCTCGGGCGTGCGGGCCTCGCTGGGGTCGATCAACACCGGCGGCGGCGGCGGATTCAACGGCATGCGCGGCGGCGCCCTGCGGGCCGCTGGGGCGCTGGCTCTGATCCCGCCGATCGCGGCGGCCATCTCGGTGGCCGGGGCCGGCATCACGGCGGTCTACGGAGCGGCGGCCACCGCCATCGCCGCCATCCCGGCCGCCCTGTTCACGATCGCCGGGCCGATCGCTGCGATCACCACCGGCCTGGACGGGATCAAGGCCGCAGCGAAGACGATCAAGCCCGAGTTCGACGCGATGCAGAAGGCGGTCTCGACCACCTTCGAGCAGCGGATGATCCCGGTGTTCGACAAGCTGGCGGACACCTTCCCCCGGCTGACCAACGGGATGCAGGGCACGGCGGTGTCGCTGAGCGACATCAGCATGCGGCTGGCCGAGATGCTGGCCTCCGAGCCGGGCCTGGACCGCATCGACCTGGTGTTCGCGAACATCAACAAGACGCTCGGCGACATGTCGCCCGGTATCGCGGCCGCCGTGGACGGCCTGCTCATCATGGGCAGCCAGTCCGGTGCGTTCGACGTGCTGAGCAGCGCGGTGAACACCTTCGGGACGGCGTTCCGCCAGTCGGTGCTCGAGACCATCGACGACGGCACCCTCGCCGGCGCGATGAACGGCCTCGAGACGATGCTCGACAACCTCGCGCTCGCCTTCGTCGGCGCGGTCGAGAACGGCATCGAGGTCTTCGCGGCCGCCGCGCCGGGCGTGAACGACGCACTGGAGGCGATCGGCGGGTTCTTCGACCGGTTCGACTGGACCAGCCTCGGCACCTCGGTCGGCGGGGTGTTCAGTGGGATCGCGGACGGGATCAACTCGATCCCGTCCGGCACGATCGACGCGATCGAGCGGGAGTTCGCCGAGCTGTCGGCGGTCTTCCAGTCCGGCGAGATGCAGGCGGGCATCCAGGCCATCGCCGACGCGCTGCCCGGGGCGATCTCGCTGCTCGGCGACATGACCCGGGACTCCGCGACCCTGGCTCAGGAGATCGGGCCGCTGGTCACGGAGCTGTCCGAGCTCTCGACCGGGCTCAGCAACTTCTCCACGCACGTCGAGGAGTCCGGCCAGCGACTCAACAGGGACCTGACCAACCCCACCGGGGGGCTCTCGCCGATCGGCAAGTGGATTGCCGACCAGCTCGGCATCGTCGACGAGGGTACGGCCACCGTGCCGCCTGCGATCGACAACCTGGGCAAGGAGACCGCGGCCGCCGCCGGTTCCAGCTTCGCCGCCGTGCCGCACTCGGTGGCGGGCCAGATGGAGGCGGTGCCGCTGGCGGCGACCCAGCCGCTGGAGCAGGTCCCACCGATGGTCGACAGCGCGCTGGGCCCGGTGCCCGCGCACGTCGCCGCCGCGCTCGCGAACATGTCGCCCGAGGTCGCATCCGCGCTGGTCTCGGTCACCGACGCGTTTGAGGCCGGGCTCACCGAGATGCCCGCGATCGTCGACGCGGCGTTCACCGATCTGTCCGGCCCGATCAGTGCGGGCATGACATCGGTGGCCCAGGGCGTGACCGACGGGATGATCGGCGTCGAGGGCGCGATGGAGGCCGGGCTGGTTAACGTCGGGTCGGCGGTGACCGCCGGGTTCGAGGCCATGCCCCCCGCCGTCACGACCGGCATGGCCGGCCTGAACGAGGCGGTCGACATCGGCTTCCAGTCGATGCTCGACGGCGTCGGCAAGCAGATGATCCAGTTCGGCACCGTCGTGTCGGACGCCTTCCTGGGGATCCAGCCGCAGGTCACTACGGGCATGTCGCAGCTGAACACCGCAGTCGACATCGGCTTCCAGTCGATGCTCGACGGTGTCGGCAAGCGGATGATCGACTTCGGCACGACCGTCTCCAACGCGTTCCTGATGATCCAGCCCGCGGTCACTACGGGCATGTCGCAGCTGAACACCGCGGTCGACATCGGCTTCCAGTCGATGCTCGACGGTGTCGGCAAGCGGATGATCGACTTCGGCACGACCGTCTCCAACGCGTTCCTGACGATCCAGCCCGCGGTCACTACGGGCATGTCGCAGCTGAACACCGCGGTCGACATCGGCTTCCAGTCGATGACCGACGGCGTCGGCAAGCGGATGATCGCGCTCGGTACGGTGATCACCACCGGCATGACCGGCTGGGCCGCGCAGTTCTCGCTCGGGATGTCCACGCTGACCAACACCCTGGTGCTCGGCTTCGACACCATGGCGGTGTCAGCGGCGGCCGGCATGGAGCGGGTCACCACGGCGATCACCACCGGCTTCACCACGATGGGCACCGCCGCCACCACGGCGATGACCAACCTCAACAACCAGGTCGTGGCCGGGTTCAACGAGATGGCCGGGCTGGTCGAGGCCGGCATGGCGCGCGTCGCGAACACCTTCACCTCGGGCTGGACCAACATCGGCACCGGTGTGACCACGGCGATGACCGACGCGACGACCGCGGTCACGAACGGCATGACCGACATGGAGACCGCGGTCGCGAACGGCATGACCGGCATGGAGACCTCGATCCAGAACGGCATGCGCAGCGCGCAGACCGCGGTCACGACCGGGGTCGCGGCCATGGTCAGCGTCCTGAACAACTCGGTCGGCCGGTTCCGCGCGGCGGGCGCCAACATGGGCGCGGCGCTCGCGGCGGGCCTGCGCAGCATGCTGGGTGCCGTCCGCGCCGCCGCCGACGCGCTGGCCCGGGAGGCGGCCCGTGCGGTCGCCGCCCGGGCGATGATCAACTCGCCGTCCAAGGTCTTCATCGCCTTCGGCGAGGGGATGGGCGAGGGCCTGGTCGTCGGCATGAACCGGTCCGAGACCGACGTCGAGCGGGCGGCCCGGTCGATGGTCGACACGGTCACGGCCAGCGCCTCCCAGATCACCGACGCGTTCGCGATCGACCCATGGGTGAGTGATTTCGACGCCCGGGTGAACGCCGAGTTCGACGCCCTGGCGTCCGTCGGCGCGACCCCGACCGGCAAGCAGACCGTGATCAACAACAACTACTACACCGAGTCGTCCGAGCGGGAGTCCGCGCAGATCGCGCGCGTGCAGCGCCGGCAGGCCGCGATGGGGTTGTTCGGATGAGCCAGTACCCCCCGCTCTACCCGCCGTGGTACCCGACCGCGGACCCGATCCCTGCGGTGACCGAGCGGCTGCTGGTCAACGGGGTGGACCTGGGCAGCTACGCGTTCATGACCTCGGACATCTCGGGGCTGCTGAGCGTGCCGGCCCGGCGCGGCGAGGACGTCGTCGTGGCGGGGCGGCACGGCCGGATCCGGATCCCGCGCAAGCGCTACGACGCCGGCGAGATCGTGCTGCCGATGTGGGTGGTCGGCTGCTACCCGGACGGCACGGTCCCGTCCGGCTCCGGCGGGATGGCTCGCGAGTTCTGGAACAACCGCGACGAGCTGCTGCGGTTGTTCCACGGCGACGACGTCGAGTTGGAGTTCACCCGGGCCGACGGCGTGACGTCCACGACCACGGTCGAGGTCGTGGACGTTATGGACTTCACCCGGCGCTACGCCGAGCCGATGGCGCAGGTCTCGGTCGCGCTCCGGCTGGCGGACCCCTTCTGGTCCGAGGCGGTCGACGTCTCCCAGACCATCACCGGTACGACCGGCACGACGGCCACCCTGACCGCGTTCGTCGGCTCGACGGCCCCGATCGCGGACGCCCGGATCACGTTCTTCGGCTCGGTGAGCAACCCGCGCCTGACGATCGGTGACCGCTGGGTGGAGTACCGCGGGGTGATCGGATCCGGGCGGCAGCTGGTGCTCGAGTGCGAGCACTGGCGGGCCTCGGCCGGGACGGGGGCGGCGTGGTCGCCGTCGCCGCTGCAGGTCTATCGGGAGCCGGGCCCGGCCTGGCTGGAGATCCCCCCGTCGGCCGTGCCGTTGACGGTCACCTTCGCCCACACCGGTGGTGGTTCGGCCTCGGTCGAGATCGCCGGCCGCCGCAAGTACCTCTCACCGTGAGCAGGAGCTGATGAGCAACCTCTACGACACCGCCAGGTCCGGATTCCTGGCTGGCGAGATCGTGTGGAAGTCCTCCGGATCGGTCATCAAGGCCGCCCTCGTGCGGGGCTACACGTACAGCTCCGCCCACAAGTTCGTCTCCGACGTGCTCGGCGCGGGCGGCACCCTGGTCGCCACCGATACCCTCAACTCGCTGACCAACACCGCCGGCGTCGCCGACGCGGCCGACGCGGTGTTCGAGGCCGTCCCGGAGGGCACCGCGATCCCGCACATCGTCATCTACCAGGCGAGCGCGGTCACCGGCGGCGCGGACGTGGCGGCCAGCGCGCAGCGATTGATCGCGTTCCTGGACGCCGGCGCCGGCCTGCCGGTCCTGCCGAACGGGCAGGACATCACCGTGGCCTGGTCGCCGGGCGCCGACCGCGTCTTCCGGATCTGAGGGGGGACCGATGGCCGACCTCTACACCCCCTACACCTGGGTCGACGGCGAGCTCGTCACGGCCGCGCAGGGCGCGAACCGGTGGGAGCAGGGCATCGAGAGTCTCGACTCCGCGGTCGACCTGCACGGCGACCGGCTGGACGCGGTCGAGGCCGCACTCGCCGGGGCGAGCAACAACACGCTGCCGGTGGTGACCAGCTCGACCCGCGGGACGCCGACGAAGGGTCGCATGGTCTTCGACGACACCATCGGGCAGCCGATCATCGGCAACGGCACGGCCTGGATCCAGTTCGGCGCCGGCGACGTCGTCGAGGGCCCTGGTTCGAGCACCGCCCCGGCGAACTTCACCGTCACGGTCAACCCCGACAACTCGATCCTGTGCCAGTGGTCGGCGGTCGCGGGCGCGTCGCACTACAAGCTCTACGAGGTGCGCTCGCCGGACGGCGTGGATGGCGCCACCGAGCTGACGACGACCTCGTCGCTGCGCACCCCGAGTTCGATGGGCTACTACGAGTACTGGTGCACGGCTTTCGTCGATGGCGTCGAGTCGGCGCAGTCCGCGCACGGCATCTGCAGCCTGCCGTACGGCAGCGACCCCGAGGACCCGGGCAGTGGCGGCCCCGCCGGATCCCCGGCCGAGCTGCTCGCCTTCGGCGCGGGCGGCGGCGAGTGGAACCTGGGCGTGGGCTACCCGAGCGGACACGTCGACATCTCCCCGTCGCAGCTGGAGAGCGGCTGGTCGGAGGCGCCGTACTTTTACATCAACGACGCCGGGACCAAGGTCCACTTCCAGGTCCGGATGGACGGCGGCAGGACTTCGTCGAACACCAAGTACCCGCGCTGTGAGCTGCGGGAATACCGCAACGGCTCGAAGGCGTCGTGGAGCGGTTCGTCGGGCCTGCACGTGATGTCCGGGCGCACGACCGTGATCCACATGGAGGACGACAAGCCGGAGATGGTCGTCGCCCAGATGCACGACGGCAGCGACGACACCCTGCAGATCCGGTGCGAGGGCACCGAGTGGGTGTGCAACATCAACGGCGAGACGCACTCGACCTCGCTCGGGAACTTCTCCTGGGGCACCGAGGTGGCCTGGGAGATCCGGGTCGACGACGGCACCCTGACGATCAGGATCAACGGGGCTACGAAGATCACCACCGACCCCGGGTGGGGCGGGGGTCAGTACTTCAAGGTTGGGGTTTACCCGCAGCAGAACTCGACCGACCAGGACAACCCGGACAGCGGGTACGCGTCCTGCGAGCTGCGCGACCTCGTGGTGTCGCACAGCTGATGGCCGTCTACGACGAGGTGTTCCCGGACGGGACGCCGTACCCGCCGATTCCGCTCGGCACGAACACGGTCAACGTCAGCTCGTCCTCGGCGCTGTCCTCGGCGCTGTCCTCGGCCGCGCCCGGGGACCGGATCATCCTCGCCGACGGCAGCTACTCGGGCGACTTCACGATGTCCGGAAAGGCCGGCACGGCGGCCAACGGGATCTCGGTCGAGGCGGCCAACGTCGGCGGCGCGACGATCTCCAGCGGGTCGACGTGGCGGATCACCAACTGCAGCTACGTCACGGTGTCCGGGCTGATGTGGTCGTGGCAGGGCGAGGGCGAGACCTTCCAGTTCCGCGGCAGCAGCCACCACTGTCGGCTCACCCGGTGCACGTTCGGCCCGAGCTCGCACACCGAGTCGAGCGACGTGCAGACCTGGATCTACGTCGGCGACGACTGCTACCACGTCCGGATCGATCACAACGAGATCCGGAACAAGGGCACCAGCGGCAACGGCGTCCGGGTCTACGGCAGCTTCGACAAGGTCGACAACGGCCAGGGCTCCTCGGCGGGTTGCCGGTGGGTGCGGATCGATCACAACATCTTCCGCTCGATCAAGCCCGAGGTCGGCAACGACAAGGAGCCGGTGCGCTACGGCGTGTCGACCATGTCGCGGACGATCGCCAACGGCGTGATCGAGCGCAACCACTTCGAGGACTGCATCTGCGAGCCCGAGCTCATCAGCGTGAAGATGGGCGGGATCCGGACCACCGGTAACACCATGCTGCGCTGCGCGGGCGGCCCGGTGATCCGGCACGGCACCAACTCGATCATGAACGACAACTACGTCGTGGACCGGGTCGACACCTTCGGCGAGACCATCGGGTCCGGGGGAATCCGCTTCTACGACGCCGACCACGATGTGCGCTTCAACTACATCGACGGCGTCTACGGCGGCAACTTCCAGGGGCCCTTGCTCTTGGACACCGGTGACGCGGAGGGCTCCTCGTCGAACCTGAGCGCGCACTGGCGGGTGATCGGCGCGCTGGTCGAGCGCAACGTGCTGGTGTCCAACCCCGAGGGCATCCGGATCGGCGACAACTACAGCTCGGTGCCGCGGGACTGCACGATCCGCGACAACCTCGTCGTTGACACCGACTCGGGCGCGGCGATCACGCAGCGGGTCGCCCCGTCGAACACGGTGTTGACCAACAACACCTACTACGCCAGCACCTCGGCCGCCGGCATGACCCAGGACGCCGACACCATCTGGCGCAAGCCCGGCTACGGCCCGCGGCTGACCTACCTGACCGCGACCGACGTCGGGCCGTCCGGCGACCTCGAGGACACCGACGGCACCGGCGCCGAGGTGGACGGCACCGCGCCGGTCGCGGTCCCGGCCGACGTGCTGAACATCGGGCCAGAGGCCGGACAGAACCACTTTCAGCTGCAGTGGGCGGCGGACGGCGCGGGCGCCATCACGATCACCGAGTTCGACGATGTGGCCGCCGGGTTCGCCGCCGATCCGTACTTCGTGGTCGTCGATCGGTCCACCCCGACCGTCCCGGCTCCGCCGGCCGTGCAGTTCCGGGTGCGCGCGGACGCGGCCACGACCCCGAACTCGACCGAGCCCCGCTCGGAGTTGCGGGAGACCCGCGCCGACGGCAGCGAGATGGCCTTCGACGCGATGACCGGCGATCACAGCTTGCGCACCCGGTGCCGGGTCACGCACTTGCCGGCCGCCGACCCCGAGGTCGTGGTGGCGCAGCTGCACAACGGCGTGACCGGAGACCGGATCTCGGTGCGCACCCAGCTGGTGTCCGGGCAGACGAAGCTGCTGGTGCGGATCAACGGCACCCAGGCGAACCCGCGGCTGTCCGAGTCCTACGTGGTGGGCACTGAGTTCGAGATCGAACTACGGGTGCTCGATGGCGGAGCCGTCGAGGTCTACTACGGCGGCTCGTCGACGCCGATCGTCACCGGCCAGCTCGAGCCCTCCGGCGCGGGCGCGAGCTGGTACTGGAAGGTCGGCGCGTACGCGGCGTTCAACGAGACCACCGTGGCCGCCACCGAGTACGTGTCGGTGGAGCACCGCGACCTGGTCGTCACGCACGGCGGGTACCGGGTGGACGCGGGCGCGGACGCCCAGGTCGTGGCCGGGCAGACGTTCTCCCGGGACGCGCTCGAGGTCGGCCTGACCGGGATCACCTCTCGCCGGTGGTCGATCGTGGCCCGGCCGACACCGGAGGAACCGGACCCCGAGGATCCGCCGGCGGACATGACGCAGGCCGCGATCCGACACGGCTGGGGCACACCGCACGCCCTGAGCGATGAGTTCAACTACACCGGGCCGCCGAACTCGACCAAGTGGAAATTGCCGGGACAGGACTGGGCCGGACACAACGGCAACGGCCGCCGGCGCCCGGAGCGCACCACTGTGGACGGTTCAAAGCTCGTCATGACCGGGCTGGCCAACGGCGATTCCGGATGGTGCCAGCACCGTCTCGACGTGCAGTACGGGCGCTGGGAGGCGCGCGTGCGCAGCTTCGCCGGAGCCCCGTCCGCGGGTGAGCCGGACAGTACCAGCAACGGAAACGATTACCACCCACTGCTGCTGCTCTGGCCGGAGAGCAACTCCCGTCAGACGGATGGTGAGTACGACTTCATGGAGAACGGGGCGCCGGGCGAATCCACGCTCGAAGCCTTTATCCATTATCCGCACCCGGGTACCGAAGTGGTGCAGCAGGAGCATTTCGAGCGTCCCAACAGCTCACTGCACCAGTTCCACAACATCGCGATGGAGTGGACGTCGCAGCACATCAAGGGGTTCTTCGACGGCGTGGAGTGGTTCAGCGTGAGCGGAGGTGGAAACGACGTGCGGCGCGACATCCAGACCATGCCTGCGGGGCACCTCGTGATCCAGCTCGACAATTTCGACGGTACCGACCAGACACCGGCGACCATCGAGGTCGAGTGGTTTAGGTACTACCTGCTGTGACCGGGCCGATCGATTTCGACGCGGAACTCGACTGGACGGCACCGTCGACCCTGGGCGACTACGTCCTGCGGTACGAGGTCGAGTCCAATGAGGGGACCTTCTCCGACGACGTCGTGGTGTCGGTGGTCGGGGTGCCGACCGGACCCCAGACGGTCACGCCGTCATCGATCCCGTCGCGAACCGCCGTCGGTCGACCGACGGTCACCGTGGACCCGCCCGAGGGCGCGATCCTCACCGTGCTCGGCGACAACACCGTGCTCGGCGAGACGTTCTACCTGGGCTACAGCCCGGTGGTGCCGGCCGGGCCACAGACGGTGTCGCCGACGAGCATCACGTCGCGGACGATCGTCGGGCAGCCGACGGTCACGGTCGACCCGGCCCCGGTCGAACAGACGGTGTCGCCGACGAGCATTCCGTCGCGGCTGCGGTTTGGCGCGCCGTCGGTCACGGTCGGTGCGGCCCCGCCGGACCAGCCGATCACCGACTTGTCGATCTCGCTGTTCGCGATCACCGCCACCGGCGCGGCGGCGCTGCCGGACTTCACTCGGCTCACCCTGTCGCCGCTGCGCAACTCCGGCGGGTCGATCTCGGTCGACTACCCGCCGACGGGCGAGAACTTCGCGGTCCTGCGCGACGCGATCACCTCGGGCCGCGACGTCGAGATCGAGGTCTGGACGTCCGGCACGGCGCAGGGCGCGCTGCGCGGCTACCTGCAGGAGGCCGAGGGCGACGACACCGCCGAGGACGGCGGCTGGACGTTCGCCGGCGGGTTCCTCGGGCTGCGGATGGCCGAGGCCGTCATCTACCCGCAGGACCCGGGCCCGCTCGTCCCGGACGACGACGACAACCCGGACAACGACAGGCGCGCCAACGAGCGCCGCGAGCTGATCTTCTCGCAGGCCACCGCGGGCACCGTGATGGCCACCGCGATGCAGCAGGCCCAGGCGCGCGGCGTGCTGACGGACATCGCCTGGGACTTCACCGGCACGCACGACTCCGACGGGGTCGCCTGGCCGGACGTGATCACCTCCAAGTTCTCACCCGGCTCGACGTACAAGCAGATCCTCGACCGGCTGGTCACGCTGCAGCTCGCCGAGTGGGACGTGGTGTGGACCGGCGCGCACCGGGTGCTGCGGATGTGGGTGCCCGCGGGGCGCGGCGAGGACCTGACACTGCTCGACCCGCCCGTCGTCCTGCGACACGGCCAGAACATCCTCGACGCCCCTCGCCGCTGGAGCGTGCGGGAGGCCGCGACGACGGTCCTCGCCGCCGGCTCGGAAGGGCTCTACGCGGACGCCACCGACGCGTCCGCGGTCGCCCGCCGGGGCCGGGAGATCGAGCGCTACGTCTCGGCGAACAACCTGGCCGAGCAGAACGCCGTGCTGGCCTACGCCACCAACCAGCTGCCGCTGGCCACGACCGGCCTGCACGAGGTCACCCACGGCATCGGGTTCCTGCCCGGCAGCCCGCGCCCGATCGTGACCTACGACGTGGGCTACTGGCTCTACAGCGAGTCCTCCGGGGCCATGGAGCGGCTGCGGGTGGTGGCGTGGACGCTCACCGTGGACGCCCAGCAGGCGATGTCGGGCACGGTCACCCTCAACGACACCATCACCGACGCCCTGGTGCGGCTGCAGGCCCGCCTGGACGCGATCACCGCGGGCGAGACGGTCGTCGGCACCAGCACGCCGCCGGGCGGCAGCCTGGACGACATCACCCCACCGGCTGCACCGGAGGGCCTGGTCGTCTCCTCGATCGCCTACCAGGACCCGGCGCACACCCAGACGCTGGCCAGCGTCACGGTCGGCTGGCTGCCGGTCGTGACGAACGCCGACGGATCGAACTATCCCCAGGTCCAGGCGGCCAGGTACATCATCTTGCGGCTCGAGGACGTCGACCCGGAGCGCCTCGAGGACACCGGGATCAACGAGGACTGGACCTGGTCCGACGCGCCGCAGGTCGTGTTCGACCACAACGACGAACTGCTCGCCGCGTGGGAGGCCGACGGCAGCCCCGGCGCCGGCGACGACTACCCGGCCCAGATCGTGTGGCTGCAGGCCTACGTCGACAGCTTCTCGGCCACCCCGACCGCCACCGACGACGTGGCCGGGTACAAGGTCAGGTACGCCTACATCGGCCTATCGCAGGTGGGCGGGATCCCGAGCTCGGACCCGTTCCCGGACGACGACCGGGTCTACTACGAGGCCACCCCTGCGAACGGCACGCCGAGCACGTCGTGGACGTTCGGCGGCGTCGAGGGCGGGGCGAACCTGCGCATCGAGGTCGCCGCGTTCGACCGGTCCGGCAATCAGGGCCCGTGGGCCAGCATCGGGCACGACACCGCGGTCGACGACACCCCGCCGCCGCGTACCGGGCCGCCCGCGGTCGCGGCGTGGTTCCGGACGCTGAACGTCACCTGGGACGGGCTCGGCCAGCTCGGCGAGCCGATGCCGGTCGACTTCGATCACGTCGAGGTGTGGGTCGGGCGCGGCGCCGACCTGGCTCCGATCCCGTCCACGCCGACGCTGTCGGCCGCGTTCGACCCGCTGTCCGTGAACCCCCAGCACGTCGGGAACCTGTTCGCGGCCGGCACCCACAACGTGACCGACCTCCCGCACGGGGTCGGCTACTACGCCGCACTGCGCGCGGTGGACCGATCCGGGAACCCGTCGGACCTCTCGGCGGTCGCCGGGCCGGTCACGGCCGAGCAGTTGTTCCCGGACGACCTGCGCGACCAGATCATCAACGACAGTTCGATGATCGCCGCGCAGACGGTCGGCAGCCTGCAGGTCATCGACGGCGCGATCATCCGGGCGAAGATCGCCGAGCTGGCGGTGGGCGACGGCAACATCGAGGCGCTGAACGTCGGCAAGCTGCGGTCCGGAACGATGATCGCCCAGGTCACGATCAGCGGGAAGTTCCGGACGCACGAGTCCGACGCCGCGAACAGGGTGGAATTCGACGCCGCCGGGATCAGGCTGTACCGCGGGTCCACAGTGGTCGGCGACTGGCGGGTCGCCGACGCGTCCATGCTGGTCACCGGCACCTACCAGAGCGCGCTGTCCGGCCAGCGGATCAACATCCTGCCCGGCGGGACGCAGCGCTTCTACCCGACGAGCGGCATCAACTACAGCGAGATCGCGAACGCCGGCAACGACCTGGTCATCCGGGGCCCGCGCGACTCGGATGGCCGCAGTGGTCGGATCAACGCCAACATCACCGGCGTCGGGTTGAACTACTCGGCCGAGTCGGAGATCCCGTCCCGGCTGCGTTCGGAGATCGTGCTGTTCGACCGGCGCACCCGCATCACCGCTGCGTTCCAGGCGTTCGAGGTGGACGGCCGGTTCTCGTCCCCCGACGGCGGCCGACGGCGCGTGCAGTTCTCGCAGACCTCCTCGTCCGGCACCACGATGCCCTACTCCTACGTCCAGTACGGGACGGGCAACTCCGGGCACGGCGGAATGTTCGGCAATGGCGCCGGCTGGAAGTTCGAGGTCGGCAACATGCTGGTGGTCGACGAGTCGCTGAACAGCTTCGGCCCGATCAAGGCGTCGGACTTCGTCGTGGGCTCCTCCCGTGAGGTGAAGCGCGACATCCGTCGGGCCCGGACGGGCATCGACGTCCGGCAGCTGTTCCGCGAGGTCCAGGCCGTGATGTTCAACTACCGCTCCGACCGGCCCGAGGCCCCGCCACGCTTCGGCGTGATCGCCGAAGAGTTGCCCGAGGAGCTGCGCCGGGTGTCGCCCGACGCCAACGGTGGCGTGGAGCTGTCGATCGACCTGGCGTCCCAGCTCGGTCTGCACCACGCCATGCTGAACGATCTTGTTGCTCGACTTGACGCCCTGGAGGGCCACGCGTGAACCCGGACGAAATCGACGTCGGCGAGGTGCTTGAGGAGCTCGACCCGCTCGGCCGTGCCCTGTTCGACGGCGCGCTCGGCCGCGTCCGCCTGCGCAAGGCGCAGGCGCGCATCGCCGAACTCGAGCAGCAGCAGACGAAGGAGGCCTGACGTGGCGACCGAGTTCCCCGTATTCGTCGACGTCCCCGAGGGGGAGACGCCCGCGCCGGGCACCCCGGACGCGGACGCGGCCTACCTGAACAGCGTAAACGGCGCGATCAACACGCTGGAGAACACCGTGCCGGGGAAGGTGGACGCGGGCGAGCTGGCCACCGTCGCCACCTCGGGCGCCTACACCGACCTGATCGGCACGCCCTACATCCCCACCGTGCCCGGCGACATCGGGGCGCAGCCCGCGGGTGACTACGTCACGCCCGCCGAGCTGGCCCCGGTCGCCACCTCGGGCGCCTACGCCGACCTCACCGGCACGCCGACCATCCCGCCCTCCTACACCGACGAGCAGGTGCGTGACGTCGTGGGGACGGCCCTGGTCGGCGGCACGAACATCTCGGTCACCCCGAACGACGCGGGCGACACGATCACGGTCGACACCACCTACGACTTCGCCGCGCTGGAGACCGACGTCCAGAACTTGGACGACCGGGTGGCCGCGGTCGAGGGCAACGTGGGCCCGCCGAACACCCAGACCGGGAACACCTACACCCTCACCCTCGCCGACGCCGGCAAGACCGTCGAGATGGACACCGGGCTGCCGAACACGGTGACGATCCCGGCGAACAGCGCGGTGCCCTACCCGGTTGGCACGACCGTCGAGGTCTGCCAGTACGGCGCCGGGCGGACGAAGGTCGCCCCCGCTGCGGCGGTCACCCTGCAGGCGCCGGCGGGGACCACGCTGGCCGGCCGGTTCGCCAGCGTGCGGCTGCGCAAGCGTGCGGTCGACGGCTGGGTGCTCAACGGCGACACCGTGTCGGCCAGTCCGGACACGGTGGTGTACGGCCCGGGGTTCCAGATGGACGACCTGGGCAACATGCAGGTCGGCGGCGACTCCGACCCCGAGGACAACATCTTCGTGGCCTACTACTTCATCGCCGCCGCGACTTCGCCGCTGAACAGCGTGCAGCTCTACATCATCGACGAGTCGAGCCCCGGCTACGGCGGAGGCACCGGCGGCACGCTGCGGATCAGTGTGCAGGGTGACAGCAACGGGTTCCCGGACGGCACGGACCTGGCCTCGGTGGACGTCGTCGGGCCGGAGGGCGACTTCCCGACCTACGTCTTCCCGACGCCGGCCACGCTCCAGCAGGGGCGGAAGTACCACCTCGTCTTCACCAACGTCGACCCCTCCCCGAAGATCAACTTCGTGTCGGTCGACCTGACCTGGACCTCGATCCCGCAGACCCCGCGCCAGTACCGGTGGACCGACGCCGAGCTCGGGGTGACCCGCAAGTTCGGCACCACCGGCTCCTGGGAGTTCACCGACGCCGAGCGCCGCCACACGCCGATCTTCAAGGCGACCTACGCCAACGGCGTCACGCAGGGCCAGGGCTACATGGAGCGCAGCACCTACGAGCCCGACCAGATCGGGCACGTCACCGGCAGCCTCGCCATGGTCCGCGAGCGGTTCACCGTCTCCGGGGGCGCCCGCACGGTGTCCGGCGTCGGGATCCGCCCGCTGCGCGTCAGCGGCACCGACCCGCTGATCATCACCCTGGAGAACAGCTCCGGCACCCTGATCGACAGCGCGTCGATCCCGGCCGCCAGCATCGCCGTCGGGCCGGACGACGACACCGGCTACAACGCGGTGATGGTGACCGCCCCGTTCGCCCAGACACGGACGCTGCTCAACGGGCAGGAGTACCGGCTGCGCCTGTCCACGGCCAGCGGCACGATCTACAAGGCGTTCGTGATCAAGAAGGGCACCGACTACGGCTTCACCGCCCCGACGTACTTCGCCGACGGCTACGCGGAGAAGACCAGCGACGGCAGCTCCTGGACCAGCCTCGGGTACTCGGCCGAACGCAACGACCTGCAGTTCTACCTGTGGTAACTCGCTACCGCCCGTACCCGGCCGGGGCGATCCCCGCGCACTCCTGATCGGAGGCCCCGTTCAGGTGGACGCGGTACTCGCCACGCTCGTGGGGGCGCTCCCACAGCTCGGCGCCGGTGGCGGCGTGATCGTCTTCTTCTGGCTGTTGATCCGGTGGTCGGGGCAGGATCGCACCGACTACCGAGCTCAGCTCACCGAGCAGTCCGCCCGGCACGCCGACGAACTGCGCCGCATCAACGGCGACCACGACGCCGAGCTCGCCGAGCTGCGCACCGAGATCCGCAACCTGCGGGAGCGGATCGATCACCTGAACACCCTGCTGGACCAGGAGCGGGCCGCGAGGCGCGCGGCGGAGGACCAGATGCGCCACCCCCATCCGCCCGATCCGTACCGAGGCGGTCCGCGGTGAGCCGAGCCAAGCACAGGTTGCAGATGCTCAGCCGCTCGCGCGTCCTCGTCCTCGCCGCTGCGGCGCTGATGGTGGCGTTCCTCGTCGTGTCGGTGCTGTGGGCGCAGCGCGGCGAACAGCAGGCCCAGACCCAGACCGGGGTGGTCGCCCAGGAACGCGATGCCACCGCCGCCCAGGCGCAGTCCCTGGCCGAGCAGATCAAGGCGGCCTGCTCGGCCGCGGCCCTGTCCGGTCCGGTGTGCGAACAGGCCGCCGCCGTCGCCGCCACCCCGGTACCGCCGGTGCCCGGCCCGCAGGGTCCGGCCGGTGACCCGGGGCCCGCCGGAGAGCCGGGTGTGCCCGGACTGCCCGGCGAGCCGGGTGCGACCGGTCCG
>Ga0196959_10000057_pt1 | contig 25286 bp, 19 predicted proteins | sample S1v_20metaG_FD_157521 | JGI IMG/M metagenome (GOLD analysis project Ga0196959, IMG submission 157521) | Soil microbial communities from Anza Borrego desert, Southern California, United States - S1+v_20 | ecosystem: Environmental > Terrestrial > Soil > Desert | place: USA: California | collected...
GTCGGCCAGGTTGGGCATGACCATGATGATGAGCACCGTGGCAATATCTTCCATGACACGCCAGCCGACCGCGACTTGGCCGTCCGGCGTATTGAGCCAGCCCTTATCCATGAAGCCTCGGAGCATGACGATGGTGCTGGCGATGGACAGCACCAGCCCGAGTACCAATCCGGACCGGGGCGTCCAGCCCCAGTATTGGCTCAGGCCATAGCCCAGCACCAGCATGGTCAGCATTTGCCCCAAGGTGCCCATGATGGCGATATCGCGCACTTTCCAGAGATCGGCAAAGGAGAAATGCAGCCCGACGCCGAACATCAGAAAGACGATGCCGAGCTCCGCCAGCTGGTTGATGGTTTCGGCATCGGCCAAATACCCCGGTGTAAACGGGCCGATGACCACGCCCGCCAGTAGATAACCCACAATGGGCGGCAACCCGATGCGTTGAACGACGAGTCCCCCAAGAAACGCCACGCTCAGCGTAGCGGCGATGTTTTCGAGCAAACTCAAGTTATGCATAGGAATATGAGATTAAAGAACGGCCATCAACCGATGAGCCTTACACGTTCTCGTCTTGCAAGAAGGAAATTTGCGCGCAGTCCGAAAAGTTCAACGGGCAGCGGCGAAGCGCTGCCCCATCGGCTCGATCATTCGGAACGGCAACCGCATAAAACTTGCTGCGAGTTGGCGTAAGGACGCCATACTCGGCCAAGGGATGGGATGCTTGGGCCACAGTGTTCTAAAAGCTGCAGGAGCGTCTGCAACGCTCCAGAAAGTCGAAAAAATGCCAGCTCGAAATGTGCGAGCGGATCGAGCGACCGCGCATGATAGGCATGATTAAGGCACCTGCCGTATGCTCCATCTGCCAATCGGACATGGTGCAAGCTCCCGCACGACATAGTTCAACCAATGCTCAAGGCTGTTTAGGTTTTACATCGCTTTCCTGGATATTTCCGTTAGGATCGAGCTCGACTTCTCTTTCGCGCTTACCTTCTTTGATCTGGACCTCATAGCCGATTACTTTTCCATCCGTATTGCTGACCTCGAATACCTCGTCCACCTTGGCTTTTGGGTAACGCTGCTTTACCGTTTGCATGACCGGTTCAGGCAGCTCATTGGTCTTGATGGTCCGCTCGGTTTCCACGAGGGTGCCATCGGCGCGGTACACTTCGTCGATTTTTTGTCCGTCGTCGGTAAAGTCGATTTCATAAGCCGCCTCGCCGTCAACGCTCTCTTCTTCGTACTTGACGTTTTTGGCATTCGGATGGGCTTTTTGAAACGCCGAGAGCACGGCCTGGGGCATTTTGCTCTTGTGCAAAGGCTTTTCTCTAGCGATGGCCGCTCCGGATTCAAGGACGACGGCGGCAATAACCGCCACGATCAAGATGGGTCGCTTCATGGTATTCCCTCACTCGTGGTGGTCCGACATCCCTTTATACACTAACGAGACGGCCTCGGAAGTTCGGATACTTACGGATAAACGGCCCCGATGCCCTATTCCGGCACATGCAGACGGCAGCTTGCGCAAGCGCATTGACAACATGGGCCATTTATAAGGTCTAATCATTGCCTGAAGCGACCGATCAGCTGTCGCGCCGCTGAATTTGATTCAGAGGAAAGTCGGATTTATGGATCACTTAAACCCGCATCCAGAGACATCTGGAATCACCCATCCGAGCGATGTGCCGGAGATCATCGACCACCTCCGCACGCTTTCACCGCGACGGAAATCCACGGCGGCCCGCTCGCTCGATGAACTGGTGGACGAACAGCTCGCCCATTTCGGCATCGATCCCCGTACGACCTTCGGCCAAACGCTGGCGCGCGTATCGCGGCGGATGTACGAGAGCTACGCCGACGTCGACCGGTTGTGGGTCGAAACGGCACAGACCATCCAAAGCCTCGATCGCGCCGACCGGATCGCCTACTTCAATGCGAAGAAGTTTCTCTCGTTTCAACTGGCGAAGCTGCTCGACAACTTGCAGAACCCCAACCGGCGCAGTTATCAGAGTCTGAACTACAGCACCGCGACGATCGCCAGCAAGGGACCTTACAGCGTCTTCGACAACGTCGCGGCAATCTTCTCCGCCAATCCGGTCATCACCCGCACGGCGACCTACATCTATGCCTGCGCCGAGTGGATCGAAGATGCCTTCCAAGGCAAGGAGCAGTTGCTGGAGATTTACTCGCGGTTGCTCAATCCGACCTCGGTCGCCTTGGCCAACCACATCGTCGATCTCGAAGCCGGCCCTTATGCCCGCGAATATTTCGCCTGGAACTTCAACAGCGGCATGGCCGCCATCGACGGGGTGCTGTCGCATGTCCTCGGACGCGGCGACATCCTGATCGCCAGCCGCAATGTCTATGGCGGCACCCACCAACTGATTCACGACTGGTTCGCCAAACCCGCCAATCTGGACATCGCGGTCGAGACTTTCGACGGCTACACCGTAGCCGATTTTCTGAACGGTTGGCAGCGCGCACTCGGCCGGCACGCGGACCGTTTTGCGGCCGGACGACAGGCTTACGTCTATCTCGAATCGCCCTGTAATCCCCATGGCTATGTTTTGGACGTGCCTGCGATTTGCAAGGAAGCGCATCGACGCGGGCTCCGCGTCATGCTCGATGCCACCGTCGGCACGCCGTTCCTCCATACGCCGTTGCAGCGGAACGATCCCTCGGAACGCCCGGATTTCGTCATTCACAGCTATACCAAAGATCTCTCCGGCAACGGCTCGGTCATCGCCGGCGTCGTCATCGGGCGCAACGAGGACATGTTCATCCCCAAGGGCGATTCGATGAACGGTGTCCCCTGGAACGAGACCCTGTTCTGGAACGTGTATTACGTCAAAGGCACGTTTCTCAATGCCGACGCCGCGTTCGAAGTGCTTCAAGGCTTGCGTACGCTCGATGTACGCATGCTCAAGAAATGCATCAACACGCAGATACTCGCCCGGTTCCTGGCCGCCCATCCGAATATCACGGTTCACTGCAACGCGCTGTCCGACGACCCGAACCACGAGATCATGACGAAGACGCTGACGCTCGGGCTGCCCGCGCCGCTGTTTACTATGGATATGGGCAACCTGCCGCGGGACGCTTTCCAGCGGTTCTTCGACAATCTCTCGCCGACCTTCGGGCATATGATCAGCCTCGGCCAGAGCAATACGATCGTGGCCTGCCCCGCCCTGACCACACATTCCGAGCTCAGCGAACAAGCGCTGCGCGAAGCCGGCATCTCGCCGACCACCATCCGGATCGCCGTCGGCGACGAGGACCCGATGGACCTGATCCTGCATCTGGTCAGCACGGCCCGACTAACGATCGATCCGGTCGTGCCGGGTTTTTCGCAAGCTTTCGGAACGTTATCGGCGGCGCGAGAGCTGGTGCGAACGACCTATCTGGAATCGCACCGAAAATACATCGAGGCGAAAACCGCGCAAAGCTCCGAATGAAGTAGCACTTACCCCCTGACGGGCTCGACATCTTTGGGTCGATATGAGTCTTTCGGCGATGCGTTTTACATCAGCACTCTATCCACCGTTTGCACGGGCGCAGGCACTTCGGTTTCACCGCACTTCCCACCGGCGCTCACAGCACTGGTTGACTTGAAAGCCCGGGAATGGACATCGCGGTAATCAACACGCCCAAGAGCAAAGGAAGCAGGCCTATTTGCCTCATCGGGAAATGCGCATAGAGCGCATCGGCAAGCAAAACCAAAACACAGAAAAACACCAGTGTCGGCCAGTCGTTGCGCAACGCTCTTCAGAAGCGTGGTGCCCCCACGGACGATCATACGGGTCTTCCGTCTTGTAGTTCGTTCCGAGTAGCGCGGCCGTTCGCCGGCGAGCTTAGCCTATCGCGGATCCAGAATACGGCGGCTTTATTCGAGTGCGTCCTCCCTAGCCCGGGTCTCGGCCCGCATTCGCCGCAGAAACTTTTCATAACCGACGATCAGGTAAATGACGAAGCCAGCCCCCACCGTCAGCCCCCACTCCTCGCCGCCGATGGGCGCGGTATGGAACAGCCAGTGGAATACCGGAACATAGGTAAAGGCAACCTGAGCCAGCAGCATGGCGGCAATACCGCCCCATACCCAGGGATTCGAAAAGAATCCGACTTTCCACAATGAGTCGCGCACGGAACGGCAATTCAGAAGATAGAAGCTCTGCCCCACGGCGAACACATTGACGGCGGCGGTACGGGCTTTTTCGATGGGCTCCCCGTGGAGCAGTTCGAACTCGAACAATCCAAAGGAGGCGGCCGTGAGCAAGAGCCCTACTAATAGGGTGCGGAACAGCAGGTCGCCGGTCAAGATGGGCTGTTCGGGACGGCGCGGCTGGCGCCGCATGAGATCCGGCTCCTTGGCTTCGAAGGCCAGGGGCAGCCCCAGAAGCACGGCGGTGGTCATGTTGATCCACAGGATTTGGCCGGGCAGGATCGGCAGGGTCATGTCCAGTCCCACCGCGATGAGAATGACGAGCCCTTGGCCGATGTTAGTCGGCAACGTCCAGGTTAGAAACTTCATCAGATTGTCGTACACGCCCCGGCCTTCCTCGACGGCGGCGGCGATAGAGGCGAAGTTGTCGTCGGCGAGCACCATGGCGGCGGCTTCCTTGGCGGCCTCGGTGCCGGTGATACCCATGGCGATACCAATGTCGGCCTGCTTGAGCGCCGGGGCATCGTTGACCCCATCCCCGGTCATAGCCACCACGTGACTCCTGGCCTGTAAGGCCCGGACCAGGCGCAGCTTCTGCTCCGGTGCGACGCGGGCAAACACGGTGACGGTTTCGGCCGTCTCCGGCAATTCAGGATCGGGAACGGCGGCTAAGGCCTTGCCGTCCAGGGCGCGCAGCCTCGCCGGGTCCTCCAGGCCGATTTGGCCGGCGATGGCAACGGCGGTGACCAAATGATCGCCAGTAATCATCTTGACGCAGATGCCGGCCGTCCGACACCGCGCCACGGCCCGGATCGCCTCGGGGCGGGGCGGATCGATCATGGCTTGCACCCCGAGAAACGTGAGTCCGCCTATGACTTCCTCGTGTTCGACCGTGCCGTCATGATTGGGCCGTTCGCCACGGGCGAAGGCAAGCACCCTAAGCCCCTGGGCGGCCCACTCGTGCACCGTGCGCTGGATTCTTTCGCGGTCCAGCGGAACCCGTCGCATCTCCTGATCGAAAGCCGCGTCGCAACGCCCCAGGAGGCTTTCCGCCGAGCCTTTGAGATAGACGTGATGAGCGTCTTCGGCCAGATTGTGATGCAGAGTCGCCATGAACTGGTGAGCGGACTCGAACGGAATCGCATCGAGGCGAGGATGCGCCTCGGCGGTCGGTTCGTGGTACAGGTCCGCCTTGTGCGCCGCCACGAGCAGAGCGCCTTCGGTGGGATCACCCTCGATGCGCCATTCGGCGCCGTCTCGTACCAGGCGGGCGTCGTTGCAAAGAAGGCCGGCCTTGAGGCATTCCAGGAAAGCGGGATGCTCCCTCGGAACGATGGCTCGCCCTTCATACAAGAATTGACCGATAGGCGCGTAACCCGCGCCGGTGACTTCGAAACGCTCGCCTCCCGCTTCGATCTTTTGCACGGTCATCTGGTTTTGCGTCAGAGTGCCGGTCTTGTCGGAACAGATGAGGGTAGTGCTGCCCAGGGTTTCCACCGCCGGGAGCTTCCGGATAATGGCATTCCGCCTGGCCATACGCGCTACCCCGATGGCCAGGGTGATGGTGACCGCCACCGGCAGTCCCTCCGGAATGGCTGCCACCGCCAGAGCCACGGAGGCGAGAAAGGTGTCGACGGGATCGTCGCCCCGTAGCCAGCCGGCGAGAAAGGTCAGCGCCGCCAGGCCGATAATGAACCACAGGAGCCAATGGCTGAACCGGCCGATCTTTCGGGTCAGCGGGGTCTCCAATTCGGTCGTTTCGGCGATCAGCCGCTGAATCCGGCCGATCTCGGTGCGATCGCCGGTTTCCACCACCACGCCGACGCCGGTTCCGTAGGTCACCAGCGTAGAGGAATAAGCCATGTTGGTGCGGTCGGCCAAGACCGTATCGGCCTCCAAAACCGTGGTGCGCTTTTCCACCGGCACCGATTCGCCGGTCAAGGCCGACTCGTCGATTTGCAGCTCGCGTAGACGCAACAGGCGCAAATCCGCCGGCACCTTGTCGCCCGATTGCAGAAACACCACATCGCCGGGCACCAATTCTGCCGCCGGAATCACCTTGCGGATTCCGTCCCGCAGCACCGCCGCGCTGACGCTCATGGACTTGGCGAGAGCCTCGATCGCTCTGAGGGCATTCATTTCCTGGATGAAGCCGATGATGGCATTGAGCAGGACCACCCCGAAGATCACGCTGGCATCCACCCAGGTCTTGAGAACTCCGGTCACCAGCGCGGAAACCAGCAGGATATAAACCAGCGGATGGTGAAACTGGGATAGGAACAGGACGATCGGCCCCTTCCCTCGCTTCGCAGTCAGACGATTCGGCCCGAACCGTTGCCGGCGTTGATCGGCCTCGGTGCCGGACAGGCCTCGGCTCGGGTCTACGTTCAATCTTTCAGCCGTGGCTTCCGGCGGCAATCGGTACCACTCTTTGGCGTTAACTTCCTGCATGGCTCGCTCTTCCGAGGATGGAAAAAAATCCCAGCGTACTGCTTCGTTTACTGGAGCACATATCGATAAATGGATTCGATCGGCGTGTCCGAAGTGACTGTGGTCAGCTCTTTCAAAAGGCCATCATTTAACGAATACACCCAGGCATGCCATAACGGCCTCTGCTCCTTGCGCCAAGCGGTTTGAAGGATCGAAGTATGAGCAAGGCGATAGCCCTGCTCCTAGCTGGGGGTTGATCTCCCCCGGACCATCGGCCCATTCTTCCGGGGAAGGTCGCATGGCAGCGCCTCGCTTCGATGGAGAGGGATCGAAAAAAGACCGACGGAATCGTGTCCTACCGCCCACACATCTTATAACCGACTAGAATGATGAAAAATAAGCTTTGATGATCCATCGGCGAATTCGGGCTTATGACCTATGCCAAAGTCATAACCGAGCCGGCTCATGATGCCCAATTGGGCGCAATGCCCACCACCTTCTTCTACCCGCTTGTCCAAGCTAGGAATTATCTTCTAGCGGGGCAAGTCTCAATATGAGGATGCACAGTCATGAGAAACATGAAAATACGGCTGAGTACGGTATGCGTGGTCTCCGGGCTGATAGGTTGCGCCCACTCGATGTCGGAGCCGACCGCAAGATCCATTTATTTGCCCAGCGGCGAGCCGGCGTATCAGATCACCTGCGAAGAGGAAGGGCTCGCAAAAGACAGTTGCTATCGGAAGGCCGGCGACCTCTGCGGAACGCGGGGGTATGACGAAGTCGCTTTGGGCGATGAGCGGCAGATGAATGAAATTTTCGATATGGTGACGGGAGCGATCCGGCAGGGAAAAACGGCGCCCGTCGTCGAGAAAACGATCGTCATCCGCTGCAAACGCCCGTCGATCGGAGATCGCGTGCAGCGGAGCCTGTTGTGGGAGCGGGCTAATATTTGCTCCCACACCCCTTCTAATCCTACTTTTCCCCTCCATCCGGACGCCGATGCCAAATAAGGCGGCGCGGCGCGGATTTCGCCGGCTTGGCCTCGATCACCCGATCAAGCTGAGGCGGCGCGCTTTGGGCGATCTTTTTTTGATATGCCAGGGATTCCTGCCGGCTGCGAACGAGATAACCCGCGACCGCACCGCCGGCGACGGCGAAGGTCAGCAAGCCCACCGTCACCAATTCGATGGCCAGCAGAACCGCTCCGATACTCAGAAGAGCGAAAAGCCCGAAGCCCAGTTTGATGTTGGCCCTGCGATGGGCTTGGCTCACTTCCCGGACGAGCCGCTGATGGGTTTCCTCGAGCGTCGCCCGCTTGTCGGTTTCGGCGGCAACCAGGAGGTTCTCCCGTTCCCGCGCGAAGCTATTCCGGGCGTCGGCCACCGCATCCTTCTTCACGTGATCGGCGATAGATCCGAACCACACGGCGATCAGCAGGGTGATGATGAGGGCAAGCAATCCGAGCGGAACCCACTCCGCCTCGCCGGAAGCGCCCCTCGCCGCCATCACCACGCCGACCGTCGCCGCTTCCACGACGAGGATTCCGGGCAAAAACCTGAATATGGACATCGCGTTGACACCTCGGGAGTTTTGGATCGGCAGAAGACTTGGTTTGGAGTCTCGTACCGGTTAAAGCGTTCCTAAAGCAGCCTCGGCGGAGGCCATGCCGAACGCGCCGTATTCATAAAGAGGCCAATCGTGGCGGAAATCGCCGGCAAGGTCCAGCCGTCAGTAGTCATTCGTATTGCCCGGGAAAGCACGAAAGAGAATGCTGTTTATTTTGCTATCCAAGCTGTCTTCCTAAAACAGCAGAGGCCTACAATGGCGCTCCCCAAAGTCTTGGCCGTGGTTTTGGCTGGCGGCGAGGGCACCCGCCTTCTTCCACTTACAGCTGAACGGTCGAAACCGGCGGTTCCGTTCGGCGGACGTTACCGCATCGTGGATTTCGTGCTCAGCAACCTGGTCAATTCCGAAATCCATTCGATCTACCTGCTCGTCCAATATAAGTCCCAATCGTTGATTGAGCATGTGCGCAGAGCGTGGTCGATATCCCATTTGATTGCCGGCCATTTCGTCACCGTCGTGCCGCCTCAAATGCGCGACGGTCCGGACTGGTTCCAAAGCACTGCCGATGCGGTCCACCAGAATCTGGGGCTGATCGATCATCACCGTCCCGATGTGGTGGCCGTGTTCGGGTCCGATCACGTCTACCGCATGGACGTGACTCAAATGATTCGCTTTCATCTCGATCAAAACGCCGATGTCACCGTCGCCGCGCTGCCGATGCCGCTGGAGCAATGCTCGGCCTTCGGCATCATCCGCCCCGACCATGCCGGCCGGGTGGTGGAGTTTCAGGAAAAACCGGCCCAGCCGAAGCCGATGCCCGGCAATCCCCATCGAGCGCTGGCGTCCATGGGCAATTACATCTTCAGCACCGAGGTGTTGATCGACATGCTCAAAGCCATGCAGCCCTGCGGCGAACAGGATTTCGGGCGGGATGTCCTGCCGCGGCTGAGCCATACGCATCGGGTTTATGTTTACGATTTCGCCTTGAACCAGGTCCCCGGAATCAAACCGTACGAAGAGCAGCCTTATTGGCGCGATGTCGGCACGATCGAAGCTTATTTCGCGGCTCATATGGATATGCTGGGAGAGGAGCCGCGCTTTGAAATTTTCAATCCGAGCTGGCCGATTTATTCCGACAATTATCTCGGACCGGACACCCGGATCATCGACGGCGAGGTCCGGAACAGCATTCTCGGCGCGGGCACCATCATCCGGGGCGCCAGAATCAACCGCTCGGTGATCCGGCGCGAGGTGATCATCGAACCGGATGCGGATATCGACGAGTGCATCATCATGGATTACACCGTCATCGGCCGGGGTTCGAAATTGCGCCGGACCATCGTCGATCGCTACAACTTTATTCCGCCCGGCTCCGTCATCGGAGACGGAGGTTATTCCGATAAGAATCATGGTCCGGCATCCCCTTCCCGGATCACCATCGTACCGAAAGGCAAGCGGGGATCTGGCTTGGTTTATTGATTCATTTGGCAGGACTTCCGCGGCTTGCCAAACGGGATCAGCCTCAACCAGACCCTCCCCCCATAAGATCGTAACCTTTCCATTTGGGTGTAAAGACGACAGGCTAGGATGCGGAATTTGCTGTTCGCCGGCTCCGGTCTGGACGGAACGGAGAACGAACGGCCGGGTGCTCCGGCAAACGCGGCAGGCGGATAACGAACTCGCTGCCCCTGCCCCGGCCTTCGCTGAAGGCCGATACGTCGCCGTCGTGCATCGCCACCAGGCGTTTGACCAGAGAGAGGCCGATGCCTAAGCCTCCCTCGGCCCGGTCGAGGGTGCGGTCCACCTGATAGAACAGATCGAACAGGTCCGGTGCCTGCGCGGGATCGATGCCGCGGCCGGTATCGCGGACCCGGATCGCGACATCGCTTTCGGACGGCTCGACGATTAGACTGATCTGCCCGCCTTGGTCGGTGTACTTGGCGGCGTTGTTGAGCAAATTCGATGCCGCCTGCGCCAGCCGGACCAGGTCGCCCTCGACGTGCACCGGCTCCGGCGGGAGATGCACGGTGAATTGATGCTGGCGAGTCTCGATCAGCGGCCGGCTGGTTTCCACGGCCCGGTGCACGATATCCGCTACATCGAGCGGCTCCTTCTTGAGTTCGATCTTGCCGCGGCTGATCCGGGAGACATCCAGGAGATCGTCCACCAGGCGGGTCAAATGCTCCACCTGTCGGTCGATCACGTCCCGCGACCACTGTAGCTTGGAATCGTTCGTTTCCAGTCTGCGCATGATTTGAACGGCGTTGCGGATCGGCGCCAGAGGGTTGCGCAATTCGTGAGCGAGCATGGCCAGGAATTCGTCCTTGCGCCGGTCGGCTTCGCGCAGCGCCTCTTCGGCCTGTTTGCGCTCGCTGATGTCGAGCACGTGGACCACGAACCCTCGAACCTGCCCTGCCGAGTCAAAGTCCGGAGAGTAGGTCGCGTGAACCCAGCGCGGGCCGCCCTTGGGCAACAGCACTTGACGTTCGAAAGCGACTCGCTCTCCGGCCAGCACTTGTGCAACGTAGGGAGTGATGGTTTGCCAAGCCGCCTCGCCAAGAACGTCCCGCATGTGCCGTCCGCACACCTCCTCACGGCTGCAGCCGAACCATAGCTCGTAATTCTTGTTGACGCGACGGAATCGGCAATCCGCGTCGACGTAGGACATTAGAGCCGGCGCGTTGTCCATGGTCTCTTGCAGCAGATCGCGAACCCGCTCGGCCTCCTGCCGCGTCTCTTCCAGCTCGGCCGTACGCTCGGCAACGCGCCGTTCCAGTGACGCATTGGCTTCGCGCAGCGCCTGCTTGGCTCGCTTCATCTCGGTAATGTCTACACCGACTTCCATGACCATCGGAGAGCCGTCGCTGTCGACAAAGGGAAAGTCGTGAATCTGGTAATCGTGCCCGTCCGGGCCGGTCCACTCCCAGTTCAATGGCGTATCGGTCTCCAGCACCTTGAGGGTCTCGCAGACCTCGCACGGCTCGCTGCGGTTGAACAGATACTCGTAGCAGCGCCGTCCATGGGCCTTGCCGTAGCGCTGTTCGAAAAAGCGGTTGGCGAACACTACTTGATAATCCCGCGACAGCAACACCACGTAAACCGGAAGCGCCTGCAACACATTGTGCAGCCGCTGGCGTTCCGCCTGCACGGCCATGACGGCCCGGGCCAGTTCGGCGGTGCGCCGTGCGACCTGCCGGCGCAGCTGCCAGGTCCAAAGCCCCAGGAGAACCAGCAGCACGGCGACGGCCCCCGCTCCCCAAGCGACGTATTTGACCGGGAAGGTCTGGGTCTCGTAGATGCCGAGCCATTTTCTGTAGAGACGATCGTATTCCCCGCTCGCCTTGACAATGGCTAAGCCCCGGTCGAGACGATCGCGCAGCTCGGTGTCGCCCTTGCGGACGGCGAAGCAGAACTCCCGCCGGTAATCCATGAGCAGCGGACCGGCTTCGATGACGCCTGTCAGGCCGCTCGTCTCCACCAGCATGTTCCCCTGCAGCCTTGGCGCCAGAACCGTGTCATGCTGCCCCGAAGCCAGCAGGCGAAAACCGTCGGCCAGGTTATCGACGAAAACCAACTGATGGGAGAAGCCGCGGCCGATGAGGGCGTGGTGGGCCGCATCCGAGCGCAGGACAATGATACTCAGGGGGCGAGCCTGGTCGATAGAATGAATGGGCGGGTGTTCCTTGCGGACGAAGAAACTGTCGTAGCCGATGGTATGCGGTCGGGTGAACTCCACCTGCCCTTCACGTTCGTCTATACGCGCGACCAGGGGCAAAGCATCGAACTCGCCCGCCTTTAAGGCTTGCCAGACGGAGTCCCATGGGCCCGGATGGAACGTAACGGGAATATCCATCGCCGCGGCGACTGCGGCGAACAGTTCGACGGCGAAACCGGTCGGCCGCCCCTCGGCATCGATATCGACATAGGGTGGAAAGCCGGTCTCCGCGCCGACGATGAGCGGACGCTGCGGCTCGGCCCGAGCAAAGCCGGACAGCCCCGGCCAGATCAAAGCCAGCGCGAATGCAAGCCGTATACCCCATGACCCGAGCCCCGTCCGAAACAACACGTCCCCCTTTTTCGTAGAAACGGCAGTCGGACGCACTGGAAAGTGCGCTTGGCGGATTGACCGGTACGTTACGGCGGCACGCATGGTCATTTCCTGCAAAGGGTAAGCAAAGCGACCGGACGGACTACCGAGCTTGCCGTCGGATGCTTGGTCAGCTCACCCCAGCGGGACTGTTCGGCCGTAGCCACAGTAAGCATTGGTGTGTTCCAAAAGGCAGATCTTCTTTTCTATGGCCTCACCCTTGCCCAACGTTGCGGGATATTCCTGCGCGTCAGACCCGAGGGCGTATCGATACGCCTAAATAAGACATTTTCCGATAGAGTGATTGTTCTGTCCTAAGTTCAAGGCCTACGTGCTGATTTTGATTCGTCCCGCGTACTGGACGCGCCTGTGTCCAGAAAGCAACGACAGTATCTAAACGACCCTGTCGCGCAAAGTGTCTGGAGGATGTGCCCGCGGCAAAGTGCAGTCAACTGCACAAATCATGTGGAAATAGAATGAAAGGTGGGATGTTAGGCGAACGCCGAGAAATCGGGCCTGCTCATAGGACCTCTCCCAAGTTGCTAATTTTGCTACAGCAGATCGCCAGCCCCACCGCCGGTCGGAATTGCCGAATGAAATTAGGCATTTCCAAACGTCATTACGGCACTGTACCCAGCTTCGCCGGGTCCGCTACGAATGGTCTGATCCAAAGCCTGTCTAAGTTTTGGCATCTCTTCAATGAACTGCGCATCGGTGTCTGACTGCAAGCTCAGACATCGCCACTGGAATCGGCCTCGAAGCAAGGGCCGAATCGGTGTTCGCTAAGAGCGTCGTTCGCTAGGCGGTGACACAGATCCGGAAGCCGCATCAATCGCGGTCGTTACTCACACACCTACAGGGATGGAATCAAATGAAAAACGATCATGGGAAAAGGACCGGCCGAGTGGCGGCTCTCAATAGCGCCATCGTGGCCTTGACCTTACAGACACCCACGGTATCCGCGAAGACCCTCGGCATGGTGGCGGACAACACCGAATCTGCAGTCACGGTATTCGATGCCGACACCGATACTGTATTGGGGTCGGTGTTTATAACCGGCCATCCTATCGGTGACGTTCTCATTACACCGGATCAGACCCGTGGCTTTGTGACGAACTTCAATAGCGAAGTCTTCGTCATCGACTTGACCGCGTCGCCTCCCCGCCTTGCCGAGGGCCCCAACCCGATTCCGATCTCCAACTTTGGCGAGGATCTCTCGATCAGCCCCGACGGTAAATTTCTGGTGGTGTCCGATGGCAGCGATCAACAACCGATCTCAGTCGTCGACATTGCCAGCCAGTCCGAGGTCCACACCTTGTCCGTGGGTTCCGACACCAATTCGGTCGAGGTCTGCAGCGACGGTTCGGTGCTGGCCACGTCATCCGGTGACCAGGCGGTGCGCCGGCTCACCCTCAGCAACACGGGCACCCTGACGGACACCGGCGAAGTGCTGTCTATCGGTAGCGAACCGAATAATGTCGTCTGTGCGCCGGGCGGGAGGTCGGGCCTTGTCATCACCACCTTTGCGTCCGATGAAATGACGTCGTTTACGATCCCGGGTCTAAAACGGATCGACACGCGGGGGTTGTCCGGAGGGTTCGGCATTTCGGTTTTGGTCAATTCCACAGGAAACCGGACCTTTGCCCGGAGCAGTTACGACGGTTTCGTCGACGTCTTCGATTACAATGCCGAGACAGCGGAACTCGGCGCTGAGCCGCTGTTTTCAATTCCCATTTCCAACACGTTCGGATTCTACGGCATAGATCAAACGGCGCTGCATCCGAATAAGGCCAAGTTGTACGTCCCAGAGTACTTCGCCAACGCGCTGAACGTGTACGACCCGGACACCGGCGCCTTGCTGACCTCCATTACCGATCCGCACATCGTGGAGCCGACCGGGGTCACCATCGCGGCGGTAACGGACCCTTGCGCTGGCCCCCCGCCGGAGGGAGCAATCATAGGCAACGACGGCCCCGATAATTTACCCGGCACACCGGGCAACGACGTCATCTTCGGTCTTGGCGGTAACGACGCAATCGATGGCCGAGGCGGCGATGATCTGATTTGTGGCGGCGATGGCAACGATGCCATTTCGGGCGGCGACGGCGATGACCGGATCGAAGGCGGCGACGGTCAGGACCACGGCGACGGTGGTCCAGGCAAAGACACCGTCAACGGCGGCGATGATGACGATGTGCTGAATGTCATGGATGGTGTCGACGGCAACGACACTCTCGACGGCGGCATTCACGTCAACGGTGACCTCTGCGCAGATGATCCGGGAGATACCTCGAAAAAATGCAACCCGTAATGGTCTCGGCTTTCGCGGAGTCGTCTTTAATTTTCCTCTTTCTCCCTTCGCTCCGGCAGAGGACGGTGTCGCAAAAGCCGGTATGATTTCTTCCCCCTTCGGGAAGGTCGCGACTAAAGCGACCGTTTGCGATTGGAAGGGGCGTCCTGGCGCTCCCAGGACGTCCGTTTGCGATTGGAAGGGACCGACTGAAGGCCCGTTTGCGATTGGAGAGAAGCTTTTACGACATCACAGAGGGTTGAGACACGGGCACTTCGAACAGAACTGCACTTTTTTTACGCGCAATCGCCGTGATGATTCTGGTCGGCCAGGCGTGGTTCGGCACTGCTCATGCCGCCGACGACTATTGGGCTTGGCACCCTAAGGTGCATCTGTCGCGGGTGCTGACTGATGCCGGCAGGCTCTATCTGTTCGTCGGGGAGCTTCTGATGCGTGGCGGCAATGTCCTTTTTCAACGCCGCGGTTTCCCTCCTCCCACGGCGTCCGCTCACCCCATCGTCCTGGTGTACCGCCTCGAAGCCATGGAATGGCCGGGATTCCTGCAACGCCAGGTGGAACGCGATCTCGCCGCGTTTGAAGCAAAACACAATCCGGTCTTGGGAATTCAGATCGATTTCGATGCCCGTACCCGAAATCTCGACCGTTACGGCGAACTGCTCAGGCGGGTCAGAGCCGGTCTGCCGGCCCGCTATCGCCTGAGCGTAACGGGCCTGATGGATTGGGCAAGCCAAGGCAATCTGGAAGATCTGAACGCCCTGCAGAGGGTGGTGGATGAAGTTATCTTCCAGGCGTACCAAGGTACGGGGCCGATAAAGAACCACCAACGCTATTTCGAACGCCTGTCCGCCCGTGGGCTCTCCGTGCCTTTCAAGCTCGGCCTCGTCGAGCACGGAGAGTACGACCGGGACGCCTTGGCAGCGATCCGGAAACATCCGGCGTATCGAGGAACAGTGATTTTCCTGCTGCCCGATGCAAGACGATAGAGCGAGATATTAATGCGACTGAACCATGCCGATCGCCAGCCGATTAATCCCGTAAGGCCAAGGCCGACTGCTCGACGGCGTGGTAGAAGACACTCGTGTCCTCGATGAAGTAGTTGAAGAAGCCTCGCTGTACCGGAATCTCGATAGGCACCAGCTCGATTTCGTGGAAGCCTTGTTCCGCCAAAGGCCCTTTCAGCCGTTCGTTACGCAGCAGGCGGTTGACCAACTCGATGCGGGCGAGTTGCTGCGCATAGGCGCCATTGAACCAGAGTTCCGTCTCCAGGTCCTGAACCTCGATAAAGCTTTCCGGCAATTCGCCCACCCACTGATACCGCTGGGGCCGCGGGATATAGATCACATGGGCGGCGCTCAGCTCCGACAGAATGAACTGGCGGGCATAGGCGCCGTCGATGCGCTCTTGAGGCTGCCCATCGCGCTCGAATCCGTAAAGGCTGAGCCAGAGCGCATCCCGCACCGCCTCCGGCGTGATTTTCTCCGCCTTGACCGACGGCAGATCACGGCTCTTCCGCATCTCCTGCGCGTGCGCATCGTCGGGGCGCTTTTCCCGGCGCTCCTGCTGGACCGCGCGGTACGCCTCCCATGCGGCGGTGTTCATGTGAAGGTGCTCGGTCCCTAAACGCGGGCTGAAGCTATTGAAGAAAATGGCGATATCACTCGCATTGAACGCCTCTGCGATCCGGTGATATAGCTCTTCCGACCGTGTCGGCACCAGGAGTTGAGCGGGAAACCAGAGATCGCACCATCGTTCGGGAGGGGTCCGATACCATCGGGAGAAGAGACGGGTGAAATACTCCGGAATCGCCGGCCGAAATACACCCTCGCCGCCGTACAAATAGGCCAGCCACGATCGGAGCATGGATGGCGGCAACTGGCGCCAGATCTCCGAACGAGTTCCATCGACCGATTTCTTGAATTCCTGTTCGAGGTCGTGCCCTTCCAGCCAGCGCCAGGTCCAGTAGATCATGCCGGACGTACAGGAAAGTTGGGTCGGGGTTTTCCCTTCCTTTTGGGCGGCGCGCAGGAAGCCGGCTCCATGGGCGTTCGAGCCGCCTATCCCTCCGAGAGAGAACGCGATGTTCCTTTGGCCGTTTGCAGTCATGTCCTATCCTCCATGTTAAGCGAGATATAACCCACACATCCTTTGGCTGTCCGCCGCGCGCGATGCTTTCAGCCGCGTGCGCCAGACCTTGTCGTAAGCGGTGCAATCAGCTTCCAAAACGAGCATCGGCACAGACGTTCCACCCCCGGTCGCCAGCGAGCTATTGCAGGCGAATTATCTGCACCCTTCAGGCATCGTTACAGTCATGTGAAAACAATGATGAGTTAGACCTATACGGTGCCGAGTGTCACGCTCAAGGAAGATTTACCATAGCGCCGGGGGTAAGCGAACGACTCCGGTTCAGAATTGATACCCCTGCCGAACCCAATAGTGCCAGTCCTCGATCGCTTGAACCGTTTCCTCGTCGGCGCTCACCGGCATCAACTGAGCAAGGGGTACGGCCAGCTCTTCTTTTTCCCGGCGGATCAGGACAAACATCTCATGCTCACATTCCTCTTCCGGAGCCATCTCGATCACTTCCACCGCCTCGTTGATGTGCAGTGGAGAAATGGCCCGCCGAGTAATACAGTGGGCCGTGAATGGAAACTGGAGCTTATCCTGAAGGTAGTAATACCAGCCCATCGCACGCTCGGCTTCATCGTAGCAGTCGACGATGATCTCCATAATAATCCGCTCCTCCCGTTCGGGATCATGCTTCGCCTCATTCATGAACCGCTCCATGGGTTTGCCTCAAGATTACTTTCTTCGACCAAACCCAACCGTAAAGCGTTTGACCGTTCCCGTAATGAAAACTACGAATTGGCCCTTGTATACTGCCCTCACTAGGCCAAGGCGTGCGAGAGCACGAATTCGGACGCGCTAACATGGGGCGCTCCGCGTGTCGAAAGCAAGGCGCGCAGAATTCAAGAGGTATCCTTCCTCATCGGGATCAAGTTCTCCGCAAACTGCCGAGAACACGCGTCCCACGAAAATTCCTGCGCGTAACGCCGGCACTCCTGCGGATCGAGCGACAAGGCTGTAAGGGCGGCCTGCCGGAGATCGTTGCCCAAGACACCCACGCGGTCGTCCCGGATCACGTCCCGTGTGCCCCGCAACGGATAAGCGGCGACCGGGACGCCGCAGGCGAGTGCCTCCAGCATTACCAAGCCGAAGGTATCGGTCCGGCTGGGAAAAACCAGGACGTCCGCCGCCGCCATGTAGCGGGCTAATGGCTCTCCGGTCCGATAGCCCACGAAGCGGACCCCGGGATATTTCATTTCCAGCTCTTTTCGTTGCGGCCCGTCGCCGACGACATATCGAGTACCGGGCAGATCGAGGCGGAGAAAGGCCTCGATGTTCTTTTCGATGGCGACACGTCCGGCGTACAGAAATATAGGACGTTCGTCCCCGAGAAAGTTCTTTTCCCAGGGCCGAAAGAGTTCGGTGTCGACACCCCGCGACCAGCGCACCAGCCTGCGAAAACCCTTGGAGGCCAACTCGTTCGCGAGAGACTCCGTTGCGACCATGACCCGATGGCTTCGGCTGTGGAACCAACGCAGATAGGTCCAACTCACGCAATAGGGTATGCCGGCCCGGAGCTTCAGATATTCGTGAAAATGACTGTGGTAGGACGTTGTGTAGGCAAAGCCTTTTTCGCGGCAGTAACGGCGAGCCGCGAAGCCGATCGGCCCTTCGGTGGCTATATGTATCGCGTCCGGCTTGAAGGCTTCGATCAGAGGCCGAAGGCGGGGGCCGCACAGGAAGGACAGACCCACAGCGGGGTAGCCGGGACACGGCCAGGTTCGAAACCGATCGGGCGTGATGATTTCGACCGTGTGTCCCGACTTTTCCAGCGCGCGACGGGTATTCGTCAAAGTTGTGACGACGCCGTTGATTTGAGGATGCCAGGCATCGCTGATCACGATAATCCGCAAAGCGTTCTCCTACGCCCAATCGGCACAGTGCGTCGTCCATTTTTCGGACGGTTCCGGCGCGCGAATGGAATGCGGCCGCCCGATCTAAACAGACGGCTAGCAACTAGTCCGGTTCCGACCGTTGAAATCATCAGCAAGGCGCGTAGACTCCGGGATTATTGTCTTTCCGCAATATCATGGACAGACCGCCGCTTCCCCACAAGATCATGCTGTACTATGCGTCGCCGCATCTCACGCATGCGGTGGCGACCTTGCCGGTGGCGCTCTTTGTCCCTGCCTTTTATGCCGACGACATGGCCTTGCCGCTCGCCGGAGTAGGTGCGGCCATCGCCGCGTCGAGGGCGCTGGATATGGTCAGCGATCCGCTCATCGGCATTTTGAGCGACCGCCACAAAACACGATGGGGCCGCCGCAAACCCTGGATTGCCCTTGGCACGCCGCTCCTGATGCTGTCCGCCTGGATGGTCTTCGCACCGGCCGGCAAGGTTTCGCTGCTCTATCTGTTTGTCTGGGCAAGCCTACTCTTTTTCGCCTTCACCCTCGTGGATCTGCCCCACAAGGCATGGGGCGCCGAACTCTCGACGGACTACACCGAGCGTACGCATGTAGCGGCTTGGCGCGAAGGATTAGGCGCGCTGGGCCAGATATTGTTCCTCGGCGTGCTGTCCGTCTTGGACTATCTGGGGTACGTGGAAAACCGCGATCAGCTCCGGGTCATCGCCCTCATCATCGTTGTCAGCTTGCCGCCGCTGGTGACCTTGGCGCTGGCCAGGGTGCCAGAATTTCCCTCCGAAGAACTGGTGGGCGAACGCCACGGCGGTTGGGCGGGACTCCGGCTGGTACTGCGCAATCAGGCTTTCATGCGGACCTTGATTACCTTGCTGCTGCTGGGTACGGCGGTCCTGATTCAAGCCACGCTGCACCGACTGGTATTGACCCATGTGGTCGGCCGCCCCGACATCTTCGCCACAATGATCCTTGCCGAGAACCTCGTCTCCCTTGCTATGGTGCCGGTTTGGATGAACATTGCGAATCGAATCGGCAAGCATCGGGCGATCATTCTTGCCGCACTTTGGATCGGATTGTGGAGCCTGGGGTTCCCCTGGGTCGATCGTGGCGATACGCTGCTCTACGTGACCTTGATCATATTGAGGGGCGCCAGCTTGGCTTCGATTTTCATGCTGGCGAACTCGATCGCTGCCGACGTGGTGGATCACGACATCGTCGCATCGGGCCGACAACGCACCGGCCTCTTTTTCGCGGTGTGGGGCATTGCGATCAAACTGGCCGTCGCCCTGGGCGTTCTCTTGGGCACCGCCCTGCCCGCCGCATTCGGTTTCGAGCCTTCCGCTTCCGTACAACCTCCCGAAGCGAAACAGTGGCTATTGGTGATATACGGTTGGCTGCCCTGCCTCGTCATCGCCTTGGGGTTGCCGATCATGTGGAATTTTCCGATCGATCGGGCGAGACAGCGGGTGTTGCGGGACCAAATTGCTGCGCGGCGGGCCAGCTAACCTCAGAAACTGCCGTTGACCGGTCAACCCGGTTGCGTAAATCAAGCTTTATCGGGCGGCCGGTTCCTGCCTGGAGATCATCGCGTGTCGACTCGTTCGGCAGGGACTCCGTCGATGGATTTTAGACGCCGGTCCAACCAGCCTTCGATTCTCCCGAGCAGTTCATCACGGAGGGGCGGCGCAGAAAAGAGGTGTTCGTGGTGAACCTTGTCGACGAGCGGCAGCATTTGATTGTCCGGGTGCTTATGAAAGGTTTTCGCGGCGAAATCGTGATTGCCCCAGGCCGGCGTGATCGGATCGCCGCCGGAATAAATGAGGAAATAAGGCGTGGCAAACCCGGCCATATGCCGTCTGAAGCGAACGATTTCTGCCTCGACGCCTTTCACATAACGCAAGATGCTGCGACGGATGATATAGCCGTCGGCGCGATGGCGTGCCCTCTCCTCTTCCCAGTCGCTCAGGTAGTCCGGCACCCAGCCCGGCGTCGTGGGGGAAAAGACACGTCGCAGCCCCGGCCATGACAGCACTTCGAACAGTCCGTCCAGCAAGGGTACGGTCGCCAGCGCCAAAATCTGATTGGCGATCAGCAACGGCAGCGGTTCCCCGTGAGAGCGGAGAAAATGCTCCTCGGCATAAAACGACAGCTTGACGATCGGGGTTTGAAAATAGCCGCGCCAGCCCGGAACCTCGGTCACCGAAAAAGCCGGGCCTAAGAACACGATGCCTTGGATCCGGGAACGTGGACCGCCCACCGGCTCTTGTTCGAGCAGATAAGATGCGGCGATGAGAGCGCCGAGGCTATGGGAAAGGATGAATATCGGGCGGCTGGGCTCGCCCTGCTGATCGCAGACCTCGATCAAGTGCCGCAGCACCTGATCGAAATCCCGCCGCATCGGTCCCAGATCGTGCAAGTCGGCCTGCGCCAGATAGGCGTCGCTGACGTCGAACCCGGCCGCCCCGCCCCTGATGGCCCGGTCGGCCGCCAACAGGGTCGGGTTGGATAGACCATGGGCATACAGATCGAACCCCGCCACGACGAAACGTCTCGCAAAATACGCGGCGATGTCGCCGTAGCGACCGATGTATTCGTTCATGCCGTGAACAACCAAGAGGCAGGCCGGCGCAACAACGGGCTGCGCCGGCATTTGGATGCGCATCGGCAACGGGCCGTCGCGATCGTTTCTGGACAGCCAGATTTCCTTTCCCCAGCGGGGATAGGACTGAGTGACGAACTGCTGGTGAGCGCAACCGCACAGCACGGACAAGACCAGCACGAGGATCAGCTTCAATGGTATGTTTGAGCGCAGGACCGCAATGCGGCTTGCTGTCGTCGGAGGAAGCTCATCTATCAACCCGGTGCGCTTGCCGGAACGGCGAAGCTTGGCAGAGTTCATCGTCAGAGCTGATCGCTTACCTAGTCGAGTTTTGGACACACTACGACTGTCGACCTGCGGATCGCACCCGGTCAATTGATCTGAACGACGATTTTTTCCGTTTCCTACGCTGATTGCCTCTTCCATGGACCAAATGATGCCTGACCTGCTGGAGTATGTACTCGTACTCATTGCCTCATCAGCCTGTTACCTTCATTTTCTCCCTCAAAACAGCAGCCGTTCGATTCCATTTGCTGCGAATCGGATCACTTAGCCGATGAAGACGTTGCGATCCATCGCCTTCCTAAGATCAACGCCTTGCCGCAGGTACGGAATCGGATAGCCAGGAGTACTGTACGCTACCAAGCCTTTTCGGCTGCATCGGACAGACGGAGGTCTTGCTGGCTTGTGCCGGATAAGCGCTTTTGAAGTGCCTAAACCGTATTCGGGCTGTCGTAAGATACCGTACCGTTCGGGCTTGACGGCGGCTTTTCCCAGCATCGCCTGATGCGTGGCGCGTATCGCTTTTCTGCTCAGGAGGTTAATTCATGGTCGGAAACGTTCGCCTCCGTCGCCCGGCGATCATTGTCTTTTTCCTGATCGTTTGGACCGGCCTTTTCGGTTCGGTGTCCCTGGCCGCATCCGGCAAGACGTTAGTACGAAACGCAGCCCTCATCCTGACCATGGATTCCTCGGTTGGCGCGGGTGACTTAGGGATCATGGAGGACGCCGATCTTCTGATCGAAAAGGACAAGATCGCAGCCATCGGCAAACATTTGCGAAGTGTCGGGGCGCGAGTCGTGGATGCCACCGGAAGGATCGTGATGCCAGGCTTCGTCGATGTGCACAATCATTTGTGGCAATCGCTCATCAGGGGCTGCGGTACAGACCAAGACCTTTTGGGTTGGCTCAGTGCGTGCGTGTATCCTTTGCGCGATCCGCAGATTACCGTGACACGTTCCGAGGCCTATGCCGGCGTACGGCTGAGCACGCTGGACCTGATCGACACCGGAGTCACCACAACCGTCGAGTGGTCGCACGCGTTTACGCCGGAGTTCGTTCGGGGAGAGCTCCAGGCACTGACCGACTCGGGGCTGCGCTTCGTGTTTGCGTATTTCGGACGCGATGATCCTGCCGTCATTGCCGATATCAGATTGGTCAATCAAACCCTGATCGATCCCAATCTCAAGGCAAGTTTCCAGGTTGCATCCCACCCGGCTTCGGCATTACGTCAGGACGTTAAGGCGATGGCAAAGCTCGCCAAGGAACTGGGGGTAAAACACCATGTGCACCTAATGGAACACATTGAGGACCGCAATGAGAACATGTTCGATGTGCTCCAGGAATCGGGCGCCCTCGGCCCTAATCTCCTGGGCGCACATGGAATCCACCTCACCGACGAGGAAATTGGGATACTCGCTGTCTATGATGTCCGCATTCTCCATAACCCGCTTAGTAACATGCGCTTGGCGTCAGGCGTGATTCGCCTTCCCGAGCTGAAGCGAGCCGGCGTTCAGGTGGGTCTTGGTCTGGATGGAGGAACGAACGACACCAGCGACATATTCAGTGACATGCGGACAGCCGTGGGTCTGCAGCGCGCCAAAACGTTCCGACCCGATGTGTATCCCACGGTCTCGGATGTGTTGCGCATGGCCACTGTCGATGGAGCGAAGCTGCTCGATATGTTCGACCGCGTGGGCTCCTTGACGCCGGGCAAACAAGCGGACTTAATTATTCTGAATCCGGAGAAGATCAATTTCGCCCCACGCGGAGATTGGATCAGCCAGATTGTCTTCAATGGCCAACCTCGAAACGTGGAGTGGGTGTTCGTGGGTGGGCAAGTGCTGAAGAAAGAGGGAAAACTCTTGGGCGTGAATCCGGCGAAAATTGTGAAAGCCGCACAAGACGCGGCTCACCGAATTCAAAGCGCCCTCAATCACTAACCCAAATTGTTTCACCAACGGATTCGTTCGGTTTGGCCAAATGGCGGCCGTAGTAAGTATGAATACTGATTTCACGTACAGGCAGGGATAAGCCAAAATTTGCGTGCCAACCAGGTTCAAGGACGAACCACTCCAGTTGATCGGACGTCTTTGCGGAAAATCTCCCACTCTTCTTAATCGCCTAACTTTTGGCCAGAAGGTCGTCTTCGGCCGCGCATTCATTCGTAAGCATTCGCTGAATATGAGGCCGGTTGGCAATAAATAGTGGATATTATAGGTTAAGCCGCCCGCCGGTTCCGATAGAACTGTTGGGCATAGGCTGCGGGCGATAGATAGCCCAGTCGGGCCTGGCGCCGTTGGCGATTGTAAAAGATTTCGATCGATTCCGTGATATCGGCGATGGCCTCGTGTCGAGTGGCATAGCATCGATGATGAATCAACTCGTTCTTCAGCGTCCCCCAGAAGCTCTCCATGGGGGCATTAACGCTCCCAGCCGTTGGCTTTCCGGCTCATCGAGGTCTGGAAACCGAACTGCTCCAGCAACGCCCGATAAGTGTAAGAGCAACACTGACTATCGCTGTGATGATGACGCCATCGGGCTTGCGGGTCTGAAGGGCCATGTTCAAGGCTGCCAGCACCAATTCCGCACGCATGTGTTCGCCGATCGACCAGCCCACCACGCGGCGACGCCAGACATCGATGACCACGGCCAGGTAGATGAACCCGGCCCAGGTCGGCACATAGGTGATATCAATGGTCTAATCGCAAATGACAAATTCTGTATCAGCCAGCATGTCCGTCTGACGTTGGCGTGGTCGTGGTATGAAGTGTGGTGCCAGCGTACGGCGCGCACTTCGGCTTGTCCCTCTGCGGAACTTGTTTCCAGCAGAGGACGTCATGAAACCTCTATGGCAGATTCGCCGGCGGACGCCCCCGTTGCCGGACGGTCAGCGGCGGCTGGAATGGAGCCGTGGTCCAGTGGACCCGCTGTCCCCACCGGAAAAGGAGAAGCCTGATGATGCGCGTTGCCGGATATGTCAGGGTCTCGACCCTGACACAGGTCCACCCGCAGACCCTTGACCAGCAAGCTGGAGCGTTTGCGCGGCCGTCTCCAGGGACAGAGCTGTTTCTCGACGAGGCGTTTTCCGCGATGACGGCTACAGCGGCGCGCGGTTGAATCGACCCGGCCTGGACCGCTTGCGGGATGCCGTTCGGGACCGCCGCTTCGACCGGCTGGACCTGACGACGCCCGATCGCCTGGCGCGGAATTACGTTCATCAGGTGCTCTTGCTCGAAGAGTTCGAGCAACACGGCTGTCAGGTGGAGTTTTTGGACCGGCCGATCAGCCAGGATCCGCACGATCAGTTATCGTTGCAGCTTCGCGGGGCGTTGGCCGATTCACGCCGGTGCCGGGTGTTCCCGGCTCCAGATCGCTCACCGGCTGGCGACTCTCCCCCATCTCGCTCAACTGGCCGGCATGGGCCTAATAGACCCAATTCGCCAAGGTCTTCACTGAGAGATTGAGCCGCCGCGCCGCTTCCGGCACCGACAGCTTATCCTCGCTGATCAATCTCACGGCCTGTTCACGAAATTCATGCATGAAGGACTGTCAAGGCAACGTCGTCATCTCATACCTCCATCGATCAATTTACCAGATCGATGGCGTCCACTTTTCCAAGCCTAACCCAGTTAGGCCCTCGGCTCCGCTCGAGACAGGCTCCGCGTAACCCACCGAGCGACCTCGAACCGGTGGGTTACGGCGCGCAGAAAGTCCTGCAGCTACGGAATGGTTCGTGACAGTGCGCGCCTAACCCACCCTTATATCTCGATTTTGTTTTCTTCAAGAGACAAAATCCCCGGCTGATCACCGGGCCGGGAGCCGGGCAAGACGGCCCCACCCTTGGGCGTGAAGCCTGTTACGTAGATGGT
>Ga0196959_10000058_pt1 | contig 25157 bp, 26 predicted proteins | sample S1v_20metaG_FD_157521 | JGI IMG/M metagenome (GOLD analysis project Ga0196959, IMG submission 157521) | Soil microbial communities from Anza Borrego desert, Southern California, United States - S1+v_20 | ecosystem: Environmental > Terrestrial > Soil > Desert | place: USA: California | collected...
GATCCCCCGCTTTCCTCCGTAGAGCGTATGCGGTATTAGCCCGAGTTTCCCCGGGTTATCCCCCACTACAAGGCAGATTCCTACGCGTTACTCACCCGTCCGCCACTCGCCACCCACCGGTTACCCGGCTGTGCTGCCGTTCGACTTGCATGTGTTAAGCATGCCGCCAGCGTTCAATCTGAGCCATGATCAAACTCTTCAGTTTAAAGCTCATTTCCGATTGCTCGGATAATCTTGACTCGACGTGCGCTTGACTGTTGAAGCGCTCAATCGAAATCTGGTCAAACTCGCCCAATTCGACACAAGCGCCCACACCATTGCTTGATCAATCTGTTAAAGAACTTTCGGCGTCCGCCGCAAAGAAGAGCCATTATACCGACTTTCCATTCCCTGTCAACCCTTCTTTTCTCCCCGCCTTCCGCCACCGCCCCTTTCGTTCAGGCCGTCAGCACCGGAAGAGCTGACCATTATTCCAGCTCCTCCCGCCCCCGTCAAGCAGGCGGGTTTAACAATTTAACCTTTGCGATTTTCCGTTTTCCCACCTGAACTATGTAGGACGCTCCTGCTTTCAAAACGACCTGTCGGTCAGAGACCTTCTCGCCGTCAATCTTCACGCCACCTTGAAGAATGAGGCGGTTCGATTCCGAGGTACTAGAAGCCAGCCCCAGGTCTTTAAGAAGATTCGCTATCGGGTAGCCGGCCTCCCCCGCTGTCAGCTCCTGCTCTTCCAAATCCTCGGGAATCAAACCTTGCTTAAAGCGAGCCTCAAAATTTTCGAGAGCGGCTTTGGCGGAAGAAGACCCATGAAACCTGGCCACGATCTCTTGGGCGAATCGAACTTTGTAGTCGCGCGGATTAGCCCCTTCACTGCAGTTGCGCTTCCAAGCATCGATCTCGGACATCGGGGTAAAACTTAACAGCTCCATGTAACGCCACATCAGATCGTCGGAAATCGACATGAGCTTTCCGAACATTTCATCGGATGGCTCGGCAATTCCAACGTAATTGCCCAAGGACTTCGACATTTTCTGTACGCCGTCCAACCCTTCCAAAATCGGCATTGTAATGACGACTTGAGGCTTCTGCCCGAATGCCTCCTGCAACTGTCGACCAACTAACAGGTTAAATTTTTGGTCCGTTCCGCCCAGCTCAACATCAGCCTTCATCGCGACCGAGTCGTATCCCTGAACGAGCGGGTACAGAAACTCATGAATCGCTATTGGCTGTCCGCTCTTATATCTATTATTGAAGTCATCCCTCTCCAGCATCCGTGCGACGGTATGCTTTGCGGCCAACTGAATCAACTCCACCGAGGTCATAGCGTTCATCCAACTGGAATTGAACATGACCAAGGTCTTCTCGGGGTGCAAAATCTTACAGATTTGCTCTTCATACGTTCGGGCATTCTCAATGACCTGATCTCGGGTCAAAGGCTTCCGGGTAGCATTTTTCCCGGTGGGATCACCGATCATTCCGGTAAAGTCGCCGATAAGGAATATGGCTTCGTGCCCCAGATCCTGAAACTGCTTCAATTTATTCAAAAGCACCGTGTGTCCGAGGTGCAGATCCGGTGCCGTGGGATCAAAGCCGGCTTTTATACGCAGGGGGCGTCCTTCGCCTAACTTTTTGATTAGCTCATCTTCTCTGATAATCTCCGCCGTGCCTCGTCCAATTAATGCTAGTGCTTCGTCGACAGACATAGAGAAATCCTGTTTGGTCGTCTTGAATAAAAAAGCAGGAATTGTAAATCAGGGGGCAGATTTACGTCGCTTAGAATTAGCTAAAAGAGCAAACAGACGAAACTGATGTGTCGCTTGCGGGTTTCAATGAATCCCGCTAATCGTCCGTGCTATCAGGAGCATTTTTCATTAGACTTGTTGCAGGATAGGTGATTCTATGCCAACTCCAACAAGCCCCTAACAAGTACGATCAAGCCTAATAACCTAGGACCGCCGCCAGCAGGTAGATGGATAACTTGACCAAACCGATTCTCTACCTTGCGTCATGATCCACGTTAATTTCCTTACTCGCTATCTCGTCATCCCGACGGTTCTGGCGCTGGTCGTTTTGGTCGCACTCGTCATCGAAACCAAGCCCTTGGTGCCGCCGAACCAAGATCCCACTCATGAGTATCTGGCTAGAACCCGGCAACTGCTCAGCACGACGGTTCAGCTCACACAAACCAACACCCCCGAAAGGTTGATTGTTCTGACCGGCAACGATCTGACCGCTGCCGCTAATTTCGCTCTTCTCAAAAAGAAATTGGAAGGCCATGCCAATTGCACGATCAAGAAAAACCGATTGAAACTCGTGGCGACCGTTCGATTGCCCATAGAGTCGATTCCGCTTTTTGTGAATTTCAGGGTCATCGCCGATGATTCCGAGCCGCATGCAGTCATCAAGCAAGTTAAACTCGGTCGTTTGGCCATACCTAGAGTGGTGGTCAAATGGTTATTGCGCGGTTTTCTGAACTTTACGCCGCTATTTCGATATAGCGAGGTGAGCGACCAGTTGATTAAACAAATCCGTATCGTCGATGGACAGCTGCAGGTGGCTGTCAACTGGAACCGCGATGCATTAAGCCAGGCCAAAGGCTTAATAACGGACTTGGCGGATAAGGAACGAATATTGGTTTACAACGATGCGCTTGCCGAAATCATCAATCAATCTCAACTGAAGCGATTTGTTCGGCTCGGCCCTTTGATGCAACATCTGTTTACTCTGGCCAAAAGCAGATCCGAAAGCAACAACGATCCGATCGCGGAAAATCGCGCGCTTATTTTAGTTTTAAGTGCATACGTTAATGGCAAGAACATTGCCCAGTGGCTGCCGTTAAATCACCAGCCGGCCATTCCTCCCCGACGAGGAGTCCTCCTTAACCGTCGCACAGATACGGCCCAGCATTTCATGGCATCAGCGGCGTTGGCGATGTCCGGTCACAGTACCTTGGCGAACATGATCGGCCTTGCCAAAGAAATGAACGACACCCACAGTGGCAGCGGCTTCAGTTTCACCGACTTAGCCGCCGATCACGCTGGCACTCTTTTTGGCAAAACCGCGGTCCACTCGGAAGACAAAGCACGCAAAGTACAAAACATCCTGAGCCAAAGTGCCGATGAGTCCTTGTTCATGCCAAACATTAAAGATCTGCCGGAAAATCTGAATCCCGTCGATTTCGCGCAACGCTTCAAGGACATCCAGAGCCCTGAATTCAACGCCTTGAAACGACAAATCGAAGAACGAATCCTGGCATGTAGTCTCTATCAGCCGTAAGCTTGAATTTTGCTTAAAGCACCGCCATCCGGCAGGGGCATGTCGATACCATCTTGGGCATAACGTTCTCCGGAACGCAAAAAAGCCAGCTCAAAGAGCTGGCTTTTTCGCTAAACGCCGACTACTGCAATTATTGGTAATCGAACGTCTTGTCTGCATAGTTCGGCAAGCGCGGCATCTCCTGCTTCGGGAACTCGCCAGTCAAAGCATTGAGGAACGCCACAAGATCGCCCGTTTGCTGCGGACTCAAATCTTTGTTCAACTGCAGCTTGGCCATGACTTTCACCGCATCCTCCAAGCTTTTCACCTTGCCATTGTGGAAGTACGGCGCAGTCAAAGCGACATTGCGTAGCGTCGGCACCTTATACAGGTGCTGGTCCGCTTCGTTCTTCGTCACGTCATACCGTCCCAAATCCGTCGACAAGCTGTATTGGGCCTCGAGATAACCATTTTGATACGTGGGAAACTTCATGAAGAACCCCGTGCCCTCGGGCAGTTGCGGGCCATTGAAAGCGGGACCCGAATGACAGCTGCTGCAGCCGACTTCGGCAAAGGTATTCATGCCCCGCACCTGCTGCTCGGTCATCGCATTCTTATCGCCGTTGACATACCTATCATAAGCACTGTTCGGAGTAATCAGAGTCCGCTCGTAGGCAGCGATTGCCTTGGCAGCATTGTCGGCAGTGATGGAGTCGGCGCTGCCGAAAGCGGCGGAAAACGCCTGCCCATACCCCGGAATAGATTTCAAGCGGGCAACCACATCGTCCCAACTTTTCATGCCCATTTCGATCGGATTGGTGACTGGCCCCTTGGCTTGAGCCTCGAGACTCGGTGCCCGCCCATCCCAGAATTGCACCGAATTGAAGGCAGAGTTCCAAACGGTCGGGGCGCTGCGTCCGCCCACTTGACCGCGCACGCCAACCGACCCGCCACGATTATCCTCGCCACCGTTCATCACGTTGTGGCAAGAGTTGCATGACACCGTACCACTGGAGGACAAACGGGGATCATGATAAAGCATTCTGCCCAGTTCGACTTTAGCTGCCGTGCTCGGATTATCCGCGGGCTCCGGCGCCTTGCTGGGCAACGCTTGCCACTCGACCGCCGCTGCAGTCATCGACGCTCCTGCCAGGGCGAGAGCACTGATTAGTAGATTCAGCTTAAACATAGGATGCTGCTCCTCTCTTCTAGTTATTTGGTTATTCGTCGACGGAAAGGCCGTCGCATCGTTCTATGGGGATAGGGGAAAACCCTTATATTGAATTACTTTGACAATTGCAACCTGGAACTCAAGACCGAATTATCGGTCTGCCTCACCCGAATACTGAATTCCTCCGGAAGGCAGCGAATCAGCGCAAAACAGATGCTGTTGCAACTTGCCTGGCTGTTGCGGATTTCCCGTTAAGAAAAGATATCGGCACGTGCGCCGCTATTGTTGTCCGGGACATAAAGCCGGGCGCCGGGACAAAGCTCGGCGCCCAAAGAGAGAATGGAATTGGGACCGATCGGAAGCGAAATCCGCTTCAAGCTAGGCGATAAAAGCTAAACCAGCTCCACCTTCAGCCAGCCGGGACGACGCTCGTCGAACGCCTGATAAGCTTCAATGACCGAAGTTAAGGGCTCCGTCTGGGTCAATATCTCCGTTGGATCGATGACCCCGCTACGGACAAGGTCGATCAGCATGGGGATGTATTGGCGATGGTTGCAGTTGCCCATCTTTAAAGTGAGATTCTTGTTCATCGCCATACCGATGGGGAAGAAGCGATGAGCCGGCGGATAAACGCCTATGATCGACAAGGTTCCCGCTTTGGCCAAAGCTTGGACAGCCCACGTCAAAACCAGGGACGGGCTGTCGCCGTGATGCCAGTGATCTCCCTGCCGCTGGGCTTCCGGCGCAATTTCGCTCAGTTCTTGGTCGAACTGGACTTTTTGCTCTTCGGCTTTTTGAGCCGCAGGACCATGATGGGGCCGTTCGGCATCCACCCCCACCGCGTCGATCGCGCGATCCACGCCGATCCCGCCGGTCAGGTCACGGATTGCCTGGACCGGGTCTTCGGCATCGAAATTGATGACTTCCGCACCTTGGTTGCGCGCCATCTCGAGACGAGACGCCTCATTATCCACCGCCAGTACCCTCCCGGCACCCTGAAGCTTGGCGCAGGTGATGGAAAACTGACCAACCGGCCCGCAGCCGAACACGGCGACCGTATCACCGGGCTTGATCTCTGCCAACTCCGCCCCGAAGTAGGCTGTCGGCAGGATGTCCGAGATCAGTATGGCCTCGTCGTCGGTGACATCGTCGGGCAGTTTGACCAGCCCAACGTTGGCGAACGGAATGCGCGCCTTCTCCGCCTGCAACCCGTTAAGGCCGCCGGCCATTGCGGGACCGCCAAAAAAGGTCGTCCCGCCGAGAAGACCGTTGGGATTGGCATTGTCGCATTGCGCATAGTAGCCTGCCCGGCAATACGAACAGTAGCCGCAGGCTACGGTGGAGGGAACCACCACCCGATCGCCTTCTCTGAGATTCCGGACATTCGGTCCGAGCGACTCCACGATGCCGACGGCCTCGTGTCCTAGCACGGTACCGGGTTTGAGCCCGCCCAAGGTACCGCGCACCATGTGCAGGTCGGTTCCGCAAATCGCGCTCGCGGTGATCCGCAAAATGGCGTCTGTGGGGTCTTCGATGTGCGGCTCAGCGACGTCTTCCAGACGAATGTCGCCGACTCCGTGAAAAACGACTCCCTTCATCTTTGCCTCCGGTTTTCACCTGGTGGTTTCAGGGTGCTGCACTCAATCCCAGCACCCGATCAGGACTCTTCCCCTGGCTTCAAAGCCGGTTTTCCCCGGAAATACCCACCCGTTAATTTTTGGTTTGATGCCCGCATTTCGCTGCAGTTCCCGCAGACTTGCGCCACCGAGTCATTCGCACAGATCAGGCGGTAGATGAAATCTGAAAATTTGGAAGTATGGCTGTTTCAAGACATTCGCACTTGCGATATCCCGGGTATTTTGGGGAGACGATCTCGATCGCCGGCTGTGTTTTCTCATCGTACGCCGGTTCGAGCTGGACCGACTCGTTCTCACCTCATTCAGTCATGCCGCACATCCGCTGTGCGGCACCCCGAGGGCGGCGTTGCCGACTTTAAGAAGGCTGTGAAAGAGTTGCTTGATTTCGGGGCTAAGCGCGCTGATGGCCTGGTACACACCGATGCGAGCGGCCGCTTCCTGCGCTACCAGCTCGGCGAACTGGCGGAGCTTGGGCAATGCCGTGTTGGGATCGGCGGTAAAATAGTGTTCGGCTCTTTGGCCGCGTTTCGCGAGTTCCTGGCTGAGGGTCGTCGATTGTGAAAAGTTCGAACGCACTCGGCAGCCGTTTTCCTAGCGACCGGGGAGACCTTGAAAACTACAGCCTGCGGCCAGAATTCACCCATGCCTCGTCCGATATTCGAACGCGCTGTCATATTCCCCTATGCTTATTTCGTTTTTTGGCGATCCGTTGTTATGACATGGCCGCCGGATATCGCGGAATCATAGCTCGCCGCAATATTACCCCTGGTACAGAAAACAGGTCAGTTCCGGAGGCTGGCGCCCGGATTTATATTCCCATCAAGCTCTGCAAAAGAGTAAATCTGAGCTTCGCTAATGCTTAGAAACCGGCGCCACGGGCGGTTTTACGCAGGCTCCGACGTGATCGAGCTGAACCTGGGCTCGCCGTCGAGCGCAGTCATTGCTGTAGGTTTCGCCGTCACATCCGCAGACGGGATTGTGCTCCGTCGTGCAGATTTCCGGTGCGACTTGACAGGTTCCCGATACGTCCGTCGAACCGCATGCATTAGGGGTTTCGATCTCGCAGTACTGCCCGGAGGGGCATCGCGCTCCGGTCGTTCCGTGACAGGCTTGTCCAGTTACCGGCGCCGGGGATTCCATCAGATAGAATTCGCTCGCGACGAGGGACTTGCTTGTACCCGCCGGACCGGTAACGGCTTGATGACTGCCGGCTACCAGAATGCTCCCCTGTTTGAGAGCCTGGTATCCGGCATTGATTCGCTCGGGATCGGCGGCGGATGCGAGCAGGTCAACCTCTGCAATCAGAGCCTTGCTAAGCGTATTCAACCGCTCTGCCTCGATGTGTTCGCACGGGTCGGTCAGGCAAGGGCCGCCCACATCCCTCGCCCGGTACACGGCTCCCGTCGGAGACGCCAGTGCTTGGGCCCGCCACGTCTCGTGCACGACCAGAACGCTGTCTTCGGTGCTGGACGCCGTCGAGCGCCTCTCGAGAATGCCGCGCACCAGTCCATGCCCCAAGACGAACTCCTTCTTGAAATCTTCGTTCTTCGGCTGCATGCCACCCGTCATGGAAAAATCGATCGCGCCGACATAACACTCCCGGCGCCAAGTCCCGTCGGCGCAACGCGTTCGTGGTTTATTGACTTCCTTCACAAAAACCTTGTCGCACGTTGGTGCAGCGCACTGCCTTGGATCTTGGCGAGCAACCTTGAAATACCGGCCTTCATCTCCATAAGCCGGACTTCCCCCCCAAAGTCCTGCGACCATTAGCCATAGCACCAGTTCTTCGATCATTCCTGATCCTCCTTCCACGCCATTGGATTTCTGCGACACCGATCCTATCAAGGCATCCAAGAAATATCACGAACCAAAACGGAAACTGCAAGAAAGCCTAGGTAAGATGCGACAAAAGAAAGGTGTCGCCGTTTCCGGCGGCACCTAAGCCAGTCCAGGGAGGGAAGAGAGAAAACGCGATTAAGATGTTGGTTGGTGCGGTCCGATGAGTGGATGTTCATGGGTGGCATCCTGCCTTTCACTCACCGGCCGCCGAATTTATATTTGCAATTTGTATGCCACCAAAATTGCCAATTTTTTCAACACTCCTTGGAACGCACGTGGGCAAAGGGCGGGAGATCCCTCAGTAAGATGATGGAATTGCCATAGCCGGCACACTTTCGCCTCGACTATGGCCCAAAGTAAGATTCAATCGAGAAAAAACGCGTGGCTGCGTCGCCCGAGGACGACGGGCGCTATGCCCTGCCCGAACGTCCCGCCAAGCCGCCGCAGCACTTCTTATACTTCTTACCGCTGCCGCAGGGGCAGGGGGCATTGCGGAGAATCTCGCCTTTGTGCGCGATTTTGCCGTGATAATGAATGGTGCCGTCCAGATAAACCCACCGCCCCATTACCCGATGAAACCGGCTGACTTCATGGATCAGATAGGTGTCGTCACCCAGCTCGAACTGAGCCTTGAATTCCACGACGCCCCGCTCGTCGTTTTCGCCGCCGCCTATAGTTCCGACGATCTCCAGACGGGACCAGGTACGGCTGTCGCCTTCAAAATCCAGAGAAGCCGGCCGTTTACTGGGATCCCAGCTCTCCCTGAGATAATCGGCATCGCGCAGCTGGAACGCGGTGAAACGAGAGCGCATCAAGGCTTCCGCGGTGGGAACGGGTGTTTGTCCGGCCAGATAAGGGCCGCAACAGGTATCGAAAGGCTTTTCGGAGCCGCAGGGACAAGTCGTAGGCGTATTCACGGGATTTTGCAAAATGCGGGTTGGTCTGCCGAACGCTGGCTCACCGATGAAATTCGCCGGCGCGACATCGCGATGATTCCAACGGTGTGCCAAGGTTCTTTCGAGCTTGAATGATGGAGGGGCAATTCTAACATGGCGAAAGGTTGGCGCCCCTGGGGAAATCCAGCAGTACATCCGTCGTGGTGTTGATCAGGCGCGCAGTGTTCTCAGCCCGCTCCAGATAACGGGCCATCCAATACAAGCTCTCGGCTACCCGGGATAACATGCGTCCTCCATGTCGACGATCCAGGTATCTTTGCTGCCCCGCCCTGGGATGAATTCGCCACGAGAGAGCCCGCTTTCAGGGCCGCTCGCGTCAGTCCGCCGGTGGTGGCGTAGAGTCCGCTGGATTGCAGAATGAAGGGCCGAAGATTCAGGCGGCGGGGCGCGAGGCAATCGCCGGCCAGGGTCGGGGCACTGGAGATGCTCAGCGTCGGCTGCGCACGGAACACCTCCGGATCTATAAAATCGTCGTCGATGCGGCGATAGACCACATCGACCCGCCTGGGACCGGATACGGTCTTCATATAGACCCGATCTTCCGCATCCCCTAGGGAAGAGTCTCGTCCTGGTACGCCCAAGACGACCAAACGGGGCTGAGCTGCATCAAACCAGAAAACACTCTGTTCAAAACAAGCGAGACGATTACACTACTCGGGTAGGCTTTTCGATACCGCGGTGAACAAGGAGTGAAAACCGATGGCACTGGAAAAAGTTCTGCATCAGACCGTAACCGGCCTGTTGGCCCGGCATATTCAGGAAGGCTCTCTCTATCTTCATGTTTCGAGCAGTCCAAGCCGCCGCTTCGGAAACGGACAGCCGGAGACGCACTGGCATATCCACGATCCTACAATCCTGCGCCGCCTGTTGTGGGATCCGGAACTCCAACTTGGCGAAACCTATCTCGAAGGCGGCTGGAACGTGGGATCGTCCGACGCGCTGCCGGCGTTTATGGAGGTCATGATGCGGAATTTCTCCAAACTCGGACCCGCGCCATACACGCATATCCGCCGATGGTTGCACACCCTTGTTCGAACGGGTAACGCCATCACCCGCAGTTACCGGAATGTAAAACATCATTATGACCTCGACGAATGGCTATTCCGACGGTTTTTGGATGAACGCCTCTTTTATTCCTGCGCTTATTTCGAAAAGCCCGAACAGACGCTCGAAGAGGCCCAGCTTGCCAAATGCCGGCTCATTGCCCGAAAACTGCGCTTACAGCCCGGCATGCGCGTCCTCGACATCGGCAGCGGCTGGGGCAGTTTGGCGATTTATCTCGCCCAAGAGGCCGATGTCGAAGTGACCGGCGTGACGCTCTCCAATGAACAGCTCCGAGTCGCTCAAGCCGACGCCGAACGCCTGGGCCTTCAAGACAAGGTTCGATTCCACCTCCAAGATTACCGGAAGCACATTGGCGATTATGACCGGATCGTCAGCGTCGGGATGTTCGAACACGTCGGTGTTCGCCACTACCCGGATTTCTTCCGGCAAATGGCGCGACTGCTGAAACCCGACGGCATCGCGCTGCTCCACACCATCGCCGCCGCCCATAAGGACGGTCCTCCCAATCCGTGGATAAGGCGCCATATTTTTCCGGGCAGTTATATCCCCTTGCTCTCGCAGCTGTCGCCGGCGATGCAGCGCTCCGGTCTGATGCTGACCGATCTGGAGGTATTGAGGCTGCACTACGCGTATACGCTTAGGGAATGGTTTCGGCGGTTCCAGCACCATCGGGCCGAAGTGGTGGAGCGAATGGGAGAACGCTTCGCCCGCATGTGGGAGTTTTATCTGGCGGTATGCGAAGGCTCTTTCCTCTGGCAAGACATGGTGGTCTTTCAACTCCAACTGGCGAAACGGCATGGCGCCGTGCCGATCACCCGGAACTACCTTGCTGCGGATCGTTGAGAGCCGCTCTTTAGGGCGGTAATGATCGCCCGATCCTGACCTCACCGGCCGAACCGCCGGTTCTGCTCGCCCCCTTCCCTCGGCAAGCGTGGCTTGGCAGCACGTATCTTGCCGATTATCCTTATCTACCTTCGGGGACTCGACCTAACAAATTCAAGAATTCTCATATGAGTAAATCATGCGATGTGCTGGTCATCGGGGGAGGACCGGCCGGGTCGTCGATTGCGGCGCTATTGGCGGAAAAGGATTGGCGCGTCGTGCTCGTCGAAAAGGACCGGCATCCGCGGTTTCACATCGGCGAATCGCTGCTGCCATTGAGTCTTCCTTATCTGGAACGGCTAGGGGTATTGGATAAAGTCGAGGAGATCGGTCTTCGCAAGTACGCCGCCGAATTCAATTCCATCTATCACGGCAAGTGTTCCGGCTTCCAGTTCGGCGAAGCGCTGGATAAATCCTATCCCTACGCCTTCGAAGTCAAGCGCGCGGAGTTCGATCATATCCTTTTGAAAAATGCCGCGGCCAAGGGCGCGGAGGTTCACGAAGGCTGCCGCGTGACTTCGGTAGACCTCTACGACGACAAAGTGGATCAGGTCAAAGCCACCGATGAACACGGCGTGGAGCATGTTTGGCAGCCACGCTTCCTGGTCGATGCCTCGGGCCGCGACACCTTTTTGGCCGACCGGCTCGGCACCAAGGAGCGCAACAAAAAACACGGCAGCGCGGCAATTTTCGGTCATTTCGAGGGAGGCGAGCGCAGAAGCGGCCGGGACGAAGGCAATATCAGCATTTACTGGTTCGATCACGGCTGGTTTTGGATGATCCCGCTCAAGGGAGATCTGATGAGCGTGGGCGCCGTCTGTTGGCCTTATTATCTGAAAAGCCGCCAAACACCGGTCGAACAATTTTTCTTCGACACCATCGCCTTATGCTCCCCGGTGCAAGCTCGCCTGGAAAACGCCCGGCTGGTATCGCCCGTAACCGCCACCGGCAATTATTCGTACGCGTCCAAGCGGATGAAAGGCAAAAATTACTTGCTGATCGGCGATGCTTTCGCCTTTATCGATCCGGTGTTCTCCAGCGGCGTCCATCTCGCCCTTTACGGCGCCCTGTTGGGTGCGGAGACGGTGGACGGCATCTTGCGCGCACCCGAAACTGCGAAAAAACGCCTCGATCAGTACGAAAAATCGGTGCGCCGCGGGCTGAAAACGTTTTCCTGGTTCATCTACCGCATCACCACACCGGCCATGCGGGATTTAATCATCCACCCTCACAACCGATTCCGGATCAAAGAAGGCGTCATCTCGCTGCTTGCCGGCGATCTGTTCCGGAACACCCCGATCGCATCCAAGCTCTTGATGTTCAAGATCATCTACTATTTGAAAAGCCTATTCGACCCGCTCAACAACTACGCGGCCCATAAGCGCAGACGCCAAAACATCGCCTCCTGAAGCTCGTCTCATACACGCCTGACATGACCGCGCCAGTACGAAAAGGCTCTTTTGATGCGAGCCTGGGCGTTCCGCAACAGCGCTCCGCCAGACTCGATCCGCCCGTTTATCTCAGCCTGCTTCCCGTCGAAGCCTTGGGCGGGCTCACGGACACGAACCGAGCCTCCGTGCTCGGCGTGATCGGTTTCGACGATTTTCCAGAATCCTGGGCAGACGCACCGTACCCGACTCTAACTTTGCCCATGAGCAACCTCGAAGAACAAAAGCTCTGCGAGGTTTGGCTCAGTCCGCGCCCGGTAAGCTACGGAGAACATCAGGGCATCCGCTACGCCTTCAACGGCGATATCCTGTTCGGCAGCTTTTACTTGCCCGAACAAGAACCGGATTCGGTGGAAACCCGGACGTACCAGGCGTACTGCCGGCTACTGGATCTGGTCCGACTCTCCGGATATACGCATCTTGTCCGCATGTGGAACTATCTTCCGCGGATCAACGGCGAATACATGGGGCTCGAAAACTATCAGCGCTTTTGCCTGGGCCGGCATCAAGCCTTTGCCGAAGCCGACTACGTGTTCGACCGAGATTTGCCCGCCGCCAGCGCAATCGGCACGGGGGCAGAAGGGCTTTGGATTTATTTCATTGCCTCCCGCACCCCGGGACGCCAGATCGAGAATCCGCGCCAGGTGAGCGCCTATCGTTATCCGTTACAATACGGGCCGCGCAGTCCCTCTTTTTCGCGCGCGACGCTGACAGAATTCGGGGGTGAACGGCAGCTTTATCTGTCGGGAACCGCAAGCATCGTGGGGCATGAAACCCTGCATCCCGAGGATGCGGCCGGGCAATTGCGGGAAACGCTGATCAACATTCAGGCCGTGCTGAGCGAATTGGGCCGGTCCCGAATAAAGCTCGACGAATTGGGGCCAGACTGCATGTTGAAGGTTTATGTACGCCATCGCGAACATTTCGGCATAGCCAAAAAGCTTCTTGCAGAAACCCTACATCCTTCATGCCCGGTTATTTTTCTTCAAGGCGACATTTGCCGTAGAGACCTTTTGCTGGAAATCGAAGGCGTCATTCGCCTGCCCCGTTCGTAATTCGAACCAAGCCGATCGGCTTTAATGATCTAACTATCGAATATCAATAGCTTATGACCACGCAACTGACCCCGATGGAATTGGAAGTGGCACGGATGATCGTCGAATCGTTGAACCTCGAAGCCATTCCCGAGCACATCGAGCCGGAAAAGCCGCTGTACCGGGACGGGCTGGGACTCGATTCCATAGACCTGCTCGAACTCTCCCTCGTCATCTCCAAGACATACGGATTTCAGATCAAGTCGGACGATCCGGATGTCACCAATATTTTTTCTTCGCTCCGGGCGCTGGCCGGCACCATTGAAAAACGGCGAACGAAATAAGGCATGGGGATCAAACCGGCTATAACCTTGGGCCTGGCGGCGCTGTTTCCGGTCTTTTCTTTTGCCGCCATCCGTTCGAACATATCGCCGGTCTGGCTCGGACTCGTCGATTTTCTGCTTTTCGCCGCTATTTTGATCGCAATGCGCCTGTCAGGCGGCGGCCGGTCGGGCATGATCCGCCGTCTTTGGCCCTTCGCCGTGGGAATCGGCCTCTGCGTGCCGCTCTTCTATCTCCGGCCCGACACGATGATCTATTTTTCGCCTGTCGGCATCGGTCTGATACTCGCGAGCCTCTTTCTGACGACGCTAACGCCGGGACGGGAGCCGCTGATCACACGCTTTGCGCGGCTGGAACGGCGGGGCGTGCTGCCCGACGATTTGCGGATTTACACGCGCAATCTCACCTGGGCCTGGGCCATCTTCTTTTGCCTGTTGGTCCTGGAATCGGTGCTGCTGGCTTTATTCGCTCCGGTGGAAACCTTTTTCCTATTCACCAACACCCTGAATTACTTCTTCGTCGGCGGTTTTTTCATCACCGAGTACATCTACCGGCGCATCCGCTATCGGCATCACAGCCATCCATCCATCCTCCACTTGATCGCGACCATCGCCCGTTCGGGCGTCATCTCGGCTCCCAAGAACTGATCGGAATCCCGCCGGACGAATTCGAGCGACACACACCGATGGAGGCACACTTTACCGTTTCACCCGACCACCCTGCCCTGCCCGGCCATTTTCCGGGCAATCCGGTGGTCCCCGGCGTAGTGATTCTGGACGAGATCGCCCATCTCTGGTTGAGAGTCCATCCAGGCTGCCGCCTCGCCGGCATTCCGGCCGCAAAGTTTCTCTCGGTGCTCCGGCCGGGCGAACCGTGCCGGGTGCGATTCGATGGCACGGGAAAAGAATCGGTAAAATTCGACTGCTTCTCGGACGGCCGGCGCATCGCTCAAGGGCGTCTGCTATTCACGCCTATCACATCATGAGTCGCAGTTGGATTACCCAAAGAGAGCGCAGCACCGGCTTCTGGCTGCGGACGATCGTCTGGATCGCCTTGCGCCTCGGCCGTCCGGTCGCCCGCGCCCTGCTCTACCCCATTACCGCGTACTTTTTGATTTTCGCCGACCGCTCGCGGCAAGCCTCCGCCGCCTATCTCACGCGCATCTTCGGCAGAACGCCTTCGGGAAAGGAGCTATTCCGCCACTATCACACCTTCGCCGAAGCTCTGCTCGACCGGGTGTTCGTGTTCGCCGAACGCGACGAATTCTTTCAAATCCGGATGCACGGATTCGATGTGCTGGAGCGGCTGATATCGGCCAAACAAGGATTCCTCCTGGTCGGCGCCCATGTCGGCAGCTTCGAGATCCTCCGCGGCCTCGGGCTTAGGCACAAGGGACTTTCCGTTAAGGCGCTGGTCTATGGAGAAAATTCTCCGAAGATCAATGCGATTTTCAAGGCCTTAAACCCGAACTTGTTCAAAGACATCATTCCCGTAGGTACCGCCAATGCTCTTTTGGGGCTGGACGATCACATCGCCCGAGGCGGCGTGGTCGCCCTACTGGGCGACCGCAGCGTGCACGGCGAGAAGCGCGTTTTGTGCCGGTTTCTCGGCGAGGACGCCTGGTTCCCGGCAGCACCCGTGTTGCTGGCGAATCTATTCAAGGTTCCGGTGATCTTGTTCTTCTGCCTCCACAAAGACGGCGCCGATTACGACGTGCATTTCGAGCTGCTGACCGAGCGCGTCGAGTGTTCCCGGAAAGACCGGGACGAAAAGATCCGGGAGTTCATGCAGCATTATGCCGACCGGCTGGAGCATTACTGCCGCCGGGCGCCTTACAACTGGTTCAACTTTTATCATTTTTGGGACAAGAGCGGGTAGTGCGGACGAGCTGAGTGTGTGCGATGCCACACGTTCTGAAATAATTCCGATCCTGCCAAATCTTGTTTGGGCATCCGAAATTTGAGAATCATGAGTCTCCTACCTCGATCGAACCCCGCTCAAGCCATCGAACCGATGAATTGCCGGCACACGACCAGACAGAACGTGACCATCAAGTTAACACGCCCTCAGTGGCGTACAATGTCACATGCCTGTCCGCCTCATTGGCGGCTATACGCGGGTTTCGGACCTAGAACAAGAGAAATCCCTTATGAAAGCGTTGAACAGAAACATGACTAAGATGGTGTTATTCATTGTTTTCGGCGCATTGCTGTCCTCGCTCAACGCCGCTTGGGCAGAAACCGATAAGGAAATCCAAGAAAAAGCGCTCAAAGCTCGCGAACTGAGCCAGCACGGTGCCATGGATCATTCGGCTCATGCTGGTCCCGAGGCAGCGCCAGGCAAATTTCGGGGCGTCTTTTACGGCTACCTGCCGTGTTATGAAGAAAATTGCAACGGTCTGAAAATGACCCTGTCGTTGAATGCCAAGAACAATTATCTTTTGGTCATCCAACCCGCAAAGCCGCAAAACCGAGAGTCCTTCGAAAAAGGCAAATACGCATGGGACGACACCCAAGGTATCGTCGTGTTGACCCCCACCAAAGAGGCCCCTCAGCGTCGGCTCGCCATTAAAGATGAAGGGACTTTGCTCTATCTAAGCAACGACGGCGCGCCCCTACCTGGCGACCAGGATAGGTATCTGCTGCAAAGAAGCGACAGAGCAAACAATCGGGAAATGCACATCCATTGACGAACACGACGCCAAAGGACAATTGGCGAAGCATTGAAGATCAGGCGGGGCGTTTTCATCGGGGAGAGAGGGCTTTACCGCAACGGATGGCGAAAACGGACGTACGGCAGACTATCGTTCACTGGACGAGACAACGGCTGTAGAGAGCTGGCCCGGAAATTTGACCGGCCGGCTTAATCGATCCCAACGACAGCAAGACGCACCCAATTTCGTCTGAAACCCGAACGTTCGGAGGCAGCCTGGTCCGTTTCGGACTCGCCGGGGTTGTTCCGGTCATTGACCTCGACGCTGTGCTTCTTCAATGTTGAATGACAGCCAAGAGCAAGCTCCAGTAGTTTGTTTTCGGGTGGGTAGTTTTCGGCCATTGCTGCCGTTCGCGTTTAGCTGTCAGCAGGCTTCGAATGTCGGCTTTATGGAACCATGATCGAATTGATATTTTCGGCCAACTGCGGCCTCAGCATACGAAGGTATCCAGATAGACCTATCTTGCGGAACGGGAAGATAGACAGAAGGATAGACCAAGAAAATCGAGGATGCTTTGTAAGGCAAATGACATGTGGTAAAACCGTTGCGGATGATAAACGGAAACCATTCAATTACTTGTTAGCCGCCTCATCGAACAGATGCTGACAGCAAGGACTGAGACTTCATGAGCTTCCAGACATCACGAGAAATTTTCGCTCCTCCATCGAGGGTCTTTGCTGCATTCGAGAACGGCGCTCGTTTAGCAGCCTGGTGGGGACCGGCCGGCTTTACCAATACGTTCAACACGTGTGAGTTCAAGCCGGGCGGCAAATGGTCGTTCGTTATGCATGGGCCTGACGGGAAGAACTACCCAAATGAGAGTGTCTTTCGTGACATTGAGCCACCCAAAAGAATTGTGATTCACCACGTGTCGCAGCCGAGGTATCTTCTCACTGTGACTCTTGAGCCAGCAGAAGGCGGCGGGACTCTGGTTCGCTGGGAGCAGGACTTTGAAGATCCAAGGGTTGCCAGCGGCATCGAACATATCGTAGTGCCGGCAAATGAGCAGAACCTTGACCGGTTGTCGGCAGAAGTGATGCGCCCGCATGGCCGCGCCTAACTTGGCGCTACACCCGACGCCGGGTATGCAGCCACGCCTTGTTCATCCGTCCGGAAGCCGGCGCGGGTGAGCTTGATCGTTAGGCTGCCATGAGGCTCTCGATCGGTGAACGTGACCTCCTGAATGGACTGTCGCTCTATCTAGCGACTAGGCGAACCGCACTTCGGTCCGCGCTGCGATTGCGTGCGCCCCTATCTGCGGAAGCGGCGGAAGATCTACGAATTCATTACTCGAACTATTTCGTGAGCCTGATGTCGGCGGCCGATCTGCTTACGGAAAACGCTTCGTTCAATGGCAGCGCGTTCAAACAAGCGGTCGAGGCAGCGTTTGAGGCGTTGGGCACTCCGGACGCGGGGACGAACTACCTATACGTCCGAGAATTGCGCAACGCCATAGTCCACCGCGGACTGAATATCGCTTCGGGCGCTCACTTTGCCGGCGATTTCCCTCTGTTGGTGGCCCCCAACCCTGTAATAAATCGAAGCGGCGCACAGAAATACTCGACGTTTAGTTTTTACCTCCTAGGCGTTGTCGAGGGCTGTGAAGCTGTAGTCGGTCCAACTATCGAGGGACATCTCGACTCCCTCGGAATTTTGGAGAAGGTGCCCGATGTGGAGGCTTGGACGGCCGAGGCATTGGAACTCTGTCGAAGTTCTACAGCAATGCCGGAGTGGGTCAAAAAAATGGTGCCCGAGTCCTTAAGCACCGTAGACTGGAACACAATCCACGGAGACAGTGTTGCGAAGCTGCGGGATCTCCTCAAGCCATTCAGCTTCACCCCACCATCGGAGGCACGCACGGATGGCGCCGCCTAACTGGGCGTTGCACGCGGACGCCAAAAGCTACACTTTTGGCACCGGTGAACTACGGCATTAGCGGACTATGAAGCTATTTCGCATCGTACTGGTCGCCGTAATCTCAATTGCTTTTGCGGCATATGCAGCATACCGTTCCTGGGAAGTAGCTTGGTATGAGGGAATGATTCCAGCATCCCTAGAAATTGAACGCACCGTAATGATCGATGGACGAACGGGATTTATCGAAGGGTGCGGGATTGCAGTGTTTCAACTTTCTCCAACGACCGTAGATCGGATTCGTCCGGCTGGTCTCGCCGGACTCGAAACCGCTCGACAAGCCAGAGACCATAGCGACGAACTCCACACTTATAGCCAGTGGAGGGAAACACCCTATGCCGAAACGGGCGACGGTATGACGTTGGTTGATCGCTGGCTCGTTGGGAGAACCTGCGCCAAAATCGATCCCTCACTAGATCGCAGTATTGATACGGCTCTGAAGTCCCCTGGCTCCTATTACGCAACAATTCATGAAGCGGGGCTCATAGTGATTCCAAGCCTCGGCCTAGCAGTCTTCTCGTACTTTGGATAAGGCGCACGCTAACCCTTCGGTCAACCGGACCGCCTGCAAGCTGCGCTTGCAGGTTCCCTCCGCGCTTCGCGCTCCGTCGGCCGGTTACCTCGAACGTTGAAGTCGGAAACCGACCGTATGCTTCAAAATTCGATGAGCGTCAGCTCTTGACAGCTCTATGTCTTCAGAATCCAAAGAAAGCCGTCATTGGGAAAAGGCCGGCATTTTTCAGACTGAATGGCCGAACAATGGACGGTGAGGCTAACTGCATTCAGCTACGCGAGCCTGTCAGAATTTTTGTGGGTGAGGCATAGCATGTCATTCACAACCCGGAGCATGTCGGCCAAGCAAGACGAAGACGGTCACGCGAGCTGAGACGACGTTGCCGTCCATCCCCAAGGAGCTGATTGATCAGTTCGCGACCGGGCCGATGAGTGCCGAAGCGGTGAATGCCGCAGCCATAGCCGTTAAGAAGGCGCTGATCGAACGCGCCCTGAGGGTGGCCACGCCCGAGAGCGCGAGCAACCACCGGAACGGCGTTACCGGCAAGACCGTGGTGACCGACGCGGGGCCGGTGCGCATCGAGGTGCCGCAAGACCGTGACGGCAGCGTCGAGCCCGGACTCATCCCCAACCATGAGCGGCGCTTTACCGGTTTCGACGGCAAGATCATCGCGCTGTCTGCCTGGGGCAGACTCAAGCGCGAATCAGGGCTTCCTGGTCGAACAATACGGGGGGCGGTCAGTCCGGAACCCATGAGCGCGGTGACCGATGCCGTCATGGGCGAGGTCACGGCCTGGCAAACCTGGCCGCTGGAGCCGATGTCCCCGGTCGTGTGCTTCGGCGCCTGGCGTGTGACGACCCGCGCGGCCGGGTCCGCAACAAGGCCATTGACTTGGCGCCGGGCGGGCTATCCGAGGGCACCCGCGACATCCTCGGGCGGCGGCGCGAGACCCCCGAAGGGGCCAAGTTTGGGCTGAAGATCTTCACCGGCCTGAAGACGCACGGCCATTTTCCCGGCGCCGATGCGGCCAGCAAGCCGATCTGGCTGGCGCTTCGCAACATGGCCGCGAACGGGGGCGTGCGGCACACGCCTGGAAGACCGCGATGAACCCGTCCGCCATGCCCTACGCGGAACGGTTCACCCAAGTGCTCCGGTAACCCGTAGCTCACCCCCTCACACACAGAATTTCTGACACTTCCAGCTACCGCCTTTGACAGAATATTGGCTCGCACAACAACAACCTCTTGGCGTATCCCCTGCCGCCATTACAATCGTCATTTATCATCTATCGCGATCGTTGCTTATTCAGACACGCGCCCCGTCATCGAAACACTGCTGAAACTCACCGCACAAATCGAAACAATAGGCATCCTATGACTTCTGGGATAAACACGGACTGGGCGCACCGCCTAGCCCGACGCAAACGGCATATCTCGCAATGGCTCGGAATTCTGCTTGGCTTTGTTTTAACAGCCACCTTAGCTAGCGCAACCGAACGCTGGGACATCGATGCGCTAATGAAGGCACTGTCCCGCATCGAGAGCGGCGAAAAACGCTATACCGAAATCAAGACCATGGCGCTTCTCAAGGAGCCGATGCGCTTGAGCGGCACCTTGACCTATCGCGCGCCATCGTTCCTCGAAAAACGCGTACTCTCGCCTTTCGAGGAGCGCTATACGGTGGACGGCGACTCCCTGACCATCGAGAGTCCTGCCAAGGGCGTCAAACAAACGCTTTCGCTGGCCTCGCAGCCGGCCATCTGGGCCTTCGTGGAGAGCATCAGGGCGCCGCTGGCGGGCGATCTGGCGACCCTGAACCGCTTTTACAAGATCAGCTTCGGCGGATCGGAACGCAACTGGCTGCTGGCCCTGGTGCCCACCGAGCCGAACATGGCTAGGCTGGTGCGGTTCATCCGCATTCGAGGCAGCGGCGATCGCATCGATCGCATCGAAATCGAGGAAACCGGGGGCGATGTCTCGGTCATGACCATCGAGCACCAACCGTGAGGGCGCGCCTGCCGGTCTTCGTCTGGCTGGTCCTCACGGCGATCGGGGCATGGATCGCGCTGTTCCGCACCCCAGTGTCCACCGACCTAACCCATTTTCTCCCGAAAAAGGCCGGAGTCGCGGAGCAGATCCTGGTCGAGCAATTGCGCCAAGGCGTCGCATCCCGCCTGCTGCTCATGGCGCTGGAAGGGAGTAACGAGACCGATCTCGCGGAGGTCAGCCGGCGCTTGGCAGAACGGTTGCGGGAGAATGACTCGTTCGTACGGATCGACAACGGGACTCAAGGGTTTTCCGCGGCCGACCGGGACTTTCTGTTCGAAAATCGCTACCTTCTGAGTCCTAAGGTCAGCGAACAGCGGTTCAGCGCCGAAGGGCTCCGGCAAGCCTTGGCAGCGCGCTTGGCGGAACTGGCCTCGCCGGCCGGTTTGCTGGAAAAAGAACTCCTGCCCCGCGATCCGACCGGCGAATTCCTCGAAACCTTGCGGATCTGGATGACATCCGCAGGGCCCTCGCTGCGCCAGGGCGTCTGGTTTTCGCCGGACGGGCGGCGGGCGCTGCTCGTCGCGGAAACGAAAGAGCCTGCGTTCGATCTGGACGCCCAGGCCGAAGCGGTGGCTTCGATCCGGGACAGCTTCGCCGCGGTCAAGGGCAACCGGCCGGTCGAGTTGCTTTTGAGCGGCCCCGGGGCGTTTTCGGTGGAAGCCAATGCCACGATCACTCGGGATGCCGTGCGGCTGTCCCTACTCAATACGCTGGCGATCACGCTGCTGCTGGCGGCGGTGTACCGGTCGGTGCGGGTCATCCTGCTCGGCCTGGTGCCGCTGGCCACGGGGGCCTTGGCCGGAACCTGCGCGGTAAGCCTCTGGTCCGGAGGCATCCACGGCATTACCCTGGGCTTCGGTGCGACCCTGCTCGGCGTCGCCGCCGATTATCCCAACCATTTGTTCACCCACGTGCGCCGCGACGAGACCAGCCGCCAGACGGTGCGGCTGATTTGGCCGACGCTTAGGCTGGGCATCCTCACGAACGTGGCGGGCTTTGCCGCGATGCTGTTTTCGGGCTTCGAGGGTCTTTCCCAATTGGGCGTTTTCGCGGCGACGGGACTCCTGGCCGCCGGGCTCACTTGCCGCTGGATCATGCCGGCGCTCATGCCAGCCCATATCGATTTGCCAGGCCGGGTCGTCAAAGGGCTTCACGCCGATGAGTTCCTCAACCGGATGCACCGGTTTCGCTTGGTTCCGCCCTTACTTATTCTGGTTGCGATCGCATCGATCGCCTATTCCGGCGTGCCGCTTTGGAATGACGATATCGATGCCTTAAGCCCCGTGCCCGAGTCGCGCAAGGCGCTGGACGAAGCCCTACGCCGCGATCTGGGCGCACCGGATCTTCGCCAGTTGATTGTGGTCACGGGAGACGATACGGACACCGTCCTGCGCCGGAGCGAGCATCTAAAAGAAATCCTGCAACCCCTGGTCGACGACGGGACGATGGCCGGCTTCGACATGGCGGCGCTTTACCTGCCCAGCCGGGAAACGCAAAGGCTCCGGCAGTCGGCCTTGCCCGAGATCGAGGTGCTGCGGCGGAATCTCGATGAGGCGCTCCGGGAAACGTCTTTCAGGCCCGGCGCTTTCGAGCCCTTCGTGGCCGATGTGTCGCAAGCGAAACAGGCGCCGCTGCTCGATGAAACGAGCTTCGCCGCGACCTCGTTCGGGCTCAAGATCGAGTCGCTCCTTTTTCGGCATGCCGAGCTATGGGTTGCCCTGGTTCCGCTCGTCGGCGTGGCCGATGCGGCGCAATTGGAAGCGGCGCTCGCAACAGACCAGAACCTAATTTATCTGGATCTTCGCGACGCATCGAGCCGGCTGCTTCGGGATTACCGGCGCGAAGCCGTTCACCTGCTCGGCGCGAGCCTGGTGGCTATCGTGCTTCTGCTGACTTTGGGACTCCGCTCGATCAGCGGCATGCTGCGAGTCGTGACGCCCATGGCCGCCGCGGCCTTCGTGACGGCGGCCGTCTTGATGCGGCTCCATGGCGGACTATCGCTTTATCATCTGGTTTCGCTGCTCCTGGTGATGGGGCTCGGCATGGATCAGGCATTGTTCTTCAACAAACCCAGCCGAACACCGGAGGAGCGCAACCGAACCTTCTTGTCGCTCCTGATTTGCAGCATCAGTGCCGTAGCGGCCTTCGGCATTCTGGCCACATCGAAGGTCAACATCCTCAACGCCATCGGCAGCACCGTAGCCATGGGCGCGGCGCTCGCGGTTCTTTTCGCGGCGATGCTGGCCAGACGGAATCGGTCTTCGGCATAATACTTCGATTTTTCGCTACCCGAGCTCACCCCTACTTTCTCCAAACCCACCTGATGCAGCCTTTGATTCTTTCCGCATTCACCCTGACCAGCAGTCTGGGAAGGGGGCTGACTGCGACCTTGGCGGCGCTTCGGGAACAGCGCAGCAGTCTTCGCTACTGCGACTTTCCGGGTGCCGAACTGGACACTTATATCGGCCGGGTCGAGGGAATCGAAAACGAACCCATTGGCGGACGCTTAAGCGACTTTGATTGCCGCAACAACCGTCTCGCCCGGATCGGTCTCGAACAGGACGGCTTCGTTCAAGCCGTGGAAAACGCCCGCCGCCGCTACGGACCGGAGAGAATCGCGGTGATCCTCGGCACCAGCACGTCCGGCATCCTGCAGACCGAATCCGCTTATCGCCGGCGCGATCCCGAAACCGGCGCGTTGCCGCCCGATTTTCGTTACCGGCAAACCCAAAACACGTTTTCCGTAGGCGATTTCACCCGGCGCTATCTCGATTTGCACGGTCCGGCTTCCGTCGTGTCCACGGCCTGCTCGTCCAGCAGCAAGGTCTTCGCGAGCGCCGCGCGCCTGATTCGGACGGGGCTGTGCGATGCGGCGGTCGTCGGGGGCGTCGACAGCCTCTGCTTTACCACCCTGTACGGCTTCACCTCGCTGGAACTGGTGTCGTCCACCCCGTGCCGCCCTGCCGATGCGGACCGCAACGGGATCTCCATCGGAGAAGCGGCCGGCTTCGCCCTGCTGGAAAAGCCGGATCGCGGCAACGGCGATATCGCCCTGCTCGGCTATGGCGAAAGCACCGACGCTTACCACATGTCCTCGCCCCATCCCGACGGCCTGGGCGCAGCGGAAGCCATGAACAAGGCGATGCAGCGGGCCGGGGTCGAGCCGGGAGCGATCGATTACGTCAATCTGCACGGCACCGCGACCAAAGCCAACGATGCCGCTGAAGATAAAGCCGTGTCCGGCCTCTTCGGCGCCGCGGTGCCGTGCAGTTCGATCAAAGGCTGGACCGGCCACACCCTGGGAGCGGCGGGGATCGTGAACGTCATCGTCAGTTGCCTCAGCATGCGCGAAAGCTTCGTGCCGCGCAGCTTGAACACCGAGCGAGTCGATCCGGAGATCGCATCCTGGATCGCCACCCAGGAACTGCGGCGGCCGGTCCGAACCGTCCTCAGCAATGCCTTCGGTTTCGGCGGAAACAACGCCAGCCTGGTTCTGGGGAAACGCTCATGATTCGCGTATTCGTCGACGGTGTCGGCATCATCGGTCCCGGACTTCCCTCCTGGAACGAGAGCCACGAAATTTTGGCAGGACGGCACCCGTACGCGGGCGGCGAGTTGCCGCGGCTCCTGGCCAACCGGCTACCTTCGGCGGAGCGCCGGCGAAGCACGGCCGTTACCCGACTTGCGATCGACGTGGCAGAACAGGCGCTCCCATCGGGTGTAAGCGCCGATGATGTCGCGACGGTCTTTACGTCCTCGGGCGGCGAAGTGGAAATCATTCATCGGATTTTCGAAGAATTGGCCACCGCCGAACGGCTGATCTCGCCGACCCAGTTCCACAACTCGGTCCATAATGCGGCGTCCGGATACTGGAGCATCGCGACCGGTTCGCGGCAGGCGTCCACTAGCCTGTCCTGCTTCGACGACTCTTTCGCCATGGGACTTCTGGAAACCGCCAGCCAGACATCCGTCGAACGCACGAAGGTTCTGCTGGTCGCCTACGATTTTCCGCCGCTTCAGCCGATTCTCCGGGTTCGTCCGTTGCTCGCGCCATTTGCGGTCTCCCTGCTTCTGACTTCCGAACCGTCGGAGCACAGTATCGGCAAACTGACGATCGGCTTCGATACCACCGATACGGATGACACCAGCCATATGGAAGATTCGGGGCTCGAGGCTTTGCGCACCGGCAATCCCGCCGCTCGGAGCCTGCCGCTTGTGGCGGCTCTCGCCCGTTCAGAACCTGTCGAGTTGATTTTTGCCTGCGCGGCAAATGGGCAACTGCGGGTCAAGCTTACGCCATGCGCCTAGACCGATCGGAGCTCAGCGGTTTGCTCCCCCACGC
>Ga0196959_10000059_pt1 | contig 24726 bp, 24 predicted proteins | sample S1v_20metaG_FD_157521 | JGI IMG/M metagenome (GOLD analysis project Ga0196959, IMG submission 157521) | Soil microbial communities from Anza Borrego desert, Southern California, United States - S1+v_20 | ecosystem: Environmental > Terrestrial > Soil > Desert | place: USA: California | collected...
CGTCTCGTCCGGACCCAACCAGGGGTCCGGACATCGCTCGCAGATGACTCGACGCCCGGTCGCAATGCCTTGTGGGTGGCCTACGACCGCGCTACCGCGCGACCTTCGGCCACCCACCCGGCGCTCGGGCTTCCGGGGACTACTCGACTCGCTCGCTCCATGTCTCGCAGCGGAAGAGTCCTGCAGTGCAACTGAATATGATCGGGAATGCTGTATTCCTTCTTTAAGCGGGCCAGCCTAGTTTCTACTTGCCTAAGGCGAGTTCGCGGAATAATGACAACCGCAAATACAAGCGTGTTTTTGAAGCGGCTGTCGTCTCCGAAAGCCAAGTACGGTGCAGCCCTGCTTGAGCCAACCGGCAGAATATTCGTGCTCTTATGAGTCTTATGAGGTTGCACCGGCACAAAATAAAAAAGGCTAGCTTTCGCTAGCCTTTTGATTTGAATGGCGCGCCCGAGACGACTCGAACGTCCGACCTTTGGCTCCGGAGGCCAACGCTCTATCCAACTGAGCTACGGGCGCATGCCGAGCATTTTACAGGAATTAGGATCGGTTTAATAGACTTCGGACGGCGGCAAAGCTGTCCATGGCCCGTTCTTTTTTTTGTTCGGGATCGAGTGCACGCCGTTCCGGCCACTCGAGCTCTTCTTCCGGCAGTTCGTTCAGAAAACGGCTCGGCTCGCAGTCCATGATTTCGCCGTGGCGTTTGCGATGTGTGCAGTAGCTTAAGGTCAGATGCTTCTGCGCACGAGTAATGCCCACATAGGCCAGACGGCGTTCTTCCTCGATCGTGTTTTCTTCGATGCTGGTCTGGTGCGGCAGCAGGTTTTCCTCCATGCCGACCAGATAGACATAAGGAAACTCCAATCCCTTCGCAGCATGCAGCGTCATCAGATTGACTCGGTCGCCGGCATTTTCTTCCTGGTTGCGCTCCAGAACATCGAGCAGCATGATCCGGGAAACGACTTCCGTCAGACTTTTTTCTTTTTCATCTTCCTTCGCGATACGTTTGAGCCAATCGATCAGTTCGCGAACTTGCCCCATCTTACGCCGTGCAGCGTCTTCGCTGTTGCTGTTCTCCCTCAGCCAGTTTTCGTACCCGATTTTGACGATGAAGTCGTCGATCACGGCGAAGGTATCGCCGCGCTGAGCCCGATCAGCTACATCGGTGATCCATTCGGCGAAATGGCGTAGGCGTTGAATGGCCGTCTCGCCGAGAGACTGCTGAAGCCCCAATTCGAAGCACGCTGAAAACAGACTAATATGGCGCCGGTTGGCATAGGCACCGAGCTTTTCCAAGGTTGTTGGCCCAATCTCCCTACGCGGAACGTTGACGACACGCAAGAAAGCCGCATCGTCGTCTGGATTCACCAGTAACCGCAGGTAGGCCATGATGTCCTTGATCTCGGCATAGCCGAAGAAGGACATTCCGCCGCTGATGAAATAAGGTATCGCGTGCTCCCGCAAAGCGCGCTCGAAAAGCCGCGACTGATGGTTGCTGCGATACAAGATCGCGTAGTCCTGAAAACGCGTGCCGTGACGGAACTTATGATGCAGCAAATCGGAGGCGACCTGCCGCGCTTCCGCGACCTCTTCCTTGTGCGTGAGCACGCGCAGCGGATCGCCGTATCCCAGCGCGCTCCACAGCCGCTTTTCGAACACATGGGGATTGTTGGCGATGAGCTTGTTGGCGACCTTCAGGATCCGTCCGGTCGAGCGGTAGTTCTGCTCCAGTTTGATGACCTTGAGCCGCGGAAAATCGCGCTGCAGCTGGGCAAGGTTTTCAGGCTGCGCTCCGCGCCACGCGTAAATCGACTGATCGTCGTCGCCGACCACGGTAAAACGGCCCAACTTGCCGGTCAGCAACTTTACCAGTTCGTATTGGGTCAGATTGGTGTCCTGGTACTCATCCACCAATAAATAACGTATCCGGTTGCGCCACTTGTCGAGGACCTCCGCATGTTCGTGAAATAGGAGAACCGGAAGCAGGATCAGATCGTCGAAGTCCACGGCATTGTATGACTTCATGTGCCGGACATATTCGGCATAAAGCTGCGCGGCAGGCTGCGCGTCTCCCTGCCCTTCCAGGATCGCCCGTTCGGGGGTCACGAATAAATTCTTCCACCGGCCGATGCGCCAGATATAGCTTTCCGCCTCGTCGATATCCCAGCTCTCTGAACCGTGCTTGATCAGCTCCTTGGTCAATGCCAGGCGATCGTGCTCGTCGAAAATGGAGATATTTTTCTTGAGGCCGAGCGCCGCGTGTTCCTCGCGCAGGATTTCGAGGCCTAGCGAATGGAAAGTGGACACCGTCAGCCCGCGCAGATCCTTGTCGGAAAGGAGCTTGCCGACGCGGCTCTTCATCTCCCGTGCCGCCTTGTTGGTAAAGGTAAGCGCGGCAATGTGCTTCGCCGGGGTGCCATGCTTGACCAAATAGGCGATCTTTTCGGTGATTACTCGGGTTTTGCCGCTGCCCGCCCCCGCGAGAACGAGAAGCGGACAATCCAAAGTAGTGACGGCAGCGAGCTGCTGCGGATTTAGTTGAGAGACCATTAAACGACTGACGATACGCGGTCGAGCCGCCGGAAAGCGATGGCTTCGCTGAGATGCGGAACGGCAATTTTGTCCTCGCCGGCGAGATCGGCGATGGTGCGGGCGAGTTTCAGGATCCGGTGATAGGCGCGATGCGACAGCCCGAGCTTTTCGGTAGCCTGCTCGAGCAGTCGATGTCCTTCGTCGGTCAGTTGGCAATTTTGCTTGATTTCTTGGGGCGCCATCAAGGCGTTCGGTTTTCCGGTCCGTTGCAGAGCTATTTCCCGGGCTGCGATCACCCGCCGGCGAATGTCGGCACTCTTTTGCTCCCCGCCGGGCGCGCCATGGCGCAACATCTCCTGGGAAACGCGCGGCACCTCAATGTGCATGTCGATGCGATCGAGCAAAGGTCCGGAAATCCGCGCGCGATACCGCTGAACTTGCTCCGATGTGCAGCGGCAACGTCCGGACGCATCGCCCAAATAGCCGCACGGACAAGGGTTCATCGCGGCAATCAGCTGAAATCGGGCCGGGAAATCGACCTGTCGCGCGGCGCGGGAAATCGTAATGCAGCCGGTTTCCAACGGCTCCCTCAAGACCTCCAGTACCTTACGGTCAAATTCTGGCAATTCGTCGAGAAAAAGCACGCCATTATGTGCCAGAGAGACTTCCCCCGGCTTGGGATTGCCTCCGCCGCCCACCAAAGCGGGAGCCGAGGCCGTATGATGCGGCGAGCGGAATGGCGGAATACGCCAGCGTCGGGGGGCGAAAGCCAAATCGCTGACCGATGCGATGGCCGCACTTTCCAAAGCTTCTTCGTCGGTCAAGGGCGGGAGAATGCTCGGAAGCCGCGCCGCCAGCATGGATTTGCCGGTTCCCGGCGGCCCGAGCATCACTAGATTGTGTTTTCCGGCGGCAGCGACTTCTAGAGCCCGCTTAGCGTGATAATGTCCATGCACATCCGCAAAATCGGCGAGTTCCTCGAGGCCGGCAACAGCTCCGTCGTTCGCTTCGAACGGAATCTGCTGCTGACCATTCAAATGAGCGCATACCTCGAGGAGATGGTGTGCTGCGAGAATTTTGGCCCCCTCGGCAAGACTCGCTTCGCCCGCGTTCTCTTTTGGTGCAATCAATGTGCGCCCCGCATTTTTTGCTTGAATCGCAACCGGCAGCACGCCGCTCACGGGGCGCAATTCTCCACCTAGGGAAAGCTCGCCCACGCATTCGATCGCCCGAAGAGGCTCGCTTTTGATTTGCCCCGATGCCGCCAAGATGCCCAACGCGATCGCAAGATCGAAACGGCCGCCTTCTTTGGGAATATCGGCGGGCGCCATGTTCACGGTGATTCGCTGGAGCGGAAACTCGAACTGACAGTTCAGCAAGGCGCCTCTGACTCGGTCCTTGCTTTCTTTTACCGCGGTTTCCGGGAGACCGACGATGGAAAGGCTCGGCAGGCCATTGGAAATGTGCACCTCGACGGTGACTAGCGGCGCTTCGATACCTTGCCTGCCTCGGGTAAAAACGACGGCCAGGGACATGAATGCCTCGCCCGTTCGGATTATCGGCCGACGATCTGCTTTTCCAGCTCGGCGACCTGAGCTTCCAGCCGTTCCAGCTGCTCCCGCGTTCTCGCGAGAACGGCGGTTTGCACTTCGAACTCTTCCCGGCTGACCAGATTCATCTTCGCAAACGAGGCTTGAAGAATTGCGCGGAAGTTTTTTTCCAAATCGCCCTGCAACTTGAGAAAGTCGGTCGGTACCGCTTCGGCAAGACGCTTGGCGAGGTCATTTAGCATGGTTTTATCGAACATGGTGAAAAGGATAGCCGAGTGACACGGCAAGCGTCCAGTGCAACGCCTTCCCCCGATGCGCACCGTCTGAGTGCACGCCGAATCGGACGCTCTGTGATGGTGCATTTTTACCACCCGTCATCTTGACAATTGCACTTTTTACAGCACGGACAGCACAAAGAAACGCTTGGCACAGGTTCTGCTTTCAGGACGATGAACGCCTAAACACTGAGCAGGGCTTCGCCGGTTCAGCGTCGAATCGAAGGCGGCGTCCGCACATTCCACTAGGAGAACTCTCGCATGAAATTTGTGACCGCGATTCTAAAACCGTTCAAATTGGACGACGTCCGGGAGGCCTTGTCTGACGTTGGCATTTCCGGCATCACCGTTACCGAGGTGAAAGGATTCGGCCGGCAGAAGGGACATACCGAACTATACCGGGGCGCCGAATACGTTGTCGATTTTCTGCCCAAGGTTAAGCTCGAAGTCGCGGTAACTGACGAGCAACTGGAGGCAGTGATCGATGCCATCTCTAAGACGGCGAATACCGGAAAAATCGGCGACGGCAAAATTTTTGTGCTCAATCTCGAGCAAGTCATTCGTATCCGTACCGGCGAAACCGGGGCGGAAGCCCTTTAACAAGGAGAAAAACAACATGAAACGAATTCTGACCGCCATTTTCCTATTCATATCACTAAGCTTTACAGGTCTTGCATTCGCCGAACAGACCGCCGCTCCGGTCCCTGACAAAGGAGACGTCGCCTGGATGATCGTGGCTACCGTATTGGTCATATTGATGACCATTCCGGGGCTTGCATTGTTCTATAGTGGCATGGTCCGCGCCAAGAACACGCTGTCCGTCCTCATGCAGGTGTTCGTGATTTTCTCGTTGATGGCGCTGCTATGGGCGATATACGGTTACAGCATCGCATTTACCGAGGGAAACGCTTTCTTCGGCGGGTTCAGTAAACTGTTCCTGAAGGGCGTCACGCCTGAATCACTCGCCGCTACGTTCAGTAAAGGCGTCTATGTTCCGGAATATGTCTACGTGGTATTCCAGGCGACTTTCGCGGCCATCACGCCGGCGCTGATCGTCGGCGCGTTCGCCGAACGCGTAAAATTCTCCGCGGTGCTGTTGTTCATGGTGCTGTGGTTTACGTTCGCTTACCTACCGATGGCTCATATGGTTTGGTTCTGGGCAGGTCCGGATGCGTACACGGATGCCGCGGCCGCTGAAGCTGCCGCCGCGACGGCTGGTTTTCTCTTCCAGAAAGGAGCACTGGATTTCGCCGGCGGCACTGTAGTGCATATCAACGCCGGTATCGCGGGGCTGATCGGCTGCCTATTGATCGGCAAGCGCATCGGCTACAAAAAGGAATTTATCGCACCGCATAGCGTGACGATGACCATGATCGGCGCATCGCTACTCTGGGTGGGCTGGTTCGGCTTCAACGTCGGATCGAACCTGGAAGCCAACGGCATCGCTGCTCTAGTCTTTGCAAATACCTTACTCGCGACCGCCGCAGCGACCCTGGCCTGGATGTCGGCCGAATGGCTCGCACGCGGCAAACCTAGCATGTTAGGTGCCGCATCGGGGGCAATCGCTGGACTCGTCGCCATCACGCCGGCCTGCGGCTTCGTAGGTCCCATGGGCAGCATCGTTCTCGGCCTGATTGCCGGTGCCGTCTGCTTCTGGGCAGTCACCAGCTTGAAAAACATTTTGGGCTATGACGACTCGCTCGATGTGTTCGGAGTTCATGGGATCGGTGGCATCATCGGTGCATTGGGTACCGGCATATTCGCTTCCCCAGCGCTCGGAGGAGCTGGCGTATACGATTATGTGGCCAATGCAGTCGGCGAATACGACATGACAGCCCAAGTCGTTAGCCAAGCTTGGGGCGTGGGAACCGTTATCCTCTGGTCAGGGATCGTTTCCTTTATCGCCTACAAGATCGTGGATATGCTGATCGGGCTTCGGGTTAGCGAAGAAATCGAACGTCAAGGACTCGATACTACCGAACACGGCGAAACCGCCTACCATCTTTGATTCGGCGTTCTCCTGGTCATATCTTCTGTGATGGGCGTCTTCGGACGCCCCTTTTTGCAATCCGGCGCTGAATCAAGTCCAATCAGCGCGATAAAATCCAAGTGCGGAGATTTACGGCACTCATCGCGCCCATCACCCGATCGACTTCTTTTCCGGCCTTAAACAGCACCAAGCAAGGAATGCTGCGGATATTGAACCGACCTGCGAGACTGCTTTCCACATCGACATCGACCTTCGCAAAACAGATTTGTCCGGCCAGCTCGCTCGCCAACTGTGTAAGCACCGGGGCCACCATTTTGCAGGATCCGCACCAATTTGCCCAGAAATCGACTACAACGGGCAAATCGTTTTTTTCAATATAGGTTTCGAAATTTCCTTGGGCCAGATTCACCGGGCACCTACTAACGATTTCCTGCCGGCAACGCCCACATTTCGGATGCTCCTTGAGCCGCTCCGGCGAAACGCGGTTTACCGTCATGCAGAAAGGACAGACGACATGCATGTCTTTACTCCGAAACCGCTTCTATTATTCATTTTCCAAGTCGAGGTGCGGGTCCCAACCCAAAGCTTTCGCCCGAGCTACGGCTTCTTCCTGGATGCGTAGATATCGCTGGCAAAGCTCCTCGGGAAAGTTGTGCACCGAAAATCCATAATGCTCCCAGGCTTCCTGAACTTTTTCCCACAGGCTCTCGATGCCTCCCGCTTGCCATCCGGCGCACGTCTCGGATTCAGGAATCAGACCGAACGCCCAAGCATCCCGAATGATGCGGCCAATGTCCGTCATCCCGCCATAGCGATCGTTATGGATTCCGACATAAGGTTCAATTTTTTTCATGCCAACGCACTGACACCAATCAAAGGTTCATTCTACAAAGGTCTTGAATGAAGTACAGCATGCCGGCGCCGGTCGAGTTCGTAACCGGTAAGAATACAATGAACAACGCCCAAAGCGGTTTTGCGACGTTGCTAATTAAAAGGCGTAAACGACATCGGCACTCTCACAGTCAATTTGGCATCCTGCGCGTCTTCCGTGGCTCCAATACTCACAGCGAGATTTAAGCTGGTGTCTCTTGTAAGTTTAAAAGAATATCCCAAAAGGAACTCCCCGATATCCAAATTCGACCCTGGAACGGGATCTCCGTCCACTTCAGTATCAAACACATGCTTGTGCGAGTATCCGATACTGAAAGATGACCGCTCGTTAATGCTGAACCCTAACCCGAAGCTGGCTCCTATCGAGTCCCCTGGATCGACTGTCCCTATATTCTCGTCAGTCTCAAAGGCATAGCCATAATTCAGATTAGCGTAAAACACGGCCGGATCGGTTGGATACAAAGCTGTAATGCTCGGCTGAACACTGACGTAACCCGAGCCGGTTGGGAGTTCGGTCGGAAAGCGGGCGCCTGGCACCCCCTGAGCTAGAACAAAATCCACATCGTAAGGGCTTTTTCCTGTTGGAATAGTGGTCGCGAGATTTCCCACGAATATGGGCCAGCCGCCGGCTCCGCCGTTAAACTGGTAACGTGCGGTAAACTCGATATCGCCCAAACCGGATCCGTCGGCATTGAAGGTTTCATCTACCCCTGCCCCAACCGAAACTGCTCTTGAGCGCTGAGTATCTTCCCTATACAAGAAAGGGACACGGCCACTGACTTCTAAACGATTGGTAACACCGTAGCGGCCGGTAATCGCACCGATAAACGTATGCCGGTCGATTTCTCTGAGATCGATAAGCCCGATGGCAATGGCGGGAATGAACGTAAATGCATCAAGAAAAACCCGATTATTACTTGCGTAGTTATATTCCAGCGATGGCTCTAATATCAGGTTACCTTTCGGCGTCAACACGCCGCCTACGGTTTCCGAAATTCTCGGCAGTTCCGGCGGCTTAGGTTTCTCCACCGATTCTGGAGCCGGTCCGACAGGATTCTTGGGGATAGCCGGCTGCCGATTATCGGCAACTTTGATGCGACCATGAGGCGGAACCTCGGTCCGTGTTGTCTGTGTCGCATCAGGGCTTGCGGCAATCTGTTTAGCGGGTGCACCGCCGGCTAAACGTTCGAGCTGGTTTTGCAGAGCCTGAAGCTTTTGCTGCTGTTCTTCGAAGGCCTTCTTCTGATCTTCTAACATCCGTTGCTGCTCGGCTAAAGCGCGCCGTAATTGTTCGATCTCACTGCCGTTCACCGTTTCACCGGCAGCATTTTTTCCTTGAGGCATAAGAACGGCCCTCGATTTTCCCGAACTCTTAATACCAGGTGCTTGACCGGCGCGCTCCGCCAATGGAAGCTTAGGAAAATCGACCAAGAGCTTGGGCGAGTTCCCATACGAAACCGGCTCCCAGAATTGGGTAAAAGTCGCGGGCTGTTTTAAATCGACGATTAGGCGCGAGCCCCCATTGCCTTCTGAACCGCTTGTCACACGGGAAAATAACGGGTGATTCTGAGGAGGTTGGGAAAGCGTTCCGCTGATTCGACTGCCGGGAAAGTTAATGATTAAACGGTTTGAGCCATCCAAGATGGAAGCGCGCACCGAGATGTAGTCCGAAGCCGATATCTCGAGCCTAAGTGCATCGACCGACTCTCCATACTTTATATCGGTGATTTCCGCTCCAAAGCAGACAGAAACTAGACTTACCCCAAAAATCGAGGAAATAACTAGTAAACGCAATGACGTGCCCTCCCTGGGTCCATGTCTTATTTTTGTGACGTAACGGAACGTACTTTAATTTGACTAGTTTGGCAAGTAGTTTACGAAAGGATGTGCGTTTACTAGGAAAGCCCTTATTAAGTCTAAACTTAATACTTACCCGACCGCATAAAGGCATAGCGGGAATATTTTGGGTGCAAGGGAAGTGCCTCACCGATAACCTAAGCCGATTATTTCGTGAGGCGCTAAGAATCAGATCTGGCCGATATAATATGGCAAATATAGCAATCTAAACGATGAGTTTTATTTTATCGATTCATCATTAATCTGTTATTTGGTCATAAGCGAATATATCCACATTGCCTTAGCAAGAACTTATCCGACAACATGCTCGGCACCCGGAACCCTAATGGAATGCTTTTCCATCAAGCGATATAATGTCACTCGTGAAATGCCGAGTCGGCGAGCCGCACTGGTAACGCTCTTGGACTCGGACAAAGCGGACATCACGGCTTGCTCGACTGCTTGAGCTTTTATCTCCCTAAGGGTTCTGCCGATAAACCTCGTTGGGCGTGATAAGCCCAGATCTGCCTCGATAATGAGACGCCCCGTCGAAATAACGGCAGCCCGGTTCACACAACTCATCAGTTCCCGCACGTTTCCTGGCCACGAATAATCCAGAATTGCGGAAATCGCTTTTTTGGACAAGCGCTTCGCATTCCGACGTTTTCCTTGATTGAATCGGTCCACAAAATGCTCGGCGATTTCGGCAGCGTCGGTATCCCGCTTTCTCAATGGGGGTACATCGATCTGTAACACATTGAGCCGGTAAAACAAGTCTTCTCTAATTAGGCCCGCAGCCACCGCCTCTCGCAAATTTGGGCCCGCGGAAGCAATAATTCGTACATCTATGGGACGTGATTCTTTAGAGCCTAGCGGAGTTAATTCCTTTTCCTGCAGAAATCTCAACAGCGAGACTTGCCCTAACGGGGAGAGATTTTCGATTTCGTCCAAAAACACAGTACCGCCGGCTGCGGCTTCGAAACGCCCTACCCTCTCTTCCACCGCACCGGTAAACGCCCCCTTGCTGTGTCCAAAGAACTCGCTTTGCACCAGCGTTTCAGGAATTGCCCCGCAGTTCACAGCGATGAAAGGTTTTTCTGCCCGGGAGGACAGGCCATGAATTGCCCGCGCAATGAGTTCCTTTCCCGTTCCGGTCTCTCCGGCAACGATGACCGGCTCATCACTCCGACTGATTTTCTGAACGTTGTCATAGACCAGCGACATCGCTTGACTTGACCCGATCAGTCCAAATCTCCGATTAATCGCTAGACGAAGTTCCCCACGACTGGCTTCGCCGAGTTTTGCCGCCCCATAGGCATGACCCAGCGAGTATGCCAGTCTACGGATATCTACAGGGGTAGTATGAAAATCGAAAAAGAAAGAACTCAAAAAAGAAGCATGCTCTATAGAAGTCATACTCCCCGGATCGACGATTGCAATCCACTCCGTAGAGGAGCTTTCGTTAATGACCTGTAATAGCTCGCTTTGTGCTTCCTCACCGAAGCTTGAATCGAGCAAGACAATGCCGACATAGATATTGCTTGATCTGAGGCACCTTATCGCTTCTCGAGTATCCATCGAGATGTGGGCTTTCCAGCCCTTTTCGGCAAGGCTTCTCGCCAAACCGAGTGAGTCAGCCCAACCCGGCTGAAGCAGAATGACATCCCTGAAATCTCCCCAAGCCTGATTGGCCGGAAGCACCCTTTCTATCCGAGAAATCCCAGCGGTTAGTTCCATCTGTTTTCCCTTCCTTTTGATGAGACGAACTACTTAAATCTTTCTATCACCGAAATTACCGTGAAAATATTTCCATCCCTTTATATCTCCTTATGAGAAAGCAGCGATCTGATCTTTTTATGGTGCAAAACCACGACCAGGAGATCCAACATTGCTCAGATCCATACCCTTGATATTTGACAGCGTTATATCGATGGACCGCACCATGGTTATCAACTGATTATCCATAGTATTTTGAATAACCGCCACGTTACTCATCCCAGCGTCCGACATCGCGAAATTGCTGGAGCCGTTACTCGCAACCACTCCGCGCAACTGGTCAACGGAAAAATTGTTGGCTAGATCGAAATGGTCCGAAAACTGCTGTTGTCCATTAATGAATACGGACGTAGCAAAGGATAAATCGACGACCATTCCGTTGTCCAACATAAATCCGCCGCGTAATTCATCAAGTTCGGCATCTTTAGCCACTATCCAACCGGAGCGCGAGTCTATGCTGTTCCAGTCATTTGCAGCGCAAATTTTTGTTGCTTGAGGAATCGAAGCAAAAAAGATGACACTCAAAATCAGTCGCTGAATACCGAAATTCTTCGGCCCTCTAATATCCCTGCCCGAAACCATGACATTACTCCTTTTTCTAAAAATCGTACCTTCCCGGCTGCAGTAGGTTGAAAGAGGCAAGACTACCATTATCAACCGCCGTGCCCAACGGAGCTTTTGGGCTCAAAAACCATTCTTCATCGCTGTTGAAATACTTCCCTGCAATATTCTTCTTATTTCGAATGACAAAAAGAACACGATCCTCCCATAACTCTCTAAACGTTTGGAGGTCCACCCGTTTCAAACCCACGGCCGGATCCCCGAGCAACACTGCGGAGTCATTCACGCCTTTTATTATGACGAAATGAAGATACCCTTTGTTATTAATGATAGTAATCGCCGGCACCTTCGCCTGCTCCAACTGGGGCAAGCCAATTTTGTAACCGTCAGCCTTATACCCTCGGCGTTCGAGGAACTGTTTCATGTCCAGCAGGGAAAAACCTTGCTGTTGTATTTTCTGCTGGTCGCCATGCTCCCACATATCGCCGAAGACTTCCAGTTCGCCAACGGTATCTTCATAATGAAATGACAGCAAGCTCGCCAATGCCGCCGAACCGCAGCTAAAATCGTATTGCTGCTTGAGGATCGTCTTGAACCGTCTTTCCGCGTAACTCGTTATGCTGATGTTATAGAATCCGGGCCCTGCTATGCCATCGGAAAACTGCACGATACCGGCGTAACTGTCGGGCACCGTACTCATAAGACACAGAGCGAGTAGAAGACTTGAACGAAAAAAACCGGTACTTTCGTTCATGGCATTATGGTGACGCTTACGTCCGTGAGATTTTGAATGACGACGTTGTTTCCGGTGTTCTGAATGACCGATACGATGCCTCCGGCATCGGTGAACGCACCGTTGTCGATGACGTTGTACGTGGTCATATTACTGGTATTTGCCGTATTACCGACCATTGTCGCCTTAAGGGCGCCGCGGGCGAATGCCAAATCGTCCACGCCCTCACGCGCACGCTCCTCGCCCAAATCGCGGTTCCCGACTGCTGCGTACGATTCGGAAGCAAATGCGACTTCCTCGTCGAGACCGCTTGCATGCCCGGTCGACCAGAGACCATTAACGAGAAGACATAGAGTTCCAACCAATCCTTTTTTCATCAGTCATACCCTCTTTCCCTTGTAGGCTCGGCCAGAGAACCGGTGAGCGTTTCGGCGCTCACCGGCGCTAATCGGCTGTTATCTCGTCAATTTCACTTGTTGACGTTTACAGTGCCAAAAACGTTAGTGCTTTGTTGAACCAAGGACGCATGACCCAGGTTTTGCGAGAGTTGGACGATACCAGCGGTACCGTTCACCGAATTGTCGATGCTGTTGGCTGAAGCCTCAACCGGAAGTCCGTTGTAGAGGGCGACACCGATCGGCACTACATTCACATCCTTGATTTCCCCATCTAGGTCGACCCTGGTACTTTCGTCGATCTTCACTTCGCCGCCCCTATGGACGTTAAAGGCATTCCCGTCGCCGCCGACCGAAGCCGAGTTTACTTCGATTTCGCCGCCGTTCTGAGCGCTAAGGGCATCCCCGTCACCCTTGGCCGAAGCCGTGCTATTCTCGCTGTTGTCGGCATAGGCCGAGCTTCCACCGCTCGCGGCAACAGCACCTTCGTCCTTGGCCTCGGCTTCGCCGGCAAAGGCCGAGCTCTTGTTGTTCGCGGCAGCAGAGTTTTTATCCTCGGCCTCCGCTTCGCCAGCAACGGCTATACCCTTGTTGTTCGCGGCAGCAGCGCCGTTGTTCTTGGCCTCGGCTTCGCCGGCATTAGCTTTACCCTTATTGTTCGCGGCAGCAGAGTTTTCGTCCTTGGCCACAGCGCTCGTGTCCACCGCTGCATTTACGCCACTGTCATTGGTATCGATATCCGCATCAGCCCATGTCCCTGCAGAGAAACCCAATGCCAGGCCGATACCAACCGCTAACAAAGTCCTCCTGAAGTTCGTCATCGTATTGTCTCCTTGATTAACGAATGAGTGCTGGATTGAACCCCAACGCCAACCCAGAGCGCTCGTCCGAACGCTGCTATATCTCAACCAAAATTCGTACCATACCCCTATGCATTTGTTTTTTCTGACATTTATGAAATTACGCGATGTTTGTTTTTGTAAACGCATTGGAACATTCGGCGCTATTAAGCTTTTCATCGAAATCGAATTTCCGATATTTCGCTAATTGCCGGGACCAGTCCGAAACCGCCGGATTTATCACATTCAATTGATGTATAAAGCTTTTTAAACATGGAGCATGCCGCAGTCATCCGCCCCAGAAAATGTAAAATTTTCTGACACCGTGACCGTGCTGCCATTTCTTGGCTTTTGCTACACGAAGACTGAAAAAATGCCGGGAGCAATCGCCTTATCAATCGTAAGATTGGTGATACAAGCGCATCACCGCCACGTCCATGACACCACAGGTACAAATCACGGCTTGAGAACGACATCATTCTGTCGCACCATTCGCCGGTACAATTAATTACGTCTATTTGTCCCTTGAAAACTATCCTTACGAGAGGAGAACCTCGGATATGAAAAGTTATCGCAAGGAACTTTGGTTCGAAGCCCCAAGCCGGATCGCCTTTATAAACATCACGCATCAGGTAGAGGCATGTCTGAGGGAAAGCGGAGTGCGCGAGGGTCTCGTCTTAGTCAACGCCATGCACATCACCGCATCGGTCTTCATTAACGACGACGAGTCCGGGCTGCATCGCGACTTTGAAACCTGGCTTGAAAACCTGGCGCCGCACGAACCGATCAGCCGTTATTTCCACAACCGCACCGGCGAAGACAATGGCGACGCTCACTTGAAACGGCAGGTCATGGGTCGGGAAGTTGTCGTGGCGATTACCGGCGGACAGCTCGATTTCGGACCGTGGGAACAAATTTTTTACGGCGAGTTCGATGGCCGCCGCAAAAAGCGGGTCTTGGTGAAAATCATCGGCGAGTGATGAGTGATTAATGCCAGTGGAAACGGACCTCAATTCGCATTCGGCAGCCGCCTCCACTCAAAAGATGCGTAAAAAGCATCGCGAGCGGTTCGAGTGTACCCCGACCTGAGCTTGTCGAAGGGGCCGCACAGCCGCTCTTTAATGCGTTCACCAGCTCTCGTCGTCGTCCTTATAAGGTTTGGGCTTGACCGAGTCGGGGATCTTAGGCTTTTTCGCGGTTCGAAGTAGAACCATCAAATTACCGAGAATAATGGCAATCACCAGCACTATTGCAATCCAAAACATTCCCATAACGATCACATCTTCACAAACGTATGATTAAGACTCTAGGATAAGCCGGAAACTCACCTGCCCCAACCATTTTTACCGCTTCGACTCTGATGCCAGGACAATTGCTCAACAACCGCCGCTCGATCGAATTCGAGCGGCGAACCTCCAGCGCTGAAGGCCTGTCCCCATGACCAAGACAACCTGGCAAATAGGCCAATTACTGAATGCCGTCCAGAGCACCTTCGTCGGTGTGTTGCGGGTCTTGTCGATTCCCATCGTGCTGTCGCTCAGTCTTGCCGAGGGCTACAACACCTGTTACGGCCTCAGCTATTTCATCCCCGAGTGGATCGCGCTGATCATGACGATCGCTGTGCAATCCATGATCGTGATCTGCACGCTCGAACTGGCTGGCATGCACTGGCGCGCCAATACCTTGCGCTATCTCAGCGTAATGCTGTCTCTGTTAGTGGCCCTGACTATATCGGTGTCGTTTGCCTATTTCAGGTTTTACGAATTTTCCCAGCGCGATGTCATTCTGCTCGATAGGCAATCCGGCGTGGTCCATGACGCGAACCGCTATATCGAAGACGTGGTCGCTCTCAAGAGCCAACTCACAGCGACCCAGCAGAAGCGCGTCGAGCACGCTTCGGCGGACGCCACGCGGGCTTACCTGGGCACCCATCCGGGCATGCAGGGACAAATCGGCAAAGGCAAGGTCTGGAGCTATTACAACGAGATTCTGCAAAACGAACAAGCCAAGCTGAACCAACTGGGTGCGTATTCCGAGGGACTGGAAAGACGGTTGTCTGAGGTCAGGGCTTCCCTACAGGACTTTTCACTCAAGGTAAATGATTCCGCGACTTACGAACGGCTGGTCCGGGCTTTCCAAAATCTACAAGGGGAAGCGGAAATCCTAGCCTCGTCCTATGGGGCCCCCCCTATCGAAGCGCCCCGGTTTGGCTCCTATGCCGAATTTTCCTTCGGCATCACGCCGTCTTTTGCCATGTGGAAAAACATTTCGTGGTTCACCCTGGCCTTAGCCGCTATGGTGGACTTCTTCATCCTGTTCCTGTCCTATCGGCTGGAATCCACCGCGCCCGGCCCGCTCACCGAAGAGGAAAAGGACTTGGCTTACTTCGGACTACGGCAGTTCGGCGAATTCACCATCAACAAGAATGACGAGTTGGAGTTCGTCATCGAGAAAACCGAGCTGGAACGTGCCCGCCGTTATTCCGACTGGACGCGGATGTTTTCCGTGGCGTTTCTGCTGAATCGAGGTTATCTTCGTAAGATTAGCCATAAAGCGGTGGAATTCGCCCCGAATCTCTATCCGATCATCGCTGATCGCATCAGGCCTCGGCAGGGGACCGAAACTTCGGGGGCACCGGCCAACGAGAGCGAGCTTAAAGATACCCTGAAGAGGAAAGGCTATGTTTGAGAACAGCCCACTTGACTCCAACTTGCATTGGGAAGCGGGTTTCGAAGGCGACCGCCGCGTCGTCGTCTCCGTTCTTGGCCCTTACCGCCGCATGTTTCCTCGCCCCAAACGTTTTGTCCGGCGTTTCTACCACCGTGTGTACGAACTGAAGATCGAGGATTGGCAAATCCCTCTAGAGCCTCTAAGACTAGGAGTTCTTTGTACCATCGAAGCAGAGTTGTCGATCCGCTTTCAGCCAACCACTAAATACGCACACGAAAATCTCGACCACATCGCAGACCTCGGGGCCCACATCAGAGCCAATTATCGGACCTTGTTGCAGGATGCAGCCGAACATGAACTGAGACAATTGGAACAGGCGGAATTCGACGACAACCATGTCGGGATGGAGCGCCGCATCGAAAACCTCGTCAATGAACTGCTGGCGATACGCGAGATCCAATGCCGCACGCGTTGCATGATCCGAACCGTCTTTGCCGATCTCGAGAATATCGAGGAGCATGCCGAAACCGTCGAATCGAAGCACAACGGCATCTATCTCGAGTTGATCCGGCGCCGCCGCCAACTGAACGAGAGGCTGGCGAGGGAGCACTACGAAAGCGAAGCGAACGAGCGCAAACTCAAACTGGAGCATGAAGCGCGAATGCTCGAGCTGATGCGGCGCGAAGCGGAATTGCGCAAGGCGCAACGGGATCACGAAGCCGAACACGTACGCGCCGAATTGACGGCGGAAGAAACCCGTGCAGCCGAGCAGTATGATAGCGAAGTGCGCCTCCGGGAGGCGCACATCCACCATGAGACTCGCTTGAGGCAAATGGAACTGGACGCCGACCTGGCCGAAAAAACCCGCCGCGCCGGCGCCTTGGACGACGTCGAAAATCAACTCAAACGGGAAATCGAACTGCTCGCTCTGGAACGCCAGCGCTTACTGCTGGAAGAGGAAATACGCGACGTCAAAATCGCTAAAGCCAAAGGCTGGGTCATTAACGCCAAGCGCCGATTTCCATTGGGCGAAAATCCAAAATCGCTGAATCCGCAAGATGCCGGTATCTCCCAAGGCCCCGGCAACGACTGAGAGCTATCTACCCAAAGTTCCCGGCACGATTCAGATCATCATGCGTTTGATTCGCCGAGCACTGGCTCTTCTCAGCGTTCCGGGTGTTGTCCTCGCAAATCCCTGGGCAGCGGTTCCCGGCCCGGTCAGCGGCCCGCCGCGCGCGATCGGCGAAACCAACAACGGCTGCGTGAGCGGAGCGGCCGCTCTACCCACGGAAGGCGATGGCTATCTCGTCATGCATTTGGAACGAAAGCGCTATTTCGGCCATCCTTCGTTGATCCGGACGATTCAGGCCTTGGGCAAACGAGTCCATAACACCGTCGGCGTGATTCAAGTCGGCGATCTCTCCCAAGCCCGAGGCGGCCCCATGCCTTTCGGCCACCGCAGCCATCAGACCGGTCTCGATGCCGACGTATGGTTCAATCTCAATCCCAGCCTCTATTCGAACGCGGATGGATGGCGAGCCAACATTCCCGCCCCTAGCCTGTTGAACCGCGGTGGGGATGGTCTGGATCGCCGGCTTTGGAGTAAGCAGCACGAGCGGCTGTTGAAACTGACGGCGACTATTCCTGAGATCGATCGCGTCTTCGTGAATGCGCACATCAAACGGGAACTCTGCCGAACGGTTCGAGGCGACCGCAGCTGGTTGCGAAAAATCCGGCCCTGGTTCGGCCACCACGACCATTTCCATCTCCGCCTTACCTGCCCCGCTGACAGCCGCGAGTGCGTCCGGCAGGAACCGGTGCCGGCCGGCGACGGCTGCGATTCCAGCCTTTCCTGGTGGTTCGAAAAACACCCGCCGGGCCCGGCCAAACCGGAACCGCCGAAGCCGCCGATGCCGGAGGCGTGTCAGGCACTCTTAAACCGCGATTAGAATTTATGGGATATGGTGAGAAACGAGCCGGCGATCTTCTCTCGGTAAACCGAACGCTTGGGTCGGAAATACAAGAATAAGCTTCTTGGCATTTGTAGCTCAGCCGATGGAGCACACAAATGACGCGCCTAACCCAAGCCGAGTTCTCTCAGAGCGAGAGACTTTCGATCCTTCCGACACCCGCGTGGCTTGCCTAAACTTCCCTTTATGCGCTACGCTGCAATTGCCGCGGAAAACTGTGCCTCCAACATCAGTACATGCGGCAAGAGACCCGGCAGAAGTGTCGGGTCTCTCTACCCGAACTGCTTCTAAGACTACTCGGCTTAAAATAGAAAGTCTCTCTGCTATATAGACAGGATTCCCAGCTCTATTCCGCCAGGTTTCATAAAAAATACTTTCCTCATCGGCAATTCACACGGCGTTTAGCCATTTTGCGCGTCCCACGAGCCGTCAGGTTACCACCACAGAGGAACCCCAGACCACTAGCCCGAGCCCTATCAGTTTCCGGACGCTTTCTTGCGCTCCGGGAACATAACGCTCGGCCAAGATCGCGAGCGTAATCACGCCCATCCACAGCACGTTCATGATGCCCACGGCGAACATTACCAGCATTTCCGCCCAGCAGCACCCCACGCAATAAAGACCGTGATGCAAGCCCAATCGCAATCCGCCGCGCCAGCCGGGCCGTCCATGATTGAGAAGAAATCCCATGGGTGTCCGGCAGTGGGCAAGACAGGCCATTTTCCACGGCGTGAATTGATAAAGGCCGCTCGCAATCAGAATGGCTCCGGACACGATGGAACTGCGGCTGTTCATCATCGGGGTCAACCAATCGAGCCCGTGAAACTGCCATTGGAGCAGAGTCGCGATCACTCCGAATCCCATCCACAGCACGATGTAGCCCGACAGAAATGCCGGCAGATTGATTTGCGCTCCCGTCCGCCGCCCCCGGCCGATCCGCGCAATCAGTAACGCCATCGGCATAACCACTGGCAGCATCATGGCCAGCATCATAATCAGCCACATCGACGCGGTCAGTCCGAAGTCGGTCAGAGACCAACGCCAGGTGCCGGTCGGCGGCATCCACATCCGGTCCATGGGCAAACTGGCCATCGCCACCTGCTGTCGGTACAGCGCCCACCATGCGGCGATCGTGACGGCGCCGAGCCCCGCGGCGATCAGCAAGCCCTGGATCGCGTTCTTCGAAATTCTCGCTGAGACAGACATCCCTTAGGGGTGATACATGAAGGGGGAGAAATAGCCGTTGCGCCCGGAGAACTCCCAATCGAAACCATAATCGCGATAGCGGTAAGTCTCCGACTTCGCCACCACGGAAGGATGAGACGGCACCACGCACAAGGGCGGATTGGTGATCGTGGACTCGTTTCCGGTGATGCCGTTGATGGCACGGATGCTCACCTCCGCGAGATCGGACATCAGAAGACGCCGTTCCTTGCCGAGAGCTTCGTAGGTCATCGGCACGTGCTTCACACCGAGCACTTCGCCGACAAAGCCCGCCAGCAAAGCCGGATGTCCGCCCGCCTGCCCGGCGAAAATTTTGGTCAGCGCCTCCGATTGGGCCTGATCCGCCCGCTCATCGAGATATAGTGCCGCCTGCCAGTTGCCCTCCTTCATGTGTCCCGGCGCATAACACGCCAGAGCGACATTGAGCCCATCCAGCGTAATGCCTTCGGAATGGCCCCTATCGATATGCCAGGCAACGAGCAGCTTACAGTTTCCCTCGCTGGGCGGATTGAACCACACGCATGGGCAGGCCGTCTCGCAGTTGCACGCTTCGAAGTAGTTGCCTTCCAAATGCCAGGGATACAATTGATTCATGATTCGACTCCGTCAGATGTGCTCATTGGATTAGCTTTTTTGAGGTGTTTCTGGTCAAGAACCGGGTTATCGGTCCTTGGCTGTTTTGGACCTTTGCGGGCGAAACGGAGCGGGATCGATACCGAGCTCGCTCAACTTCAGATACACCGCCCGCGGCGTCAGTTCCATCCACTCCGCCACCCGGTTGATGTCGCCTTGAAAACGCTTGAGGGCCTGCACGAGATGTTCACGTTCTGCATGGTCCAAAACCTGCTTGCGGATAGCCTTCCAGCTCCATTCCATAGAACGGGCGGAATCCGCTCCGAGTTCGGCATCGGTAAGTTCCGTGCCCTGCGCGAACAAAACCGCCCGTTCCAACACATTTTCCAATTCCCGAACGTTGCCGGGCCACGAGTACGTCCGCAGCCGTTCCATCAGTTCGGCCGAGACCCCTTGAATGGGCTTCCGGTAGCGCTTGGCCAGACGTTTCAAGATCAGGTCGACCAGGTGGGGGATATCTTCGGGTCGCTCGGAAAGCGATGGGATCGCCAACTTCACAACATTGATGCGGTAGTACAGGTCTTTTCGGAAGCCTCCTTCCACCACTGCCTTTTCCAAATCGCAGTTGGTGGCGGCAATGATCCGGGTGTCAATGCTCAAAGTACGGCGTCCTCCCACCCGCTCCAACTCACCTTCCTGCAGTACTCGGAGCAACTTGGTCTGCACCGCCGGCATCAGTGAATCCACTTCGTCCAAAAACAGGGTTCCGCCATCGGCCCGCTCGAAATAACCCCGGTGGACCTCAACGGCGCCCGTGAATGCCCCCTTCTCATGACCGAACAGCACGCTCTCCACCAAGCCTTCGGGAATCGCCCCGCAATTCACGGCGACGAAGGGCTTCTCGCTGCGCTCGCTCATGGCATGGATGGCGCGGGCAACCAGCTCCTTGCCGACCCCCGTCTCGCCGCGGATCAGGACCGTGGCCGGAGTGGGCGCCACGATCTCGATGGCTCGCAATATATTCCGCATAGCAGGCGACTGAGCCACGATAACCGGTCGCTCGGTGTCGGGAAGCGTCGAATGACGGACATTCATTTGGCACCAGATCCGGTGCATGCGTTCTTCGATACGGGCTTGTAAATCGAGAGCAAACCGTTGATCCGGCGGGGACTCCCGCTGGTCTCGATATTCGACTCCCGGCAGTCCCGCAGCGGCCTCAGGGCTCAGATAGACCCCCACTTGACAGCCGTCGTGGCCGAGCGCGATACGCCGTTCCAGCACGACCTTAGCGTAGCCGAAGTTGCGCGCCGCAATGGCGCCGAAAACGCTGGACGTCATTCGGCACAATTCCGGCGAGTTTTTCACCCCCTCGCCGAACGGGCAGCAGCTGCTGGCCACCCGGATACACTCCGCATTGCTGGAAATCAAAGAAAAATGACCGCCGATCTTATTCTTGAGTCCGATGATCAAATCCGCATAGAGCTCCCGATCGAGAGCTTGGTCGAGGCCGTATTCGGTACGGAAGGTTTCCTCGAAAAACCGGCCGGCGCTGCGGGCAATTCGTTCGATGATCTGCTCCGCCTGCGCGGTACCCGCCTCTTCGCACAAATCCATCAGTTCGATGACAAAGGTTTGAAGAAATCCGATCGGGGTCAATTGCGAAAAGCTTGTCTGGTTCATGGATGTTCGGGCGCAGGGTTATGGCTCCAATAGGCTAAACCAGCTTCTTAAATTAAGAAATCGTTTTTCATTCATTGAAGCCACATTTCATAAATATCTTACCGAATACGTCAAATACCGCTGTTTTTCTGAATATTTCGGGCCATAAATCATTGGCACACAACCTGCTTCGGCGAACATGTCCGGTATCCGGACACGGCTGAAAAAGAACTACAACATTACAAAAACGGCATTCCACGAGGAGAGCTTTTATGTCTCAAGAAAGACCACCGTTAGACCCACATCCCTTAAGTCCGTACGTCTCCTGGGCGGGACACCGCAACCGGGATCCGATCCTGGAGGTGTTCAAGCAGAAATTTCCAACGGCTCCGGGTCACGTACTGGAGTTCGCCAGCGGGAGCGGCATGCATATCAACTATTTCGCGCCGCATTTCCCGCATCTGACGTTTCACCCCACTGACCTGAACGAACACGCCCTGGAAAACATTATGCGGGTCACCTGGGAAAATCAGGTGAAGAACGTTGGAAAGCCGAGCCAGCTCGATTTGACGCGTGACGAGACCTGGCCCCACCCGGACGAGCGGCGTTTTGACGTGATTTTCGTCATCAACATCTTCCAGGTGGCTCCGATTTCCGTCGCTGACGGCATGATGAAGTGTGCCTCGCAGTTGCTGCAGGAGGATGGCTTTCTGTTCATCTACGGACCGTTTAAGGACCATGGCCAGTACACTACCGAGTCGAATCAGGAGTTCGATCAGACGATCCAATCGGCCGGGGTTTCCGAGTGGGGCTTAAAGGACATCGCCGATCTGGAAAAAGCGGCGCGTACTTACGCCCTGGGGTTGAGCGAGAAGATCAATATGCCGGCCAACAATTTTGGCTTGATCTTCAGCCGAGCTTAATCAAATCATCAGTGCGAGTACCGTGACATGACCGACCGTAAAGCCGTTGTTGTCGGCGTGGGGCCATCCAAAGGCTTGGGAGCCGCCCTCGCCCGCCGTTTCGCGCGCGAGGGGCTCAAGGTCTATCTTGCCGGCCGCACCGCCGAGAGACTGGAGCGGGTCGCCGCGGAAATTCGGATGGCCGGCGGCCGAGCGGTTCCCGTGACGACCGACGCTACTATTGAGGGCGACGTCCTATCGCTGTTCGAAAAGGTTTCCGGCGATCCCGGCTCGCTCGAGATCGTCGCCTGCAACGTGGACAGCAATCAGCGGGCTCCGTTGCTCGAAACCAGCGGCGACATATTCAGGCAGCTTTGGCTGCAGAATGCCTATGCCGGCTTTCTGGTAGGGCGGGAGGCCGCGCGACTGATGGTCGGTCAGGGCCTCGGAACCTTGTTCTTCACGGGCGCCAGCGCTTCGCTGCGCGCCCGCCCTCCGTTTACGGCCTTCGCCGCTGCAAAAAGCGCACTACGAGCGCTGGCTCAGGGCATGGCTCGGGAATTCGGACCCCAGGGCATCCATGTAATGCATGTCGTCATCGATGGCGTCATCGATGGCGAGCGGGCGCACAACGCTTTTCCCGAATTCGTCGCGCAAAAAGGTGCCGACGACTTGCTCGATCTCGACGCGATCGCCGACACCTACTGGCTGTTGCACAATCAGCATCGGAGTGCTTGGACGCACGAGCTGGACCTGCGTCCATTTAAAGAATCGTTTTGATTTCGTCTCAGCTGGCTCTAATGGAATAAGCTTTTTTAGCCCGCTCGAAGGGTGCCTTGTGTACCAATCGTTCCTGACCGTTTGCTCGCGCAATGTGCGGCAGATAAAGCATTCCAGATCCACCAGCAAATCAATGGCCTGAAACTCGAAGACTCATTAGCGGCTCGTCGCCTATGCCTGCTGGATGCGAGGAGCTTTGCATCGCCCTGTACGCGACGGTGCCAGCATGGTCCCTTTCCCGTCCGTGCTCGGGCTTTTTTTGCAGGTTGGCTGTCCCCGCCCGTGGTTGCCGGCTGCGGCATTTGCCGCAGTGCCGTGCGGCATCTGCCGCAGCACGCCCCGCTGATCAACCGCTCGCCCCCGCCCCAACCCGCCTGCACTCGGGCCTCATCGCGGTTGGCACCGATCCTGCTCCGCCTGGAACTCGCTCGGACGCTTTACGGGAAACCACATGACTCCTCTCGATACCACCGCCTTATCCCATCTGGTCGACTACGGGGTGATCGGCCTGTTGCTGCTCGCCAGCCTCTGGGCGGTCGCCATCGCCTTCGAACGCTGGCTCTTCTACCGCCGCATCACCCTCGACCACTACCCCTCCAGCCAGGCGCTCGAAACCGAGCTGACCCGCCACCTGACCGTGATCGGCACGGTGGCGGCCAACGCCCCGTACCTCGGCCTCCTCGGCACGGTCCTGGGAATCATGCTCACCTTCCACAAGATGGGGCTGGACAAGAGCATGGACGTGCACAGCATCATGATCGGCCTCAGCCTGGCCCTGAAGGCCACCGCCATGGGGCTGGTGGTGGCGATCCCCTGCGTGGTGCTCAACAACGTGCTCCGGCGCCGCATCAAGGAACTGGTCACCGCCTACGAGGTGTCCCGTGGAGCGTGACATCGACCAGATCAATGTGATCCCGCTGGTCGATGTGATGCTGGTGTTGCTGGTGATCATCCTGACCACCGCCAGCTTCATCGTCACCGGCCAGGTGCCGGTGGACCTGGCGGACGCCCAGGCGGCCAACGCGCCCCCACCCGAGGATCCGCTGCGCCTGACCTTGACCGCCGAGGGGAAGCTGTTCCTCGGCGAGACCCCGATTGCCGTGGCGCAGCTTGGCGAGGCGTTGAGCGCCTATCCCAAGGAGCGGCTGATCGTCCTCCGGGCTGACCGGGCCCTCGTTTTAGAGACCTTTGTCAAGGTGGTGGACGGACTCAAGCGCCAGGGCTTTCCCCATGTCAGCCTCGAGGTCGAACGCGCCGAGTCGGCCTCATGACCCCCAGGGCACGCCATCTGAACGGCATTGGGCTGTCGCTGCTGACCCATGCCGCGCTGCTCGGGGCGGTGGTCTGGCTGTGGCAGCTGCAGCCGGTAACACCCGCCCCCGAGCCGATCCGCTGGGAGATCAGCCTGTACACCCCGGCCCCGCCCGCCCCGGCTCCGGTGGCGGCCCTCTCCCCGCCCCCTGAGGTGCCCCCATCGCCGAAGCCCATGCCGCCCAAACCCCAAGCGAAGCCGAAGCCCAAGCCCAAACCGCGCGCGCTCGCACCGCCCAAACCGATGACCCGCGAT
>Ga0196959_10000061_pt1 | contig 24118 bp, 20 predicted proteins | sample S1v_20metaG_FD_157521 | JGI IMG/M metagenome (GOLD analysis project Ga0196959, IMG submission 157521) | Soil microbial communities from Anza Borrego desert, Southern California, United States - S1+v_20 | ecosystem: Environmental > Terrestrial > Soil > Desert | place: USA: California | collected...
ACAGGAGTGGCGCGTTAAACCTTGTACACGCCTGACTGTGCATTTCATCAACGAGGACAATATTCGCCATCAATGGATGATGCACGGGCTGCCTAAGTTTATGTATGACAAGGGCATGTTTCACTTGGAAGTGACCGGCCCCGGCAAAATAAGCGGTACGCTGATCCTGCCCAGGGAAGACAAGACTTATCTCGTACACTGCGACATCGCTCAGCACATGGAGAAGGGGATGAAAGGACAATTGGTCGTGGGCAAAGGAGGCGGCACGTTCCCCAGCATTCCCGGCTTAACCGACTTTGCTATTCCCGATAATTACGGCTCAACGCAAACGATAGCTGCTACATCCGCGCAGCCTTCAGCTATCCAACCTACTACAGTAACTCAACCAGCAGCGCCTCAGCCTTCATCGCACACAGGCACATTTATCATTGGGATTATCCTTGGATTATTCGCAACGCCGTTTTTGGTAAGCAATTTCAAGCAGCGCTTTAAAGGCATGAGCTCAAAGGATGTTGTTATCTACGGAGCAAACCTCGGCAAGAGCCTGTTTGATCAAGCCATCCATTTAGTAACCTCGTTATACCGCAATCTAAAAAAATAAAGCAGGCCTATGTCGGGTCTTCTGTCTTCGTAATACCCCTTTGCGCGGCGCTTAACCAGCAGCGTGCCGCGCAGCCTTGTGCTGGGAAATAGGCGATCGAATTAAAGAATCTTGTGCAGCCGCCTCGCGCCAACACCACGCCTACTTTAAGGAGCGCAAGCCCTAGGCGGCTGCATACGTTGACATTAACCCGCTGATACGCCGGCTTGAGATAGAGCGGACTGTTCGTGCCACTGGCGTACCTGCATCAGGTGATCATCCTCCTCCGCCAGCGCCGTCCGAAAATCGGTCGCCATCTCGTCGAGTCCCATCTCGCCAGCCAACCGGATAAGCAGTTCCCAACCCGCATGATCGACCAGTTCGGCGGTGAGGATGGCTTCCAGCGACTGTGGCACGGAGGTGCGCGGATCACTCAGGACCTGAAGCACCCCACTCGATGCCACAGCGCTGACATCCGCCCCGGGGGTCTGCGTAGTCGGATCAGCCCCCAACGACTCCAGAGCCTTGGCGACCAGCTTAAAATGCTGTGCCTCCTCCCGCCGAAAACGCTTGAGCGTATCGATAGGAATCTCCGAATCTGTCGGCGCCGTCTCGCACTTGGTGATCAAGTAATCATAAAGTCGTGTACCCGTGCGCTCAAAAGCCAAGCGCTCGCCCAGCTTGTCGATCAAGACTTCGGGATGTTTGCCGGTAAGTTTCTGGAGAGTGGCCTGGGCTACGCCTTTCAAAGTACCTGGCAATGGCACCGAACCCACCGGCTCAGCTTCCCGGATATAGACGCTATCCAGCGCCGCAAGCGCCGACTCGTCTCCCGAGGAGCTCGGCGGAGTCGCTTGCGCCGCGTCGATCATCCGCTGGCTGTCAACAGGCGACATGCCGATGCCGGTTCGATTCTTCGCACTCATCTCAACTGATTTTTCCATTGTTCGACTCCTTACACGATTTCTTACGATTTAAGCGACCCTGCGATTCAGCTCGGTACCGGGAGACCACTGGTATCCCGCCGCCACGGTTTGAGAGGGCGATCCCTCCGAATTCATCTGCTGCCGGTAATCCAGCGACGCCGGATCTTCCTGGGCCTTATCGACGAATTGAGTGCCGCGGGTGCGCAAGTTCACTTCTTGATCAAGCACCTTGCGTACGAATTCCCGGTTGCTCTTGAACGGCATCGGGTCGGGCAGCGTGTCCGAAATGATCTCGGCCGGGTCTCGTCTCTCATACTTCTTGAACAGTTCCGCTACGTACGCGAAGTGTCCGAGCTCATAATCCAGAAAACGCTCCCAGATCGCCTTGATGCGTGGATTGGATTCCTGCTCCACGCAGCTGTAGTAGTTGTAAGCCTCGGTTGCCTCATGCAACAACCATTTCTCGAGCCAAGTTTCGCTGGGATCGATGATCGATTCATACTGCGTGACGTGCTGCTCCTCGATCGAGGCGATTTCGGCGTACAACTGACGGGCGACCGGATCGGCATACATCGGCCCGACATTGGCGTAGAAATCGTGAGTCTGATACTCGGCGGCCATGATCGTCGTTGCATGCAACTTGGTGATGGCAGCCGCCTTCGTGCGATCGTAATGGTCCCGCAGATCGTTCTCGGGCGCCCGATGCTCATCCACCGTGGGTCGCCCTGGAATGATATCCGTATGGGACTGCAGAATGTTGTTCGCGTCTTTGCCTTCGAGTCGATCAAGCAGCGCCGAATAACGGTAGAGATGGTCGAAATCTTCCAATAATCCAAAGCGATAAACCTGAGCGAGATAAGGTTCGGGCTCGTTTTGCGCTACCGCCGCGGTGACCTCGACGGCCACCTGTTCATAGGCGATGGTCGTCTCCAATGGCGAATGATCTGAAGAAATGAGCCAATTGACGGTGGTTTGCTGATGCTGTTCGGCGCGCCTGACCTTCGCTAGCGGCACCTGAAGGTCTTTGTTCATCCGTGCGCACAGATGCTGGAAACGCAACGCCTCCGTTTCCAGTCCGTTCATGAGGATGATCCTGACCCGCGTAAATGCTTCGTCGTCGAGCTTGCTGATCGGCTTCTGAACCATGTCTTTCCATGTGAACCGTTGCTTTTCAAGGGGAACGCCCCTCGAGTCAAAGAGCTTTACGGCCATAACGCCTCCTGTCCAAAAATGAATCTGTGCTAAAGAATGTCGTTTCGTTTTCGAAACACTCCTGAGTATGACACCGAGAAAATGAATCGATTCAGACAATAGATCTACGTGCATTAACCTATTCCGCACGAATGACTGATCATATCTGGTGCGCCTGAACGTTCTGCGCACCATATCGGATCACCTTGTGACGCACCGTTTCGGGAAGGAATGCCCCAAAATAAGCCCATGCGCTGCCAATGATAAAAGGCTCGTTTCTTGCTTAGACACCCCGTCCTAAAATCAAAGAGATCGTTTTTATGGAGACTGTCAGCAAAAGCAATGACGTATTTTTCGTGCTACTCGGCGCGATCATGGTGCTCGCGATGCACGCTGGCTTTGCCTTTCTCGAAGTCGGCACCGTTCGCCGCAAGAATCAGGTCAATGCCTTGGTGAAAATCCTGACGGATTTCGCCATGTCGACCGTGGCCTATTTTTTCATCGGCTATTACATGGCATATGGCGTCCAGTTCTTCGACGGGGCGGCGCAATTGACCCAGAACAATGGCTATGAGCTGGTCAAATTTTTCTTCCTGCTCACTTTCGCAGCCGCGATTCCCGCTATCGTATCCGGCGGCATCGCGGAACGCGCAAAATTCAATCCGCAAATTGCCGCTACATTTTTGCTGGTCGGGTTTGTATACCCTTTCTTCGAGGGGATTGCATGGAACAGGAATTTCGGCATTCAGGCCTGGCTAGAGCAGAGTCTCGGAGCGCCATTCCACGATTTTGCCGGCTCGGTCGTGGTGCATGCCGTAGGCGGCTGGATCGGTTTGGTCGCCGCCATTTTGCTCGAGCCACGCCGAGGCCGGTACCATCGCAACGGTGACATCTCGGCCCATCCGCCTTCGAGCATACCGTTTCTGGCGCTCGGCGCCTGGATTCTCACAGTCGGCTGGTTTGGCTTCAACGTCATGTCGGCGCAAACTTTGAACGCCGCAAGCGGTTTAGTGGCCTTGAACTCTCTTATGGCGATGGTCGGGGGAACCTTGGCCGCGCTTCTAATGGGACGCAATGATCCCGGCTTCGTACACAATGGTCAATTGGCCGGTCTGGTTGCCGTATGTGCAGGATCCGATCTTATGCACCCCATCGGTGCATTGGTTGTAGGCGGCGGCGCTGGCATTCTGTTCGTCGTCATGTTCACACTGACCCAGAATCGATGGAAGATTGACGATGTATTAGGTGTTTGGCCTTTGCACGGCCTGTGTGGCGCCTGGGGAGGAATCGCCGCCGGAATTTTTGGCCAGACTTACTTGGGAGGCATCGGCGGCGTCAGTTTCTTATCGCAGTTGATCGGTACCGGTTTGGGCCTTTTCGTCGCCGCAACCGGCGGTCTTCTGGTTTATGGTCTTCTCAAGCTTACAGTCGGATTGCGCTTGGACCCGGAGGATGAGTTCGCCGGCGCGGACTTAACCATCCATAAAATCAGCGCCACGCCAGAAAAAGAGGCCGGCTGGTAGATTCAATTTTCTACGCTCGACCGGAGTATTACGATCCTCGTTAATCCCCAAAAAAACATTGGCGACATGTTAATTCGTTTCGATGAGCACGGGGCGTTCTCTGCTCCTGTTTCAAACAAGCCGTTAAGTTGCCTCTTGCGCATCACGAGAAATCGTCCGTTCGACACTTAATAAATGGCGGATTGCAGCTTGTATCTGTAAACTGAAAACAGCAGGGTCGGTGCGCTGTTCTGCGCCTGGAATCTACAATCAGGACGCTCGACCAGAAATGGACGCGATAAAGCTCTGAATTTCGGCAAAATGTTTTGTGCAGCAATCTGAGAACCGGGGCGCAAAAGACAAAGGGGTTTAATTATGAAAAAGGCCGGAGTGATCGGAGCAGGAGTGCTCGCAGCTATACTTTGGGGCGATGTACTGCTGGATTTCCTCATCACGGCGGTCGAACTTCTGCTCGAAACCCTCGAATTAGTGACTGAGCATCTCCTGGAGGCTCTCCTGACCCTCACCCCGTATGAGGCCCAGGCGGTGACGGCATGGCTCGGATTCGGGGTGCTCATGCTTTTTCTCCTTTTCGGATTTAAAAAGCTGAACAGAATTTTCCAACGAGCCAAATCGGCCGTTCCCGTGTGGTGGCAGGAACAAAAAGAGCGCGTCCAGATCAGCTGGACAAGCATCGGCTGGCAAATCGCATTGACCGGGATGGTTCTGATGCTCTTGCTTCTTTATATCTAGTGGAAAGCCGAGTACCAGACCTTCGGCGACCTTGACCGTCCGCTGGACTTATAAACATCCGACAAACGGCCAAGGCAGACTAACCGTAACTAATATCGCAGGTTTAGGCTCCCGCCGCGCGGCCGGCTTTTTTGCGTTCATGCTCCAAAAGCAGCTTTTTTCTGAGTCGAACGGATTTGGGTGTCACCTCAACCAGTTCGTCATCATCGATGAACTCCAGAGCCTGCTCCAAACTGAGCTTGATGGGCGGAGTCAAAATGATGTTCTCGTCGCTGCCCGCTGCGCGGATATTGGTCAACTGCTTGGCCTTGGTGGGGTTCACCACCAGGTCGTTGTCGCGGGAATGGATGCCGATGATCATGCCCTCGTAGACTTCGGTGCCATGTTCGATGAACAGGCGACCGCGCTCCTGCAGGTTGAACAGCGCATAGCCTAAGGCCTTCCCCTCCACCATGGAGATCATCACGCCGTTGATCCGCTGGCCGATGTCGCCTTTCTTGACCGGGCCGTAATGGTCGAAGACGTGGTACAAAAGACCGGTGCCCGAGGTAGCGGTCATAAATTCGGTCTGGAAGCCGATCAAGCCGCGTGACGGCATCATATATTCCAGCCGTACCCTACCCTGCCCGTCCGGTACCATGTTCAAGAGATCGCCCTTGCGCTCGCCCAGTTTCTCCATCACCGCCCCCTGATTCGTCTCCTCCACTTCGATAGTAACGAATTCATAAGGCTCGCAAAGCTCGCCGTCGACTTCCTTGATGATGACCTCGGGGCGCGAGACCCCAAGCTCATAACCCTCGCGGCGCATGTTTTCGATCAGGATGGAGAGATGCAACTCGCCGCGTCCGGAAACCTTGAATTTGTCCGGATCGGCCGTGTCCTCTACCCGCAGGGCGACGTTGTGCAGTAATTCCCGCTGGAGGCGCTCGCGGATTTGCCGCGAGGTGACGAACTTGCCTTCCTTACCGGCAAAGGGCGAATTATTGACCTGGAAGGTCATGCTCACGGTGGGTTCGTCTACGGTCAAAGGCGGAAGCACCTCGACGCAGTCGACAGCACAAATGGTATCGGAGATTTCCAGAGCATCGATACCAGTGAAAGCAATGATGTCGCCGGCATTGGCCTCGGGCACCTCGACCCTTTCCAGCCCCTTGAACCCGAATACCTGCAGAATGCGTGCATTGCGCTGCTTGCCGTCGCGGCTGACGACCACCACCGGGGTATTGGTCCTGATGGTGCCGCGCTGGATGCGGCCGATGCCGATCACGCCCACGTAGGAGTTGTAGTCCAGCTGGCTGATCTGCATCTGGAAACCACCCTCCTGGTCGACCACCGGCGGATGCACCTTTTCGATGATCGTCTCGAACAAAGGGTCCATATTGCCTTCGCGAATATCCGGGCTGTGACCGGCATAGCCGTTCAGGGCCGAGGCATAAATCACCGGAAAGTCCAACTGCTCCTCGGTCGCTCCCAGCCGGTCAAACAAATCGAAAGTCTGGTCCAATACCCAATGAGCCCGTGCACCGGGGCGATCGATCTTGTTGATGACGACGATCGGCTTCAGCCCTAAGGCGAACGCCTTCTGCGTCACAAAGCGGGTCTGCGGCATAGGACCGTCCACCGCGTCCACCAGCAGCAGCACCGAATCGACCATCGACACGACGCGTTCCACTTCGCCACCGAAGTCGGCGTGGCCGGGGGTATCGACGATGTTGATGTGATAGCCGTTCCAATCGATCGCGGTATTTTTGGCCAAGATGGTGATGCCCCGCTCCTTTTCCAGGGCATTCGAGTCCATGACCCGTTCTTCCACTTTTTCGTGGGCGGCAAAAGTACCGGATTGTTGGAGCAGTTTGTCGACCAGGGTGGTCTTGCCGTGGTCTACATGGGCGATGATGGCAATATTACGAAGTTTTTCGATCATAAATCGGAAAGAAGGATGGATGATGAAGGCGGGGAGCCGGGTAAAACGAACTATTTTACCAGATTCGAAGGCTTACTCAGTCCTGAGCGGACGCACCGCTTTCGCCCTGCTAGACATGCGATCAATAATCCCAATCCAGTTTGCGCCAGCGGGCAAGAATCAGATCGCAATAAAGGAATAAACACCCGAAAATGGAGTGAAATGCCTTGCGGAGCATGCTCTGCTCCAAACGTCGATGATCCATGCGTACACCGGCAGATCCACGAGCGGTGGCGAGTGCCGATTTCTGCGGTTTTGTCGTCTCCGGCATCCACTAGGACGAAATGACAACTATCGGGCAACGATGCAAGAAAATTCTTGATATCCTTCTCTTCCATTCAGCGTAGGCAGCACAACCGTGATGTCGCTCAATTGCATGCCCCTCTTCCAATCCATAGTGTTCGAGACATACGAGGCGAGCATTAGGATCATCGCCATGTTGCAAAACGAAGAACGGTCTGCGGTTTAGAGGGAGTTACCGCAACTGGGGTCCTCTCTGCAGATGCAGAGAGGACCCCGAATATCAGCGAAACGCCTATCCGATGCTTTCCTATTTCCGCATCCGCGGAATCATTTCGAAAGATGGGTTCTCTCGTCCCTATCAGCTTTGCTCCCAGGAAAGGCCGTGGTAACGCCATCCGCCTATGCTGCTACGATGCTTCTGTTCATTGAGAGGACCTTCGAAGCCTTGCTCGATGTTCGTAAGATCCGAATAGCCTGCGGCCGCCAAGGCATTGGCGGCTTCGAGCGAGCGCTGCCCGCTACGGCACAGCAAGAACATCGGCGTATCAGCATTCGGAACAGCTTGGCGAACGCGATTTAGAAAATCCGGATCAGGCTTCCAGTCCGGAGCCTTTTTCCATGGAATATTGATTGCACCGCATGGATGCCCGATGTAGGAAAATTCCAAAGGATCGCGGACATCCAACAGCACGGCACCAGTTTTTTCCTTTAGAGCATTCCACGCCTCGGGCGGCGTGAGGCTTTTGACAGACGACATCTTGCTACTCCTGAATGATAGGGTTCAAATGAGTCCGGCTCGCCGCTCGGCGGTTATGCCTTTTGGCCGATAAAAAAGGCCTCGTTGCGACTGCCTCGGTTCAGATCGCCGATTTGTCCCTCTTCCCGATAAAACACGAGCCTGAGACTCCCGAATAGCCGCAGCAATTCGTTCGTATCGAGAAGATAAGCAGGATTTGTCGGCCCGATTCCGGTTGCTTTTTCACGCGTGTATGTCTGATAGAAAAGCAACCCGCCAGGTTTCAGCGCCTTGGTGATAGCCAAGCTCAACGACCGCTCCCAAAAGCGGCTGATGACGATAACGTCGAACGATTCCGCCTCGGGAGGGGACTCGACAACATCTCTAGTCTCGGCGTGGAGACTCAGACCGAGTCGTTGCGCATTACTGTTCAGCCGACTAATCGCTTCGGCCGAAATATCCCATGCCTGGGTATCCAACCGTCGTTGCGCTAAAAACAACGCGCTTCCTCCAAGCCCGCAGGCCAAATCCAAAGCGATCCCCGACTCCGGAAGAAGATGGGCATTATCCGACAGAACTTGTGCTGGCTCCGGAATCACGTCCTCGGCCTCGCGGTAGATCCGGTCCCACTTGTCTCGAATCCCGGACACATCTTCTGCCATACCAAGCCTCCTGCGTCAAACCGATGCCTCGGTAGCCTGAAAGATCTGTTCGACCATGGGAATCAGCTTTTTGTCGAGCAGGAACATGATGACGTGATCGCCCTCCTCAATCACCGTGTCGTGATGCACCTGAATCACTTCGTCACCCCGGACCAGAGCTCCCATGACCACACCTGGCGGAATGTTGATCTTATTGATGGGTATGCCGACCACCTTCGAGCTGCCGCGCCGCCCGTGCGCAACCGCTTCGATCGCCTCGGAGGCTCCATGCCGAAGCGAGTGGACCTGAACGATGTCGCCGCGCCGCACGTAGCGCAGCAAGGCGCCGATGGTCGCCTGCTGCGGCGAAAGGACGAGATCCACCAGCGAAGTATCCACAAGGTCCGCATAAGCGCTTTTGTTCACCAGACTGATCACGCGACGGGCGCCAAGGCGTTTAGCCAACATGGCGGACAAAATATTGGCTTCGTCGTCGTTGGTAATGGCGCAGAAAATGTCGGTGTTCTCGATATTTTCGCTGAGCAAGAGCTCTTTGTCCGAAGCATCGCCCGCCAATACCACGGTATTGCTGAGATCGGCGGCAATCTTCTGGGCACGTTTATAATCCTTTTCGATGAGCTTTACTTGGTAGCGGCTCTCCAGCGCCTGAGCCACACGCTTGCCAATGTGCCCGCCGCCAGCGAACATCAGTCGCTTATAGGGCCGTTCGAGCTCCCTGAGCTCGCTCATGACCGCTTTGATTTCTTCGGATGATGCGGCGAAAAACACCTCGTCGTCCGCCTGAATGATGGTTTTTCCGTTGGGAATGACCGGCTGTCCTTTGCGAAAGATCGCCGTGATGCGTGCATGGACATTGGGCATGTGCTGATGAAGTTCGCGGATTTCCCGTCCGACGAGCGGCCCGCCTTGATGGGCTCTGACCGATACCAGACGGACACGGCCCTCGGCGAAATCCAAGACCTGCGAAGCCCCCGGATATTTGAGCAATCGCTCGATGAATTGAGTGATAATCTGCTCCGGACTGATGACGACGTCGATCGGGATGGTTTCGGGTGAAAAAATACCCGGATAGCTGAAATACTCGATGGCGCGGACCCGAGCAATTTTTCGCGGAATCTTGAACAAGATATCCGCCATTTGGCAGGCCAGCATATTGGTTTCATCATCGCTGGTCACGGCAATAAGCATATCGGCCTCATCCGCTCCGGCGCGCTTTAACACCGTGGGATGCGCTGCATTGCCCTGAACCGTGCCGATGTCGAATCGATCTTGCAAATCCTTCAATAAGGCGGGCTGTGTATCGACCATGACGATATCGTTAGCCTCGCTCGCCAGGCTGGCGAGCACGCTGCTTCCGACCTGTCCAGCGCCTAGGATGATTATTTTCATTATTGAGAGCTGAAGTTAGAACAGACGAAGACGGGGAAACGGCAAATCCGAGATTTGCCAAGCTATCGCTTTTCTCTGAATTTAATCCCTAGCGAATTGAGTTTCCGGTACAGATGGGTACGTTCGAGGCCGATAGCATGTGAAAGACGGGCGACGCTACCACTGTATTTTTCTAAGTGATACTCGAGATAGGCCTTCTCGAACCGTTCGCGCGCTTCTTTAAGCGGCAGGTCATAAAAATCGGGTTGCCCCGCAGCTGTGCCGGCTTCCCCCAAAGACTCGCCGAGCGCCGCCTTCACTTCATCCAGCTCCACATCTTCTCCGCTGCCTAGGATCAAAAGGCGCTGCACCAGATTTTTAAGCTCGCGAATATTGCCATGCCAGGGATAATGGCGCAAAAAGTTTTGAACCGGCACGGGAAACTTCCGAAAAGGCAATTTTTCCCGGCTCACGAAATAATCCACGTAAAACCGGAGCAACTCAGGCACATCTTCGCTGTGTTCGCGCAATGGCGGAACCTTGAGCGTGACCACATTCAGCAGGTAATAAAGCTCGCGCCGGAAACGGCCGGCCCGAACCTCTTCCTCCAACGATTTCCGGGTCGATGCAACGATGCGTACGTCCACGCTGATCAGTTCGCTGCCGCCCACCCGCGAGAACGAACTCGACTCCAGCGCACTCAGAAGGCGCAACTGCGTTTCCTCTTCCATGTCGGCCACTTCATCGAGAAAGAGCGTTCCGCCATGCGCCTGCTCCAATAATCCATAATGAGTTCGGCCGTCTTCGACTCTACCGAAAAATTCGATGGCCGAGTACTGAGGCGCGATCGTGCCTACGCCTACGTCCACGAAAGGCCCGTCGCGCCGTGAGCTGTTGGCGTGCAGATAGCGTGCAAAGGCTTCTTTCCCGGAACCCGGTTCGCCCACGAACAACACGCGCGCATCATGCTGCGCCAGACGTTTGATTTGATCGCGCAAACGCTCGATGGCGGCGCTCTTACCGACGGGTTCGACCGGGATGTCCACCCGCCGCTTTAAGCCGATGTTTTCCCGCTTGAGCCGAGCGTTTTCCAAGGCTCGCTCGACGGTCACCAGCAGTTTGGCCAGAGACAGAGGCTTTTCAAGAAAATCGTAAGCGCCCAGTCGCGTGGCTTCGACCGCGGTCTCGACCGTCGCATGACCGGACATCATGATCACAGGACAGAGCTGATTGTCCTGGAGCCAGTCTTTCAGCAAAGTGATGCCATCCTCGTCCGGCATCCAGATATCCAGCAGTATCAGATCCGGGATGCGTTCCGCCCTGAGTTTGCGCGCCGCGCTCGCGTTTTCAGCGACGGCGACTTGATAGCCCTCGTCCTCCAGGATCTCCTGAAGCAATTGGCGGATGTCCGGCTCGTCATCCACCACCAGAATATTCGCTTTGACCACCGCTTATACCTCCATCGCTAGCCCGCGCACCGCCGCCGTTTCGGTTGCTATGGGCACTCGTATGATAAAGCGCGCGCCTTCACCGCGCCCCGAAATCAGCCGGATGCTTCCGCCATGTTCCTCGACAATCTTTTTTACAATGGCCAATCCCAAACCGGTACCCTTGGATTTAGTCGTTACATAAGGTTCGAAAATTCGGTCGGCCTGCTCGGGCGGGATACCCGGACCGGAGTCGTGCAACTCGATTTCGACATAGTGATGACGGTTTTCTTCGATCAACCGCGTCTTGATGCTCATTTTACCCAACACTCCAGGCACCATGGCTTCCTGAGCGTTTTTGATCATATTGTGCAGAACCTGCCGAATTCTCACGGGATCGGCGTAAACCGGAGGCAAAGCCGGCTCCAGCTCGAGATCGAACTCCAAACCGGACTGAGGCGGGTACAGCGCGACCACTTCCTCGATCAAAACATCGATATCGACCCGCTGCAACTGAATAATGGATGGTTTAGCGTATTCCGAGAAGGCATTGACCATCGTTTTCATCGCCTCGACCTGTTGCACGATGGTACGGGTGGCGCGATCCAGCACCTCAGCTTCGGCCATTTCCAGATTTTTGGACAACTTGTACTTAAGGCGCTCGGCGGAAAGCTGAATCGGCGTGAGTGGATTTTTAATCTCGTGCGCCAGACGCTGGGCCACTTCGCTCCACGCGGCCTGCCGCTGAGCCTGGATCAACACGGTCACATCGTCGAACACCACGACGGCGCCTTGGGATTCGCCGTCCGAACCGAATAGCGGCGTTCCACGACACAATAGTTCCTGGCGTCCCTTAGGCCCGAGAAAGGGAATTTCTTCGCGCCAAACGCTATTCTCCTTTTCCAATCGATTTCCGACGATCTGCATCAAATCGGCCAAATGCGGCTGCACTTTCGTCAGTTCGCCGATCGTAGCGCCGACATGCTTGTCGAACTCGGCGTGGAGAATGACATTCGCCGCCTGATTGGCGGTCAAAAGCCGCATCGATTCGTCGAAGCTCAACACGCCGGAAGACAGGTTTGCCAATACGGTTTCCAGGTAAGCGCGCTGGCGTTCGACCTCCTGACGGGAATGCTGCGCCTCGTCTCTGGCCTGAGCAATCTTCTGAGTCATAGCATTGAATGACTCGACCAAAAAGCCCAGCTCGTCCTTGCGTTTCACCGGCAAGCGCTTCTCGTAATTGCCTTGGGCCACGGCTCTCGTACCTTGGGCTAAATACCGGACCGGAGCCACGATGCGGCGAATGCTGAGAAACGCGGACCACATGGCGGCCAAAAGACTCAGAAGAAGTACCAGGGACAGGGTCAGGGAAAACGTCAACTTCAAAGACCCGCGCAGGAAGGTGAGCTCCTTATAGTGGACATAAGCCGACTCGACGGTTTTCGCGAGATCGGCCAGGCGCAACGGAACCGGATAAATGCCTTGAAGATACTGCGCGTCGTCCCCTGTGACAGATACGACCGCCCTGATTTGCAAGCCGTTCCCGACATCGGATTCGAGACCTACGTAAGACTTGCCCTGCTTGACCTGCAACAAAATGCCCGTTTCCGGAAAATCCGGAATGATTCGTCCTGTCTGGTTACCGATAAAGGCAATGATCCGTCCCTGCTTGGAAAAAACGGTCAACTCGCCATCTTCGGCATGGTTGCGCAGCTCTGCCAAGCGAATGGGAATCACGCCTTCCAGCGCATCTTCCAAGCCTTCCGCCATTTGCTCGGTCTGCTTCAGGACGGCACGCATACGTTCGTCCAATGCGGCTTGCCCCAATTGCAGAGCATCCTCCATGGCTTGGTCGATGCGGACATCGAACCAACTGTCGATGCTCTGCTGAAGGAATTGCATGGAGTAATAAAACACGATGGTAGCTGGAGCCAGGCTCAGCAGAGTGAACAGAAACACCATGCGAAGCGTGAGATTGGAACCCGCCGCCTTCCGTCTCAACTGCTTGAGCAGCCAATAAACATTGGCGCCGACCAACCCCAAAAGCAACACCGAGCCCAGCGAGTTGATCAACACCAGCCAGGAATACATCTTTCCGAGCTGGGACGCGTCTTGGGTCGCCGTACTCATCAAATGAAGCGATGCCAACAGTGCCGAAAACAGCACCAGGATCGTAAGACTGAGCGGCGGTTTTAATCTGCGATGCGCCATCGGTACCAGGAGCTCCCGAGATACCAACTTGGAGAGACGTAGGCAATCGGACGCAAAGGAAGCGGCAAGGCTTCTATATCCAAATTCACCGCTAGGCTCGCCTCATAGCTGTTGCTCTCGACGATGCGATCGGCTGGCAGCACGAACCAGCCTCGGATCGCGCCCATGGCTTCCAGCAGGGCGGTCAAGCTCGCAAAGCTTTCGGTGTTTCCACCCTCGTGGATGATCTGGAATGTCCTGCCCAAAGGATGATAAAGAATCCGGTACTTACGGATTTCGCTCAAAATCGTTTCATTCAACCAATAATGGCGCTGGCGCTTAATCTTAAGCCGGACGGCCAAAGTCAGGGGAACTCCGTGCCGGAGGGCTTCAATGGCAGACTCGCTGAAACGGTAGTCGATATCCGCATTTAACACGTAGTTGGCCCCGGACGGCACGAGCTCGGCGCGCATAACCCGAAATCCGTAATCCGCGCAAACGGCATCGAAAGCCAGCAAAAGGCCGATAAGAAAGCTCCATTGGCTCAGACGGTGGAGCACTAGCAGGGTTTCGCTATGCGGGCATAATAAAAACCATCCATCCCCTGATCGCCGGTCAATATCTGACGGCCATGGCTTACGGCTATTCCCCAAGTCGCCTCGATGGGTACTTCTCGCGCGTTCGAATGGCTACTAAGGAATTCGGCGATACTCACTTCGTTTTCTTGCCGCAAGATGGAGCACGTAGCGTAAAGCAACAATCCGCCGGGCGCCAGCATAGCCCAAGCCGCGCCCAAAATCCGCCGCTGTAACTCCAGTAATTCGCCGAGATCGCCAGGTTTGCGCAGCACTTTAATATCCGGATGACGGCGTATGACCCCGGTAGCGGAACATGGCGCATCCAACAAAATCCGGTCGAAAGCCTGCCCGTCCCACCACGCTTTCGGATCTGCGGCATCGGCGGTCAGCACTGTAGCATTTAGCCTGACGCGTGCAAGATTGTCGTGAATTCGGGTGACCCGCTCAGGCGATATATCAACCGCAACCACTTCCCTCAAATCCGGACGGGTTTCAAGGATATGCATTAATTTTCCGCCCGGCGCCGCACAAACATCGAGCACTCGCAAACCGGGCTGCAGGTCTAATAATGGTGCGGCCAACTGGGCGGCACCGTCCTGCACGGATATCCAACCCCTCTCAAATCCTGGCAACCTTTCTACTGGCATAGGGGTTTCCAATACCACGGCACTCTCGCCGCCGGGGGAAGCAGAGGCCGGAATGCCGGCTTGCGCCAGCTGCTCCAAGTAGGCCTCCCGCGAGATCGCCAGGCGATTTACCCGCAAAACCATGGGAGGTGCAAGATTGTTTTGCCGTAGAACGTCGGTGTATCGATCCGGCCAATCTCGCTGTATTTCCAAGGTCAACCACTCCGGATGAGCTTCCGAAATAGTCTCGTCTCGCTCTATCTGAGCCTCCAGCGTCGTCTGTTCCCGAAGATAGGTGCGCAAAATGCCATTCAGGAGCGGCTTCGCCCACGTTTTCCGCCGGGCCGCCGATACCGTCTCGGCCACTGCCGCATGCGGCTTGACCCGTGTGTACTTGAGTTGATACAAACCAAGCAAGGCCAACATCCGGAGATCAAGGTCCTTGATCGGTTTCCGCGTCAGTAATCCGAGCAGATAATCCAGCCGCCAGTACCAGCGCATGACGCCATAGCATAAGGCCTGCACGAAGGCGCGATCGTTTTCTCGGGGAATTTTCGGCAGCACCGATTCAAGCGCATGTGTGAGGGTTTTCTGTTCTCCCACCACTTGAACAAGCACATCCGCCGCCAGCGCGCGTGAATTCGCCGCCATCAGGCGAAACGTTCCAATTTGACCGGGTGAGCGTTCAGAAACGCCTGCGCCGGCATTCGCCTGCCTCCCGGAAGCTGAACTTCCAGCAGCCGGAGCACACCGCTGCCGGTAGCGACATCCAGCGTCCTGTCGCGATCCAGAACCGTTCCCGGCTCGGTCCCAACCGGCTCATCCATGCTTTCGGCCAGCCAAATTCGTAAGACGTCTCCCCGGTAAAGCGTTTCGGCCACCGGCCAGGGATTGAACGCCCTGATCCGGCGCTCCAAATCTGTGGCCGTCATGGTCCAGTCCAAACGCGCCTCGTCCTTTTCGAGTTTCGCCGCATAGGTAACTTGCGTTTCATCCTGAACCTCGGGTCGCACCGTTCCCGCTTCGATTTCCGGCAACACCTCGGCAAGCGCTTCTGCACCAATCTGAGCCAGGCGATCATGCAGTTCTCCCGCCGTTTCCAGGGGCGCGATGCTACAGCTCTTCTTATGCAACATCGGGCCGGCGTCCAATCGAGGCTCTACTGTCATGATGGTAACGCCGGTTACCTCGTCGCCGGCGAGAATGGCCCGTTGAATGGGCGCCGCGCCCCGCCAACGGGGCAGTAGCGAAGCATGAACGTTGACACAGCCTAGGCGAGGAATGTCCAGAATACTTTTGGGTAAGATAAGGCCGTATGCCACCACTACCATCAAATCGGCCTTGTGGGATCGAAGCCGCTCTTGTTCCTCGGGGTCTTTCAGAGTCGTCGGCTGAAAAACGGGGACGCCATGAGCCTGAGCCAACTGCTTCACCGGGCTAGGCTTGAGCTTCTGTCCTCGACCCGCCGGGCGGTCGGGTTGGGTATAGACCGCACAGACTTCATGCGGCCCGTCCAAAAGCATCTTGAGGGTAGGAACGGCAAACTCCGGCGTGCCGGCGAAAACGATCTTCATAAGCGAAAACGGTGAATTGCCACGACGCAACGGCGCGACACTATACCGCCGTGCAAACTAAAAGAAGGATTCTCTCCACCTGGAGCGAATCCTTCTCCCTGAGATATCGGGAGATCTGGAATCAGACAGCCGCCCGTGCTTTCTGCGGCTGTTGCGAGCCTCGCTGCCGCTGATCCTTTTTCAGTTTCTTACGGATAAGCTGGCGTTTCAAGGGTGAGAGATAATCGACGAATAACTTTCCGTCCAGATGGTCGATCTCGTGCTGAATACAAACCGCGAGGAGACCATCGGCTTCAAGTTCGAAAGACTCGCCGTTCCGGTCCAATGCGCGAATCTTGACCGCTTCGGCGCGGGTCACTTTTTCAAAGATACCGGGGACCGACAAGCACCCCTCGTCCATTTCCTCGCTTCCGTTCTTCTCCACGATCTCGGGATTGATCAGGCAAACCGGGGTGTTCTTTTCCTCGGACACATCGATGACCACGATGCGTTTCTGGACGTTGACCTGCGTTGCAGCAAGACCGACACCGGGAGCGGCGTACATCGTTTCGAACATATCGTCCACAAGGCGCTTGATCGACTCGTCGACCATAGGCACGGGAACCGCTTTCTTGCGGAGCCGGTCATCGGGAAATTCAAGAATGGTTAAGATGGCCATAACTTATATCGTGGACGCTAAATATCTAAGCCAATGGAATTCTAACGAAATTCAACTAGACTTTGAACGCCGTTCCTTAAGACTCGATTCCTTTTTGAAAGTTGCACATGCCTTTTCGCGGACAAATTTTTGCAGCGGGTCCGGCAATTCCCACCCATGGTGACGCCATGCATGATGAGCAGGAGACAAGATGACGCTTCGAATTCTTATCGGTATTGCTTTATTGTTTGTCGTCGGCACGGCGTCGGCCGATCACATTCAGCTGAATCCGGCTCATCCGGACCGGTACACCGTAATCCAAGGGGATACGCTATGGAGCATTTCCGGGAAATTTTTGAATAAGCCTTGGCAGTGGCCGGAAATTTGGCAAAACAACGCTCAAATTCGTAATCCGCACCTTATTTATCCGGGCGACATCATTGCCCTGAGCTATGTTAACGGCGAGCCGCGCCTGCAAGTCGAAACGCCGTCCGAGGTCCGCCTAAGTCCGGAGGTTAGAGTCAGCCCGATTGCTCGAGCCGTACCGCTCATTCCAATGGACACAATTCGTCAATTCTTAAGTAGACCCAAAGTCGTCAACGAACGCGAATTGCAAGAAGCGCCTTATATCGTAGATTTTGTGGGCGAACACATCGTTGGCGGAATCGGCGACAGAATTTACGTGCGCACTGTCGAGGACGATACGAACCAAGCTTTTACCATATTTAGGCCGGGACAAGCTTACAGGGATCCTGTCAGCGGCGATATTCTCGGTTACGAGGCGCTTTACGTGGCCGACAGCCAACTGGAACGTACCGGCGACCCCGCGACACTGCTGCTGACCCGCGCTCAACGCGAAGCCATCATTGGCGACCGGCTCATGCCGGTCGAGCAAGAAAAGATAGAGCTTTATTTCCAGCCGCATGCTCCAGCACATGATATCGAAGCCCAGATTATCAGTGTTTTGGACGGCGTTTCACAGATTGGCCAATACCAGGTGGTGGCGATCGATAAAGGCACCGCCGATGGCATCGAAACCGGGCATGTTCTCGACATTTATCAGAGCGGACGCCCAATTCGCGATATTGTGAGCCAAAGGCCCGGTGAAACCATCGCCTTGCCCAACGAACACGCCGGCTTGTTGATGATCTTCCGCCCCTTCGAACGCGTCAGTTATGCGCTGGTCATGAACGCGACCCGCGCCATACACGTATTCGATATTGCTAGAACCCCTTGACGACAGCTTTCCCGGAAAACCCTGAAGAGCTGCGCTACTGGCTGGCACTACATCGGGCGCCGCTCGTCGGAAGCCGGCGATTCTGCGCCATTCTCGCCCACTTCCCCAGTCCGAGAGTACTATTCGAAACCAGGGCGGCTGATCTGGCTGCCTTAGGTTTTAAAGAAAAGACCATCGCCTATCTTTGTCAGCCCGATTGGCAAGCCGTAGAAGGCGATTTGCAATGGCTGAGCGCCTCAGGCCACGATTGCCTGATACTGCACGATCCGCGCTATCCGTCGCTACTGCGGGAAATACCCGATCCGCCGCCGCTGGTCTTCGTTAAAGGCGATGTCCCCGCTCTTTCATCTCGCCAGATCGCAGTTGTCGGAAGCCGAAATCCATCGCCATCAGGGCGGCGGATTGCGCGAGACATTGCGTCAGCTTTAGTCTCTGCAGGATATGCCATCACCAGTGGGCTGGCATTGGGGATCGACGCTTCCGGGCACTCCGGAGCGCTCGAAGCGGGCGGTGTTACCATAGCGGTCGCCGCCACGGGTTTGGATCAAGTGTATCCGCGCCGACATCAAGATCTGGCGCGCGAAATCGTCGCCCGGAATGGTGCCCTAGTATCCGAATTCCCTCCCGGAATCGGCCCCAAGGCCGATCATTTCCCTCGTCGGAACCGCATCATCAGCGGCCTTTCCTTAGGTACCTTGGTCGTCGAAGCCGCGCCGCAGTCGGGCTCCTTGATCACTGCGCGCCTAGCGGCCGAACAGGGGCGTGAAGTGTTCGCCATTCCCGGCTCGATTTACAATCCGCTTTCCCGAGGATGCAACGAATTGATAAAAAACGGGGCAAAGCTGATTCAAACGGTGGAAGATATTGTCGAGGAATTCGAGGCGCAATTATCCGTCCAAGCCTACAAACCGTCGCGTGAAACCGATGCAGAACACGATCAAGCTCACATGGAACTCTTGAAATATATTGCGTATGACCCAACCTCTGTGGATACTCTAGTGGCCGCCACAGGAAACACGCCGGAAGCTATCGTTTCGATGCTTTTAATGCTGGAACTGCAAGGTCACGTTGCCTCTACCCCCGGAGGATGCTACTTCCGGACCCAATGAATTTCCTAGCCGTTGCGCCATCCCTTAGTTGAGACCGCTCAATGAAAGAAAATGTATTCGATGTCCTGATTTATCTTTTCGAAAACTATATGGATGATGATGTCGAGTTGACACCCGATCCCGACATGATTCGCACCGAACTTTTAGAGGCGGGATTTCCACAAACCGAAATCAACAAAGCTTTTGAATGGCTAGAATCGTTGGCCGAGCACAATGCGATCAAGCCTGTGTCCTCGCCGGCATTTCGCATCTTTTCGGCTCAGGAAACGGCTAAGCTCGATGCCGAATGCCGCGGTCTCCTGCTGTTTCTGGAGCAAAATGGAATTCTTACCCCGGAGAGCCGCGAACTGGTCATCGACCGTGTCATGGCGTTCAACGAAGAGACGATCTCTTTGGAAAACCTGAAATGGGTTGTGCTTATGGTACTTTTCAGCCAACCTAACGAGGAAATCGCCTTCGCGCGCATGGAAAATCTTGTCTACGAGAGCCTGCCTAATTATCTGCATTGATATGCCACTCGTTTCTCCGTTTCTTCGGCACTGAAGAAATTGGGGAATCTTTTTTCTTAAACGCAAATAGCTCGTATTTATAAATTCCGATGAGTCAAAACCTCGTCATTGTTGAATCACCAGCAAAAGCCAAGACCATTGAAAAATATCTCGGCCGAGATTTTCAGGTCTATGCGTCCTATGGCCATGTCCGCGACCTTGTTCCCAAAGAAGGAGCAGTCGATCCCGATCATGATTTCGCGATGAAGTATGAACTCATCGAGAAAAACGAGAAGCACGTACAAACCATCGCCAAAGCCGCTCAGAAGGCTAGCGCTTTGTTCCTCGCGACCGACCCGGATCGAGAAGGCGAGGCCATTTCTTGGCATATCTACGAGATTCTGAAAAACCGGAAGGTGCTCGACAACAAACCGGTGCACCGTGTCGTTTTTCATGAAATCACCAAGCGGGCCATTACCGAGGCGATCCAAAATCCCAAAGCGCTCTCCACCGACCTGATCAACGCGCAGCAGGCGCGCCGCGCACTGGATTACCTGGTCGGCTTTAAACTATCGCCCTTGCTGTGGAAAAAGATTCGGCGCGGTTTATCCGCGGGACGGGTGCAAAGCCCGGCACTTCGGATGATCGTTGAGCGCGAGATCGAAATCGAAAACTTCAAGATTCGGGAATATTGGACTCTCGATGCCGACGCCAGCGCCGAGGGGCAGAAGTTCCGCGCCCGGCTCATCAACCTGAACGGCGCGAAGCTGGAACAGTTCAGCATTGTCACTGAAGAACAGGCGAGCCAGATTAGGAGCTCGCTGCTTGCGGAGGCCAACGGCAAGCTCCGGGTGGTGAAGATTGAGGAAAAAGAGCGCAAGAAGAATCCCGCGGCACCGTTCATTACATCCACCTTGCAGCAGGAAGCGGCGCGCAAGCTGGGATTCACCACCAAGCGCACCATGGCGATCGCCCAGCAGCTTTATGAAGGCATCGACTTGGGCGGCGAGACCACCGGATTGATCACGTACATGCGTACCGATTCGGTCAACCTCGCCAACGAAGCGGTACAGGAAATTCGTGAGCTGATCGAATCCCGGTTCGGCAAAGAAAATCTGCCCAAGCAGCCGCCTCTTTACAAAACGAAGAGCAAGAACGCTCAGGAAGCCCATGAGGCCATTCGGCCCACCTCGGCGGTTCGGCTGCCGGAACAGGTCAAGCCCTATCTCAGCCCCGAGCAATACAAGCTTTATAACCTGATCTGGAAGCGGACTGTCGCGTGTCAGATGATCCACGCCACTATCAAAACGGTCTCGGTCGATCTGTCCTGCGGCACGATGGGCGTGTTTCGCGCGACTGGCTCGACGGTGGTGAATCCCGGCTTTATGAGCGTTTACCTCGAAGGTAAGGATGATGTCTCCAACGAAGACGACGAAAGTTTCTTGCCGACATTGAAAGAAGGCCAATGGGTCGATTTGCTCGACATCGTCACCAATCAGCACTTCACAGAACCACCTCCACGCTACACGGAAGCGAGCCTGGTGAAGGCACTGGAGGAATACGGCATCGGCCGACCGTCGACTTATGCGGCGATTATTTCGACCCTGCAGCAGCGTCATTACGTCGTCCTGGAAAACAAGCGGTTTCATCCAACGGACGTAGGACGAATCGTCAATAAATTCTTGACGGAACACTTCACCCAATACGTCGATTACAACTTCACCGCCAATTTGGAGGACGATCTGGACGCCGTTTCGCGCGGCGAAAGAAATTGGATTCCTCTAATGCGGGAATTTTGGTACCCATTCAAATCCTTGATCGACACCAAAGATGAAAGCTTAAGACGTGCGGATGTCACTCACGAATCGCTCGACGAGGCATGCCCTGAATGCGGTGGACAGCTTTCCATCCGCCTAGGGCGTAACGGTCGCTTTATAGGCTGCACCAATTACCCCGAATGCAAATACACCCGCAACATCAACGGAGAGGCCGCGCCCGCCGCACCGGAAGTTGTGGAAGGAAAGGTCTGCCCGGAATGCTCCTCGCCACTGGTCATAAAGACCGGCCGCTTCGGGAAATTCATCGGCTGCAGCAATTATCCCAAATGCAAACATATCGAACCACTCGAAAAACCCGAGGACACCGGAGTACGCTGCCCCGAATGCAATAAGGGCCAGTTGATCAAGCGGAAATCGCGCTTCGGAAAATTGTTCTTCTCCTGCAATACTTATCCGAGCTGCAGCTACGCCGTCTGGAATCCGCCCATCGCCGAGCCCTGCCCTAATTGCGGCTGGCCAATCCTCACGCTGAAAGTCACGAAGCGGCGCGGCACGGAAAAAGTCTGCCCCCGTAAGGAATGCGGCTACGCGGCGCCGTATGAAGGCGAGCCGCTGGCCGAATCAGCAACCTGACGCTGCGCCGCGAGCCAGACATGCTTTCGCGATTCCGTCTGAAGCTCGCGGCAACCCATTTGCGTTGTGGAGACATCATCGCTTATCCAACCGAGGGCGTGTACGGCCTCGGTTGCAACCCGCTCGACCAGGAAGCCGTGCTGCGGCTCCTAGCGCTAAAAGAACGCCCCACAGCGAAAGGACTGGTTCTGATTGCCGCTGATTTCGATCAAATCGAGCCGTATCTCAACATCCCGACCGAATCAATGCGGAATAGAGTTTTGGCGACATGGCCGGGACCGGTCACTTGGATCATTCCCGCAGCCGACTGGGTGCCGGCTTGGCTTAGAGGCGAACACACCACCCTGGCGGTCCGCGTCACAGACCATCCGGATGCGGCCGCCCTATGCCGCGCTTTCGGCGGGCCTATCGTATCGACGAGCGCCAACAAAAGCGGCCTGCCGCCAGCCCGTACGCCGATCTCGGTTCGAAAACATTTTTCGACCGGCCACGTGCTGATCCTCTCGGGAGGACTCGGCGGACTGCACGGTCCGACGGCTATCTATGACGCATCGACCGGCGTTCGGTTGCGTTAACCGGCAAGTCGAAACCGTTTTCGCTTGACACGTCGCCCTCTCATCCATAGCATTCCAGCGTTTTGCTGGACACTGCCGCAGCGGGAGCGATTTCATCCTTAATGACTATATCGACTTCGTCACAGATCACACCGACAGCTTCACAAAATCCGAAAACGGATTTTACGAGTATCCGCTTTTTAGTAGAGAAAGAAACCGCGGCTGTCGACCGGCTCATCCTGCGCGAGCTCAGTTCCGATGTATTGCTCATCAATCAAATCGGCCGATACATCGTAAACAGTGGCGGCAAACGACTGCGTCCGATGTTATTGCTACTGGTCTCCAAGGCTCTTCAATATCAAGGACAGCAACACATCACCCTTGCGGCGGTCATCGAATTCATTCACACGGCTACCCTGCTTCACGACGATGTGGTCGACGAATCGACCTTGCGCCGTGGGCAAAATACCGTTAACGCACTTTGGGGAAACTCGGCCAGCGTTTTAGTCGGCGACTACTTGTATTCCCGCTCGTTCGAGTTGATGGTGAGCGTACAGAATCTCCGCATCATGGAGATCCTCTCCCGCACCACCACAGCCATCGCCGAGGGCGAGGTCTTGCAGCTTCTCAATTGCAACAATCCCGCAACGACCGAACACAAGTACCTCGAAGTCATCTCTCGCAAAACCGCAATCTTGTTCAGCGCGGCAGCACAACTGGCTGCGGTGCTCGCTGGCGCTCCCGAATCGACCGAATTGGCGCTGAAGGACTATGGCCTCCACCTCGGTATTGCGTTTCAGTTGATCGACGATGCACTGGATTACATGGCGAATCCCGAAGAGCTCGGAAAAAATCTCGGCGATGACTTGGCCGAAGGCAAGCCCACGCTACCTTTGATCTATGCCATCGAGCACGGCAATGCATCGCAAGCCGCCGCGCTCCGAGATGCTATCGAGAACGGCAATCGCGATGCGTTCCGCGAAGTTTACGAAATCGTTGAATCTACCGACGCAATAGCGTATACTGCACGGCGCGCTAGGGAAGAAGCAAACAAAGCGGTCGAACTGCTCAATGTACTTCCCGCATCGGAGTACAAAGACGCACTCGTTCAGCTGGCCCACTTATCAGTCGAACGAAGCTATTAAAATTCAATATTCGGGGTGTAGCTCAGCCTGGTAGAGCACTGCTTTCGGGAGGCAGTGGCCGGAGGTTCGAATCCTCTCACCCCGACCAACTAAATCAAATGGTTACGTGACCATCCGTGAAGCGCCTGCGTAACTTTTTGCGTAAATCCTACTTTCTAACCTACCACCCGCTTTAGCAGTGTCACCGGTTTCATATCGGTCAGCTTCTCAACGGCCTC
>Ga0196959_10000063_pt1 | contig 23644 bp, 24 predicted proteins | sample S1v_20metaG_FD_157521 | JGI IMG/M metagenome (GOLD analysis project Ga0196959, IMG submission 157521) | Soil microbial communities from Anza Borrego desert, Southern California, United States - S1+v_20 | ecosystem: Environmental > Terrestrial > Soil > Desert | place: USA: California | collected...
TGCTCTATGCTTTCCTGGGCTGCCATCGCTTGGCCGCGGGCACGTTCTCCGACCTCGCGAGCTCTTGCATAAACGGTTCGTCCCTGCTCGACGCCCAAGTCCTTCATTGCAGACATTAAATTGCCCATGTCGGCTTTAAGGGTGGCCAAGTCCTGCTTCAGATCCTTGGTGATGTCTTCCGTAGTTGCCATCGCTGACCTCCATCTGTATCGGGGTTATTCCATGGCCGACCGGTTTTTTCTACAAATTTGATTTCTTCAAAAAACTACCCGATAAACCTGTGGACGCAGATCTTTCGGGACCGGCCGGGTACCCTAAATTGGACTCGGAAATAAAGTGGAAAGTTGCCTCAAGGCGGATGCGAGTTTAAATCGTCGGCTTTAATTTCTAAAACGAGACTCTGCGGAGCCGATCGCGGCTGGGTTTTGTATGCTAGAGGTACTTTAAAAGGGAATATCGTCGTCGAAGTCGTCCATACCGCCGAATCCGGGTTCCGGCTGCGGAGCAGGCTTTGATCCCGAAGCGGGCGGCGCATAACGGTCGGATTCCCCGTGCCCACCCGCGCTGGCCGAAGCTCCGCCGGCGCGGTCCAGCATCTGCATCTGATCGGCGATGATTTCGGTGGTGTAGCGATCCTGACCACTTTTATCCTGCCATTTGCGTGTCCTAAGACTGCCCTCGATATACACCTTGCTGCCCTTCTTCAAATATTCCCCGGCGATCTCGGCCAGCTTTCGATAGCACACGACCTGGTGCCATTCGGTGCGTTCCTGTTGTTGGCCGGTTTGCTGGTCTTTCCAGGTTTCGCTCGTGGCAAGGCGCAGACTGGTGACCGCGCCTCCATTCGGCATATAGCGCACTTCCGGATCGGAACCCAGGTTGCCGATGAGTATGACTTTATTGACGCCGCGAGTGGCCATAAGGTGTCTCCGATCGATGATACGGTTGAAAACTTAAACAGATATTAGACGTATCTGGCTATTTGAAGTTCTTAATTTTTAAGTAAAAACTATGTGTTTATCGCGCCTGAAAAGGTTGCCGAAGGCTTCGTGAAATTCAAGCGGTCATCTCCTGCAGCAACCCGGTGAGTGCCATCCGGTCCAACTTCTCTTTATCGATTTTCAGATAAGCCACCCCATCTTCCGCCAGCACTACCGCTTCGGCAACCCCCGGCACTTGAAGCAATCGTCCGGAGAGGCGGGATGCCTGATCATGACTCAATCCTTTCACGTTGACGAGAAGACTGCTCAAACCCCGCGGGGCTTTCATGCCAAGGGCGAACATAAACCATAGCAGAGCGGCGGCGGCGCAGAACAGAAAAACATAAGGTATTCCATAGTGGCCGTAAATCCAGCCGCCGCCGGCTCCGCCCACAAACGCGCCTAAGAATTGAGCCGTGGAGTAAACGCCCATGGCGGTCCCCTTGAGGTCGAGCGGAGCGATCTTCGATACGAGCGAGGGGAGGGTAGCCTCCAGGAGATTAAAGCCGGTAAAAAACAGGTAAAGCAGCCCGAATACGGCCCAGAAATCATGTTGAAGCCAGACAAAGCCGGCGTCTGAAACGGCAACCAACCCGATGAAAGAGACGAATACCACTTTCATCTTGCGTTTTTTCTCCGCCAAAATCACGAAAGGAACCATGCTGGCGAGAGCCAGTCCAAAAACGGGCAAATAAATGTGCCAGTGTTTGGCCGTTTCCAGCTGAAGCGAATCATGCAGAATCAGCGGCAGGACGACGAAGGTGGCGGTCAGGACGAGATGCAGGCAGAAGATGCCGAGGTCCAGCCGCAGAAGCTCACGGTTCGACAAGACCGCTTTCAAGGATGCCGGACGCACTTCCGCATCCCGGTGAAAACGGCTCACGGCTGGTGTCGGCACGGCGCCGTACAGCACCGCAATGCCGAGCAAAGCCAGTATCGTGATGATCCAGAAGAGACCGTGAAGCCCCACCCAACCGGAGAGTATCGGTCCGATGATCATGGACAGCGCAAAGGACATTCCGATGCTGATGCCGATCAAGGCCATGGCCTTGGTGCGATGCTCTTCTCGCGTAAGATCGGCGGCCAGGGCCATGATGACCCCGGCGACCGCGCCGGCTCCCTGCAGCGCTCGGCCGGCAATGATGCCGTAGATCGAGTCGGACAGGGCGGCGAGTGCGCTGCCGGCGGCAAAGAGCAGCAATCCGAGTACGATCAGGCGCTTTCGTCCGTAGCGGTCGGACCAAAGGCCGAAGGGAATCTGAAAAATCGCTTGAGTCAAACCGTAGGCGCTGATGGCGAATCCGACCAATTGCGGTGAGGCGTCGGGAAGCTCGCGAGCGAATACCGAGAGAACCGGCAGGATCAGAAACATGCCTAGCATCCTCAGCATGTAGATAGCGGCCAGAGTCAAGCTGGCGCGTACCTCCGTACGGGTCATCGGGGTGTCGATTTGCAAAGCCGGATTCAAGCAATATGCTCCTTTGCGAGTGGCGGGAATCGGCCTATAGTAACAGGTTCTCTTTTGCGCTTGAATTTTGCATGGATACGATTCAGATCCGTGGAGCTCGTACCCACAATCTCAAAAACATCGATCTCGACCTGCCCCGCGACAAGCTGATTGTGATTACCGGGTTATCCGGTTCCGGCAAGTCCTCGCTGGCGTTCGACACCATTTACGCCGAAGGACAGCGACGCTATGTCGAGTCGCTTTCCGCCTATGCGCGGCAGTTCCTGTCGGTGATGGAGAAGCCCGATGTGGACCATATCGAGGGCTTGTCGCCGGCCATTTCCATCGAGCAAAAATCGACTTCCCACAATCCTCGCTCGACCGTCGGCACTATTACCGAGATTTACGATTACCTTCGGCTCCTCTACGCCCGTGCCGGCACACCCCGGTGTCCGGAGCACGGCATCTCGCTGGAGGCGCAGACCATCAGCCAAATGGTGGACCATGTTCTAAGTCAGCCGGAGGACAGCCGCTGGATGTTATTGGCGCCGGTGGTCAGCGAGCGGAAAGGGGAGCACGCTCAGGTGCTGGAAGATTTGCGCAGCCAAGGTTTCATTCGTGCCCGCATCGATGGCGAGATTTATGAATTGGACGAGCCGCCCAAACTCGATCTCCGCCGAAAGCACAGCATCGAAGTGGTGGTCGATCGGTTCAAGGTGAGACCGGATCTGGCGGTACGCCTTGCAGAATCGTTCGAGACGGCGTTGCGGCTGGCCGAGGGCATCGCACTGGTGGTCTCCATGGACGATCCCACGGCCGAGTTAGTCTACTCGGATAAATATGCCTGTCCCCATTGCGGCTATTCCTTGAGCGAATTGGAGCCGCGGATCTTTTCCTTCAACAATCCAAAAGGGGCGTGTTCGAGTTGCGATGGCTTGGGCGTCAAGCAGTTCTTCGATCCACATCTCGTCGTTCACAATCCGCAGCTCAGTTTGGCAGGCGGCGCGGTAAGGGGTTGGGACCGGCGCAACGCGTATTACTATCACATGATTCAGTCGCTGGCGGAGCACTACGGTTTCGACCCGGAGCAGCCATTTGGCCAACTGCCGAAGCCAATTCAGGACGTCATTTTGTTCGGGAGCGGAGCCGAAACCATCCCGTTCAAAGTGCTGACCGCGCGGGGCGGTACCTTGATCCATCGGCACCCTTTCGAGGGAATCATTCCCAACATGGATCGGCGTTATCGCGAGACCGATTCGATGATGGTACGGGAAGAATTGTCGAAGTATCTCTCCAGCAAGCCCTGTCCGGTATGCGAGGGGACCCGGCTGAACCGTTCGGCACGGCATGTGTTCGTAGCCAATTCCGCCTTGCCGGAGCTGACCGCTTTGCCGATCCGGCGGGTGCTCGAATTTTTCGATGAACTGGTGTTGCCGGGGCGGCGGGGCGAGGTGGCGGCCAAGATCGTCAAAGAGATCACGGCGCGCTTGCAGTTTCTGGTCAATGTCGGGCTCGATTATTTAACCTTGGATCGCAGTGCCGACACCTTGTCAGGCGGCGAGGCCCAGCGGATTCGTTTAGCGAGCCAAGTCGGAGCCGGGTTGGTCGGTGTCATGTACGTCCTGGACGAACCTTCGATAGGCCTGCACCAGCGCGATAACCAGCGGTTGCTGGATACCTTGTTGCGTTTGCGCGACTTGGGCAACACCGTGATTGTCGTGGAGCACGACGAGGACGCCATCCGCATTGCCGATCATGTCGTCGATATCGGACCGGGCGCGGGCGTACACGGTGGGCACATTGTGGCCGAAGGACCGCTGGAGGCCATTATGGCGAACGAAGAATCGCTCACCGGCCAATATCTTTCCAATCGTCTCGAGATCGCCGTACCGGAGGCTCGCACCCCCCCCGATCCGAAGCGCCAGCTCCGGCTGCGAAATGCCCGCGGCAACAATCTGAAAGGCGTCGATGCCTCGTTTCCGGTGGGGCTTTTTACCTGCGTAACCGGCGTTTCCGGTTCCGGCAAGTCCACGCTGATCAATGACACGCTGTTCCGCTTCGCGGCCCGCGAATTGAACGGCGCGGCTGCTACACCGGCATTGAGCGACGGCATTGAAGGGTTGGAGCATTTCGATAAGGTAGTGGACATCGATCAAAGCCCGATCGGCCGCACGCCACGATCCAATCCAGCGACCTACACCGGGCTGTTCACACCGATTCGAGAACTGTTTGCGGCGACTCCGGAAGCGCGGTCGCGCGGCTATTCACCGGGTCGGTTCAGCTTCAACGTCAAGGGCGGGCGCTGTGAGGCTTGTGCCGGGGACGGCGTGATCAAGGTGGAAATGCATTTCTTGCCCGACATTTTCGTTCACTGCGATGTGTGCAAGGGGAAGCGCTACAACCGCGAGACCTTGGAAATCCGCTACAAGGGCAAGACGATACACGAAGTATTAGAAATGACCGTGGAAGAAGCCAGCCAGTTTTTTTCTGCTATCCCGACGGTCTTCCGCAAGCTGGATACGCTGATGGAGGTCGGCTTAGGCTACATTACCCTGGGCCAGAACGCAGTGACGCTTTCCGGCGGCGAAGCTCAGCGGGTCAAACTGGCCCGGGAATTATCAAAGCGGGATACCGGTAAAACGCTTTATATTCTGGACGAGCCGACGACCGGGCTCCATTTTCATGATATCCGGCAACTGCTTGGCGTTCTGCATCAACTGCGGGATCACGGCAATACGGTGATCGTCATCGAGCATAATCTGGATGTGATCAAAACCGCCGACTGGATTGTAGACCTGGGGCCGGAAGGCGGCGAAGGCGGCGGTTTGATTATCGCGGAAGGTACCCCCGAGCAGGTTGCCGAAAATGGGGCGTCCTACACTGGGGCATTTTTAAAGAAGATCTTATCGAGGCGGGCAGCGCCAAACCGATCATCTGGCGAAGCGGCTCACAGAGTCAGTCAGAAGACTGCGCGGCCGTAACCGTAGCGATAATTTCAGGAGAGGAATTTGTCGTGGATGCGGAGGTGGCGTTTCTGGGGTCGGAGGCAATTAGCCAGAATATGATTAGACCTAACGCCAGGGCTGTTACAACAACCATATGCTTTTCGCTAAGTGCTTTCACTTAATATCTCCCTCTGTATGGTGAAACTCCGTTGCAAAGCTTATTGAGTTTGCGTGACAGCAACGTGACGTGGATTTTACGCAAAGTTTTTCAAAAGCTCTGTTAGGAAAAAATGATAACGCTGTCAAAATAGGCTTACAAACGGTTTTACGCGGATATTTAAAATAGTTGTTGTCTGCGTTCCTCGAAAAACAAGCAGTGTGCGTCATGAATAAATCCTCCAACACGAATCCGATTAGCTTTGCCGCGGTGTGTCGTCAGCTCTTGAATCCATTGACCCGCTATCTGATATCAAAATGCCAAAAGGTTTATTTTCGTGCCGTGGAATCGGCAGGGCATCATAAGCGCGACATTCTCGTCACCCGTGTGGAGAGTGCGCGAGACAGTTTGGAAGAAGCCAAGGAGCAATTTCAGAGCGCATTGGAAAAATTCAGCGCACTCACGTGCTTTCAGGGTGGTGAGCTTGAGGATATGTACCGGCAGATTAAAGTCGAGTTCGACTACAGCAAAGCCAAGGCTCTAGCAGTCAAGGACCGTATCGCTGCGGTGCAGGGTGTGGCCGAGGCGCTTTTTGCGGAGTGGGAGGACGAGTTGGAGCTGTACACCAATCGCAGCCTTCGAAGCAGCAGCCGACAAAAGCTTAAGCTCACTCAGCAGCATTATGGGCAATTGATTTCGGCGATGCGCCGAGCCGAGGGCAAGATCGAGCCGGTGCTGAGTGTATTCCAAGACCAGGTGTTGTTCTTGAAACATAACCTCAATGCGAAGGCGATCGCCTCGCTGGAGCATGAATTGGCAGCAATGACCGTTGGAGTTGCCGGTTTGATCACGGCCATGGAACGTTCCATCAACCGGGCGAATGATTTCGTGTATTCCTTAAATGGCCAAAAAGCACTTCCGGCCGGTTAGCGCATTTAATCGTGACTATCGCGTCAATTGCTAGGTAATGCTGGACAGCGAGTTTTTCAATAAACGGCTTATCGATGCCTACAATATCTTTGTTAGCCTTGCTGGTTATCTCAAACCGTCTTGATAGCTGACTGTGTCAGTTGCAACAAAGTGTTGTTTTGGTGCAATTAATATGAAAGCGCACCAAAAGTGTGCATATGTCTGTCGCTATTTCATTTAATTGACTGAATTCACGTCGCTTTTGTCCTGGTACAGGATTTGCGTTAAGGCTATCGTTCCAGAAAATGCAAGAGAAGAGAGCAATATGTATAAGAATTCATCCGAGATCCGAATGGGACGTGTGGCTTTAGGTATTTGCACAGCGATTTTTGCCTTCTCCGTGGGGGCCGAGGAAGCAAGCGAGCCTACTGGGTTGCTCGGCTACATGGGGGCCGATGTCAACGAAACCCAATTCATGAAGAACCTGGGGCTAAAATTTGGCGGCTGGATCAACGCCGGTATTACCTACAACGCGAATGAGCCCGCCGGGAGATTCAATGGTCCAGTGACGTTCAACGATCGTGCTTCCGAATTTCAACTGAATCAGCTCTATTTTTATCTGCAGCGCGCGGTGAATACGGAGGGGGATTCCTGGGATTTCGGCGGACGCTTCGACTTTATGTTCGGGACCGATTCCCAGTTTACGCAGGCTTACGGTTCACCCACTGGGCACTGGGATCTCCATTTGATCGACAGCAAACGGTTCTATGATATTGCATTGCCTCAGGCCTACTTCGAGATATTCGCACCTTTCGGCAACGGTATCACGGCAAAGATCGGGCATTTTTACACCATCATCGGCAATGAAGTGGTGACGGCCCCGGATAATTTCTTCTATTCGCACGCTTACACCATGCAGTTCGGAGAACCCTTTACCCATACCGGCGTGTTGTTGAGCTATCCAATCGATCAGAACTGGACAGTGACGGCGGGGGGCGTGACTGGGAGCGTGACCGGTGGCTGGGATGGCGCTTGGGACAAAGGGCTTGGCAATTGGGCTGGTATCGGCGGCGTAACTTGGAGCAGTGACAATAAGGGAACTTCGGTTGCAGTGACGGGGACCACGGGCGAAACCTCCGAACAAGATCACAACAACTGGAGTATCTACAGCGTCGTAATCAAGCACGACATCATGGAGGGGCTGCACTACACCTTCCAGCACGACCACGGTTTTCAAAACAAAGTGCCGGCTCTGGGAGGGCAAGATGCGACATGGTACGGCATCAATAACTACCTGACCTATGATTTGACTGACGAGCTTGCGGTTGGTGTCCGTGCCGAGTGGTTCCGCGATGATGATGGAGTTCGAGTCTTTTCGCCGGCTAGAACCGGTGGGGCACTTCCGGCATCGAGCTATTATGCATTTACGGCGGGTTTGAACTGGAAGCCGATGAACTGGCTCATGGTACGCCCGAATGTGCGCTACGATTGGGCGGATAAGGCGGATGCCTACGACAATGGTGGTGGAGCGTCAGGCTTCGCTGGCAAGAAGAGCGATCAATTCCTCTTTTCTACTGATGTGGTCATAACGTTCTAACGCTGCGAGACATGGCGCGATGCGAATGCGAGCGAGTCGAGTCGTCCCCGGAAGCCCGAAGCGCCGCGTGGGTGGCCGGAGGTCGGCGCGTAAGCGACGGTCGAAGGCCATTCACAAGGCCTCGCGACCGGGCGTCGAGCCATATGCGAGCAATCTCCAACCCCTGGTTGGGTCCGGACGAGACGAGCGGGGAAGGGTGGCGATTCAAGCCACCGTTTGCGATTGGAAGGTCCCGCGCTAAAGTGGGACGTTTGCGATTGGGGCGGCTGGGGTTGCCGAAGGCCATGACTCGTCGCCCATGTTTGGCTCCTTTGGATGACTCGGACGTCCCAAAAGGTTTCGCCAAAAATGGGGACGCAATCGGTATACTTCGGGGATTTTTTCGTGAAGGACAGGGATGTCCTCTCCTCCATTTCTGTCTTTCACTCCGAAGAACACGGCGTTTTAGCGGCGTCCATTGCCAACCTTGAGAAAACGAGCTCAAGGAGACGTCGATTTACCTAATGAGCGCTACAAAAGCACTAAAAGCTTATGCGGCTCTGCGTGGGTTATGTTCTGACGCTGCTTTTTCGTGCAAACATTGGTGCATGAGTTGTTTGGCCTCAACCGCGCATTTGCCACATTGATCACAGGCGCCTAATTTGGCGCGCAAGCTGCGCATGTTTGTAATCTCCTGTTCCTGTACGGCCTTTCGGATTTGTCCGTCGGTGACTTTCTTGCAGATACAGATGTACATAACGAGACCAGATGAGAAGCTCTGATCTAAATACTAGTACAACTGATAATTATTATCAAATAAGATTTGCTTTGAATTGTCTTGCCCATAGACGTGGCAAGCGATAAGAAATGCTGGATGTAAAAATTACATCTGTGTTTGTAAGTAGTTCTGTAGTCCGATTTTTTCGACGAGGCCGAGTTGAATCTCCAACCAATACGCATGATCTTCCTCGGTGTCCTTGAGAAGTGCCAGAAGTATGTCACGCGTAACGTAATCTCCGACGCTTTCACAAAATGCCATCGCTTCTTTGAGTTCGTCGATCACTTTGTATTCCAAAGCCAGATCATTTTTGAGCATGCTTGGCACGTCTTGCCCGATTTGCAGGGTGTCGCGCTTGCTCAGATCCGGTACGCCTTCGAGGAACAGAATCCGGTTAATCAAGAGGTCGGCATGAGATTGCTCTTCTTGCAGCTCATGATGAATGCGTTCGTAAAGCCGATTAAATCCCCAATCTTTATACATTCGAGAATGAACTAAGTACTGATCGATGGCAGTCAGCTCGCCCGTCAGCAAATGGTTTAAGCGTGCGATAACATCGACATTGCCTTTCATTGTTGTTCCCCGTGGTGCAGCACTAAATCCCGCTTCGGATCAGGGCAAGCCCGCCGAAGTGGGTAAATTGAAACAGAATTACGTATACTAGTCACCCTTTGGCGGTCAGGGGGCGTGCTGCCGGTTTGTCGGCGGCGCAGGGCGTTCGACAATTTTCACAATAGACGTATGACTCAAATAGAATACGAAGTCCGTGAACAGGATCTGGTTGCCTTTAACGAACATCAGTTGCGGGACTCCGCAAGTTGGCAGAAAACCTTGCGGCGTCACCAGGCGATCTTTCCCGGCATCATGGCGCTCATCGCGCTGTTCCTATGGTTTTACTATCAAGATACGCTTTCCGCGATTTATGTGGGCGTGATTGCTGCGTTATGGGGGATCTTGACTCCACTCTACTTCAAGGGAAGTCTGCGCAGGCAGCTCCGGAAGATGTACTCGGACGAGGAAAAAGCCTGCATCCTTGGCACATATACCTTGCGGGCCGAACCGCATGTCTTGGTAGAGGTCAATCAGAAAGGCGAGTCTCGGGTGAAATGGAGCGATGTTCTTCGCGTCGAAACGACCAAGAAATACGCCTTTCTTTTTGTAGGCGTCGATACGGCTCTGATAATTCCCCGTGCTACAGTCAAAAAAGGGGATCTGCATGAGTTCATCAAAGAAGCGGACCGACGCATCGAGCAGGCTGCTTAGACGTACACCTCCTTTCGAGCAATCGACGGGCGCCAGCATGGCGCCCTATGTGCATGCTTAACTTCAAATCGGTCGCGCTGAGGCGCGGTCAGCGCCTCTTATTCAAAGATGCTTCCTTCACCATCCACAGTGGTGAAAAAATTGGCATTATTGGCGCGAATGGGGCCGGTAAATCCAGCTTGTTCCGTCTGATATTGGGCGGAATTCAGGTTGATGCAGGCGAAATTTCGATGCCGCCAAAGCTGGATATTGCCCATGTAGCCCAGGAAACCCCGGCAAACGATCAGATTGCCTTGGAGTACGTCATGGACGGCGACCACGACTTGCGCCGAATTCAGGCGGAGCTTCAGAAGGCGGAGGAGAGCAGTGATGGCGTAAAGCTGGCACAGCTTCATTCCCAGCTTGACGCAATAGGAGGTTATGAGGCAAGGGCACGCGCCGCGAAGCTGATGTATGGTCTCGGATTTTCGCCGAGCGATGAGAGCAGCGCGGTAAAGCGGTTTTCCGGCGGATGGCGAATGCGGCTCAACCTTGCGCAAGCCCTCATGTGTCGTTCGGACATGCTTCTTCTCGATGAACCGACCAATCACCTTGATCTGGATGCCGTTATTTGGCTCCAGGAGTGGCTGTCCCGATACACCGGCACTTTGCTTCTGATTTCCCATGATCGAGATTTTCTAGACGACATCGTCGATCATGTGCTTCATATCGAGAATCAAACGCTTACGCTTTATTCCGGAAATTACTCGGCATTCGAAGTGAGACGTGCGGAATTGCTGGGGCAGCAGCAAGCGGCCTATGAAAGGCAGCAACGTGAAGTGTCACGTATTCAGTCGTTCGTGGATCGGTTTCGCGCAAAGGCCACTAAGGCCCGCCAGGTGCAAAGCCGCCTCAAAGCGCTGAGCAAGCTGGAGTTGATCGCCGCGGCGCATGTCGATTCGCCTTTCAAATTTTCCTTTCTGTTGCCGGAAAAATTGCCTTCGCCTTTGTTAAAACTGGACGATGCCGGCGTGGCGTATGGTTCGAAGGCGATCTTGACCGGAGTCGATCTGACCCTGAATCCGGGCGAACGAATCGGGCTTTTAGGCACGAATGGCGCCGGCAAATCCACCCTGATCAAATTATTGGCTGGTGTCTTAAGCCCATGCTCCGGAGAGCGTTTACAGGCACAGGACCTTCGAATCGGTTATTTTGCACAACATCAGCTCGAACAGCTGCGGATCGACGAAAGCCCGCTCAAGCATTTGCAGCGACTTGATCCCAAAGCATTAGAAAAGGATTTACGCAATTTTCTAGCCGGTTTTGGTTTTTGCGGCGATCAAGCACTGGACCCGGTTGCGCCTTTTTCCGGTGGAGAACGTGCCCGGCTGGCGCTGGCTCTTTTGATCTATCAAAAGCCGAATCTCTTGTTGTTGGACGAGCCTACCAACCATCTCGATCTGAACGCGCGTGACGCGCTTACCCTGGCCTTGCAGGATTATCAGGGGGCGATGGTGATCGTCTCCCACGATCGCTATCTGCTCCGGACAGTTGCCGACGATTTCTGGCTGGTTGCCGACGGGATGGCAGAGAAATTTGCCGGTGATTTGGACGACTACCGGCAATGGTTGAGCAATCGTCGCGCACTATCTCAAGCTCCGGCCGAAAACAAGGCGATACTTTCCCGTAAAGATCAGCGCCGCTTAGAAGCGGAGCGGCGTCGTGCATTGAGGCCCTTCCAGCAGGTACTGGAGCACGCTGAGACCGCCTTGGAGAAGTTGACCGCTGAAAAAAGGCGGTTGGAAGAGCAATTGTCGAATCCGGCGTTGTACGAAAGCGATTCCAAGATGGCTCTACAAGCACTATTGCTTGAGAAGGCCGAAATCGACCGTCAGATGGCCGATGCAGAATTTGCCTGGTTGGAGGCGAGCGAGGCGTTGGAGTCGGCCTCGGATGAAATTTGAGCGAGTATGAATTTGCAGCCGAAGGATAACCATGCCGCTGATAAAGCTGTTTCTCGATATCTGTTTCTTTAGAAAAGGGCCTCAGGATACGCCGGCATCGAACGTGCTGCTGGGGCTTGCGGTTCTCGCCTACATGATCGTGGGTTTCGTGCTGCTCGGCTTAGAGGGCAATTGGGCCGGAGCGATCATCGAAGCCGTAGCCGAAGGTTTAATGCTGTTCGGCTTTCTTTACATGGTGCTCTATCTGGGCAAGAAGATTTCCCGCCTTCAGCAAACGGCTACTGCTTTATATGCGTGTGACACATTGATCAGCGCAGCCGCAGTTCCGCTCCTGGCCTGGTTGCTGGTGACGCCGGATGCTAAACCGGTTTATATTCTTCTGACGCTCTTGATGCTCTGGCACTTGGCCGTGGTTGGTCATATCTTGCGGCACGCTCTAGCCATTCCGTTCTTTTTCGGGGTTGGGTTGGCTTTCGGGTACGTAGTCGTAAGCTATCAGGTTATGATGTTTTTATTCGATCGGGCTATGTGATCGCAAAAGAGAATAGGAGACACGCGATGGCGTACCGTCAAATTTTATTGGCAGTCGATTTTTCCGAGCATGGCGAACAGGTGATCCAACGTGCTCATGATCTGGCAAAAAAGTACGAGGCCCGATTAAACATTATCCATGTGGTGGAAGATATGCCGATCATGGATTCATCTTACGGCCCGATTGTGCCATTTGATATCGACCTAACGGATCAGATGATGGATGCGGCACAGAAACGCTTGGCCGAGATTGCCGACCGGTTGGCTATACCTCAAGACCGTCGTCGGGTTGAAATCGGAAGTCCTAAAGCGGAAATTATCCGTATCGCCAAGGAGCAGCAGGTAGATTTGATCGTTATCGGATCACATGGACGGCATGGTATCGGCTTGTTGCTCGGCTCCACGGCCGCCAGCGTAATTCACCATGCCGAGTGCGACGTCTTGGCTGTCCGTCTTCAGGGCGAATAGAATTTTTTATTCTCATTGATCGGCAAGGAGGCCAGGCGTATGAATGTCAGTAAGCATTGGACACGAATACTGCTCAGCGGAGCGCTGCTAATTTCTAGTCATACAGTCATGCCAAGGGAATCCGAAGGAGAGAAGGGTATGTCTATGAGGATTGAATCGTCAGCATTTGTCCATAACGGCGACATACCGGCGCGTTTGACTTGTGATGGTCAAGACTTGTCGCCACCGTTGTCCTGGTCCGGTGTGCCGGACAGCGCCAAGAGCTTGGTGCTCATCGTGGATGATCCCGATGCGCCCGACCCAAAGGCGCCTAAAATGACATGGGTCCACTGGGTGCTCTACAACATTCCGCCAACTTCGAGCGGTTTATCAGAGGGAATTGCGGTGGGGGCTTTGCCCCCTGGAACCGCCGAGGGAACTAACGATTGGAAACGAACGGGCTACGGTGGGCCATGTCCTCCAATAGGTCGGCATCGCTATTTCCATAAGCTTTACGCGCTCGATACCGTTTTACCCGATCTGCATAAGCCAACCAAAGCTCAGCTTGAAAAAGCTATGCAGGGACATATTCTGACGCAGGCCGAGCTGATCGGCCATTATCAGCGCGTCAAGTAATCTTCTGTTTGCTGAACCGTTTATTTCCGCCAGTATGCTGGCGTGAACAAGATCAGCGCTGTAAACACTTCGATGCGGCCTAGGAACATTGCCAAGCTGCAAATCCAGGTCTGAATATCGGTTAAAGCGCTGTAGTTAGTAGCAGGCCCTACTTCGTTCAGCCCAGGGCCAGCATTGTTGATGCAGGCGAGAATGGCGGAGAAAGACGATAAGAAGTCAAGACCGGTGATCACGAGCAGTAAGGTTAGGACCACAATGCTCATGAAATATACAAAGATAAATCCGAGCACTGACAAGACAATCGGCGCCCGAATGACCATGTTGCCGAGCTTGAGCGGGTTGACTGAAGTAGGGTGAGTCAAAAGAAACATCTGAAGCTGGCTCTGTTTGACCAGTATCAAAGTCCGCATCATTTTGATGCCTCCACCGGTCGAGCCAGTGCAGGCGGAAACACAGCTTAAGAAAAGCATCAACAGCGGAACAAAAATGGGCCATTGATTAAAATCGACGCTGACAAAGCCGCAATCGGTGGCGATAGATACAAGATTAAAGCTGGCATGGCGAAGAGCGGTCCAATAGTCCGAATAAGTCCCTGACTGCCAAAGATAAAAGGAGATACCCAAACAACTACTTACCACTAGGATCAGAAAAGGCGCTGCCTCGATATCATGTTTGTAAGGATTAAGGCTTCTGTTGCGGAGGACTAAGAAGTGGGTTGCGAAGTTCATGCCTGCAATAAGCATGAATACAATGAGTACTGCTTCGATTGCCGGTGAGTTGAAATAGCCCACATTGGCGTCGTGTGTCGAAAATCCCCCTAGCCCCATGGCGGAGAACGCGTGACAAACAGCGTCGAACCAGCTCATTCCGGCTTGCTTTAGGGCCAGAATACATGCCGCCGTTATTCCGGCATAAACCAGCCAAAGATTTTTTGCCGTCTCGGTGATTCTAGGTGTCAGCTTGGTTTCTTTCATGGGCCCCGGCGTCTCGGCCATAAACAGCTGACGGCCACCTACGCCGAGAACAGGGAGAATCGCCACGGCCAATACGATGATTCCCATGCCACCTAACCAATTGAGTTCATGTCGCCACAAATTAATGGCTGGCGGTAGTTGGTCCAATCCTGCCAGGACAGTTGCTCCGGTGGTGGAGAGTCCGGACATGGCTTCGAAGTAAGCGTCAGTAAAGGACAAGTCCTTAAGGTAGGACATTAAGGGAAAAGTCGAGAATGCAGCCATTCCCGTCCAGGCGAGCACCACCAGCAAGAATCCTTCCTTCGCTTTTAATTCGCGCTGAAAGTTCCTCGTCGTGATCCACAAGATTGTGCCCGCACCAAGAGTGAGCAGCATGTCTTCGATAAATAATAAGGCCGTGCCGTCATTGTAGATTACCGAGGTTAAGATAGGTAACGCGTAAGTTATGCTGAAAACGATCAGCATTAGGCCGAAAACTCTGCCAAGGGACAAGAATCGGTTCATCTGGCAAGAAAACTACCGATATATCTTAGGTTAGGTTGGTATGGTTAAAAGGCAGGAATTTTGGAGTGAAGCCAGCTCAAGGGTGTTGACCATAGCTGGTGATTACGCAGTGCATTGCAGTAAAGTCGACGGTATTGTGTTCGATTTTAGATGCGGCATAAGCCGTTTAAGGGGTACAAGTATTGGTGCCTCGGGCCGGAATCGAACCGGCACGCCGTGTTAGGGCGCGGGATTTTAAGAGCCACGAAAACAAAAATTCACAACAATTCGCAACTAGATACAGCAAACCAATTCAATCACTTACAGCGCTCTAGTGGCTGTGATTTGTTGTCAATTTTTGCCACGATTTGCCCCGTAGTGCCCCACCAGTGCCCCGCCCTGGGACAGCGCCCGAATGGGGCGTGATGATATAGGACTTCGCCCCGAAAGCCAATGGACAGGCGCTTGCGGGTTACGGGTCAGGCATATCGTTTTTTCGAAAAAAACATTCACCCGACCTACTGCAAAAACTGCAAAAAGGTCAGCGCCAAAAACAAACCCGGCCGGAGCCGGGTCTGTGGGGTTGAAGGTTGAGGCTGTAAAGTCTGTGCCAGATGCCCCTATAACCGACCCTCCTCCCGCTTAATTTCTGCGATCACGCTGTGCAGCATATTTACCGCGGCGTCTTCCGGGGTCTCGCCGGATTCGCGCAGATCTTCGGCATGTCGCTCGATCATGAAGGCGCGCATCAGGTTGTGGCAGGTTTGCCATCTCGGAGTGTCCGCGTCTTTCACCCCTAGCGCATTGAGTGCGTCGACCAATTTAGCGTTAGGCACGTCGGCTGGATGTTGGATAGGATGCGTAGTAGCCATGGTTAAACCTCCCTGTTGGGCATCAGACCGGAAGCCCGGTCAAGGCGGCCTTCGATCTCGCGGATGAGCGTGTTAGCTCCATAAACCGTTGCGCGGGTCCACGTGGGAGCGTCCTCGATGGCGGACCGCAGCAGGTCAAGCAGCCCTTTTGCCTCCTCTATCGGATCGCCTTCCACAGAAATGTTATTGTTTTGTGTAGCCATGATTTCACAGTGTATGTAGTGGGTTGTGGTCAGGGCCGGCACGGTGACGCCATCACCAGCCGGCCCGATTTCTTACGTGCTCAGTTAAGGAATCCAGCTTCTTCCGAATTGACCAGTCCTGGAATGCCATCCGCCTGGAGCTGCTGGAGAACAACCTCAAGCCGCAATTTGGCGGTTTCAAGCATTTCGGTTTCGATGGCGCGCCACTCCAGGTACGCTCCGATGCCTCCAATTGCATCGGCAATATCTGCGGTCCCGACCTCCTTGAAATACGTCACAAGGCCCGTTTTGCTGCTGGCCATGACTAAGCCAGCGATGCGCCGAGTCTCCGCCCATTCATCGACCAGGGTTTCGTAATGAGCCGCGTCATCTGGAGTCATTTGCGGCTCGAAATCATCAGACCCGGGCTTAGTATTGTTGGAATCCGTCACAGTTAATCCCCCGTTTAAGTTTTGTTCGTGGTAGGTTCGGCCGGCCTTTGGGGTGCAATACCCGCAACAGCAGCCTCGGCCATGGCCGCCATAAAGCCATCTTCGATTCCCTGTCCATTCTGAGCCATGCCTATGTAAGCTAATCGCATCGCAATGACCGCCTCGCTCGCGTCATGCTTTGCGAGTTGCATGACCTCTTCAAACCACGCCCGACCTATGGCCACGCCGTTCTCCCAATACCTCGGCCGTTCGTCAGGCTCGACAAACCAGACTATTAAACGCCCCATATCGTCGCGCCTGGTAAATGAGAGGTCGTCGCGGGATCTAATAGGACGCTCTGGTAGGGGCAGCCGCCCAGTGCGCTTCAGAGCAATCAGCTCGAGTCGGGTCGATGCTCCGTGCCAGTGCATGTGCATGCGATCCATCGACCATTTGCTTTTTTTTCTGGGTTTAACCTGGACTCCCGGCACAGCTTGGTGAGCGTCTACGTTTTCGGGGTGACGTAGGGTAGCTTGAGCGTTGCTTGCAATACTCGCCTTGCGAGTGGCTTCTTGGTTTGACATGGTGATTCCCCAAGTTGAAAAACACCACGCGCATGAGGGTGGTGCGGCCTCAACTACCGCGTGAAGGCGGCTCGGCTTATTCGTCCGGTTGCCCGGCTTATTTCACCGTATCGACCACACCATAAATCAGTGCTTGCCTTTCCATAGGCGCAAAAAAACCGCAAGGCTTACGGGTGCGGGGTCCGCTTCACGTTTAGTAGTGCGTCCAGCATACGCCGGACGGTTCGGGGGAGTCAAGAGACAATAAAAACCAGTTCTTTGCGCTTGGGCTCACTGGTTTTAAAATCGCGTCTTTCCATGGGAGGGGTGGTGAAAAAACGAATAACAACGCTCATTGGGGCGCTTGTATCATTCCTGCTGTGCCCTCACGCTTGAGGCGGTAAGCGCTATTGTAGACAGATCAATTCTTGGGTCGAGACCCAAGTCTACTGAAACAGTGCTGGCTAAGTCGGCTGGGATTGGGATGAAGTGCCGAGCAAGGCTGATTTTATGCAGACCAGCGCGGCGCATGCTCGCGGCTTTTCTTATATCAAAACGTTACAAAAACGTGAGCAGAGTTATGCTATCTTTGGGTTATAACAAAATTCTTATAAAATGCGCTTCCGCTTATTTGACTTTGTAAACTGTCACGGCAAGAACGAGATCAAATCATGGACGAAAGAGTTACAGAAAAAAGAGCTGGCGAAGTTGAATGCAAAGCTGGATCTTCTGGCACTCCATGGAGACGACTTGCTTCCAGATACTTTGGCAAATACACCAACGCCTGGAGTTCTTAAGCTGCGAGTCCATGGTAAAGTTCAGTTGCGTCCCATGCTTTGCCGTGGACCAATTGATATTTTTGGGGAATATACCTTGCTTATTGGGGCCTTTGAGCGAGGTGGCGAATTTGATCCATCCAAGGCAGATCAGATCGCTGATGAAAGAAAATTAGAAATAAACAGAGACCCAACAAATAGGAGATGCAAGCATGAACGAGTTCGGTAAAACACTTTGCAGTGAATTCGTAGACAAGGATTATGCTCATGCCTACATGGATCAGTTCTACGATATGACAATTTCTGCCCAGATCAAAGCACTTCGTGAACAGCGAGGATGGTCACAGGAGGAGCTTGCTCAATACTCAGGAATGAAGCAGGAGCGCATATCAACTCTGGAATCAGGGGATTACTCCGCGTGGACAATGAGTACACTGCGTAAACTCGCCAAGGCTTTTGACATAACCGTGAAGATGTCTTTTGACACCTTTAGCAAAGGCATTCTAGACGTCGTCAATCTCAGACGCGAAAAGCTACAAGTGCCTTCACGTGAGCAGGATCTGTCCAGATTCAATGAATGTCAGTTGGTCAGTGATTTTAACGGGGAATGGAAGACCGTAGAAGCAACGAGTATAGAGCCACAAAATCCAGCGATGACAATTATGATCAGTTTCCGCAGCACCGATCTTTTCGACGCTGATAACTGGAGATCCATGCCGTTTCAGGTGTCTCGCGCGCAATCCACGCAAGCTGTATGTAGTCTTACGCTGAAATGAGCGAAACACCCTCCATAACATCACCGTTTGCATTACGCTCTATCTATTTACAAGCAAGCAAAGTAGAGCTTGCAAACGGCTTTGACCCAACCATCCCAAATCAACCACTGCTAGGTCAGTTTCGCGCAAAGCCTTTGGGAGAAGGACGATCTCAGACGCTTAGCGACCAAGAGGACAAAGCATTAAACACCTATGATTTTTTTATGCGAATGGAATTTCGCTATATCCGTCCTAAGAGCGACGGTCAGGCACCAAATGAGGAAGAGTCGCTCGGAGAATTCTTAGCTGCTCAAATCATTGCGGATTTTGTGATTAGCTATACCCTGACTTCTTCGGATCTCCCATCAAGAGAGGATCTAACTAAATGGGCGAACACTAATGCTCTCGCTCACATATGGCCTTATTGGAGGGAGTATTGCCAAAGCACGATGTGTAGAATGTCCTTGCCAGTAACTAGTATGCCGCTATTGGATATCAACTTTAAGTCAGTTGAAAAACCAAAAAAATCGCGATCCAAAGCAATGAAAGGATCAGTAGCAAATCCTTAGCCGCGACTTTGACGCACCAAGCCCGCCCCGCGTGGGCTTTTTCACGACTACCGAGTTAGTTAACAAAAGACCCGGCTGCGGGGTGCAAGCCGGGTGTCTGCCGTGCTGCCGTAGGATCGGGCGCAAGCGCTTGCTAAGACAACAGCGCGGTTAATTGAAGCGTAGACCAGATTCGGTAGATAACAAACCGGTATCTCCATTTGAGATAAACTGAACACTCTTCAATAATAAATAAAATTGGGAACAAGAAGGCATGTTTTAATCATGCCTGACGTGCTAATCGATCTAAGCAGCGTATTCTCAGACAGCCTTGTTTACGCTTCAGTGACATACCCCAACCCCCCCCACTCTTAATCTGTTAAACACCTCACGGCGTCTAATTTAAAGTTTCTTCCAAGGAGTAATCACCGGATGTCCGCCCCTCAGCTCTTCGTTTCTTATAGCTGGTCAAACCCCGAGCACGAACAACGGGTTTTAGAATTCGCAACGGAGTTACGTGAGTCCGGCGTTGATGTGATCTTAGATAAGTGGGATCTTAAAGAGGGGCATGATGCGGTCGCTTTCATGGAGCAGATGGTTACAAACCCGAAGATAAAGAAGGTCGCTATCATCTGCGATGAAATATATGCAGCGAAGGCTGATGGCCGTGCAGGCGGCGTAGGAACCGAGACTCAGATCATCTCAAAAGAGGTCTATGATAACCAAGCACAAGAGAAGTTTGTCGCAGTTGTGGTCGAGAAGGACGAAAACGGGAAGCCGTTTCTTCCAACCTACTACAAATCACGTATTTTTATCGATCTCAGCGAAGCTGATCGATATGCCGATAATTTCGAGCAGCTACTTCGATGGATATTTGACAAACCTCTCTATGTTAAGCCCGACCTTGGAAGCAAGCCATCTTTCCTATCTGAAGTTCCACATACCTCTCTTGGCACGTCTGCACTTTTCAAAAGGAGCATCGATGCCATAAAGAACCACAAGGCGTACGCCTCAGGTGTTTTCGGCGAATACTGCAACACTTTTGCATCAAATCTTGAACGTTTTAGGTTATTAAAACCCGAGGGAGAATTTGATGATGCGGTAGTCAAGAATATCGAAGAGTTCCTTCCATATCGCAATGAAGCCATTCAGCTTTTCACTACAATTGCGCAATACTCGCCAGCTGAGGAATTCATACGGCAAATTCATCGCCTGTTCGAGAGCTTAATACCGTACATGAATAGGCCTGCTCACATTTCACAGTATAGGGATTGGGACTTCGATAACTTCAAGTATGTAGTGCACGAGTTATTCCTGTATGCGTTGGCTGTATTTTTGAAACATGATCGACTAGATCAAGCGAATTATCTTCTTGAACAGCAGTACTATTTGCCAGGAAACTCCGAGTATGGCCGAGATGTGATGGTTAGCTTTGTGGTGTTTCGCGAGGACATGAGATCTCTAGAGTGTCGCAATCAACGGTTAGGTCTCAGACGGCTTTCTATTCGAGCCGATCTGTTAAAGGAACGGTGTAACGGAACAGGAATTGACTTCCGGTATCTAATGCAAGCGGATTTCGTTGCCTTCATGCGTGCGGAAATCACAGCAAAGGATTCCTGGAATCGTTGGTGGCCTGAAACGCTGTTATATCTCGGGCACTTCAATAGCCCTTTCGAAATCTTCGCTAGATCTATTTCAAAAGCTTACTTCGATAGAACCAAGATCTTACTTGCCATTGGTACTCCAAAGGACCTTGAGCCGCTACTCAATAAGTATCAAACTAATTCACGAAGATTGCCTCGATGGGAGTTCACTACCCTCGACCCTGAGGCGCTACTTGGATTCAAACATTTGGCCACACAGCCGTAAAAGTATCTGGCTTTCCTTGTTTGATTGATGTCGCAAAGCCAGAGCATTCATTCCCATCTGTGAGCAACGCTTTTAATAAAAAAACAAGCCACGTTGGGAGAGCACTGCGAGTCCGCACGAAATTTGTGAAGACTATGATTTATAAGGCAAATAAATAGAGCCATTCGGGGTGGGGGCATGGTAAAACCCAACGAAACTACCAGAATTACGGTAGTTTCTCGTGGCATCAGCAGGTCGCCAGAAACGCACGTAAACGGACAAGGCGGGGCGATGGTAGCGGGTGGGGTGCGGGAATCGGCTGTATGCGGCTCTCCGGGCTCAGGGCAAAAAGCCCGGTCTGGACACCATGAACAGACCGGGCGGTAGTTGGAAATGGATGTTTAGGCGGCTTTCAGGTTGCGATGCGATGCGCGCCAGTCCTCGGCGACCTTCTCCAGCCGCTTCTTGCGCGCCTTGTAATCGAGCCCCTGGCCGATCAGAGCTGCGTCCGCCACTTCGATACGTCCGAGTAGGTCCAATTCATCGGCGCTCAGCGCTTCCCGGTTCAGTGCCTCGAACTTCCCTGAGATGAACGAATTGATCATCCGCGCTTCGTTGATGAATATGTAGCGGTCTACCGATTTCCCTTCGGCCTCGCGGGATGCCTTTAGGATCTCGCCGACAACCTTGTAACTCGCCGCAGCAATGCTCCGCTCCCGGCGCCAGTCGTAGTGCTGGTGAGTGCCGCGGATCAGGGAATCGATCGTTTCGTCGCACCAGATGGCAAAATCGATATCGAGCCACTGAGCAAAACGGACGGCGAGTTTCGGGTGCAACCAGGTTCCACCGCCACGGTCCGCCCTTGCTTTGCTGGTTTTTACATACGGGATTTTCCCGTATCTACGTTCAAGCGCGGTCAGATACTCTTGGGTTGATGGGAGTCTCAACCAGTCGTGCGGATTCTTGCCGAACTTCTCTGCCGCGGTCGTGGCATTGAACCAGCCGGCCTCCGTGAAGCCGATCGAAATTCCCTCATATTTGAGGGAAATGACGTTGTTCTTGCTCATTTGGATCGCTCCAAAACACAACAAGCCCGCCTTGTCCGGGTGACGGTTGGGGTCAGAGCATTCCCCTCCGGACAAAACGAGCTTGTTCTGTACTCTGAATGGATAGCCCGTCACGGCTGGGGCTATCTTCAGGGCGCGCCAGATGGCGAAATGGAGCGGTTTTCCGAGTTAAGCATTCCTCAGATATGAGGAATCTCTGCAAATTCGCAGAGTTGAGAAAATCACCTGCTTGCCATCCTTGCCCGCTGCCGATCGCGCCATGCCTTGACCTCCAGCGCTCGCCGATTGACCACGGCAGTCGCAAGCCTACGCGCCTCCAGGATCGCTGCTTTCTGTCCTGCTGTGATCCGAACGGGCGGAACCTTGCCGACGATCCTCTTGGTATCGAGCACCGCTTCGGGATCGAGCCCAAAAACGAACCGATCGATATCGAGCACAGCCAGCTTCCCGGCTGGAATGACATGCGGGAGGAACGAGCGCACAGCATCGGCGCGGTCGGCGTCCCATCTGTTCAGGATATCGTCAAGGTCGTCCGGAACTACGCTCTTGCTCTCCAAATAGAGCCATGCCGTGCTCCGGGCGATAGCGAGAACGCCCTGTTCATTGGCGTCCAGCTCGCCGTCTTGGTTCTGGTCGGCAATGCCTACCAAAAGCGCCCTGAGCCGATCGGCGGCCGTTTCGCCCGGGGCGAGTCGCAGCCGTGCCCATACATGAATCGATGCCACGGTCTTGAGCGCGATATCGAGAGCGGCATACCCGGCCGGCCCAAGCTTGCCTTGCGGGGGCGATACGGGTATGTGAATAGCCTCTTTAAGCAGGTAGGCAGCGTCCATCAGTGTGCCCGTCCTTTCGCATGAGGAATCAGTACGCCAGCCTCGATCCGTTGTAGCGCCTGAATTGCATCCTGCCGGATCTGTTTGAGTGCGCCGGCTGCCGCATTCGGGTCCAATTTATCGGCCAGGATCGCAGCGCCGATCTCACCGTAAATTTTGTTGGCTGCGTTGACGGCGGTGAACAGTGCCATGACCGTCTGGTATGCCGATTCGAGTACGTTTTGATCTTCGGGTGAAATGGCTGCGGGCTTGGTCGGTTGAGCTTCGGTTTGCATCGTGGTCTCTCATTGGTGGAAGCAGGAATTTCTGCTTCGGTTAAATCCGCATGGCTGTCCAATCGTTGCGGTCAAGGGCGGTCAAGGTCGCTAGGGTCAGGGGAATCGCCATTTCGACGTAGCGCCCGCTGGCCGTCACCGGGGAGCCGATCGGGAGCCCAATGGATTCAATCACCAGGGGGCTGTACAAACGATTTTTATACCGTAGTGCGATCAGAGTCGGGGCCTTGGATGGTAACGCGACATCGGTGGCGCTCATGCCGCTGCCGGCGATTTTCCCGGCGGCTCGCGTCAGAATCGTGCTATCGGCGGCGAGTTCCTGGGGCAAGGCCCACTGCATCAGTTGATCGATCGGCGCTTCCACTTCGGACACGGGATCGCGCCAGGCGCGAAAGAGCGCCGTCACCTGGAGCTTGACCGGCGGC
>Ga0196959_10000066_pt1 | contig 23111 bp, 22 predicted proteins | sample S1v_20metaG_FD_157521 | JGI IMG/M metagenome (GOLD analysis project Ga0196959, IMG submission 157521) | Soil microbial communities from Anza Borrego desert, Southern California, United States - S1+v_20 | ecosystem: Environmental > Terrestrial > Soil > Desert | place: USA: California | collected...
CTGCCGGCGTGGCGGAACCGTGTACCACTAGAACTAGCTTTAGACGCTCCGTCGGCACCCCCGCTAGGGCGAAGGCGTTGATCAGCCGGGCCACGTGGTCCAGGCCCGAGTTCGGTTTTTCGGGTGTGTCGGCGCCTTGAGTGATATCGAACAGCACTTTATAGGTCTGGTCGGGTGAAGGCCGCACCGCCGCATCCGGATACGGCCGGACCTTGCCGTAACCGCGGATCGTGGGGTATTCCCACCCCGACTTGGTTTCCGCCAAGGCTTGATCCATTAAGCCTCCGATCAGCAGACCCGCCAAAACGAAAGTCGTCCTTTTGGGCATGGCCGTCTCCATCTCCGACGCGCTATCGGGTCGATCTCACGCTTCGATTGCCTGCGACAGCTTGTCGGCATTGCGGGCAGGGTGACCTCCGGCAATCGGTTCGAAGTCTCCCCGGAGCGCCTTCAGCGCATATTTTTCCCGATCGATCTCGCGCCGGGTGCGGACGCCGAGGCGGCGGAACAGCGAAACCGGCGGACACCAACCCTGCAGCGCATGTTGCAGCAGGAAACCCGCTACGCCGGTCGAAAGCCATAGCCAACGACGGCTATGTATCTGGGACAAGACCAAACCGGCGAGAGAAAAACTGGCGGCGTTGGCTTCCAAGATTCGTTCGATATCCCATTCCCGGTCCAGCGCATCGATGCGCCGCGTGAGGGTTTCCCTGCTCGCACCGGCAAAGTGGCTTATCGTCGCGCGAATGTCGTCGTCGATGCGCGCATTGATCTCCGGGGGCGTATGCCGCCGGACTCGGTCGCTTTCATAGGACTGCATGGCGGTCATCTTCGATCTCCTCGAACTTTTCTCGCTCGCCAGACCGCCTTGAACTTACAGGTATCTTGTTCACTACCGCCGACCTCTGTGGCAAAACGATTCCAAGAGACAGATTGCGGGTGAGCCGAAGACAAAAGGACAGAGGGCTTACGTCGAGTTGGCATGGTGTGCGGTCTTGCAGACATCTGGTGTGGCGTGGGGCGGCGTCGGCGTCAGAATTTGACCGAATTCACGCCCTCGAAATACAGGGTATCTTCATACGCGATCTCGCACGCGTGGCACCCGCACTGCCCGAGACAGGGGTCCGGGCATTCCGGAATGCATGTGCACACTTCCCAAAAGTTCTGATCGTTTGTAAAGGGCCCTTTATAAACGCCATCCGGCCGATAGCGTTTTCTTCCTTCCTGAGTTGGCGTCTTCATGGGTCTCTCCTATATTGGTCGGAACCGCGAGGCGGATGCAGACTATAGAAGTTGTTCAAGCCGGTTTCCGGTCCGCTCCTTTTGCGGGGGATGGTAAGGGCGAGGGTGAAGAAACCTTCAAAGCTATTTTGCTGCCCTGAGATGGTCAATCGCTTCTTGGGCCGCTTGTCGTGCCAGGTCGGCATGACCCGCATCGCTATGCTCGACCGCACTATCCAGGCTTTTCAACGCCGCTGTCAGATGTTCGTCGAATGTGGATTGCGTCAAGGCGGCTTCCACATACGTCTTCGCGAGCTTGGCGTGCTCGCCCGCGCCTTTGGCGTTACCTTGCTCACCGGCCAGGACCGCGGCTTCGGCATGTTTCCAGGCTTCTTTTACGTGCCTATCTTTCGTGAACACGCGCCCCTGTTCATCTTTTCCTGAAATTCCGGCCTGAGCATATTGAGTCGCTTTCTCGGCTATCGCTGCGTTAAGACCGAACAACAGCAGACCGATAAGAATCGTGCTGCACATAGGGTTCCTCCTTATGAGCCACGTCGGGTCGAAGAAAGCCTGGGACCGATGTTAATAATTAGTAAGCCTCGGGACTCGTCCAGTTGCTAAGGAATATTACGAACGAGCATGTCGGATCTTGAGCACGCCGAAGTTGTCTAATGCTATGTTAAGAACGCAACGGCATAAGATGGAAAGCCGAAGGTTGTGAGTCCGTGAAGGGATGGGGTGTGCTATTCCGCTCGGCGAACAGCGATTTAATTTCTTGTGAAAATAAATCAAACAAGCCTTACATTACACTTTTTCGGATTCTGAAAAAAAAACCGGGCAAGTCCTGCAGCTATGCCTGCTGCCGCGGCAAGAACAACCGAAATTCCACAATTTGCCTCAGTCTAGGTATATTCCCATGAATAGCCTGCTGTTAGGAGACCTTATGAATTTCAAAATCAGGGGAAGGCAGCCAGACCCGTTGAGTGGCCTTGTGCTGGCCATTCTGTGCGGCCTTCCCCTCACGGCGTGTTCTCTCATTACGGTGCACACGCCGGGAGGCGACACGCGTACGATGAGCCAGCGCGAGTTCGCGGAATACGTGGAGCACGTTTTTCGCTATCACAACCAAATCGTCGATGAGCTCATCGAAGCTTCCGGTACAAGCGACGATAATGAGGATGAGACGTCCTCCGAACTCGAGAAAGAAGAAGCTCATATGCTCCAAGCCTGCGCATCGCTCAACGAAGTTGTTTCTGAGTCCATGAGCGGACACGATACCGCTCTGCAGGCCAAGATGAGCCTTGTCGACGCAGTGCCCGAATGCGAGGCAGCTACCCGTAAAGTGGAAGACCTACTGCCGTAACAGGCATCGAGGCCGCCTTGTTCGCAGTGGCCTCCGCTATCTACAGCTGACCGTCGTTCGATGAAAGGAATGGATAGACCGAAGGAAACAATGAAAGCCTGTGTCTGTCGCGCCTTGTCACGAGTAAGGTTGGCGGCCGTGGGATTGCGAGGATATTAGTAGAATTCGGGACAACGAAAAGGCTGACCCGGGGTTCCGAATCAGCTCTTCGATTCAAGACGTGTCAGGCCAAGTAGTCAGCCTCTTTGCGACGAGATCTCCAGTTCAGCGCAGCGAACCCCAAGCTCATCAAAGCAAGCGTGGTGGGCTCGGGCACTTGGACCGGTTCGTTCGGTTGGTTCGGTTGCGCCTGCATGTGGGCTTCGGAATGGGAGATGATGATATCTCCAGTCAAGCTTATCAGCCCAGACACGAAACCATCGAGCGTGAGATGGATAGCGTTCACGGCTCGTCCGCGGCTGTTGATACCATCCCCGGTTTCAATCTGTTCGTTAAGAATCAGGCTGACCCCGACCAAGCCGAGAGTCGCCACGTTCACTACGGTATTAGGGGCTGGAAAAACGTCGAGCGCGATGCTGCCGAGCGGACCCGAGATGGCTGCATTCACCAGCGTCGTGCCGCCGGAAGCCACTAATGTACCGTGATCGCCTGATACGCCGGTGGCGGATCGAATTAACTCCGCACTGAGGGATAATTGGGCCAACGCACTGATTGCGAGATTCGCCACCGAGGCATCGGCGAACGCGTAGCTGGAGCCCGGCGCACCATCGATACCGGAGACGGCACTGGTCTGCAACAGGCCGGTGGAAACGCCTAAGACGCCTGGCAGCCCTGCCGAAAGCGAGACGAGGGAGTCCGAATCCCCATACGGTGCGGGCGCGGTGCCGGATGAAGTCGGGGCGGGGCCGGCGCTGACGTTGACTATCGTTGGTGGGCCTAGCACATTCAGAAGCGTAACGTCGATATCGGCACTGAGTCCGTAGGAGGAACTGCTGCCGCTGATGACTGTGGCGTGACCGGCCTCGGAAACCGCTAGCAAGGACAATACCAGAAGCAGGGAAAAGCGCTGGCGCCAAACATGTGGGAAATAAGCGCGCTGAAGTAAAACAATCGAAATTACTTTATTCATGACAATATCCCCTAGTTTAATAATGGTTTAGCAGGAATAGGAATACTTAAGGAAAATATATATTTTCCCCTTATTAATAAATCTTAGATATTCCTGCCAATTCGGGTAAGCATGAATGGTGCCATAACATTAAGTAATTGATTCTTGCAGAATGCATGATGGCGTTGTGCGGAGTGTGTAAAAAAATGTGACAGTTTTATTAATCTGCTCAGCATTGATTTGTGGGTGCCCATTCTCAAATAAGTGGCCATTCGAGATTCACAGCGTCAACACTCCGCCATCTACAGCAATCTGATTTCATCCGCACCTCGGACGGATAATTTCTGCCAGAACCTGGCTTATTTAGAATGGCTGTGTAGGCATGAAATCAGGCTACTAGTGTGTCACGAATGCGTAAAGGCAGCGTGAGCTGTTCGATACGCAATGCTGTATGAGAGATGAGGGTAGGTCCCTCGGAGTCGGCTTGCAGGAGCAGGCTTCAAACCACCCCAAGCTGCATCGGTCAAGAGCTGGTGTGGTGAGCGTTGGCGGAAAAGGCAAGGCACGACCTTGTCAGGTAGGAATCAAGGAGACGAGCGCAAGCAAACCATCGATGAGGTGTCGAAAGATTAAGATGACGTCAAAACTGGAGACTAGTGGAACTCCAGGAAGAGTTCGGAAGGTGACCTGCTTACTGTCCGAGCGGCGTCCGGCATAGAGATGGCGTGACTTTGATTCAGGCTCTTGTACGGAACGTGAGAACCTGTCGTCCCGATGCCAAGGGAGAAACGCAAGTGGAAGCCCCGCGAGCGTGAGAGTACCAATGCGGGACACAGGGGCGGAGTCATCCGTAGTAGCGAGGAAGGTCCTGTAATGGGATCGGAGCGAAGGGGTGACATCGTCCAGCTTTAAGTAATGGAACAACCAGCCATGGGAGGATTCTGTTGAATAAAGCAAAGCCGTTCAGTATTTCCAAACGCCAGGTCTGGGAAGCCTTCAAACAAGTGAAGGCCAACCAGGGTGCGGCGGGCGTGGACGGGCAATCGATTGCGGCGTTTGAAGAGGATTTGGAAAACAACCTTTATAAGCTCTGGAATCGAATGGCATCAGGCAGTTATTTTCCGCCTCCCGTGCGACGGGTGGAAATCGCCAAGGGAACAGGCGGCGGTACGAGGCCGTTAGGGATTCCGACGGTCTCGGATCGCGTGGCCCAAACGGTGGTCAAGGCGTACCTGGAGCCGGAGTTGGAGAAACATTTTCTGCCCAACTCCTATGGGTACCGGCGGGGAAAGTCAGCGATTGAGGCAGTTGGCGTGGCGCGGCAGCGATGCTGGCGGTACGACTGGGTGCTCGATCTCGACATCCGAAGCTACTTCGATAGCATCGATTGGGGACTCTTGATGCGGGCGGTCAGAAAACATACCGACTGCAAATGGGTACTGTTGTACCTTGAGCGCTGGCTCAAGGCACCGGTGCAATTGGTGGACGGGACCCTAGTCCAGCGGGAGAAAGGAACTGCCCAAGGGGCAGTGGTTTCACCGTTGCTCGCCAACCTATTTCTGCATTATGCGTTCGATGTATGGATGCGAAGGCACTGGCCTCAAATTCCTTTCGAGCGCTTTGCAGATGATGCGATCTGCCACTGCACGAGCGAGATACAAGCTCGGGAACTGCGGGTGGCTATCGAACGCCGATTTGCCGACTGCAGGCTGGAACTCCATCCGGACAAAACCAAGATTGTGTATTGCCAGGATGGGCAGCGCACGAAGCGATACCCGGACGTGCAATTTGATTTTCTGGGGTTCAGGTTTCAGCCTCGACTATCGAAGAGCCGCTGGGGAAATTTCTTTGTCAATTTCAGTCCCGCCGTCAGTGCCAAAGCGGCCAAATCGATGCGTCGTACCCTGCGAAGTTGGAAGATTCACCGGTGGACGCAGCTGTCGATTGAGGAGCTCGCAGAGAGTTTCAATCCAGTCCTTCGTGGCTGGATCAACTACTACGGCAGTTACTACAAATCGTCGCTCGCATCGGTCTTCCAGCAACTCGACTTCGCGCTGGTACGGTGGGCAAAACGGAAATACAAACGCCGAAAGGGGAGCCTGACTCGGGCGAGGGAGTGGGTCAAACGTCTCGCACGGCGGCAACCCAGACTCTTTGCCCATTGGGCCCTTACCCATCCAGGCACGGCTGGACGATAGGAGCGGTATGAATCGAGAGATTCACGTACCGTTGCGTGAGGGCCTAGGGGTGCGATTCCCCTGGGCTACTCGACCACTTAGAGCCAATCCGAGTAGACCGTTCGTCCTGAGCAACGTCGAAGGACTTTGAAGCCTACTGAGTTAGGTCCTTAATCGGACTAATGGCAACAGTAACGAGATCGGGCTCTCGGGCGAGAGCCTTTTATTGCTCCATAAACTTGACAGCCCCCTTCGACGCAATGGTATCGTCGGACCAGGTTTGAAATCCCACTGACCATAGGGGAATCTCTCGCTCTCCACCATGTACGCGGCCCACTTTCATCTCAGCGAACCACCCTTTTCCATCGCCCCGAACCCGCGCTATCTCTATCTGAGCCCCCAGCACCAAGAGGCGCTGGCTCACCTTTCGTACGGGATCGGCATCGGCGGGGGATTCGTCGTACTGACGGGCGAGGTCGGCACCGGAAAAACGACCTTGTGCCGCTGTCTTTTGGACCAGTTGCCCGAGGACGTCGACCTCGCCCTGATTTTCAACCCCCGGCTGAGCCCCCGCGAGCTGCTTGCCAGCATTTGCGACGAACTCCACATCGCTTATCCCGAAGACCGGGCGAGCCTGAAGCAGTTGATCGACCTGTTAAATCGGCATCTGCTCGACATCCACGCACGGGGAAGGCGAACCATCGTCCTGATCGACGAAGCGCAGAACCTCAGCTTCGACGTGCTGGAACAAATCCGGTTGCTCACCAATCTCGAAACGAACCAGGCCAAACTGCTGCAAATCATCCTGGTCGGCCAGCCCGAACTCGGCATTCTGTTAGCTCAGCCGAACTTACGGCAGCTATCGCAACGGATTTCCGCGCGTTTTCACCTGCGTCCGCTGAAGTTCCGGGAAACGATGGCCTACATTCGGCATCGCCTGGCCGTCAGCGGCGTCCGAGATCTGCTGTTCAGCCGGATAGCGGTCGGCGAAATCTATCGCCGGTCGGGCGGAATTCCGCGTCTCATCAACCTGATTTGCGACCGGGCCTTGTTGGGAGCTTACACCCTTGGAAAAAGGAGAGCGGGCTATGCCATTGCGAGGAAAGCGGCCAACGAGCTGATGCCGAAATTCAACATCGGACATTCCGTACGCCCCTCAGCCATCATACCCCTCGGTGTTCTGGCCCTACTCGCCGTTTGCGGATCGATCTATGCGGGCTTGACGCTCCGTTCCGGCGCGATGACCATGCCACGCCAGTTATCGGCTCTGCTGGACCCGCTTTTGGCCGACGATCCGCCCATTGTTCAGCCGAAGCCGGCTGCCCCGCTTCCTTCAGCCTCCACAGCCGCGCCGCAGAATACCCCGGAGCCCGCGAAACCCGCCGCAGTGATGGCGCCTGCGCCGACGTTTGCCGAATTGATCGCTGATCCAGGGTTGACCCGCGATAAAGCTTTTGCGCGACTCCTGTCCTTGTGGGGGATCGAGCCGCCGAACGAAACGACCGATCTCTGCCGATTTGCCGAACAGAAGGGATTGCATTGTCTATCGACCAGCGGCAACTGGTTCCAACTGCGAAATCTCGATCATCCGGCGGCGCTGGAATTCACGACGCCGGACGGTGCGAAGCGCTATGCGACCCTGATCGGGATTCGCGACGACAAAATCGAACTTCGTTTCGGCGAACAAAGCCACACCTTTTATCTGGCGGACATTCTGCCGTTTTGGCGGGGCGGTGCCGTCTTGCTGTGGAAACCGCCGAGCGGCGATGTCATACCAATCACCGAGGGCAACAGAAGCGAAACCGTAAAATGGTTGAGGCAGATACTGCGCGTACCGGCTCCAGACGGAACCGACGATTATTTCGACGCGAATCTCAAGGCCCGGGTGATCGCATTTCAGGTGGAACACGGATTGACCCCGGACGGTGTAGCGGGGCCTTATACCCTGATTTATCTTGCCAAGAGAGACCATGATCCTGGCGTGCCAAGATTAACCCCAGGTTCTCCATAAAAACCGGAACAGCATCGATGTCCTACATTCTCGAAGCACTCCGAAAATCGGAACGCGAACGGCAAGCGGGCCAGACCGCACCGCTCGCGCCTGCCCCACTCGATTCGGCACTGCCGCGGCGTCACGGGCCGATCTGGGCGACGGCGCTCCTCATCGTGCTTAACGGTGCCGTCCTCGGCTATCTTTGGCTCACCCGATGGGGAAACAGCGAGCCGCCGGTACCACCCATCGTGGCGAATACGGCGGGAAAAACCGCTGAACCCGCCCCGGCTGAAACCACGGCTGCATCCGGCGCAACGGCGGCTCAACCCGATACCGCTCCGACGACATTAAGTCCGCCGGAAATCCAATCTCCAAAGCAGGAGAAGCCTCCCGCACCCGTGCAAATTGAACAGCCGGCCATAGCGCCGCGCACCGACGAAAAAGCCGATCAGCCCGTAACGCCGCCAAAGACGACCACACCCAAACCCGCTTCACCCGAAAAAACGGAACGCCTTTCGGTGCAACCCGTCGAAAAGCGACTCGGCAAGCCCGCGGAGAAAATCCGGCAACCGGTCGATCAGGAGCCTGTAACGGAATCGGCTGTGAGCGAAGACATTAACCCACAGGTCGCATTCCGTGCTCCCGCAAGCGCCCCGGAACCCAACGACGCCCCGCCGCCCCTAGATCTCGCGGACAAACCCGCCATTCCGTTCTTCAACGCTCTACCCATCGATTTTCAGCAGCGAGTGGGTCCGATCACGATCAATGTATTCGCCTACTCCGAACAGCCGGAAGAGCGCTTTGCCATCATCGACATGAAGAAGTACCGAGCAGGCGACCGCATCCAGGGCGGCGCGGAACTCTTGGAGATTCGCTCCGACAGCCTGGTGCTGCGATCGGAAGGGCGAAAATTCCGCGTTCCACGACCGTAGGATAACGGGGCCAGCCCGGTCCAGCGTTCCTTCTGGAGGACCCGCCGAACGACGGGCATGTGGCGGATGATCATGAATCCCCTTTTCAATCGAACGTCGGCTTGCAGACCATCAGATACAGCGTGGCAAGCATGGCGATGAAGGCCGGCACTCCCAGCCAACACCATTTATTCAGATCCCGCCAATAGCGCTCGGGCAGCGGCTCGCCGGTGGCAAGCGCCCGGTCGCAGTCGTTTCGCATGCGGATTTGAAGGTATACGACCGGAAGCCAGCAGCCCCCGGCGATGACGTACATCAGCACGGACGCGACCAGCCACGGCGAATCGAGCGGATAGCCGTACTGCGCCGCGAGGGCGAATCCGGAGACCGGCTGAACGATGACGGTCGGCATCGTGAACAGCCAATCGGCCAGCACCACACGCCGGTTGACGATCGCCATCGCCTGCAGATTGCGGCTGAGGTCCGTGGTGAACTTGAAGAAAGCCGTCCCCATCCCGGTGCCGAACAGGAACATCGAGCTCAGGATATGGATCCATTTGATGATCAGAACGTCCATCAGCGTTTCTCCACAGCCATCACCGCCAAGGTGGCAACGATAATCGGAATGTTCTTCGCGATAGGCGCAAAGGGATGGAGCCAAAACTCGGGCAAGCTCACGGTGATAACGGCGGTATAGCCGAATATCAGCATGAGCTGAAGCATGCCGATTAACACGACATGAAAGCGCGCCAGCCACGCGACGCCGAGCACGACGTCCAAGGCGGCGGCACCGTACAGCACCCAAGAAGCCGCAGAACCGGTAATCCCCGTGGCCGCCAAAAGCTCGAGACTCTCGCTTTCCGGGAAAAAGACAGCCGACGTCAATCCCGACCAGATCCACAGCAGCGCCAAAGCGTATCGGAGGGCCGGAATGATCAGGAACAGCCGGGCATAAATCCGTTCGGCGGGCGTGACTGGCCTGGTTTGCAGGGCAGTCATCAAGCCTTCGGCACGAAGCCCCAAATGGTCGGACAGAATGTGCGGATTCCCGGTATTGCCGTGCTGGAGCATGCGCAGCGCTTCGCCGTTGAACGGAGTTGCCGTCACCGCACCGAGCCGGTCGGCTACTGCGAGCACCCAGCGGTAAGGAACCGGAACGAAATGCGGTTTTCCGAAGCCCAGCCAATGCCTGAGCACGGTCAAGCACTCGCGCAAGGTCATGGGCTCCGGTCCCACCACCGGAAGCCGAAGGCGAGTCGGCGCATCGGGTTTAAGAAGCCGCAGCACGACCCGCGTCAGATCGTCTACGTGGACCGGCTGAATTTTTTGCTGCCCGTCACCGATCAGAGGAATGAGCGGCAAGGCCGCGAGCGCGCCGAATAGGGCCGAACTCTGCCCGCCGGGTCCGAACACCAGCGAAGGCTGAAGAATGGCCCAATCAAGATCCGTCGTCGCCAGAAAATCGTCGGCTGCCTTTTTGCTCAGGTGATAACGGCTGAAAGCCGAGTCGTCGGCACCCAACGCCGAAATTTGAATCACTTTCCGGACACCGACCCGGCGGCACGCCTCGAACAAGGCAATCGGGGCATCGCGATGCAGGTGGTCGAATCGGCTGTTCCTTTGCTCGGCGATGATGCCGACCGCATTGATCACCGCATCGACTCCGGATAAACGAGGGAGCCAGTCATCCGGCCTCAAGTGATGCGCAAAATCGATGGAAACCGGTATTACGCCCGGCACATCGCGGAAAGGCGACGCTCGATGCACGCCTGCGACTACCTCGTGCCCCTCATCAAGCAATGCATGCACGATATGACGTCCGATGAATCCGACAGCTCCGGCGACAAAAACTCGCATCGAATGTTCTCCGTTGTTTCTGAATTTTCAGTCTATACAGAAATAAAAAGGCAAAAAAATCAGCCCGTCCACTTCAACAGGGTTTCGATCTTGGCACCCAACTCCAGCAGTTTGACCAGCGCCGGCCGTGGCAAGCGCCGCATCTGGTCGTACCAAGAAAGCAGTTGCTCCAGGAACTGAGCCGCCGCTTCGATGCGGCGCTGCACCTCGGGGCCGCTTTCGTCCTCGTCGCCTTCGAGCACACAGTCCCGAAGCACGGTGAGCGTCGGATCCAACTCGCGCCGCTTGCGGTTCTCGGCAATGGCAAAAAAGGTATCCCACAAATCCGAAAGGGCTTCGAAATGATCGCGGCGGTCGCCTTTGACATGCAGCAGCTTGACCAGGCCCCAGCTCTGCAACTCCTTGAGGCTGGTGCTGACATTCGAGCGCGCCACCCCCAAGGTTTCGGCAATCTCGTCGGCGGTCAGGGGTTTTCCGACGAGATACAGAAGCGCGTGGATCTGCGCGACGGTGCGGTTGACACCCCATCGGGAGCCCATTTCGCCCCAATGCAGAATGTATTTCTCCATGACCGGCGTGAGTTTCATACGTCTATATCTGATATTTCGGAAACGACAGAAATAATAGACCAAGATTCGAGCATCCAGTCAACCCCGCTCTGATCAGAAAGATTCACCGCCAGGAATAACCGGAAGGCTGGACCGGAGCTGACGATGCGTCCAGCCTTCTCTTCTTAAAGGTCGTCGACCAGGGAATTACGCCGCCTGCTCCATTTCCGGATCGTATTGCCCCAGTGCCGCGGCGCCATTGAGGCGTGCGCGATGAGCCAAGGATTGCTGCGCCGCGGTCTTGTTCTCCGCCTGGCCGTGCCAGATCGCCATCGGCGAGGACTGCAAGGCCCGGCTGAACGAAAAAGTAAGCGCCCACGGCGTTTTCAGAGCTTGGGCCTTGAGATTGATCGCGTTGAGATTGGCGGTGGCCGCCGTGTCGCTCTGGCCGCCGGACAGAAAGGCAATGCCGGGAACGGCCACCGGTACGGTTCGCCTGAGGCACGCGAGAGTCATATCGGCCACTTCATCCGGCGGCGCCTGGCGGGGGCAGTCCGTTCCGGAGAGCACCATATTGGGCTTCAAGATCATGTCCTTGAAGCCGATGCGGTAACGCGCGAGTGCGTCGAAAACCTCGTGCAGGGTCGCTTCGGTCGCCCACCGACACGTCTTGATGTCGTGGGCGCCGTCCATGAGGACTTCGGGCTCGACGATGGGCACCAGCCCATGGACCTGGCAGAGTCCGGCATAACGAGCCAGCGCCTCGGCGTTCGCGCGCAAGCACTGGGACGTGGGAATACCCTCGCCGATGGCGATTACCGCGCGCCATTTGGCGAAGTGTGCCCCCAACCGGCGATATTCGTCGAGCCGATCGCCGAGTCCGTCGAGCCCTTGAGTAAAACGCTCGCCGGGGAAGAACGGCAAGCCGACCAAACCCTTGTCCACCTTGATGCCGGGAATGATTCCTCTTTCGGCGAGGAGGCTTGGGAGAGGCGTGCCGTCGGACGCCGTCTGCCGAATCGTCTCGTCGAACAGAATGACGCCGCTGATGGATTTTTCCAGATCCGGCGCGGTGAAAAGCATTTCGCGATACGCCCGACGCGTCTCCTCGGTACATTCGATACCGAGCTTTTTGAATCGTTTTTCGATCGTGCCAGTACTCTCGTCGGCGGCGAGCAACCCCTTGCCCGGTGCGACCATGCGTGCGGCTGTTTGTGCCAATTCGTTGGGCATAAGTCCTCCTTTTTCCTCTTAAATTTCATGTATGGCCAACGCCAGAAAAGTCGTCGACCGACGGCTTACGACTGGAACTCGGCCGAACATACTGCTTTTGACCAACATCAAGACGACGGGTGCGATGACGCGGCCTTCGCGCCACAAACTTACCGAACCGGAAGCGCAACGTGCCACTGTTCCAATTGTCGAACAGGTTTATTGGACCAATGGAGGGAACGGCCATGCACGTCAGCTATGAGGAAGCGCAACGCGCCATCGCCGCGGCGCTGAAAAAAGCCCAGGAGATCGGCAACCGGAGTTGTATCGCAATCGTGGATTCGGGCGCTACCTTGAAAGCATTCGCCCGGATGGACGACGCCTGGGTCGGCAGCATCGACATCGCGATCCGAAAAGCCAGGACCGCCTGTTTTTTCGGCATGCCGACCGGCGAAATCGGCAAGATGTCTCAGCCCGGCGGGTCCTTATACGGGATCGAGGTCTCGAACGACGGCTTGATCACGTTTCCGGGCGGGCTCCCGATCGTGAATGCCAACGGCATTCTGATCGGGGCCATCGGGGTGAGCGGCAGTACGGTAGAGGACGATCACAAGATTGCGAAGGCAGGGTGCGAGGTGATCGGGGTGTCCGATCTGCCGGAACATCCCTGGCGTACCTGAAAAGCAGATACAAGGAGCGGAACGCTATGGACGAGAAACAGATGGCGAAGAGTTTGGGCTGGTTCAGCATCGGTTTGGGCCTCGCCGAAGTCGCCGCACCGAAGAAAGTCGCCGATATGGTCGGTCTCGACGGCCGCCACGGCATCGTACAACTGTTCGGGCTGCGCGAAATTGCGACCGGCCTCGGCATTCTCATGCAGCCCGGAAATCCCACTTGGCTCCAGGCGCGGGTAGCGGGCGATGCGTTGGATCTGGCTTTGCTCGGATCGGCTTTGGGCGAAGACAACCCGAAACGCGGCCGAGCGGCGGCGGCTATGGCGGCGGTCGCCGGCGTAACCGCCCTGGACATCATCGGCAGCGAGCAGCTGAGTCGGAGCGCCGGACTGGCGCATGGCGGCATCCATGTCAAAGAAAGCATCACGATCAACCGCTCGCCCGAGGACCTCTACCGGTTCTGGCATGATCTCGAGAGTTTGCCGCGCATCATGAATCACATCGAGTCCGTCCGGGAGATCGGCCCCGGTCGTTCGCATTGGGTTGCAAAGGCGCCGGTCGGCATGCACGTCGAATGGGATTCGGAAGTGGTCGACGACCGGCCGAACGAATGTATCGCCTGGCGCTCGCTCGAAGGCGCCGATGTAGACAATGCCGGATCGGTGCGTTTCGAGCGTGCGCCGGGTGGACGCGGCACGGTGGTCAAGGTGGAAATGGATTACCGGCCGCCGGGCGGCATCATCGGTGCCAAACTCGCGAAACTGTTCGGCGAGGCGCCCGAAAAGCAGATTGCGGTGGATTTGCACCGACTCAAGCAGCTCATGGAAACCGGCGAGATCGCAACCACCGAAGGCCAGCCCGCGGGGCGCGCCCGGAGCCTGTCGAGAAAGTATGACGAACTCATCCAAACCTGAGACTGAACTCCGCTGGCCGTTTTTTAGCAACGTTCAGCGGCTCATCGATTCGGACAAGGAATACTGTCATGAAAGCGAATTGTTGGTATGGCAAGAACGATCTCCGGGTGGAGCAGGTGCCCGATCCGGAAATCCTCAACCCACGCGATGCCATTGTAAAAATCACCTCGACCGCGATCTGCGGCTCCGATCTACACCTTTACGACGGTTTCATCCCGGCGATGGAAAAGGGCGATATCCTCGGCCACGAATTCATGGGCGAAATCGTCGACGTGGGACACGGCGTCAAGAACCTGAAGGTCGGCGACCGCGTGGTGGTTCCCTTCCCCATCTCGTGCGGCAACTGTTTTTTCTGTCAAAAAAAGCAGTATTCGCTATGCGAGAACTCCAACCCGAACGCGGTGATGGCCGAAAAGCTGTGGGGGCATTCGCCCGCGGGAATCTTCGGCTATTCGCACCTGGTCGGCGGCTACGCCGGCGGGCAGGCCGAATATGCGAGAGTCCCCTTTGCCGATGTCGGCCCGATCAAGATCGAGAACGGCTTTACCGACGAGCAGGTTCTGTTCCTGTCCGACATCTTCCCGACGGCGTACATGGCGGCGGAAGCCTGCGACATTCAACCCGGCGACACCGTGGCCGTCTGGGGCTGCGGCCCGGTGGGCCAGCTTACCATCAAGAGCGCCTACCTTCTGGGTGCCGAGCGGGTCATCGCGATCGACCGGTTTCCGGATCGGCTGCGCATGGCGCGTGAACAAGGCGGGGCGGAGACGCTCAATTACGAAGAAGTCGATGTCTACGATTCGCTCATGGACATGACCGGAGGTCGCGGACCGGACGCTTGTATCGATGCCGTCGGCATGGAAGCGCACGGGCACGGCATTCAATACGCCTACGACCGCGCCAAGCAGGCGACGATGCTGGAGACCGATCGGCCGATCGTGCTGCGCGAGGCCATTATGGCCTGCCGCAACGGCGGCACGGTCTCGGTTCCCGGAGTCTATGGCGGATTTATCGACAAGTTTCCCATGGGGTCCGTCATGAACCGGTCACTGACTATCAAGACCGGGCAAACCCATGTGCAACGCTATCTGCACCCGCTGCTCGAGAAAATCCGGAACGGGGAGATTGACCCGAGCTTCATCGTCACGCACCAGATGCCGCTCGACGACGCGCCCGAAGGCTACGAGATGTTCAAGCACAAGCAGGACGAATGCATGAAGGTCGTGCTGAAGCCATAAAATGGCGGTGAGCAGAATCGTTTTCGCATCGTCACTGTTAAGCTTCAAAAAATAAAGGCCTGCTTTTCGGCAGGCCTTTTTTAGTGGTTCGAATTGCAGGGCAGTTTCCGCGCTGGCCGATAATCAGTTAAGCCGGCAGCTTAATTTGAGCTTTAAGCACAAATTCACCCGCCGACCAAATCCTTTGGATTGCAGTCTTTATCGGTAAGCGATCGCGCTTCACATCGTGCCACCGCCCGGTGGTTGTTCACCCGGTGGTTGTTCACCCGGTGGTTGTTCACCCGGTGGTTGTTCACCCGGTGGTTGTTCACCTGGCGGTTGTTCACCCACAGTGATGGACATGAGCTGCCCGCGAATTTCCCCTCCGGGATTTTGAACCGAGTGCACATTCACATAGATATTCCCGGCCTGTATGGCCTGAACCAACTCAGCCAGAGTGGTGATCGGAGTGCCAATTGTGGTCGAGCAGGCCGTCTGTTCAGCAGCCATTTGGTCCGCCTCCGGAACAATATTAGCGTCCGACAGGGTCGCGCTGACGTCGAGTGGTCCTGTCACGCCGCCTCTGATCATTCCCACTAAGTCGGCGACTATCGGACCGGGTTGACCTTGCGGAGCGCAGTGTAAATGCGCCATGGTCAGTCTTGTCCCTTCAGCGCCGGGTTGTTGGCCGGCTTGCTGCGTTTGCACGCTGAGGTGGTAAGTTAATTGTGTCGAATCCTGATTGAGCTGAAAGATTCCCACACCTGTGGCCGTGGACTGAACCGGGGGACTCTCTTGGTCTCCCGTCATATTCGCGACGAACGGTCCCTCTTGGCTATAAACAGTGCCGGAAAATAAACCGGCCAACAAAATCGATATCGCTTTTTTGCGCATGATCATATCCCTATCCTCCATGTAAATCCTTTGCTCCCCGTGGCGCACCACTTGGAGAACGATTACATCTCTTAAGAAAATCCAGACTAACGGACCTGCCCTCTTGATCTTGTCTGTGATTCGATGCCGCTACAGGTGATTCCGTTCCGAAACAGCTTCGCATCAATTGGCAACAATATATTTACCAATTGAAAACAATTCAAATAAAAGGCGTGAATGGCATCAGGCCAGACCGATGCGCTCTAGGGCACTCCTGGCGACATTTCCCGCACGGTCTTCCGCTTCGATGTAATAACGAACATCGCCCGCGCCGATCGGCAATTCCGCGGCATAATGACGCGCGGTCACGACGGCCGCGGTTTGGCTCGGATAAGGGCCGTGATCCTGCATCGACAGGGTGGTATTTCCGCCCGCGGTGCGGAGCACCAGATTGACGCGCTTGATACCGGAAACATCGAAGACGAAGGTATGCACGATACCTTGGCGCGGCGCATCCACTAGACACCCTTGCCCCCACCGTTTACCGCCAGGATTTTCAGGCATTACCCAAGGGGCGAAGATGGTCGGCCCCGTCCGGTCCAGGCCGGCGGAAACCAATGTTTCGACCGCCGCGTTCACCAGCCCATACCCCCGATTGGCGGCATTCGTGACTTGCCGATCCCAAACCTCCTGGCCGGTCCAGTACCAGTAACAGCTGGTTTCGGCCGTCAAAAGCAGCCGAATCGCCTCGGTCAGCCGCGGGTGTCCGGGTTCGCTGTCCTCCAGGGTATGAACGATATTTTGAAACGCCGTCAGCACCGCCCAGGAGTTGAGGTCCGGCGAATAAGGCTGGTCGTAGCGGCTGAACCATTTCATGAACTGCGGATCGCCGTTATCGGCCCCGCTCCACGAGCCGGGCTCGATGTGGATGGCATGGGTCGGGTGCGGCGGGAACCGCTGCAAATAATCGTCTATCGTCGTCAGCTCGAAGCGCGAATCTTCGCGCAGCCAGCGAACCAGTTGTTCGGTGTTGTGCTTGTAATAGCTGTCGGCACCACCACCATAATTGTCCCCATCGGAGTGCAGCAGGAAGAAGGGCGGATGCGCGGGATCGAAAACGCCGGTTTCGACGATCCGGTCGTACACTTGCCCCAGTACGTCCGGGTATTGCAGCGCGCCGAACCCGCCGCGGGCATCCTCGTTCCCGATGTAGCGCTCGGCCGGGATCGCGATGAGCTGGTGGGTATGACCGTCCGCGTCTTCGTAGACGACATATTCCGGCCGCAGCAGCGACGGCGAGATTTTCGAGCCTGCCCAGACATTACGGAGTTGTAGCCAGTCGCTCGCCGGGGCATTGACCTGGTCCGCGGAGTTGGGCGGCAGCATGCCCTCGCCGAGGCCGGCGTAAGGATAATCCCGGCAGGCGCGGAAGCGGTGAATCGAATCGTAGATCACTGCGGTAATACCGGCTTCGATCAGGGCCGGGATCATCCGCACATGGAATGCGGTTTCCGGCGGGAAAAGCACGCTCGATGCCCGGATGCCGAAGGCATCACGGACAAGCTGCCGGTGCCATGTGATTTGCCGGACAATATCCCGCGTCGGAATCAAGGGCATCAGCGGATGAAAGAAGCCGAAGGCGCTAAAAGCGATACGGGGATTTCCGAGCGCGGTTTTCGTACCGGCCGTCTCACGGAGCGCTCCGTTCCAATTCGAGAAGCGTCCGCCGCACAGGCCTTCGACCGCGCACCGGTCGAGCTGCTCGATCAGGGAACCGCTCCAACTGGTCGACAGCCCCGCATGCGGCAAGCCGCCGTCGATGTATTGCCGTACCGCGGCGGGGATAAAATCGGTGTAATTGCCGACCCGTGAGCCGAAAATCGCGTCCTTTTCCCCATCCCAGTAATTCGGGTCGGCGGCGTCGTAATACGGCTGGTGCATGTGCTTATGGATGCCGAAATACACTTTGACTTCGGCGCCGCCCACTGCTTGCACACGGGGTTGTGGTTTCGCCGCGGGTGCCGGCATCAGCCGTAGTGTGCGGAATTCTTTGATCCAGTCGCCGCCGCTGGCCCGATCGAGATCGGCTATCCGGCAACCCTCGACCTGAACGGCGATTTCCCCGGCTTCCAATAAGCCCTCCGGCACTGTGGCCACATAGATCCAATCGGCATCGGAACCAGCGACCGATTGAATGGCATCTCCCTTGATAAGCTGCTGTGTACCCTGCCGATGTAGGATGACTTGCGGAAACGGAATTTTCCCATCGACTTTGAAGACGATCCGGAAGGCCGGGTTTTTTCCCGAGAGCCCACTCACAAGCGATGCAGGGCAATCGACTTCGATAAACCTGGAAAATACACTCATCAAGGATTCCTCGATCTCATGGCGCCAAACTTTCGAATGGCAAGGGCACGGTATCGGAAAACCACCATTCGGTTGCGGTTAAGCCGACTCCGCGTAAGGGAAAGAAAACTCATCGGTGAATTGTAAGACGGCATTCCGGAGGGGCAGCGTAGGATGCCGATAGAGCACTAATCGAAAACACTGTGTTACACGTCGTTGGCGGCGGCGGGGCTGTTGTAAACTGTGCCGCCAATTTTTTCAACGACATTTTTGTGCGAGGTTTCTCATGGCGAGCGGATTTATCCAACCCAGACAGGCTTCTCCTGATGCGTGGCGAAACTGGATCAAGCAGGGGTTTGAACTGGTTTCCCGGAAATGGCCGGTATGGATCGCCGTGATGACCGTGTGCTGCCTTTTTACCGGCGCCGCTGGGATCGCGGAGCCAATTGGAGAATATTTGACGCTCGCGATTGGGTTCAATCTCGCGATGACGGTCGACCACGAGTCGGACTGGGCTGGAATGAGCTCGCGGTTTGGTTCGTTATTCCGCGACGCGGTCAAGTTCGGTTTTCAGGTCGGCCTGTTCGTGTTTCTGACAACCATTCCCCTGAACATGGCTATCGCCTCCAGTAAAGCGGTCGCCGTGGCCGCTGCAAGCAGCCAGGAGATTGCTGCCGACACTGCGAAAACTCACGGTGAACGCGATCTTTCGACAGAACTCGCACACGTTTACGAGGAGAGCGGAAACAATCTCATCGAGTGGGCGATGATCTTACCGGTCGGCCTAGGGTTTCTTTATCCCTTGAGAAGTCTCGGCGTAGGCTTTATCCGAGCGCTGGCGTATGGACAACATGCCGCTACGCTGAACCGGAACTCGATTCTCGTGGTGGCCGTCATCTCTTTTGCGAGTGTCTTGGCCTTCATCACGCTCGGTCTGTATCCGCTCATTCCTGTCGTCCAAGGCTTTTGGATGGCCGTGAATTACGTGATGTTCCGAGACATTTTCTTGGGAATTTCGGAAAACCGGCGGGTCCCAGCCAAGGCGGCGGCTCGGTTTAATCAGGTGGAGACAACAGCATCCCGAATTTAGCGGCCGCCCACACGGATTTGATCGAATCTTATCCGTCGGCGGATGATTTCTCTCAGCCAGCGATTATGTGGTGGAACAATATCGATTGAGTAAAGCGAACGTTGCACTTGTCTTATATTGTGTCGACATTTCATCGACCCGGTGAAATGTAAAAACCAACCACGGAGGATATGCCATGATCGGTTGGGCAGTCACTTTTCTCGTCATCGCCATTATCGCCGCTCTTTTGGGATTCAGCGGCATCGCCGGTACCGCGGTCAACATCGCTTGGATACTGTTCGTTGTTGGCTTAGTCTTGGCGTTGGTCTTTTTCGTGATGGGCCGCCGCCCCCCTGTCTAAACGGGGATTTCGGCTCTTTCGTCGGGCAGCGGTTTTAGTTGCCGCTGCCTGCTGAGTGGTTTTCGTTCGACTTGCATTCGTCGCGCAATTTACCCGTACTACGACATAAGCGACATTAGTCGCTAACGACCGTACTATCTCTTTCGCCCTCATACGGGCCCAGCGTTCTGCAGGGATACCCCCCTCCAGTTCCACACAGCGTCTACATTCCTGTTAAACTGGCTCGTCCGTCGGCCTCTCCGCCGAACCTGTTAGTCTCTAGCGGATTCTGGCCGATGTTCCTCGCGAATGAGGATGGATTTTGCTGTTTGTTTGGTTTGAGGTATTGAGTGCATGTCCCTCGTAGAATGCAAAGAATGTGGCCACCGAAACTATGAAAAACTCTTCGAGTGCCGAAAATGCGGTACGCCTACCCGTTTCGGTGCCGAAAAGCAAAAGTTGCGGCGTCTGGCTTTGGGCACTGCCCTGATTGTCGGTGAATTGATGCTCTTAAATAATCCAGCCAAGGAAGATCATTTTAAAAAGGCGGTCGAACTCGAACGCATACCCAGTTCATTTACAGTTGAGCATGATTTGGAACTCTACGACTATCACGATTATTACTTATTCTCAGCTCTGAGCGTCGGCCAGGAGGGACACAAAACGTTACTCACATTCGGGTTTCTCTCGATGGTGATCTAGGCGGAGTAGTCTGTCCGCGCACGCATGCACCGAGATGCATGCGCGCGTTCGGGAAAGCATCTCGCTCCGATCACGCCGCGGCATCGATGTCGGCCTCGCTTCCAGCCGCGGTACGGTATCGCCAGATATCAATGAGCGCTGCCGTCACCGCCAGGATGAGCGGACCCAATATCAATCCGGACGCGCCAAACAAGGCAAGCCCGCCGATAATTGCGATGAATACGGGAAAGGTGTGCAGGCGCAATTTTCCTCCGACGAAGATGGGGTAGAGCAGGTTGTCGATTAGCGCCACCACGACACCGCCCCACGCCGTCAAGACCAGGGCCTTTTCCCAATGGCCGTCGAGGGCCAGTATAATGGCCGCAGGTCCCCACACTATGAAGGGGCCCAGAACCGGAACGATCGCCGCAAGGGCCATGACTACGCCCCATAATATCGGGGCGGACAATCCCAGCCCCCAGAACATGAGCCCACCCAGAAATCCTTGCACTACAGCGACCAAGAGGGTTCCGAATATGGTGGCTCGAATGGTGTTCACTACCCGCACGAATACCTTCTCTGTTTCTGCAGGAGATAGCGGAGAAAGCGAGCGTAAAAGGTGCAGGAAGGCATGCCGGTCGCGGAAAAAATAGAAGAGCGCAAAGAACGTGATCAGCAGCTGTATCCCAGCCCCAATCGACCCGGTTACGAACCCCGGAATACTGGAGCGAATCTGCTCCACGAAGCGCAAGGTTTCCTGACGGGGATTGAAATGCCTGTTGAGCCAACCCGCCATTGGCGCAATCCTGCGATTGCGCTCGATAACGGCCTGCCACCTGTTGATGGCCGCTTCGGTCTTCACCTGTTCGATATTTTGGGTTGCTTCAAGAACTATTTGTTGAGCTAAAAGAATCGACGGCGCAACGATGATCAATGCAATAACCATGATTGCTGCACCCGCAGCCGCACTTTCGCTCGGCACATAATGCTTGATCTTTCGATGCAAGGGATAGGTAATGACGGCGAGCGCCAAGGCCCAAGCCAGCGCTGGGAGAAACGGTTGCAGGAGGCGATAGCACAGATAAAGCGCGAGCCCCGTTATGAAGATGAGAATCAGCGTCAGCATGCGCTCACGTGTAAGCCATCTGCTGTGCCGGGATTTTTCCATCATTGGACCCGCCATATTTTGCTTTTGCGATCAAAGCGCCGACCTGACTTTTAGACAGTCGGGACGGCGGTCACGCATCCATTACAAGAAAAGCACGCTAAACCCGGAGCGGTACCAAGAGTGTGGGGCCACGGTGTTGATCGAGAAAGAGTTGATCGCATCCCCACCCATGGCGTTAAGCGGGGCTGACGGAGTTTGGATCCGGACCTCCAGTGTACTTGCCGCAGGATTCGACAAATTCTTTGAAGTGCTGAAGATCGTCCTCCAGGCTTGCCTCTACTATGCCGAGCACGTCGCCGACTTTTTCTTCCACGCTTTCAGGCTGGTATTCGACGTCCAGGGTTACTCGCGTGCGGCCCTTGTTCAAGGGCTCGAAGGTAATCACACCATGAGTGTCGACAGCTTCCGGATTGCGCCAGACAATACGCTTTGCCGGCACTTGTTCGACGATCTCGGTGACCCATTCAATCGGCTTGCCGGCGATTACGCCGCGCCAATGCAGATGCGTGTCGTCCACCCGGCGGACTCTCTGGACATTATCCATAAACTCGGGAAATTCTTCATACTGCATCCAGTGGTTGTAAGCGACCTGTACGAGCACATCGATCTCGATGGACTTGTGCAGACTGGCCATGTCTGGTCTCCTTGGACTAGGGTGGTGAGAGCGACATACTCACCCAATGTCATTATTAGAAGTGAACTACGATTCTATTGAACCTGTCTAGGTTTGGACCCGGAGAGCATAAGGGCAGTTCATGCAGGCTCTCACACACCAAAAGCTTGGGATTGGCTAAGCCTTAGCGCAACGTTGATCGGCTCTTAACTACACTGCTTCACTGTGAACGGGGCTACCGCAACACCCCGTCGTGTTACTCATTCGGTGGATCTCGCATGTGCGACCTGCAGTACGACCGGCTAAAAAATTCAAATCGGGTAGAGGCGCCGGTGCTGGTGGCGAAGTATGCGGATCATCTCCCCCTATACCGGCAGGAAGCGATCTTCGAACGGGCGGACCTGGCCGTGCCGCGCTCGACCCTGGCGCAGTGGATCGGCCAATGCGGCGTGCCCTTACAGCCCCTGGCGGAGGCGCTCAGGGCAAAGTTGCTCACGTCTTCGGTGCTGCAGGCCGACGAAATGCCAGTCGCAATGCTTAAGCCCGGCACCGGCAAGACCCATTGTGCCTATCTGTGGGCCTATGGGACGACGGCCTTCGATCCGGTAAAGGCGGTGGTGTATGACTTTACCGAGAGCCGGGCTGGGCACCATGCCCAAGCCTTCTTTGGCGACGGGCGCGGCACGCGGGTGTGCGATGACTCCGCCGGCTACAAGGCTCTGATCGCCGCGGGGGTGACCGAGGCGGGCTGTATGGCCCATGCCCGACGCAAGTTCTTCGACCTCTACGCCCAGCAGCAGAGTGCGGTGGCCGGCGAGGCATT
>Ga0196959_10000077_pt1 | contig 21303 bp, 27 predicted proteins | sample S1v_20metaG_FD_157521 | JGI IMG/M metagenome (GOLD analysis project Ga0196959, IMG submission 157521) | Soil microbial communities from Anza Borrego desert, Southern California, United States - S1+v_20 | ecosystem: Environmental > Terrestrial > Soil > Desert | place: USA: California | collected...
AGAAAGCCGAAGCATGGCGAGACGACATGTGGGAGAAGCACTACAACCGGCTCCAGCAGATGTGTCGCGAATGGGCCGGTGAGACCGTGATCCTCGTCGGCGACCTGAACCGTCAGCGTGGGTTCTCGTTCTACGGGCTCGAACGCGCCGACCAGGGATCCGTCGACCACATCTGGGTAGACGCGACCGTTGAGGTGCTCGACCACGACCAGCTCTCCCGGTACGGGAGTGATCACCCCGCCGAGCGCGCTAAGGTCCGGATCCCGTAGATAGACCACAGCGGCGGCACATCCTCACGAGGGGGGAGGATGTGCCGCCGCTGTTTCATGGGGTCGACCAGACCAACAACCAGTCTATGACGCCTCCGGGCCCTTGAACCGGTACAGGATCTGCAAGCCCTCCGGCCCCAGCGAAACCGGGTCCGGTGTCGTAGCTCGACCCGTACCACCCGCCCTCCGCTCGTACGCCTTCCAAGCGGCCAACGTCTCCGGGCCAACGTACCCATCCACCGTCAGGTTCGCTCCAGCCTTCACGTTCAGGGCGTTCTGGATCGCCGCCACACCGTGATAGCGCTGCACCTTCCCGTCATGGACACCAGCAGCGATCTGGAACTGCCGCTGAACCAACGCCAGATCCGAATTCACCTCCGGGTTCCAACGCCACGGCTTCGCCCCACCGATCGTCCCGTTCCGGATCTTGTCGGCGACCCGCTCCACTGCCGCCGCATTCTTGATGATCTCGAAATGCATCTCGTCGGCCCGCTTCTGATAGTCGCCCCCCCACCGGATGACGCCCTCCAGCTCTCGCAGGATCGCCCGGATCGCCGCCACCTGTTTCGGGGTGAACGTGCCCCGCTTCCCCAACACATGGGCGGGAGCGTTGAAATCGTTCGCCGTCGCCGATGCGTGGTTGCTGTAAACAGTCGTGGAGCCACGGACCGGGCGAGGGGCCCAGCCCCACGACCAGTCCTTACGGATGTGCTCGACACGTCGGTGGAACTGCTCGCCCAACCACGTGAGCACTACATCGACATCCCCAGGGCGCACCCGACCCGTTATGTACGGCGTCGTCGCAGGAGGCGGCGAGTCGTACACCGGCCAACCGTTCTGGCTACGCGCAACCGCCATCAGAACACCTCATCCTCAGTCGCGTCCCCACCCGCATCCGGGAGCTGTTCCCCCTCCGGCTCCACACCATCCCAGTCGGGACGCTCCGGGGCATCAGGATCCAGCACCGGGAAGAACGGGGGCTCGTCGTCGGCGATCGGGTCACGTTCCTCAGACATCCAGGCCACTCCCCTTCGCCGAAGCGACCGGCAGGCCGCTCGCGTCGTTGCCAGTCACGTTCCGTTGCGCCGTGAATCCCAGGTAGGTGCCCGCGAACGCGAGGCCACCCACCGTCCACGTCAGCCACTCCGGCACCGGCTCCGGCTGCGCAGTGAACACCATCAGCGCGACACCAGCCGCACCAGAAAGCGTCCACCAGATCGCATACACGATCTCCCGCGCCCTCGGGTGGTTGTTCAGCGGATTCTCCATTAGCTTTCCCTCCTCGTCTCTACAGCCATCATCCACGCACGCGCCCAATCTTCTGCCCGGTCCTGCAACACCCACTCATACGCCGACAATGCATCAAGCTGTGCCTCCACCTGATCCATCCGCACCACCGGGTTCGCCAGATCCTCCAGGTGCTCCAGCCACTCCCCCGGGGTCGCCGCCAATCGGATCGGCACCTCACGCGCAAACTCAACATTCGCCGGGGACGGAGACGCGATCACAGCCGACCCTGTGGCGGCATACTCCAACGCTTTCAGTGAAGACTTCGCCGCGTTGAACTCTCCCGAGCTGCCCTCCAGATCCAACGGAACCAGCCCGATATCGAACATCGCGAGATGCCGGTAGTACTCCATCCCCAGCCGGGCCGTCCGGTACGTCTTCACCGGCACGCCCCAAATCTTCCCCGTCCGGTATCCGTCGCCCAACACGCCAGGCTGTACCAGTCCACGCCCAGCCGCGATCTTCAACGCATCCCCGATGACCCCAGGATCATGCGGATGCGTCGACAGGAGCCCCGCCCACGCCGCCACCGGGGGACTGCCGCCCCGAAGCGGCCTGCGGGCCTCCAGCGCCATCCTCGGGATCCGGTTCGGGAGAACCATCGCCCGCCCATGCCTGCCATACCGCACCGCCAACGCCCCAGTGGTCACCGTCACCATGTCAGCCGACGCAGCCACCCGATCAGCATGTTCCCAATGCGCGCCGCCACGCTCCCCGTTCCACGAGCTGTACGCCACGTTGTCCGGGTCCAGACACCACATCGCATCATCCATGTCCAACACCACCGCCGTACCGCGACGCTGGAGGAACCGGCACAGGTCAGCAACAGCCCGGGTACCCACCCGCTGGGTCACCAACAGGTCCAGCCCCTCAAAGTCCAACCCCTTCGGCTCCCCAGTACCACCGCGCGGGATCCGCACCTGCCTCGGGTCATAGACCCGAACATCCCAACCCGGATACGCCGCCGCGACCGCCTCCGCAGGCCACACCAGACGGCTATGCCCACAAGCACCCGTATCCGCTGGCAGAACCGCCACCTTCATCTTCGTGTCCCCGTTCATGCCTCTCATGCTACGGCGACGCCTCCGGTTCAGGGTCCGGCTGCGGCTCGATCGGATCCGGGGAACACGCCACCGTCTGAGACGTGCCATCGTCGTAGTGAAAAACGAACGTCCCCGACCCATCCGTGCATTCGATGGACTGCACCCCACGCCCAGCAGACCCCGTATCGCCCTTGTCCCCCTTCTCGCCCTTCTCCCCCTGCGGGCCCGCAACAGTCGAGTCAGCACCCGGAGACCCAGCTACACCCGAAGGCCCCGGAACCACCGAATCCGCGCCATCACGGCCATCTTCCCCATCACGCCCAGGACGACCAGACGGACCCGGGCTCCCCGGTTTCCCAGACGGCCCCTGAATCCCAGGAACCCCCGGCTCCCCCTGCGCCCCAGGGATCCCAACCGGTGCCTCCTCCGCAGCCTTCTCCGTGTCATCGGCCTGCTTGCAGATCCGATAGTCGATCTCGGCACCCGACTCACAAAACGCCTTCACCTGCTGCGCCAGCGTCGCACCCTCATCCGAAGACTTCCGGGTCTCGACCAGCAGCACCCACAACAACACGAACCCGACAACGACCGCACACACCGTCACCGACGCCGCAACCCACAGACCGATCCGGGTGGGGCGATCACGAGCGTCCTTCATCGCCTGCTGTGTGATCTGCTGTTCAACCTCGGTCACGATCGGCCCTCCAGCTCCAGCGCCCGAGCCTTCCAGTATTCCTTCGAACGTTCACATGCAGCCAACTGCTCATCCTTGAACTCGATCCGTTCGTCCTTGGCTGCAAGGAGTGCGTTATGTCCTGTGTTCGTACGTTCCCGCCGCGAGTTGAGCACTGCGACCCCGTATGTTGTGACGCCTCCGATACCCGCGACGCTGACAGCGGATACCAGGGCGATGACCGCAGCATCCACCCCACAACCTTTCTAGACGATTGGTTCGAGCGCCAGGAGAAAGTGGGGACTGGAGGGCTTCTGGATGTAGAGGCCCGGACCCCAGTCGCTAGACCAGAGAAGGTAGTCCCCGGGGTACGCCTGGTATTCCGTAGGCCACGAGTCGGCACCCCCCATCGTTGAATCCTGTATCCAGCGGATGGTCACAGCGTCACCAGGGCCCCCGTCCACCTCAAGGTCATGGGCACCTGCAACTGTCAGACGGTCCGGGTCGAAAGATGTAACCCACTCCTCAACCGGGGTGTAGTCACCGGCTGTCTCGTACTTGGTCAAATACTGGATGGATGGCTTCTTCTGATACAGAGGCATATCAAACTCCGATAGGGATAAGGCCGGTCATGCCGACCAAGGTGGCACCTGCGAGAATGGTGAACCCTCCGGCTTGGTCGGTACGGGTAGCCACGTTGTCCAACTGAACCGATCCGCCAGCGTAGATACGCATCCAGGCCATCACGGTTGTGCCATTGGCAAACTTCGTGGACCACAACACATCGGACCCAGGACGCGCCTCGGCCGGGAGAGCCTCAAAGGAGATGTTGCTGATGTCTCCGTGCGGAGGGACCGACAGGTTGGCAGCCAGCGTGAATGCGGGCCTCAACTGGACGTACTGCTCACCAACAATCCGATACTGGACGGTGCCAGTAACGGCTGTCCCTCCGGTTTGAGTGAGATTCACCCACGGCGTACGAGCCGTCAGACGGTCATACACCTCATCGATAGCTGCCTGGATCCCTGCCCTGGACGGTATATCGGTCGGCTGTAGAGGCATTACATCGACTCCTCGATCTGGGCGACCGTAGTCGCGGTGGGTGCTCGGTCGAAATCGTCCCAAGTGTAGTTATCCCAGAGAGCATCGAACTCGTTCCAGGACCCTGGGGGGGACGTGTGATACTCCACCCCCCAAACCTCATCGAAGTCCTCCCACGTGGGCGGCAACGTGATGAATTCGATCTTCTGGACCACCGACCCCGGCTCGCCAGCGAAATCCACCTTCGTGACCAGCACGTTGGTGCGTAGCCCCGTTCTCGAATGGATCGCTTCTCGCACATCACCCAGATCCAGGGAGTAGTCCGGCACCTGATTGACCGTCTTCGCGCGCCAAGTACGAGCGTTCACCCGACCCCAGAGGAAATCCGTCAACAGGTTGGCGTCCGTCTCGTTCTGCACATACGTGGACAAATCCACCTCCAGAGCGTTGGTGGCATCACCGGGCCCAACGCCCCGCTCAACGGTCTGCTCTACGCTCTGATCCCAGTAGAACGATGACCGCAGTTTCAGGTAGGGGGATCCTGTGTTGTCCACCATGTACAGCGGAGCTGCTGTCAGGTTGACGACATAAACCTTCCACGTCGAGGACGAAAGACGATCAACCCGCATCTGGATCATGTCGTTGGGGGTGGCCCGGGTACCGGTACCGTCAGCTCGCGTCCACGCATCCCAGGTGTGGTAGAACGACTCGTTTGCAGTGCCCTTCTGAGCAAACGGGATCAACTTCAAGTCGACCGGGAAAACGTAGTTCAGGTCCACGAAGATCTCGGTGACCCCCGGAGGAAGCGTAATAACCTCGGTCGCCTCCCACACCACAGGGATGACAGAAGGCCACGTCGTACGAACCTTGACCACTGGCCGATACCTCACCACCAGCCGGTCAGCCTGATCGGTGTAGCTCATCACCCAGGGGAGATCCTCGAACGACCTACCCACATCCACGGTCTTCTCTTGGCCCGTCCCGACGCCCACCAGACTGTAACGGTTTATCAGATGGAGATTGCCGTAAACATCGGTGATCAGTGCACCCATCCAGGCGTTCACGATTGCCTGCATAGCACCCCACACCGTCAGGTCGGGGTCCAGCCACGGACTGGTGACGGTGCCATAGAGGGGCTCCAGGAAGATCCGACCGTTGACGCCAGAGGTGTTGCGCCACATGGCCCCCGCCAAGTCGTCCACGGCGTCAAGCTGGAATCCTTCGGTGTCCATGACCGTGACGCGAGCGAGCCTGCCCTGAACGTCCTCAAAAGGGCCGTCTCCGATGTTGAGCTCGAACTCGTACGGGTCGCCGTTGTCCCTCAGCGTGTTGGTCATGGTGTGGTTCAGCCACGCAGACCACGGCGTGTCGGGTCCACGGCGGATGCGTACCCGGGAGGAGGTGTACGCGGTGCCGTTGCCGATGACCTCCCAATGGACCTGGATCCCATACGGGCGATCCTCCGGGATCGGCATGTTGACCGTCAGGGTCTGCACACCGTTGTACGCCCCAGTGTCACCCCACGAGAAGATCCGAAGTTCCAATTCTTCGAGCGGGATCTCAAGATCTGCCTGAGACACGATCCCCAGCGAGAGCACGCCCTGGGTGTCGTTGTGGTCCCACTGCATCTGCAAGTCGCCGACGAGATCCATCGTGATCAGTGAGTACCGGACGATGGGGGCACCGGTCCGATATTCGATGTACGCGCTGTCCCCGACCCCATCCCGCTCGACCCCAGTAACCCCGAGAAGACCCTGGCCCTCAAAGTCTCCGAACGTAGCCAACTGTGGGGCGATCTCGGTGAAGTCCAGATCTGGTGGGTACACCGGAACCAGAGAGCCCTGGAACGGGATATCGAGGATGGGTCGGTAGTCCGTGAACCCAGACTCCAGCGACTCCCCCGGACGGCGACCCACCCCGTACCCCATCTGCTGCGCCAACTGCTCAATGAACCAGGCCGGGTCAGCGTCAGTGTCATCGATCTGGGACCAGGACTGCCACGTAGAACCCGGCACGTTGGCGGACTTGGTGGCCCCCTCGATCTGCTTCTCATCGAGGTCCACATCGACCGCAGGCGACGTAAGGTCGCCCTCCACGTCAGCCACACGGAACTGGCCGGTAGGGATACGGGTGCCCCCCGGTGGGGCAATTTCGATCGCAGCATCCGCACCCGTCAGACCGAACACCGCCCGCTGTTTCCACGGAAGATCCAGGCTCTCGGTCCGAACGAGAGTGGCCTTACCGGTGCCGATAGACAACCCGGTCTTGTGGCGCACCTGACCCGGGAGCGCCGAAGATGTGATCTCTCGAACCGACGACCATCCCGCCACCTGCCAATAGCGGGTCTCGGTGGCGCTGGACGTACGGAGGCGAGCCGAAGGAGGGACCTCTGCCCAGCCCCTGGGGGGCCAGTCGCTCGGGATCTCGATAGCCATTAGGCGAATACCCCAGAGACCGCGTGCTGACCAACCTCTTGGATGACGAACGATACGTGTTCGCGGGGCAGCTTGCATGGGTCGCAGTACCGCCAGATGAGGTTATTGGTGATCTTCGGGTCATGGACCGACACCGGGCATGGCATACGCCTGCCCCGGCGATAGCGCTCCGGAGGACAGTCCCCCTCGAAGAACATCAGGCCCGCAGTCGACCCTGTATCAGTCGTTCCGTAGACGTAGATGCCCTCGTCGTCTGACGGGGTCCAGGTGATGTGGACCAGCTCGGGGTCAGACGGAGTACCACCGCCCGCAGCGTACCCAACGATGTTGCCGATCCCGGGACGATTGATTACGAGGACAAAGTCATCTGCCGGGGCAGTGGTCCAGACAGCAGCGGTGTACGTTACCCCAGCTCGCACCGGGATGTAGTCGTACTCCTGAGCGCCCTGCCGCATGGATGGCAGCATGACTCCACCAGCCATGATGGGCGGCAGCGTGCTGGAGGCCTCGGCTTGGATGGTCATCTCTGGACGGACCATGTTGACCTTGGCGGCATTGGTGTCCAACAGAAGCGTCTGCCCAGAAGGTGCCGTGGTCTGGACGACATCGTACGCAGCCGACTCCAACACCGCTGTCGCCGCAGCAGTGCCGAACCGGTACGGCAGCTCCCACGTACGCGGCCCACGCGGTGCCCGCTGCTCATACCGGTACCCGTCGACCGTCACCAGCTCCGAAAACGCACGCCCCGGCTCCACCTCGTTGACGGGCATGATCCCGTTCAGATGGATCCACTGCCCATACAGCCTCAGCCAGTACGGCGACTGAGTGTCCAGGATGTCCGGTGCATTACTCATGCCAGTACCTCAGCTTGCTTCTTCCCGTTGAGCCACAGCTCAGCCATCGCGCGTCGATCCATCCCCGGCTGAACCACGATCTGGATCGTCGCCAAAGCCGCCACCAGAGCCGCCACCAGATCCCCACCGGGCACCGCCGCCGCCGTGGGTTGTGTGGAGGCCACAGTTGGGGATGTGGCCCTCGTGGGCATCACAAACGCATCCGCTACCGGGCCCAGTGCACGACCCACACCGGGGGCGACCGCCGCAGCGGTCGACTCGATCGCCCCCGCGAAGTCCCGCACCAAAGCCTCACCCGAATGAGTCGTGTATCCGGCACCAGAGAACGGGCCCCGTTTCGCTGGGGAGAACGGGAAGAACGACCGCAGCCGCGACAGACCAGACGACGCCGCCGAGATCGCCCGCGAGAACCCCGCCGAGATCCCATCAGCCAGTGAGGAGATCATCCGGTACCCCGACGAATACAAGGTGCCCGCCAGTCCCCCGAAGATCCCCAGGATCCTGCCTGGGAGGGAACGCACCGCCGACACAGCCCCCGTCACGCCACGCGAGAACGCCCCCCGGATCCGTGACCACGCCGACGATGCCGCACCAACGACCGCGCCGAGTCCCGCAGAAACCACCGACCGGACAGCAGCGATCCCACCGGAGACGACACCACGGATCGCCGCCCACGCAGAGGAGAACGCCCCCCGGATCCTGGCGAGAACCGATGTCACCACACCCTGGGCGGCTCGCAGCCCTGCCGAGATGGTGGCACGGACCGAGGCGATCGCACCCTGCACGATCGCCCGGATCCGTACGAAAGCGCTCTGGGTGACGGTCACCGTGTTCTGCCACGTCGTCCGGAACGCGGTGACCACGGCCCGGATCCCGTTGACCAGAAGCGTAAAGACCCGGATACCTGCTGTGACAGCGATGACGAAGGTAGTGAAGATCGCCCCAGCGAACCGGACCGCACCCTGGAACAGCGACAGGCCCCCGGTTGCCTGCGAGAACGCCGACGAGACCGGCCCCAGTGCGGTCTGTAGCTCACTGAGTGCGGGCCCCAGGTTGTTGCGTACGGTGTCGACCACGAACCGGAAGATGTTCGCCAGCCCGGTAATCCCAGAGATCACCATCGGAATAGTGTTCAGCAGCCCGACGAACAGGGACGCGAACAGATCCGGGTCCGCCGAGATCGCCTCCGACAACCCAATGAACGAATCAGACAGCTTCGTGAAAAACCCATCCATCTTCGGGCCGATCGCCGTAATCAGGTCGTTGAACGCATCCGTCAACGGCTGAATCGCCGGTTCCAGGTTCGTGAACGCATCAAAGAACTGGTCACTGAACCGCGACAACACCGGAGCCATGTCGGCGAACGCGGACTCCAAAGCGGGGGCGAACGAGTCGAACGCCCCCGAGATGTCCCGCGAAATGTCGATCAGGGTGTCTTCGAGAGGCGCAGCGATCCGCCGCATCTCCGACACGATCCCATCAGCCATATCCGAGAACGCTGCCCGGACCCGCTCCGACTGTGCAGCCGCCACGAACCCCAGGCCAGCCAGACCTGCCCCGAACGCCAACACGATCCCGGTAGCAGCCACCGCACCGATCACCGGCAACGCCGCGAACGCGACCCCCACCGCAGCCGTAAGAAGGATCGCATTCTTCGCGACCAGTTGAAACGCCCCAGAGAAAGCCTCCGAGATCGCCGACCCCCCAGACGTGGCAGCACGTAACGCAGGCTTCGTGTCGATGTCGATCTTCGCGCGCCGGTTCTCCGACACGTCATCGAGCGCCTCATCGAGAAGCTCCAACGTCGACAAACCGTCAACATCAACATCGACCGGAACCGTCACTGCCACCGTGCTGCCCCTTTCCTCACTGGTTGTAGTCGTCCAACATGATCTCTGGATCCCAGCTCGTCCCCACCAGACTGCCTGTGTACCCGGGAGGTGGGATCTCGAACTTCCCGACCGCCGTCATCGCCTCGGCTGGTGCCCGGTTCTCCCGGATCCAGAAGAAGATCAGGTCGCAGAGGTCCCGGATTCCGAGCTCTCGGAGACGGACACCAGATGCGAGGGCTCGTCCGTTGAAATCTTCGCCCAGGGCGACGGCGATACACCGTTGGACGACGAAGTAGGGCGACCCGCGTGGGCCTCCTGGAGCGACCGGAACGCGACCAGCAGGTGGCCCGGGTTCAGAGGGTCGCTGTCGTCCTCGACCCGCTCCACCAGACGCGCCCACGCAGCCGGACCGAACCCCTTCTCCAGCCACTCCATGTAAACCTCAGTGAGATACGCCTCCTTCTCCTGTTTGGTTTTCATGCCCCGGATCCGCAGCTCCGCGCCATACACCTTCCCCATCGGCGGGTAGGTGAACGGGTAGGGGCCCTCGCCCGCGAGGTTCACTTCCTCAGTGCGGGCATCATCGGGTACCCGCGACTCCGGGATGTCGGCTTCGATCGAGATAGCCATCCTGTATCTCTCCTTAGTTGATGAGGTTTTCGATGGAACGTTCCAGGGCAGCCATATCAAGATCGGCCTCAGTCACCCGGCCTGCCTCAGCCGACACGAGCGGCCCGAAACCCTTCCCGTTGACCTTCGCGTACGGGTGAGCCGCACCCGGCCAATACAGCGCCTTCTTCCGGACAGGCCGGATCACCTGCGGGCCACCCCGAGACGCCCGCAGCGTAAACGACGTCGGCCCCGTTATCTGCGCATACAGATCACGCAGATACGGGGCAGCGACACGCGCCTGCGCCCGTTTCCGGGCAGCAACCGCCACATGTGCTGTCACGACCTCCTGAACAGCAGCCGTGACCCTCCCACCGGTACGGCGGGGCCTGATCCTGACTCTAGCTGTTGCCATCGCTGTCGGACTCCGACAGCGGCTCGTCTTCCGCGTTAGCGCCGACCTCGGAGGTGGCGGACATACGGTCATGGTCAGTGATGCGTTCGATGAGCTGTGCCTTCGTGCCGTACGTCGCGAGATCCCGCTTCTCGGCCTCAGCGATCAACTCATCCTTGGACATGCCGTCCAGGGCATCGGATGCGGAGTCGTCGGGGGCTTCGAGAGGAACCAGCACCTCCGGCTCGTCGGCGTACTCAGCGAGACGACGGGAGACGAGGTACCGGGCCCGGGCCTCGGGCTGCACCACGATCCGGTCGTCATTCATGCGGATAGTCCGAAGTCCGTCGCTCATGGAGCCCATCGTAGCAACGCTCACGGACAACACGACCCAATCACGCCCGTAACCGTCCACTGACCACCAACGCAGCCTCCCTGCTCCGAGATCGCCGACCACGACAACGGGACAAACAGATCTCTCGCCCGGGCAGGGAGATCCTCACAGCACGTCAACACATTCAAGATCTCGTCGGCGTCCTTAGCTTGCTGGACCGCAGCCCCCAGGATCTCCTCAACAGGGGCCTCGGGCATCGGGGCACACCGTACGATCCCAATCGTTGCGGTGACCTGCCATTCAACACACGACGCCCCCGCCTCAGCCGAACGCCGGTTCGTGATCGAAACCAGATTCGCCCACAGCTGCCCGTCGCCGTCCGAGCAGTCATCGGATTGGCAGGTGTCGAACGACACCGTGTCACCCGGGTACAGCGAGATCCGGCATGGGAGGATCGACAACGGACACCCGGTGTCCGGCTCATCCGGGTGCGCGAGAGCATCCAGCACCTCTTGGAGACGCTCCAGAACATACTGGACCGGGGCACCCATCACCCACCCGCTTTCCGCAGCACAGCCAAACCTGGATAGAAGGCGATCGACCCCACCCGGTCCCCCTTCATTCGCCGGTTGGCGGGACCGGCACCCGCATGCCTGTAATGCACGTCGTCAGTGAGTTCCTGGAGGAACCCCATAGCGGTCTTCCCGTAGCGGTGTCCTCGTGTCGGCTGTGTCGGATCCCAGCCCTTCCAGTCCGGGTGATACGACACATGCAGATCCTCAATGACATACAGACCCCCTGGTGCCACATGGGGCCACATCATCCGGAACGTGGCGATCACATCGGGCGACAGATGCGACCCGTCATCAACGATCACGTCGAACTCGCCGAACTCGGCAGCCACCCGCACCATGTCCCGACTGGTCGCATCGACCTGCCGAAAGTGCACCCGATCCACTGGGGCCGCAGGCTTCTCAATGTCGACGCCGACGACGATGGACCCCGGATCCAGGTACTCCCGCCACATCCGCATAGACGCGCCCTCATACCAGCCGATCTCCAACAGCTTCACCGGAACATCGGCAGGGATCAGCGACTGGTACACCCTCAGGTAGTCGTGGCCGTTGCTGGCCTTGTCGGTGCCGTGGGCGAGACCGATCTCATCCAGGTCCATCAGACCGGCTCCACGATCGGCCACGTCATCCGAGCCGGGAGACGCACATCCAGCGACGTGATACTAGGGGCCCGCCACCGTGTCGTACGCGCCCCCTCGATCCACGCATCCACCTCAAAGATTCCCGTCAACATGTCCGGCAGGTTCGCGAACTGTTCGAACTGGACTGTCACGCCCTGGCGAGCCAGAGACGACACGTTGCGAGGGAGACGACAATCCTTCTTCCCCAAACACGCCTTCGCGAACTCGCACGCCAACACACCAGCGATCCACTCCCCACCATCTGGAACCGGCAAACCTTCCTGCACCGTCACCGACCATGTGCCCACCCCATCCTTCGAGGCAAGGTTCTGGCACCCGGGCCACTGCTCCCCGTCGACCCGGACGATCCGGTACCGGTCATAGACCGCAACCGTCGCCTCCGGCTCCAGATCGACACCATCAACCCTGACCCGGGTCACCGCCTGCACAGACGGGATCCGGATCTCAGAGACAGCACCCCCACAGCCACATTCACCGGGGCAGCTATTGCACGACAGGTTCACCCACTGGTCGTTTACCCGCCACGGTATGAACGGGGTACCGATCGGCCACCCCCATGCCGACCCGTCACAGGTGCGGCGGCATGGACGGTAGGTGTTCTCGCACAGCCCGTACTGTTTCCCGGTCGCCCGCCACAGGAACGAGACAGCCATCTTCTGGATGGCCTCCCACATGGCGGGATCGAGGCCGGTGACTTCCTCGGAACAGCAGTCGTCGCAGATGACCGGATCCGGCCAGCAGGCCGCTAATTCGTTGACCATGCCTCAGCCCTTTCTCTGATGGTTGGGGCACTCGGAACCGGGCCACCTTGAAACATGTAGATAGTGCCTGACCGGGGGCCGGTCGGGCACACGGTCAGGCACTATCACCGGGTCACTCCGTCAGAATCCAGCCGTTGTCCGCTGTCGCCGGGACACACCCGTTGGTCAGCGGCGGCGGCGGAACCTCCGTCGACATGATCCGGGCATGCGCCCCCGTCTGGATCGGATCCAGCAGCGGCCCAGCCGTGTCGGTCTCATCGAACTGGACAGCGTACGGGCCGGTACCCCAACCATGCTGACCCGACGTGGTTCCCACCAGGGTGATGGACGAGATGGTGTCGATGCCACCCCATTCCAGGTTCTCCCCGAGCTGCCAACCCGACACGCACGGAAGGGCGTTGTACCCGAACCGGGCACCCTCACCGCAGTCCACACCCGAGACACCCGTCCACACCTCGAACGCGGTGTTCGCGTCGTTGGTGCCTTCCATGATGTCGAACCCGACACCCTGACCCGATGCGTCACGAACAACCGGCCACCCGGTCATCATCGACACCAGCTCCGAACGGACCTGACACAGAGTCACCGACACCTGGAGGTTCTGGAGCAGGTCGGGGTCCTTCTCGTTGAGGCACACGTCACCGTTTGCCTTGCGCTCCAGTGCCGTCTCCCCCTCCTCGATCGTCGGCTCCAGCGACACGATCGTGAACGAGTCGGCGACATAGATGGTGCACTCCGTACCCGAAGGCGGCGGGGTGCAGCAGTCCTCCAGTTGGGTCACACGGATCGTGCGACCCCGGAACGGCTTGAAAACACTGTCAACCATTGTTCCTCCTAGCAGGCCGTGGCGGCGGTAGAGGCAGCCGCGAAGACTGCACAAGGGGAGAACGCGGCCATCGCGACCTGTTCACGACGGGCAGCAGCAGTGTTGACGGCCCGGTTCACATCAGCGAACGTGTCCGCCGACCCGACCCCGGCCCACACTGCGGTGGTGGCGTACGCATACAGCGGTGCACCGTCAGCGGGCGGAACCCCGGTGCCGTCAGCGACTGGTGCCCGTCCGTCGAACCCGGCGTCGATGATGACGGGTGCCCCGGTGACGGTCCGCCACCGTGCCCCGTCCCGCCACAGCACCCTCTCGGCGAGTGCCTGAGTGGCGAACCCGATCGATACCAGAACCACCCCGCCACGCCCCGAGTTAGCGGCGTTGAGGGATGCCTCCAGGCAGCCGAGTGCAGCAGCGACCGATCCGAAGTCGGCCCCCACATCGGTTGCTGTGTTCACCAGTGCCGGGTTTTCCTGCCCCTCGGGGTTGTCCCGATCGGACGCGGCCCCCGTCAACAGTTCCCGGGCGAGCGCGAACGAGGCCGTACGCTGCCCCTCCGCGTCGGCGATCCCCGCAACGTTGAGGCCACCCATCGTGGAACACTCGACGGCTTGGATTAGGTCGTAGCTGCGGAACGCGAACGAGTTGGCGCGCTGTGTTGGTTTCAGGTCTTCCCCGCTGGGGCACTGCCCCATCACCACAGGGGACAGACAGTTGGGATCAATGAATGTGATCCCGCCTCGCTGCCACCCGTCCGGGAGAGCGAGAGCCTGCGACAGCAGGCCCTCGCTCGCCGGGGAAGGCTGAGTCATGGTCACCGGAACCGGTGTCGCCATGTCAGACCCCTTCCCTTAGTAGTTGTGGTGATCCGGATCAGGCCCCGCAACCGCACTGACGCGCGTACACGAGGTCGAACCGGTACGCCGAGCAGCCACGGAACGCGGTCTTCTCGAACGTCTCCGCGAACGCCTGTCGGTTGTTCTGGGCGTTAAGACGCGAGTCCGTGATCTCGGTTCCCAGGTCCAGGGTTCCGCCGTCGAGGAAGAAGAACGCATCCTCCGGGTACACGTACACGGTGGCGTTCGGCAGGGTACCGACCGTGGTCGGGATGTTGTGGTCGCCGGTCGTCTCGTTGACCGTGCCGTCCGGGGTCCACACCGCGCGTGCACCGATGTCCGACAGCCACCCCGAGATCACACCATCGGCGATCTGGATGGTCTCCACGTTGTTCGCGACACCCAGGTTGCGGATCACCTGGTTACGGAGCTGGTCGCGTACGTAGGTGTCGGTTAGAACCACGTACTGGCCGGTCAGCTTCCGCTGGATCGCACGGTCCGAAGCGATGATGCTGTTGACGTTTGACAGGAAGTTGTCGATCACGTTGTTCCCGGTGTTGTCGGCGACAACACCAGCAGCGGCCTCGTGGATCTCCTCGATCGACTTCTGCTCAGCGGCCCGGTCGTGGGCGGCGAGCAGCAGCTCCAGACGCGACGCCCAGAACTCCGGCGAGAACCGGGCCTGGAAGTTGCCGATCTGGAGACACCGGACCACGGCGTCAACCTCGGCGACCAGCTCGTCCGGGCACACCACCGGGGGACACGGCTTGACGATGCCGGAACCAGCCGGGGTCGCGGCGTCGGCGTCCATTTGCGGCGTCCAGATCGACACGCCGCCCTCTACGTCACCCATCCCGGTCGCGGGGAAGTAGGTGACCTGTCCACGTGCCGCGTTGAACTGGACGAGAGAGTCACGCACCGGGCGACCCCGGTCCGCACAGATCGGATGCGAGTGGTCCACCTCGCCGGGGCCACACAGGCCACCAGCAGCCGTCACCGGGCGGGTGGTCTCACCGAACCCGAAGACATCGACCAGCTTCCGGTTGTTCTCCTCGGCCTGGTTGGAGAGCTGCCGCGACGGGTCATAGTCCTTCGTCAGCGAGAACAGCTTGGTGGGGCTGTTGCGCTGGGTGACGGACTTGGCGTGGGTCGCGAAAAGCTGACCGAGATCCGACATGCGGCCATCGCCGAGGTCGAACGAGGCGGCGGTGCCGAGGCCCCGGTAGTGGACAGACGGCACGGTGCGTACTTCCTCGGTCGTGGTCTTCGTACGGGCGGCTGCCTGGACCTTGAGCCGCTTCACGAGGTCCGAGATCCCGGCAGCAGCGACGGGCTCCTTCTCCTCGGCGGGCTTCTCGGCCTCAGCCTCGGGGGCCTTCTCCTCCGGCTTCTCAGCCTCGGGGGCCTTCTCCTCGGCCTCAGCCTTGGTCTCGTCGTCATCGAAGACGCCCTCACGGAGCTTCTTCAACTCGGCGCGGTGGGCCTCCTTGGCTTCCTCGCGCTTCTTCGCTTCGCCGCCGAGGGTGTCGAGGGCCTGCCGGAGCGTCTTAGCAAGTTCGAAGTCGCCGGGGTCTTCCGACTTGGTGGCGACGTCGAGCGCTTCGCGGATGTCGGCTGCGGCCTTCTCCAGCTCGTTGTCGCTGGGGGGGTTGTCGCCTTCGAGGCGGGAGAGAATCTGTGTGGGATCCATGTCTGGAACCCCTCCTTACGTGTGAAGAAACGTTTAGGTAGGGGTCCCTGTGGAACCCGTCTGATACGGATCGTAACAGGTGGGGTGGGGGGTGTTGGTGTGTCTGGTGTGTCGTCCACCCGGTTAGTTGACACGATGGGTTCGGATGTGTCATGCTGCATCCATGAACGACACCACACGCACCAACCTCCGCAAGACCTACATCACCTACCTCCGCTGCATCACCGCCGCCACCACCATCGGCGTCATGTACGGAGTCATCCACGCCAACCACATCGTCAACCTCGGCTGGTGGGAGTGGTGACCAACCTGATGCTGTGGCTCCTGGTCAGCTTCGCCATCGGTGTTGTCATGACAACCGTGTTCCTGGTTGTGATCCTGTGATGGAGCGGGGCCCACACGAGCCACATCCACGCCAGTTCCCCGGATCCGAGGTTGTGACCTGTGACCAGTGCGGGAGGATCCTGACGCGAGCCCCCGGTGGGCGTTGGGCACATGGGTATCGGTGGCGTCGTCGGTTCTGAACATGGATGACCCGCTGGCCGTATGCGGGGACACCCAGCCAGCGGGTCACAACCCAGACTAAGGGCTAATGCACCGGCCACGCCGGGGAGATCACCGACACCGCACCCACCAACGTGGTACCCCGAACCCCCGGAGCAGGCCACCGCTCGATCGACACCGGAGCCGACGCAGCCTGCGCCTGGAACGTCGGATCCAAACCAGGGATCACCGACCCAGTGACACACAACCGCCCACGCGAGTCCTCGAACGCACGAACCAGAGCCCACGCCCGCGACGTGTCCTCGTGGTGCCTCCGCTGCTCCTGCAACGTCATGTTGGTGTTGGCGTGCATCGTCCCCGCCACCAGGGCACCCACCCGGATCACCTCGCCGTTGTCGAGGGTCAGCGAGCCGGTGTGGAAGTTCCGCATCTCCGGGTCCGGGTCCGGCTCATACTTGAAACACGAAGACGTGTCGCCGTTGCGGAAACACCCGGTACCGGCGACCATCCCGAACACGCGCCCATCCTTGGTGACCTGTAGTGGCGTGTTCTCCTTTCCGCCATCCCACAGTTCGAAGTGCTCGGGCGGGTAGGTCGCGACCGCCGCCGCCGCCACGATCGACGCCGACAGGGGACCATCGTCAGGGTCAACGGTGGCCCCACACTCAACGCACGGTGCCTCCACCACCTCAGTGGCTGGTGGCTCCACCACCTCTGTTGATGCGGCAGCGGTACGGAACGCGTTGATGGTGCGCGCGGCACGGAACGCCCGCAATGTCTCATCGCTCATAAGTTGGGGCTCCTCACCAGTTCAAAACTCCTGATACACCTACACCCAGCATGATCCCCCGGGAACCAGTTCACCCCGTCTTCCAGGATGTACCCACTGGCAGGGATCTCCCTACCGTCGAGCTCGACATGCTTCGGGTGAGGGTGGGGCCCGACGTATGCGTGGTGCCAGACCCTTTTCCCGGCACCACCCCATACGTTGCCGCCATCTGGTTGATGGCCCGCCTGCCAAGTGCGATCCCCTGCACACTGGACGGATACCCTGAAGCCGACACCACCGGGGTACGTTCCGGGTCGCCGTTGCCACCCAGGATCGAATTCACCCGCAGTGACCCCATCCATGTTTCGGCGTCCCCAGTGCGACCAGCCCGACGTGCCTCCACGGTTTTCCCGACCTCGGCAACGTACGCCGTGAACGCATCCGCGACCTCCCCCTGATCCGGTGACACCGCTATCCCAGCATCCTGGAGCTTCTTGAACGCACGCGACACGAACCGGTCGAACTGGTGACGGAACCTACCTGCGGTGTCCTCCACCGTGGTCGCCTGATTCTGGATCGGCTGCGTGTACGCGACCGCCACGTCCCGGTTCGGAACATCCGGGAGGTCCACCTTGCCGCCTTGGGCGATCGACCGGAGCTGTGCCCCGAGGCGTTCCAGCGACCGCTCCGCAGCGTCCGAGACCAGATCCGACATCGCTTCCCCGAACTGGACATCCAGTTCGGCGAGCTGTGCCACATCGACAGCCTCAGCGTCCACGACAGGCTCCGGTGCGGGCTCGATCTGGGCGGGTGGTGTGACCGCTGCCGCCTGGGCAGGTTCCTGCGAGGCGGGACTGTCGTTGCCGCTGGTGGTGCGCGACATGCGGCGTGCCTCCAGCATCGCCATCACACCCGGGCCCATGTCCTCGTCGGTTGCGCCGAGCTGCTCCACTCCCCACTCTTCCCCAAGAAGACCCATCTCTACTGCCTTTAGCGCGTGGTCGATGGTGGGGCGACGTTTCAGCAGGTTCGCCGGGTCGGGGGACAGTTCCACGACAGTGGAGGGGCTGTCGGCGTTGTCGCCGGACAGCAGGATCTCCATCGCGGAGGCGAACCCTTCCCCGATCGGGGCTGCGAGGGGTTCCACATGGTTGAGGTAGTTGTCCTCCTGCACCAGCCATGACGCCCAATGGTTGGCGTCGCCGGAGCCTTCGAGGATTTCGATGGGGATATCGAGAACGACAGCGAGCTGGTGGACGAGTTTGTCGATGCGTTCGTGGATCCGGTCGTCCAGGTCGCCGGTCAGGTCGATGCTGCGGATCTGGTCGATGAACTCGGCAGGGAACCCCACCATGTTCGGGACCACCGAAGCGGTCGACATTTCGTCAGCGAGCGGTGCAGCGATCACGTCGATGAGCCGCTGCTCGAACGCTGTGGTGTCCTGGCCTGCGCCTTCGATCGGGTACAGCAGCAACCCGAGCTGGGCGGTACGGTTCCGGGCCATCGCACGAGCCTGCCCCCGCGACAGCAACAGCTCGCGGGCGATGTCGAGAGCCGCCAACACTGGGGAGTCCAACCGGGCCCCCGGGTCTCGTGGATCCGGGTTCTCGACCGTCACCACGATGTCGGCGTTCTCCAGCTTCTTCTTGACGGGACCTTCGGCGGGGTTCGCGAGGATCTCCCACCGGTCGCCGGTCTTCGCGAGATGGTATCCACCCGCGACCTGGAGGTGGATCGCTGCGGTGATCTGTAGGTCACGCATGATGGAGAGCGACCCGAACGCGGCTTTGAAGATGTCTTCGGCGGGTTCAGCATCTATCTCGTCCCCGTCGACACTGAGGTGCCAGCCGACCCGACCGACGAGGCGGGACTGTTGCCGGGTGGCGTAGTGCACTTCACCGACGAGGCGGTACATCTCCCATGCCTCGGACACGCGCCGGTCTTGGCGGCGTGCCGAGTCGCCGTCGTAACGGGTGGTGGCTTGGACAGCAGCAGCGGTCAACGGCTGGAGGTGTGCTGGGGTCTTGTCCCTACGGCGGAACGGGTTGCGCCACGCCATCTCAGGCGTCCACGCTCTCGGCGGGGGCCTCGGCTAGGGCGATCAGTTGGCCTTGGGTCCAGGTGTTCCACTTCGATGAGCACCCGCAGCCGGACCAGGACCAGGGCCCCCATTTCGCGGTCTTCGAGCCCCGACGTACGAACTCGTCTTCGGGGACGGGGTACGACGACACGGCTCGGATGGTTTTGCCTTTGTCGCCGGATTCGGCGATGTAGAGGCGTCCGTCGTGCACGAAAGCTCTCGCGAACGTGACGACGCGAGAGCTGTTGGTGGTGAGTGGCCCGCGAATGGTCAGCGGGTAGATGTCGAGGTTGGTCGTATCGGCCATGAGCAAAGATTACGCCCGAGTTGGGGGGAAACGCTGTGCCCCGCACATATAAGAGTGCGGGGCACGTTTCAACTCATGCGTCGAATAGGACGCCACGGTCAAGCGGCTGGTATGACCCAGGACGCCACACGCTCATCAACTCGTCTCCGATGTACTTGGTGTACGCGGGAGGCAGGGACTCGTACAGGCCGTTCCACGTCATGTCGTGCTCGATCCCGAGGAGTGCCTTCACGACCTCCTTGTCCGGGGGCACATACCCGCCCTTGCGGACGTACTTCGCTTCGTACTTGTCGCGGCGTGCGCCGCCGTACGCACCCGCCACCCACTCATGTTCGGTGTGGTCGCAGGGGCGCGGGGCACGTAGGCCCCAGTTCGTCTCGAACAGACGCGGGCGTTGCAGGTGGATGCGAATCCCGTCCGTATCGATGGCGGACAGGTCGAACATGCACCCGCACAGCGTCACTGGATCGATCATGTCCCAGGCAGCATCCGCCACGTTCTCGATCACGTACGGCTTCCCTACGCGCTCGATCGCGTTCCGGATCTCTGGGATCGAGCGGTTCCACGCTGCCTCATGTCCCTGGGTTCCCCGTCGCGCAGCGTTGCCGCGCGTGTACCACTGGCATGGCGGCGAGGCGTGGATCGCGTCGTACTCGTGGCCGTGCTCGCGAATGTATGCTGCGGCGTCAGCGATCACGACGGGTACGGGGTTGTATCGGGCGTGGTTGGCGTCGATGTCAACCGCCGTCACATCCCAGCCGGATCGCATGTAGCCCACGGTCGCGCCACCCTCACAGGAGTGCGTCTCCAGCAGTCTCATGCTTGGACCTTCGCGCCGCAGTCGAGGCAGTCGAAGCCGTTCTGGTCGTCGTCCAGGTGCGATGCCCGGGGGTCGCCCTCTCCGGCGATCTCGACGGCGTTGGTGTCGTAGTCGACGTAGTGGAGACTGCCGCAGTCGTGGCATTCGATGGTCTCTACGCCGGTCTTGTCGGTGATCTGGTTCGTGGTGGTGTTCATGGGTCTAGTATCGCATCCCTGAATCGTCCCTGTCAACTAATCGTCTAGCTTACCCAGGAACCCGACCAAACACGACACCGCAGGCCACAACAGCACCACCCACCACCACGACAGACCCAGCAGGCCGACGTACGCCACCGCGCCGACGCCCGAGATCCACCACCCCAGACACCACGGACAACCGATCAAGTCAGCGATCCACTGCCACACCGGACCATCACGAAACAGGAACCGGGCGCGGATGGGTTCGGTGATCTGGTCGACGGCGATGATCCGCCACGCCCGGTACACCGCCAACGCCAGGAACGGGGCCGACAGAACCGCGATCGTCCACTCAATCAGGGCACTCATCGCTGCACGCTCGACTGGTTACCCTCGCGGGCAGCTTTCCAGCCCGCTTTGAACGCCTTGTGTGCAGCTGTCATGTTCGATTCGGCGACGCCGTAGTCCTTGCGATAGTCGGACCATGCACAGGCGATGTCGATCGCCTCGTCATCGTAGGTGTTGTCATCCATCGGTGTTCTCC
>Ga0196959_10000094_pt1 | contig 19253 bp, 20 predicted proteins | sample S1v_20metaG_FD_157521 | JGI IMG/M metagenome (GOLD analysis project Ga0196959, IMG submission 157521) | Soil microbial communities from Anza Borrego desert, Southern California, United States - S1+v_20 | ecosystem: Environmental > Terrestrial > Soil > Desert | place: USA: California | collected...
AATGAACGGGGTATCGTTCCAATTTTTTCCGTCCTTTTAGCTCATCAAGCTCTATGACGAAAGCGCAACCGGCAACTTCTGCGCCCAAGGATTCGACGAGCTCGCAGCTGGCTTTAGCCGTGCCGCCGGTAGCCAACAGATCATCCACCAAGAGGATTTTGTCTCCAGATCCCAAAGCGTCGATGTGTATTTCGAGCGCGGCTGATCCGTATTCGAGATCGTAGCTGATGCTCTGCACGTCATAAGGGAGTTTGCCGGGTTTTCGAAGAGGTATGAACCCGACGCCAAGCTCCCAGGCAACCAACGATCCAAAAATGAAACCGCGCGCTTCCATGCCGGCAACGGCGGTGATTTTCTGACCTAAGAATGGATGCAGCAAATGGTGCACTGCCAGCCGCAACGTAGCCGGGTCTTTGACGAGAGGAGTAATGTCTTTGAAGAGGATACCCGGTTTTGGAAAATCTGGGATATCCCGGATAGCGGCTTTGAGATTTTCCATATCAGAGTCCTCTCTTAGCCACTGTAACGCGGGGGGAAGCCGGTTTCAGGGCATCAAGATCTCCCACATACTGCTCGATGGCTCGTGTGATTCCATCGGAATCCAAGCCGCAAAGTGCCAGCAATTCTTCGCGACTACCCTGTTCGAGAAATTCGTCCGGCAAACCGAGATTGAGTACGGGAACGTAACACTGGCGAGATTGCAGCAGTTCATTCACGGCGCTGCCAGCCCCACCGGCGACAGCGTTATCTTCGATTGTCACGAATATCTCGTGAGTCTTCGTCAATTCGAGAATTAGCGTTTCGTCTAACGGTTTTACGAAACGCATATTAACGACGGTACCGTCGATTTTTTCTCCGGCCTCAATCGAAGGGGCAAGCAGACTGCCGAAAGCGAGTAAAGCGATTCTCTTGCCGCGACGCCGGATTTCACCTTTGCCGATTGAAAGAGCGATCATCTCTTCGATAACGGGAACGCCAGGGCCTTTGCCGCGAGGATAGCGGACCGCGGCGGGACCATTATATTGAAATCCCGTGAAAAGCATCTGCCGGCACTCATTTTCGTCGGCCGGGGCCATGATCACCATGTTCGGGATGCAGCGCATGAAGCTTAGATCAAAGCTCCCCGCGTGAGTCGGTCCATCAGGCCCGACGAGACCGGCGCGGTCAATGGCGAATAGTACCGGCAGATTCTGAAGCGCCACATCGTGTATGAGTTGGTCATAAGCGCGCTGCAAGAACGTCGAATAAATCGCGACCACCGGCTTGTAACCTTCGCAGGCCTGGCCGGCTGCTAGGGTTACCGCATGTTGTTCGGCGATGCCGACATCGAAGTAACGATCGGGAAAACGATCGGAAAACTCCACGAGTCCGGAACCCTCCCGCATAGCGGGAGTAATACCGAGCAGGCGATCATCCTTTTCCGCCATATCGCACAGCCATTGTCCAAACACTTCAGTAAAGCTCGGGCTTCCCGGCTTAGACTTCGGCAGATGATCTTTGCTGAGATCGAAGGAGGAAACGCCGTGATAAGCGACCGGGTCTTTCTCCGCCGGTAAATACCCTTTGCCTTTCTTGGTGACTACGTGCAAAAACCGGGGGCCTGGCAAATCCCGCAAGTTACGTAAAGTCGTAATCAAAGTATCGAGGTCGTGGCCATCGACCGGTCCGATGTAATTGAAACCCAATTCCTCGAACAAAGTTCCAGGAGCGACCATGCCTTTGACATGTTCTTCCGCACGGCGAGCGAGCTCCCACACGCTGGGCATACTTCGCATCAGGATCTGCTTACTACCCTGCCGCACCGTCGAATAAAACTTGCTGGAGAGGAGTTTTGCCAGATAATTGTTGAGTGCTCCAACATTGGGAGATATAGACATCTCGTTGTCGTTGAGTATGACAAGCAGATTGGCGTCGAGCACCCCGGCGTGGTTAAGTGCTTCGAACGCCATACCCCCCGTTAACCCACCGTCGCCAATGATGGCAACGGCATGGGTATCGCGCTTTTGAAGCGATGCGGCAATCGCCATGCCGAGCGCCGCGCTGATCGATGTGCTCGAGTGACCGACACCGAAACAATCGTAAGGGCTTTCATCCCGATTCGGAAAGGCCGATAGTCCGTTCTTCTTGCGAATAGATAGCATTCTTTCGCGCCGGCCGGTTAAGATTTTGTGAGGATAGGCCTGATGGCCCACATCCCAAATGAGTTTGTCTTCAGGTGTGTCGAAGACGTAGTGCAAAGCGATGGTGAGCTCGACTGCACCCAACCCAGCTGCCAAATGACCGCCCGACTGACTGACGCTGTCCAGCAAAAATGAACGCAGTTCGTCAGCGACCTGGTGTAATTGGTCTTCGGGTAGGACGCGTAAATCCGCGGGACTGCCGACGGTTTGTAGGAGAGGATATTCGTTCGCTTTATTCATTGATGTTATGAGGCCTCAAACCAGGCTTATTCGCGGGTAAAAGATGATCTTGAATCAGGCATCAGCCGATCAATTATGAAACTCGAGGTTTTCGCTTTCAAGGATAGTTGTTCTTGGAATGCCGTTTCAAGGAATTGATATCGCTTTCGCAGTGAGGGCTTAGGCGCGCCGCTCGATAATGAAAAGCGACAGCGCACGAAGGATTTCTGCCTCGGCACCGAGGCTAGATAGCGTGTCCAAAGCCTCTGCATGGAGCTCGCGTGCCTTTTGCTTTGCGCCCGCCAATCCTAAGAGTGCAGGGTAATTAGGCTTATTATTGTCGCGATCCTTGCCTTGGGTCTTACCTAACGTCTGGGTATCGCTTTCTTCGTCCAAGACATCGTCCTGGATTTGAAATGCCAAGCCGATACATTTAGCGTAATGATCGAGTTTATCGACGCTGCCACTGTCGAGTGACGGATTGGCTAGACTCGCTAGCTTGACGCTGGCGCGAATCAGGGCTCCCGTCTTTCGAATATGCATATTCTCCAAGCTCGGCAGATCCAGCGTTTTTCCAACCGAATCAAGGTCTATGGCTTGTCCGCCGACCATGCCGAGCGATCCGCTCGCGGTCGCTAAGGTTTCGATCATCGCAAGCCGGCTTTCGGCAGGCACCGCAATCGATGGATCATAGGCTAGAACGTGAAAAGCTAGCGCCTGTAGGGCATCTCCGGCCAAAATCGCCGTTGCTTCATCAAACGCGATATGGCAGGTCGGTTTGCCGCGCCGCAAATCGTCATCGTCCATGGCCGGCAAATCGTCGTGAATCAGCGAATAAACTCCACTGCGCAGGCGGGTCCATCGAGACATTGCCACGGAACGCCGACGGCCTGCCCGGTAGCATACGTCAACAAAGGACGTAGTCTTTTTCCGCCCCCCAAGACGGAATAGCGCATCGCTTGATGCAGGCGCTCGGGCATCCGGTTGGATGCCGGCAGTCTGTGATCTAACGCCGATTCTGCCCGCGCTTGGCAGATCTGCATAAAGTGATTCAAATCGGTTTCAAGATTCATCGGCAAAGGGCTTTAACGTAGGTTCTCCGTTTTCTTCCAGCAAGATCTGGACCTTTTGTTCTGCTTCTTTTAAGGCTTTCTGGCAGAAGCGGGTCAGCTGAACCCCGCGCTCGAACAGTTTAAGCGATTCCTCTAAGGGAAGGCTGCCTTGTTCCATGCGTTCGACCAGTTGCTCCAGTTCGGCCAGAGACTCTTCAAAATTAAGGTTTTTTTTGGCCATATCGGCATGTCCAACAGAAGATTCCACCGCTTTGGATGGGAGCAAACATCCATTATCTCAGATGTTGGAACTTGATAAAAATAGTCGGATTTTTGTGCTATTGCTTGATTTATTCCCATCGTGCGCCAATAGCTGAATCAACAATAATCCTATCGATCCTAAATGAGCCGATTTCGAGAGTATTACCCGACGTCTACCGGGGTGTCGTTTCGTCCACCCCATTCGGTCCATGAGCCATCATAGACCGCAACGGATTCATAACCGAGACAATACATACCGAGAGCGAGCACGGATGCAGTTACGCCCGTTCCGCATGTAGCGACGATCGGTTTCTCGAAATTGGTGTCGGCGTTCTCGAACTCTTTTCGGATCAGGGCAGGGGGCTTCAAACGCTGTGTCGCTTCGTCGATCAGCCTTTTGAAAAAGAGGTTCTTGCTTCCGGGAATATGGCCCGACCGAATGCCAGGACGAGGTTCGGGTTCGTTTCCGGTGAACCGCCCGGACGAGCGGGCGTCGATTATTTGTGTCTCGGTATTGCCAACGAGTGTTCTCATTTCCTCAATGTTTCGTACCAAGCTTGGGTCGAACCTAGCCTTGAATTGCCGGAGCTTCGCGGTTACGAAACCTGCGTCGAGCGCCAACCCCTTCGATTTCCAGTTCGCTAATCCACCATCCAGGACCGACACCCGGTCATGGCCGAATATACGGAACGTCCACCAAACCCGAGCCGAGGCCATAAAGCTATTGTTATCGTAAACAACGACATGGATCTGATTATCGATGCCCAGTTGACCGACCGATGCCGCAAAAAATTCGGGCGATGGCAGCATGTGCGGCAGCGGATTGCTTTTATCGGCAACAGCATCGATATCGAAAAATCGTGCTCCCGGAATATGGGCGGCGGAATATTCCTGCTTTGCATCGCGCCCTTGGTTGGGTAGGAAGAATGTGGCATCGAGTATCACAATATCAGAGGAATGAAGGCGGTTAACCAGCCATTCAGTGCTGACTAGAGGGGATTGCACATCTCTTGCCATGATTCGGGCCTCTATTAAGTTAGCAAGTTAACGAGAACCTGCTCGTAAACCTCTGAGAGCTTGTCGATATCCTCAATACGCACGTGTTCGTTGATTTTGTGAATACTGCCGTTGATTGGCCCTAGCTCGACCACCTGTGCCCCGGTCGGCGCGACGAAACGTCCGTCTGAGGTGCCGCCGCCCGTATCCAGCTTGGCGCGTTGCTTAAGGACGGTTTCGAGTGCCTGCTGGGTAGCTTCAATAAGTTCCGGACGGGTTGTCAGAAAAGGCGCACCGGACAGCCGCCAGCTCAGCTCATATCTCAACTCGTGTTTGTCCAAGATAGCATGAACACGTTGCTTTATTTGATCTTCCGTCAAAGCCGTCGAAAAGCGGAAGTTGAACAAGACCTCAAGCCGTCCCGGAATCACGTTTTCGGCACCGGTTCCGGCCTGAAGGTTGGATATCTGAAAACTGGTGGGCGGAAAGTACTCGTTGCCTTGATCCCAGAGCTCTGCGGTCAACTCCGAAAGAGCGGGCGCAAATCGATGAATCGGATTTTCCGCTTTGTCCGGATAGGCTACATGGCCTTGCATGCCCAATATGCGTAAGGCGCCACATAGCGATCCGCGCCGACCGATGCGGACCACGTCCCCCAGATGATCGAAGCTGGAGGGCTCGCCTATGAGGCACCAGTCGATCTTTTCGTTACGACTTTGCAAGGCTTGGATGACTTTGACCACACCGTTTGTAGCCGCGCCTTCCTCGTCGCTGGTGAGAAGCAGGGCAAGCGAACCTTTATGATCAGGGTACCGGTCGACGAATCGCGCTAGCGCCATGGTCATGGCGGCGACGCCGCTTTTCATGTCCGCCGCGCCTCTTCCGTAAAGCTGACCATCACGGATGGTGGGTTCGAAAGGGGGCGAGTTCCAATCCTCCGAAGGACCGGTCGGCACTACGTCGGTATGCCCGAGAAAAACCAGCAACGGTGCAGACTCGCCGCGCCTCAGCCAGATGTTTTTGGTATCGGCGAAGTTGAACCACTCGGTCTTGAAACCGAAGGGTTCCAGTTTGTCAGCGATCAAATCCATGCAGCCCGCATCGTCGGGTGTAACCGAAGGACGCCGAATCAGTTCGACAGTCAAATCCAAAGTGTCGCTCATAGTGCCTTTTCGTACTGTTCCGGCGAAAATCCGGTCAAAATCTTGTTGTTTGCTATTAATACCGGCCGTTTGATCAATGTGGGAAACCGCAGCATCAGTTCCAGCGCTTTTTCGCGGGTTAAGTCCATCCGGTCGGCATCAGCAAGTTGGCGCCAAGTTGTGCTCCGTCGATTAAGAAGGTCTTCCCAGCCGAGAGTTCGTTCGATGTCTTCGAGGACCGATCGATCCAGCCCGTCCTCCCGGAAATCGTGGAACCGGTAGATCAGGCCCTGCGCATCGAGCCAGGCGCGCGCCTTTTTGCACGTGTCGCAGTTTCGAATGCCATATAGATCAATCATGGATTGGATTACAACTCGAGGTCTTCGATGCTGGAAATTCGGGGCTCCTTGCGGCCATCCGATTCGGCCAAATACAAGGGTTCCTTCCGGACAGCCGATGTAATGGTTTGTTTGATTTCCATCGCATCATAGAACGGTCCGGCTTCGATTCGCACCAAAGGCAGACCGGCGGCATCGCAGATTGCTCTCAACGGATCGGCTAGCGTCGCCGATCGCTTTCCGGATAAAGAATGCTCGTAGAGTTCCAAAGCGCAAGCGACAGATAGATCGGTCTTATCGCACAGGACGAAATCGAGACAACGATCGGCAATTTGGTCGAACGTCTTTTGTGTGCCATTGCTTGCCTCTTCGTTGCGCAGGGAAATCAGCTCAGCCACGGGGATCTTGCCAAAAATCTCATAGTCTTCGCCGACAGCCTGTTTTAAGGCAAAAAAGAAAACCCGATCCTCGGGCGAAAGCAGAAAATCCTGCTTACGATAAGCGGATTTACGCGCCTTTTCTGAGGATTTCGACGAGCCTCGGATGAACAAAAACAAGGCAGCGACAGCGGCGATCCCGACAAGAATCAACCAATTCATTCATTTTTCTCCAAAACGCCGTGTTGCTTGAATAGCGGATCTCGTCGGAATAGCGCCGAGCCCTAAGCCGTCGAGAAAAAAGCAGTAGCTGCTACAAAAAAGACAACTCGGCTCGACTATTAACCGAAGGGCTGGTGTAGACGATGATTGTTTAAAGTGCGGCGCATTATACCGAAAGCGGTAGCTTCGTGTGATCCGCCAAAGAGCCGGTAATTCGGCTTAAGCCTCCAATGCCGATCAAAGGTAGGGTTCGAAAAGGGTGACAGCCTAAGGGTGTAAAGTTGTTTAAGCGAGGGGAAATATTCTCAATCGTCGTCCACGATGAACATGTTGTCATGCCGGCCCGCGTACTTATCGATGCTGCCTTCCTCGCCAAGCTTAATCATCAGTCTGACTTCGTTTTTCGAATCCGCGGCGTGCAAGGCATCCTCGTACGTAATCTTTCCGGCTTTATACAGGTCGTATAAAGCTTGGTCGAAGGTTTGCATACCCTGTTCCCGTGAGTGTTTCATCAGTTCCTTCAGTTTATGTACCTCGCCTTTACGGATGAGATCGGAGGCGAGCGGCGTGTTCAGAAGAATTTCTACCGCCGGATAACGCCCCTTGCCATCGGCGCGACGAATGAGTTGTTGAGCGACAATGCCGCGAAGATTCAGGGACAGATCCATAAACAACTGCGGATGCATGTCTTCGGGAAAAAAATGAAGAATTCGGTCGAGCGCCTGGTTGGCATTGTTGGCGTGCAGCGTGCTGAGACAGAGGTGACCCGTCTCGGCGAAGGTGATGGCATGCTGCATCGTCTCGCGAGTCCGGATTTCCCCGATCAGGATTACGTCGGGCGCCTGCCGCAGCGTATTCTTGAGCGCCACCTCATAGGACTCGGTATCAATGCCGACCTCACGCTGGGTGACGATGCAGCCCGCATGCGGATGCACATATTCCAGCGGGTCTTCGATCGTGATGATATGGCCGCTCGAATGCTCGTTTCGATGTTTGATCAGGGCTGCCAGCGATGTGGATTTTCCCGTTCCGGTCGCACCGACGAACAGGATCAAGCCACGTTTGGTCATCGACAATTCATTGAGAATAGGCGGCAGATTCAGATCATCCACCGTCGGGATGTTCGTTTCGATGCGTCGCAATACCATCCCGGCGGTGTCTCTTTGGATAAACGCGCTGACGCGGAAGCGGCCTAAGCCGGGCGATGAAATCGCGAAATTGCACTCCTTGGTATTCTCGAATTCGTCGCGCTGGCGTTGGTTCATGATCCCGAGAACGATCTGCCGCGCCTGCTCTTTGCTTAGCTTGGCATTCGATATCGGTTGAATGGCGCCGTCGATCTTCATGCACGGTTCTTTGTTGGTGGTGAGGAAGAGATCGGACGCTTTTTTTTGCGTCATCAGCATGAGCAAAGATTCAAAATCCACGAGCCTGTTCTCCAACTTTAGAATGCGGCTTTGTTGACCGCCTTGACCCGCGCGGTGGCACGCGCTACGACTCCCTTCTCGACCAGTTCCTGCAAGTGCTGGTCGAGCGTTTGCATGCCGTCCTTACGCCCGGTCTGTATGGCCGAGTACATCTGAGCGACCTTGTCTTCGCGGATGAGGTTGCGAATCGCCGGTGTGCCCACCATGATCTCCCAGGCCGCCGTGCGTCCGCCGCCGTTCTTCTTGAGCAGGGTTTGGGAGATCACGGCCTGCAGGGACTCGGACAGCATCGATCGAATGATGCCTTTTTCGGCCGCCGGGAAAACGTCGATGACACGGTCGATAGTCTTGGCGGCCGAGTTGGTGTGCAGGGTGCCGAACACCAAGTGGCCGGTTTCGGCAGCGGTCAGCGCGAGACGAATGGTTTCCAGATCGCGCATTTCGCCGACCAGAATCACGTCGGGGTCTTCGCGGAGGGCCGAGCGCAAGGCTTCGTTGAAGCCTAAGGTGTCCCTATGAACCTCACGTTGGTTGATCAATGATTTTTTGCTGGAGTGTACGAACTCGATGGGATCTTCGATCGTCAGGATATGAGAGTACTGATTCGAGTTGATGTGGTCGATCATCGCGGCGAGCGTGGTCGATTTGCCCGACCCGGTGGGGCCGGTGACCACGATCAAACCGCGAGGGTGCGTGGTGACGTCCTGGAAGAATTTGGGGCAGCCCAGTTCCTCTAGCGTCAGCACCTTGGACGGAATGGTTCGAAATACCGCCGCTGCGCCCCGATCCTGATTAAACGCATTGACACGAAAGCGCGCGACGCCGGGGAGTTCGAAAGAAAAGTCGGTCTCCAGGAACTCCTCGTAATCACGCCGTTGCTTGTCGTTCATGATGTCGTAAATCAGCGCGTGCACTTCTTTGTGGTCGAGCGCCGGCACATTGATGCGGCGTATATCGCCGTCCACGCGGATCATGGGTGGAAGTCCGGCGGACAAATGCAGGTCGGATGCGTTGTTCTTGACGGAGAAAGCGAGCAGTTCGGCGATGTCCATGGATTCTCTTCTCTGATAACTCTTGTATAAGCGTTGGGCGGTAGATACCCTTACTTTTTGGTCAAGTATAGACAAACGTATCAGCAAGATGAGGAGTCAAATACAACAGCGCCTGGATACCGTACGTGCGCGGATTCGACAGGCGGAGGCGGCAGCCGGTCGATGCCCAGGCTCGGTTCGCCTGATCGCCGTCAGTAAAACTCAGCCGGCGGACGCGATTGCCGCTGCTTATTACTACGGTCAGCGGGAGTTCGGGGAAAACTACGTTCAAGAGGCTTTGGCCAAGCAAGAAAAGTTGGCTCATTACGATATCGGCTGGCATTTCATCGGACCCATTCAATCCAACAAAACCAAGTTGATCGCGGCCCGCTTTTCCTGGGTGCACAGCGTCGACCGGTTCAAGATCGCGGAGCGCTTAAGCGATCAGCGTCCCAAAGAACTGCCGCCGCTCAACGTCTGTATTCAAGTCAACGTGAGCGGCGAAGCGACGAAATCGGGCGTTGCCCTGGAGGAGCTTAAAGGGCTGGTCGAAGCGATCGCTGAGCTACCGAGGCTTCGTGTTCGCGGGCTGATGACCATTCCGGCCCCAACGGACGCAATTGACCTCCAACGCGCGTCCTTCCGGAATCTGAGACAAGCCGCGGAACGTCTTGACGGCTTCGGGCTCGACACCTTGTCCATGGGAATGTCCGACGATCTCGAAGCTGCGGTACTAGAAGGCTCGACCATGGTGCGCGTCGGTTCGGCATTGTTCGGGCCTAGGCCGCGCCGAGATACAGCGGTGTTCGATGCCGAGGGCGCCCCACATCACTGAGGGTTACTTGTGGCCCTCAGCGTTGGCTGGACGTTTTTGGGGGCGCCTCTCGTTTAGAATACTCCCGTTCGTTCGGAGATGATTTCAAATGAAAAAACAAACTTTAGGATTTATCGGCGCCGGAAATATGGCGAGCAGCCTTATTGGTGGCCTGATTTCGGATGGTTATCCGGCAGAAAATATTCTCGTATCGGATGTCGATACCGCAAAACTGAGGGATTTGGCCACGCGTTTCAGCGTTCACACGTTCGAGGATAATAAATCGGTGGTCGAACGGTCGCAGACGGTATTGTTGGCTGTCAAGCCGCAAATTCTTGAGCAGGTAGCTCGAGAAATCGCCGCTGCCGTACAGCAAGCCGGGCCGTTGATCATCAGTATTGCCGCGGGCGTACGCGAGGCCGCTCTGGACCATTGGCTGGGCGGCGGCGCAAGCATCGTGCGCTGCATGCCCAATACTCCGGCGCTCGTGAAAACAGGGGCCACCGCATTGCATGCGAACGATCGAGCGAGTCCCGACCATAAAAGTGTGGCGGAAGCCATAGTTCGTGCCGTCGGCATTGCCGTCTGGGTAGAAAGGGAGGAGCTCTTGGACTTGGTAACCGCGCTTTCCGGAAGTGGACCTGCTTACTTCTTTCTATTCATGGAAGCTATGGAAGACGCGGCGACCGAGATGGGACTGGACAAGGCTACGGCACGGCTTCTTACCCAACAGACGGCCCTTGGGGCGGCGCGCATCGCTATAGAATCCGAAGATGGTCCGGCGGAATTGAGAAGGCGGGTTACTTCGCCCGGCGGCACAACCGAAAAAGCCATCGAGATATTCGAGCGCGGAAGCTTTCGTAGCCTTGTACGTGACGCCATGAGAGCGGCAAATGCGCGGGCCGCAGAATTATCCAAGCAATTGGGAGGTTGACGATGTCTCCGGATTTTCTGTTGAATCCTGCTGTTTTTCTGATCGATACGCTCTTCAGCCTTTACATATTCGCGATATTGCTGCGGTTTTTGTTTCAGTGGGTCGATGCGGATTACTACAATCCAATTTCACAGTTCTTGATCAAGATTACGCACCCGCCGCTTCGCATGTTACGCCGTTTCATTCCATCCATAGGCCGCGTCGATACGGCGTCGCTCGTTTTGATGCTGGGACTGCAAATGCTGAGCGGCTATCTGATATTCGCGCTTCAAAGCGCTCGCATAACTTTCCCGGCATTAAGTCTATGGGCCGTCGTGCAGCTACTGGATTTGCTGTTCAATGTGTATTTTTTCGCCATCATCATTCGCGCGGTCCTGAGTTGGGTCAGTCCAGGAAGCTACAACCCCGCGGTTTCCCTACTTTACAGCCTGACCGAGCCACTGCTTCGCTTCAGCCGTCGACTTTTGCCTCCGATGGGCGGTATCGATCTCTCGCCGTTGATCCCTTTAATCGGCATACAGCTTGCCAAAATGCTCGTGTTGCCGCCGCTGCAGCAGCTCACAACTTTGCTGAACTGATTTGAGCAAGTGGTATACCTGGGACGGTCAGGTGTTGATGCTGAACGTCCACGTACAGCCTCGCGCCGGCAAGGACGAAATCGTCGGCTTGCACGGCGATCGGCTTAAGATCCGTATCAAAGCGCCACCGGTCGACGGCAAAGCAAACCGTTATTTAATCGAGTTCCTCGCAGACGTTTTTGGCGTTGCTAAACGGGACGTGGTTTTGGTGACGGGTGAAACCGGTAAGGATAAGCGTTTCAAAATATGCTCCCCTAAACGCTGGCCGGAATGCTGGGCAGATCTCTCGAAAATGGACTGAATTTTGAATTGGTCTAAACTTCCTCCCAACTGCCCTCAGAGTTGTACTTTATTTCACGAGACGATTGGATCGAGAGTCGGAGATGAGCATCATTCATTTAGAAGACAAGCTGCGAGGCTACGGCCAATGGCGTGAGCAACTGACTCAGGCGGTTGAGCGATATCGCTCCTGGCTTGATCAGTATGAATTGAACAGCGATGCCGTAAATGAAACCATTCTGGGCATGCTCGACAGCTTGCGCACGGACCGAATAGTGCTCGCCTTCGCGGCTGAATTTTCACGAGGCAAGACGGAGCTTATTAACGCCTTGTTTTTCTCGGATACCGGCGTCCGGCTTTTGCCATCGTCCCCCGGAAGAACCACCATGTGCCCGACCGAGATCTTTTATGATCCCGAAGGCGGAGCCTATATTCGACTCTTGGCGATCGAGAGTCGCCTGAACCAGGCATCGCTCAGCGAATACAAGCGACATCCACAGAGCTGGATGCAGATCGAATTGGATTGCACCTCGCCGGTACAGATGCAAGAGGCATTTCAAGAGTTGACCGCGACGAAGCGTGTTCCGTTGGATGAAGCCAAAAAACTCGGTCTTTACAACGAAGATCTTCATCCTGGGCAAATCGTGGCGCCGGAGACCGTTGAAATTCCGTGCTGGCGTCACGCGTTGATCAGTTTTCCACACTATCTTCTAAAAGAAGGCCTTACCATTCTTGACACACCCGGCCTCAATGCACTCGGGGCCGAACCGGAACTGACTTTGCACATGTTGCCAAGTGCGCAAGCGGTGGTCTTTGTGCTTGCCGCCGATACTGGGGTCACTAAAAGCGATCTGGATATGTGGTGCAACCACGTTCGCGGCTCTCGTCAGGGACAGCAAAAGAGCGGTTTGGCCGTGGTAATGAACAAGATCGATTCGATGTGGGGGGACCTGCACGGAGATGAGATCATCGAGAAATCGATTCGCGCACAAATCGATTCGGTCGCCAGAACTTTGGAAGTCGATGCGAGCTCGATTTTTCCCTTGACCGCCAAGCAGGCTTTGCTGGCCAAAGTGAAAGGCGATGAGGCACTCTTGGAAAAAAGCCGTCTCCACGTTTTCGAGAATTTTTTGGCCGAAAAAGTCGTGAAGGAAAGGCAGAATCTTCTCGTGACATCGGTTGCCGAGAGGATAGGTCATCTAGTCGACGAGTCGACCGGCGTACTGCAGGCCCATATAGCTGACGCCGAGCGGCAGATCAACGATCTCCGTAATGTGGATGTCAATAATCGAGACAAGATCAAGCAGTTGATGATGGAGACTCGCGACCAGCAAAATGCCTATTTGACTAGCGTAAACCAATTCCAGGCAAGCCGAAGGGTATTCGCGGCGCAGATCAAGGGATTGGTCGAGTCCCTGGCACCCGAAAGTGTCGACGAGATTATCAAACGTACCCGGCGACAAATGGCCGGAAGCCTGACGACGATCGGCATGAAAGCTGTTATGTCCGGATTGCTCGAGGAGCTGAATGGCGTGCTCCTTAAAGCCGTATCGACCTGCGAGGACACTCGCAAGCTGGTGAAAGGCATATACGGAAAATTCCAGGAGGAGCACGGCTTCGCCGACCTCAAGGCACCATCGCTTTCACTCAAAAAATATCAGGCTGAGCTCGAGCGGGTATTCAAAGAGGGAGAGGCTTTTAGAGACAGTGCTTCATCAACCTTGATGGAGCAGAGCATGGTCGTGGTAAAGCTTTATACAACTGTTGTTGCGCGCGCCCGAGAGCTTTTTCTGCACGCGCACAAGGATGTCGTGAGTTGGTCCGGTATGGCGCTCACGCCGCTTATTCATCAAATCCGGGATCACAAGCGCGTGATCGAAAGCAAACTAGACGTACTGCGCAAGATCAATGAATCCAGCCAGTCCTTGGATCAGGAGATCGCTGCGCTCAGTCAGACGCTAGAACCTCTCCTCCGGCAATATGATGAGCTCATGACCATACGGCACGCGATGCAGCTGGATCAAGTTCAGTTAGAAGACGAAGTCAAAACGGAAGCTTACCGGCCATTGCAAGCGTTGGCCGGCTGATGGTTGTCATGCCGAATAAAAATCAAATCCCATACGCCGTGTCCAAGCCTCTGTCCGCGGCGTTCGAATTTAGTCAAAGCGCGGTGCTCTGGGCGGGGTGAAAACTTGGCTTTGCCCGCAGTGTTTTCTAACTGATCGCAACGTTCAAGCACGTCCAGCATTTGATGAGCATAATCCTCCCAATCCGTAGCCGCGTGAAAAAATCCGCCGTTCTTCAACTTCCGCGCGACAAGACTAATAAATTCCGGGTTGACCAATCGGCGCTTGTGATGACGCTTTTTAGGCCACGGATCCGGGAAAAATAAGTTCACTCCGGAGAGGCGTCCGTCAGTGAACTGGTTTGTCAACACGTCGACGGCGTCGGCGCAGAAAATTCGCACATTGTTCAAGCTCCGCTCTTTGAGGCGCAGTAGCAACTGTGCTACGCCTGGTCGGTGGACTTCTATGCCTATGAAGTTGGTCTGTGGCTGATCGCTGGCTAGTTGTGCCAGCGTTTCACCGTTACCGAAACCGATTTCCACGACCATAGGCGCACTTCGGCCGAAAATCGCTTCATAATCGAGAGGCGTATCTGCGGCATCTAAACCATAGATTGGCCAAAGAGATTCCATTGCCCTCCGCTGGGCTACGGTGAACCGGCCCTGACGGAGAGCGAAGCTGCGAATGGAGCGGTGGGGTGAATCTCGGCTTTCGAGCAAAGCGTTTGTCTTGGAATCAACGGACGAGTTTACGCGGTCGTTCATGGGCAGAATGCCTGATTTGGAATTCATTTGAAGCGCGGAATCGGATAAACGGAAGGTCTTAAGTTTGAACCAGGGCTATTTTAGCTGAACCGGCTCCGACTCGTGATGCGTTCTGTCGCGCATCCGGAAGGCGCTAACAACAAGAGGGGGTTCGGTCATTAGGATAAAAGCTGAATCAAACCGAGAGGACGAACTGTTCGAAAAAGCACTTTGACCGTTTGAGACTCAAATGGCGCACTTAAACCTCTAAGAGTTTGATTGCTTGTTTTTGCCCTGCCCGAACGGTTTTCCTGGAATCACTAGCGACACTAGGCGAATCAAGAAATACGATGAATTTTCCGATCCTAATCGACCTTTATCGATCGACATTTGTACGCATCATTCAAGATCGCTTTCGTTCGATGTTGAACGACCTGAATTTGGTGACGGCCGTTCAAGATACCGAAAGCTTCGATCCGACATTACAAGATCATCTTGCCGATGTTTGGTCGGATATCCGTCTCGATCGACAGGCCCTTTCAGAAAGTTTTGGCAAGGAGCTACTAGTTGCTTTTGTTCGCTTTTTGGATCAAACGAATGTCGGCGAACCAGGCTCTGGCGCGAACATCGATGAAGGCGCTGCGAGGCGAGCGGATCGAAAGACTGGCTATCGGCGGACTTTCGCAGTTGATGACAACCAGGCTCATCGGATACTAGAGATCGAGCTCCAATATCGTCAAATCATTCATCAGGTTAATGAAACTTATAGTGCGCTCGTCGGCCGAACGCCCGAGACATCATCGGTCGCCCCATGGGGTCCCACTGCAGTATTGAATGCATTCTCGGTGGTTTTGGATCGGATCGAGTTTCCAATACACCAGAAAGTGCGTCTCGTTTTGTATGGAAAATTTATCACCGACGTTCTAAGGCACCTTGATGAAGCATATCTCGCATTTCGGGATGGCTTGAATGAGTACACACTTCAAAATGGCGCTCCAGGCGAGTTGCCGGCCGATGCAAAAGGCGTAACGCCGCTGTTGCTAGGCGAAATGGCGCCAAGCCAAAAAGGCATTGGCGATGCGGTCGGTTACAGCTCTAAGAAGATAACGCCGAGTGCGGGAGCTGAGACTAGGAATACGCTCGAAAGAGCTGCTCCAGTGGATAGTCCTCAGGAAGAAAATGGAACGGAAAGACCGTGGTTCCGTCGATTCGTTCACGTACTCGCTTTCTTGCTGTTAACGACGTTACTTGGTACTGCGGCTTGGCGGTTCGGCACGCAACTGGCTGAGCGTCGGCTCGGAAGTGTCACACAAAATAAAAATCTTCAGCAGAATGAAATGCCGGGCCGAGGGGAAGCGTCAACGCTTCCCGAGAGCGCATCGCCAAGCGCTGATGTTGAGCCTACACCTTCGGACAACGCAGCACCTAGACTCGCTTTGCAAGAATCTGCGCAGCCGCCAATGGTTTCTGATCCGCGTGCGAAAAGCGAGGTCATGCGTGCGGTTGAACTGGTTGATTATCACTGGACTTTAGAGCCCATGGAAAAGGCGATGCTGTTTAACTTTTTAATTAGGAACGGCAGCGCACGTCGAATCAGCGGAGTCGAGGTGGTTTGCCTGCAGTATTCGAAGGATCTGGAGCTTCTGGAGCCTTTGAAGGCCGTGTTGCCGGAAACGATCGAGCCAAATTCGAGTAAGAATTTTACGAACATTCCAGCTGGATTTGCGAATGAGCGGGTCGACCGGGTCAGTTGTATCATTCCGGACTTAAACCTGGAATAGGTGTTCAATTCAAGGTTGGCTTGCAGCAGCACCAGTCCTATATACGCGTAATCTGCCAAACAGCCCCGTTCCCGGGCAGTGTCCAGGATGGGCACTTGAAATCCATGCGTTGCGCATGGTTCTCTCGATCGCCTCAGTCGGATGCTACTACCCGCCTGGTCGCCGCGCCCTTTTTGCTTGTGTGATTCCCTCTCTTTCCGCCTCGGCTGCGGGTCACAAACGCAATCAACGATCTCTATCTTGCGGGTTGCGTTGATTGCAGAAACTTAGTGATTTAGTCAAGAAAGCTATTGCAAAGCGAAATCCAGCCTTTAGAATGTGCATATATATGCAATAATTACATTTTGCATCAGATTGTGAGCAATGCGATGCACTTATCGATGATTTGTGCAGCTTCCACTCACTTTTAGAAGTCATCGATCGAGGGTCAAATGGCAGAACACGAATGGGATCGAGAACACGTACGGGAGATTATCCATAGTAATAAGGATAAGCCTGGCGCGTTGTTGCCGATCCTGCACGGTATTCAAGACGCGCTAGGGTATGTACCTGCGGATAGCGTCCCGCTGATCGCCGAGGCGTTGAACCTTTCCAGAGCCGAAGTGCATGGCGTCATCAGCTTTTACCATTATTTCCGCAATACGCCGCCGGGTAAGCGCACTGTCTACCTGTGCCGAGCCGAATCCTGTCAAGCCATGGGTTCCGAGGTGCTGGAAGCCCATATCAAGCAGCGCTTGGATATCGATTACCACGAAACCACTGCTGATGGGGGGATTACTCTGGAGCCGGTGTACTGTCTTGGTAACTGCGCCTGTTCGCCATCGATCATGATCGACAAAGAGGTCCATGGACGCGTAACGGCCGATACATTTGACGATCTAATTAAAAATATGCAGGTTATTGCAAAATGACGACTGTTTACGTTCCCCGAGACTCCGGTGCGCTCTCCCTTGGCGCCGAACGGGTAGCCGCTGCCATCCGAGCCGAAGCAGTTAAGCGAAACATCCATATCGATCTCGTTTGCAACGGCTCCCGTGGCATGTATTGGCTGGAGCCGCTAGTCGAAGTGGCTACCGATCGAGGACGTGTCGCCTACGGTCCGGTGCACGTTCGCGACGTGGTGTCTTTATTCGATGCAGGGTTTCTGCAAGGCAGTTCGCATCCTCTATGCCTTGGGCCGACCGATGACATTCCTTATCTGAAGAACCAGGAGCGATTGACCTTCGCCCGTGTCGGAATCACCGACCCGATCAGTCTGGACAATTATCTCGCCTTCGAAGGCTATCGCGGCCTGCGTCGTGCTTTGGAGATGGCGCCGTCAGCCATCGTCGATGAGGTCACCACATCGGGCCTCCGCGGGCGCGGCGGTGCGGCTTTTCCGACCGGCATCAAGTGGCGCACCGTGTTGAACACGGCATCAGATACCAAATATATCGTCTGCAACGCCGATGAAGGCGACTCGGGCACGTTTTCGGATCGCATGATCATGGAAGGCGACCCCTTCGTTCTGATCGAAGGCATGACGATCGCCGGGCTCGCGGTGGGGGCAACGCAAGGCTACATCTATCTGCGTGTCGAATATCCCCATGCTCATCGTGCTCTGAACGAAGCGATCGAGGCAGCTTATCAAAACGGTTATTTAGGCAAGGACATTCTAAACCGCGTCTACTTTGGAATGCGTAGTTTTTCCTCGCTCGGATCGAGCGCGTCCTTGACCCAGAGACGATCGGCGACTTCACAGGGATTGGCGTTGATGCCTTGCCGGAACATTTCGACCCGGTCGATGAGTTCCGCCGTGCTGGTATGGCAATGATGATAAGTGACATCCTCACGCAGCCAGCGCCAGAGAGCTTCTACCGGCATGAAGTCTGGACTGTAACCCGGTAGTGGGATCAGGTCGATATTCAAGCGAGCCGCGTGCTCACGAACTCCCGCCGCCCGGTGATACGGCGCCCCGTCCCAGACCAACTGGATCGGCCGGCTGGGAAACCGTTGCCGCAGACGATCTAGGGCTTCCTTCGTGTAGTCCCCATTGGCGCGCGGATAAGGCCAGATTTCGGTCTGGCCAAGGTTGTACAGATACAGGCCGTAAAAGGACACGCGGTCCGAGAGTTTCGGGGAGCGCGAGCAGACCCACAGCCGCTCACCGCATACCGACCACCCATATCCCGCATCCGCGTCCAGATGAATATGGGCTTCATCCAGGTACACCAACACGTGCCGATTTTCCAGGGCACCTTTCAGCACATCCTGAATCTGGGTGACGAAAGCCTCGCGCCGTTCAGGATCGGCCCGTCCCAAGAATTTCTTGGCTTTCTTCCAGGACAACTTCAACCGCTGCAAAGCCCGCCGCACGGTTTCACGGCAACAGGTCCGACCGAATTGAGCTTCAATCCAAGCCACCAGCCGTTTCAACGTCCATCGCTTCGGCTCCCGCGTGGCTTCGCCGGGCGGGGCAGCGGCCGCCGCAACGGCTTCCCGGATTACTCCATCGAGGCGCTGTTCGATCCGCTCGCAAAAAGGGGGCGGCCTCCGCTATGCCGATAGATCAAGGTCTCAGGGCCACGCTCGTTATACCGGTGGACCCATCTCATCAGGGTCTGTGGGTTACGTCCACTGCGCTCGGCGACGGCAGTAGCATTCGAATCTTGAGTGATTTCGTACAACGCTAGGCAGCGTTCCCGCGTCCGGGGATGTGACGCGCTCGTCGCCCATTCCCGCAACGTTTCCGGCGTTTGATCCCACCGGCCACAATCGACTCGTAACATGCTTTTCCAAAGGCTCGTTCAAACCAAACCAGCCTATCAAATCCC
>Ga0196959_10000100_pt1 | contig 18328 bp, 25 predicted proteins | sample S1v_20metaG_FD_157521 | JGI IMG/M metagenome (GOLD analysis project Ga0196959, IMG submission 157521) | Soil microbial communities from Anza Borrego desert, Southern California, United States - S1+v_20 | ecosystem: Environmental > Terrestrial > Soil > Desert | place: USA: California | collected...
ACCGTGTTGCGTGAGACCCCAAGCTCCCGCGCGATCGCTTTAATGCCATGGCCCTGTCGAGCCAATATTTTGATCTCCACTGACTGCTCCTGAGTCAACATTTCGCGGCTCAAAAAAGCCGCCATTTTCCCCCTAGGGGTCAAATTTCTCTCGACGTCAGGGGTCATTTTTACATCGGCGGTGACAGCTGACCACCTCAAATGCCACCAGCGCGGCCTCAGCGCTTTGCGCCCGCATGGTGGCACAAATCATGGCGCAATACCCGAACTTATGGCCGGAAACCGTGCGGGCACTCATCGTCCATTCGGCAGAATGGACGGCGCAGATGGAGGCAGACTTTCTCGACGCACGTAAACGCAAGGAGGATTACGCGAAACTGATTCGCTATGTCGGCTATGGCGTTCCCAATCTCGAGAATGCACTGTGGAGTCTGTCCAACTCGCTGACTTTGATCGTCCAAGACTCGCTGCAGCCCTTTCAGCGCGAGGGCTCCAAGGAGCCCACCGCCCGCGATATGCATCTGCACCACCTACCCTGGCCAAAGGAAGCGTTGCAAGAGTTAGGTGAAATTGAAGTGGAAATGCGGGTCACACTTTCCTACTTTATCGAACCGAATCCTGGGGTGGTCGAACGGGGCGTCAAAGGTCGCTACCGTTACGAATCTCACGGCTTGCGCTTCGAAGTCAAACGTCCTGAAGAGACGGAACAAGATTTCCGGATGCGCATCAACCTGCGTGCCCGCAATGAGGAAGAAGGCAGTTACCAGGGCGGAGGCAGCGATCCCAAATGGCGCTTGGGACCTGATCGCCGCCATCTCGGCTCGTTACATTCCGACACTTGGACGGGAACGGCCGCAGCGCTAGCTGAGCGGAGCATCCTTGCCATTTATCCGGCGCTTGGCTGGTGGAAAACCGCCAAAAAGCTAGAACGCTACAACAACCAGACTCGTTATGCCCTCGTGGTCACGATCAAGGCACCCGAGGCTACAGTTGACCTCTACAACATCGTGGCGCAGATGATTGCTATGCCGACTGCTGTCGAAACCTGACGAACCTTCGCTTTTGAAGAAAGCGGTCATTGATGAATGGCCGGTTTCGAGCAAGGCGAATGGCCGTTGAGGCCGAGCAGCGGAAGTTCACTCTGCCCATTCGGGGGTCCGTTCAGGGCACACACCGGCCGGTTGACAGGTTCCAATGACATAATGGAATGCCGCAGACGGGCCTAATAATTTGAACCCCGCCAGTCGCAAACAATTCGGTCCTGAAATCGCGCTGATTGCAGTCCCGACACCTAGCGTTCCCGATGGGCATCTAGCCACTCCCGGACTATCGCACTAACCCGCGTCTGCCAGCCTGGCCCGGTCGCCTTCAAATCCGCCAGCACATCCGCATCAAATCGGATCGTGGTCGGGACTTTCGTCGGCGCTTTCTGCTTTCCGCGCTGACCGCGCATCCGTTTTAGTTTCGACAGTTCGGTATCTGTCAGGGGCGGATTATCCGGGTCCGATATTGCCGCGGCCGTAATGGCCGCATCCTCTTCCGGCGTCGGCACAATAGTGCCGGGTTTAAGCTTCGGCATAGCGTTTCACCTCTCTTCTATTAGCCTTCCGCAGGCTGATAATGCGGCGCGTGTCGTCGCGATCCACAAATACCACGCAATACAGCCTTAGACCGATGTAACCGAGACCGATCATGCGTGTCTCGCTGTAGTCGTTGCGATCATCAACAATCGCATACACCGTATCCCATTCGACCTCCGCCGCAGCTGCCAGGGAAATACCGTGCTTTTCGCGGTTTAGAACATCTTTGGCGGGGTCGAATTCAATTTTCATATTTTTATTGTAGTAACAACAAAATCAGAGAGCAATCTTTTTGTTACTACACAATAATGGATTTCGATGGGGCTCTTATCGCGCAATTGGGTAAGCTCGCTTGACATATAAAAAATTGTGAGTAAGCTCGCTTACATTGCGAAGACTAAGTCTATCGCCCCGGTTGGCTACTCAGATATCAAGCCGGCTAACGAAACCAACAAGAGGAAGCCCCCCATGCGCAAAGACAACGAACTCAACCTGATCGAAGTGAAGACGCCGTTTTGTAAAGACTGCCGACATGCCATATCCGGCCAAGTATGCGGGTCGACCTTCTGGCTGTGCTCGCACTCGAATGCGCCGCGCGAACCCGTCACCGGCTCGCTTTTCGAGTGCGAACGGTCGCGGCGCGGCTGTACGGGCAGAGAATCAAAACCCGGATTTTGCGGACCCGAAGGACTTTACTTCGAGGCTAAGCCGCTCGAGCTGCTCGGCAATATCGCCGCCGATGTTAACGCCGGCGGACTCGATGGCCATGGCCTTTACCAGCGCACCGACTAACTCCGGGTGTTGCTCGGCATAGCCTTGGCCGAATGTGTCATCAATTGAATGGATGGCATAGAGAAAGAACTCCCGAACAGCTTGTTTCGAATGGAACAAAAGCTTGTCTCGCTGGGAATCAATTGGCGACATAGAAAACTCCTTATGAACAAAGACATCAGCATCATCGTGACCGGCCCGCAAGGCAGCGGCAAACAGAAGTTTATTCAAGACCTCAAGGAACGCTACCCGACCATGGACGTCATCGACGAATGGACCGGTACGGGCGAAATCCCCAAGAACGCCATCATAGCCACCAACGCCTCGAAACTCGCCACTGATGGCCCCTTTTAAACCCCAAATTCGTAGGGTGGGTTAGCGAAGCGTAACCCACCGGAACCGGGCAGGAGAAACCACATGCCAACCGACCTCGAAATCGAACTGATCAAAATCGCCGCCGAAATCGGCGGGATCGCGCACTGCAACTGCCACTATACCCACATCCTGAGCTTGCGCATTTCCAATTCCGGTCGGCCGATCGAGGGATTAACCGTCGGCGAGCTGTTGGCGCTCCACCGCGAGTGCGGCGAACTGTACAACCGAAACAAATAACATCGGAGTCATATCCGTGCGCCGCCCAAAACCAAAAGACATCGAAGGCCTCGTCTATCGCCCCGGCTGGTTACTCCGACATCAAGCCAGCTAACGAAACCAACAACAGGAAGACCCCCATGCGCAAAGACAACGAACTACTAAAGGCCTGTATCGGATCACGCAAAAAGCCGCGCCCCATGGCCGAACGCATTCCGCAGACAAAGCCTCGCACCACCCAGGCACCGCTGTGCCCGCTGATTCTCAGCAGGTGACCCCGTGAGCAGCGTTACCGTAACCCTAAACCGGGCGCCATGCCGGCATGCAACGGCGAATGCTACGTCCAGCACCCACTATGGGAAGAATTCTGGCGCTTGCGCGGCAATCAAGAGACGGAAAACAAGCCGCCGGTCGCCAAACACTCGAAAGAGTGGTTTGCCTCCGTCCACGGCATGACCCAATTACCGGATCTGGAAATCATCTGCCCCACCTGCAACGGGCGCGGCCACACTGGCACCGAGCATCAGCTCGACGACGTGATCGCAAATCTTCACGGCCTAATCGAGCACCAAGACCTACGGATCACGGCCCTTGAAGCGTTGATAAAGCGCGGGGTCGCCGATGGCTAGTCCGCACGTCTTTCAAAAATGGGCGTGCGCCCAGTGTCTCAAGCTCCACATTTCCGAATCCCTGGCGGCGGCCTGCTGCCCGTCTGGAGTGATGCCGGTCTATTGCTGTTCCTGCGGTGGCGAGTATCTGACCGAGTCCGCAGCGCTTCGGTGTTGCGAGGCACCCTCGATCGAAACGCTAATCCCGGCCGAAGAGCTCGAAGCGGCCGGTCAACTGAGGCTTTTTGTATGAGATTTCTGTGGAAAACCGCCTCGAAAGGGCGCGAGATCCGCCGGCGGGCGGCCCCGACTGATTTAAAGGTTTGATGGCTTATGCGATTAACAAAACCCCAGCTTTTAACCCCCTTGCAGTCGGTCCTTGGCGCGGTCGACAAAAAAGGCACCATCCCCATTTTGTCGCACGCGCTCGTTCGGCTTTCGCACGATGGCGTCGTCGCGATCGGAACCGACAGCGAGCAACAAATCGAAGCGACCGCCCCCGGTATGATCGAGGGCGCGCCCCTGGAGCTCTGCGTTCCCGCTCGGAAAGTCGTCGACATTTTGAAGCTTGTCCCCGACGGCGCCGAGATCGAGCTCGACGTCACCGATCAGACCCTCTTGATCAAACACGGCCGATCGAAAGCCAAGGTTAACCTGTTAGACCCCGCCGAGTTCCCGGTCATGCGGGCGGATAGCGATCACCTCGGCGACGTCACTATCGACGCCGGCCAGCTCGGGAAAGCAATCGCGCGGGTCGCGCCGGCGATGGGTGTCAAAGATGTCCGCTATTATTTCAACGGCGCGTGCCTGGAGGTCCGCGGCGACATCGCCCATTTGATCGGCACCGACGGGCATCGGCTCCACGCCTGCCGTCTGTCGGTCTCGTCGACCCTGACCGACGATCGAGCCCCGATCATTCCGCGCGACGCGGTGTTAGAGCTCGCGCGCCTACTCCCCGATCAGGGCGAGGTGACAATCTCTCTGGCCGAACGCACCGTCGGCGTCAAATTGCCCTCGCTCGTCTACACGACGCGCGTGATCGAGGGCCGCTTTCCCGATTGGCGGCGGGTGATTCCTAAACCGACCCTATCGATCGAGATCGATCGCGAAGTCGTTCTCGCGGCCCTGCGCCGGGTCAGCCTTTTGGCAAACGCCCACCGCGGGATTGCGTTCGAGCTCCAAGAGGGCGCCCTGACCTTGCGCGCCACAAACGAAAGTCATGAAACATCCGAAGAAACCCTCGATCTCGGGTATTCGGGCGAGCCACGCGCCTATGGTTACAACGCGGCCTATCTTGATGCCGCCTTGAATACGATTGCCCATCAAAAAGCCGATCTCGGACTAACCGAAATAGGTCAAGCCTTGATTACCACCCCGGACGATGACGCGACCCAATTAGTCGTCAGTCCGATGCGCCTCTAACCCCTACCCTTAGCCATGGTTCGAACCATACAAGAACAAACCGGATACCGCCGCCCGCACCCTAAAACCCTGCTTATGGACGGCGAGCTCCTGCTCAAAGTCACCGAGTTCGATTTCGATCTATCCGACGATGGCTTTTTGTTTTATGCCGAGCAACGCGGGGTTTTGTGGTACGCCGGCGCGGAAGGCAGTCGCCGGCGCGAATTCGTCGGAAACGTCGCGCTCGGCCGCGAGGACTTTGTCGCCGATCCTTATTTCCAGTTTGCCGAAACTGCTCCCGAATGCGGCGAGCCGCATCGCTACGACGAAAAAGAGCTTGAGACCGCCTGGCGGGTGATCTGCTATACCCGCGCCAGGCTCCAAGATGCTTGGGAGCTCTACAAAGAAGACGTCGACATTATGCGCCGTTGGGTGCGCCCTGGCATCGAGGCGGCGCCCTTTGGCCCGCCCCCGCCCAAGACTTACGCGGAGCGCCGCGCGGCCGTGCGCGCCGAAGCGGGCGAGGCCGGGCTCGGTCCCGAGATCGAAACGACGGCCGCGGGCGAAGCGCCCACGAAACCGCCCAAAAAGACCGCCTCAAAACCCAAAAAACCGCGCATCAATGAGGCACAAGTCGATCTATTCGAGGCTGTTGATTCGGTGCTTTGGCCCTGATCTTTTGGTGTTGATCCAGTGAACCAAGACACGACAAGCCCGCTCATCAAAGAATCCCAGCTAAAAGACTGGCTAGGATTTCAGCGCCGCACGGATTTGGAAAACTACCTGCGCCGCCAAAACATCCCTTACCTTTACGGCAAGGGCAATCGGATTTGCACGACGGCCGACGCGATCAATTTCCGACTGATCGGTAAGCCAGCGCCGGCGCCGGAAGTTGGCGAAGCAGGCGAAATTGAGTTTGAATGATTGATAAAGGCGCTAACCCACCCTTTCAAGGATTAGACCCGATGGGCCGTAAACGCAAAACCGACTCCCCGCTGCCGAAATACGTCTACCTTGCCAAGGGCCGCTACGTCTATAGGCCCTATCGCGACGGCAAGATACGAGGGGAGATCCTGCTGTGTCCCGGTGACTCCCCAATTTCAAAAGTCTGGCAGGCCTACGAGGCAGCAATCGCCGAGCATGATGTCAAGCGGTCCTTAAGCTGGCTCTTCGCGGAATATTTCAAGTCAGACCTGTTCCGATCAAAAGCGGTTCGTACACGCAAGGACTACGAAAGCTATGCCAAGCGCATCCTCGGCGCGAAGCTCCGGAACGGCAGCCTGTTCGGCGAGGTCGAGATCGATCGCCTCACCCCCGGCGTCATCCGAAAATTCATGGACAGTCGGCCGGCCAAAGTCACCGCAAACCGGGAGCTCGCATTCATGTCGGCCGTGTTCAGCTGGGCGTATGAGCGCGACATGGTCAAGCTTAACCCCTGCAAAGGCGTCAGCCGCAACGTCGAAAAGCCGCGGGAAGTGTACGTCCTCGATGATGACTATCTGCTCGTCTACCAGCTCGCCGGCAAGCGTTACCGCTATTTGCAGCCGATCATGGAACTCGCCTATCTTTGCCGGCTCAGACTGGCCGAGGTCCTCGACCTCACCAAGGCCAATATCAAGCCGAACGGTCTCTTGATCGTCCGCCGCAAAAACAGCCGCGGCAACATCACCACATGGACGCCGAGGCTTCGCGCCGCCGTCGATCAAGCGCTCGCTTTGCCCCGCAAGATCGCCCAACTCCACGATGACAAACACCACTTGATCCCGTCGCGCGATGGCGGGCGCCTGCGCGAAAGCACCGTCCAAACGGCTTGGCAGCGTCTCATCAAAGAGGCGCTCGAATCCGGCCTTGAACAGCGCTTCACTTGCCACGATCTGAAAGCCAAAGGCATTACCGACACCGAGCGCGCCGACAAACTCGCCGCGAGCGGCCATAGAGACCCGCGAATGCTGAACGTCTACGACCGTTTGCCGCCACTGGTCAAGCCGAGCAAGGAATAGGAATGTTTTTCCTAAAATGTCTTGACGAATCTATCTAGCCGACCGGTCAGCGAGCTCGGCGCTCATGCGCCCTACCCCGTGCAATTTGCGCTCGAATCCCTTTCCCAAAACGCGGAAGAAAAGTGATTTCTTAGTACTTTTTTTCGGAAATTTTTTCGGAAATCAGAAAATAAAAAGGCTTGCGATAATGCAAGCCTTTGAATTCATTGGTGGGCCATGTAGGGATCGAACCTACGACAAACGGATTAAGAGTCCGCTGCTCTACCAGCTGAGCTAATGGCCCGATTATGGAATGCTCTACGAGCTAGAAGTGGGGTGACCGATGGGGCTCGAACCCACGACAACCGGAATCACAATCCGGGGCTCTACCAACTGAGCTACGGCCACCGTCGGAAAACTACAAATAGATGGCGCGCTTGGCAGGACTCTGAAGACCCGATATTCCAAGGGCTTACGTCCCACAGCGCCGAACCATCTTTATATTATACGGTAACTTTTGATCTTGTGAAATAAACCTTACGCTGCCCGTGTAAGTGCTTGATTTCTGACTCCGTAGCTACGATTCAGCTACGGTCAAAACGTAGCAGTTCTAGCGCTACGTCCCACTTTCCTCACCCACAATTCACGGCTATGATCTTGTCTAAGCAAGCATCGTGCCACTGATGATTGGGACGGCAGGAGCGATGAACCCCGGCTGTCATGGATGGTGAGATTACATGGACTTTCGGTGAATGAAACAGCCGCGCTTGCTGCAACGTTATCATGTAACACTTGGAGCAAGACTAATGACAACCAAAACCTTTACCCCTGACGACCTGCGGCAGTTCACCGGAACCCAAACCTACTACAGACACTGGTTGAAGTTCATGTACACCGATGGCGTCAAACATTTCGCTGATCAAGCCGGTGCGTATTGGTTCTTGGATATCGTTGGAACCGAGATTTTCCAACTGCGAGAGAAAGAGGATTTCATTGTTATCAGCATGAAGGTAAAGGAAGGGCAAGCCGTGATAACGGCTGATGATGGAAATAATCGAGTGTTGTGGGATCGGGATATTGAATATACAGATTGCCCTGAAGGTTTGTGGCGGTTTTATTTGGTGAACGAAGTAATGATGGTCCCGTTCGAATACTAATTCTCTATAGAAGTAAATAACTTATAGAAGTATAATATAAGCGACGTTTATACTAAGGAGATACTTCAAATGTCAAAGAAAATAAAACTACTTATTCTGCTGGCTGGATTACTTATTGGGTTCTTTGCTTTGTTATCGACAAACGCCAAGGCTGATCCGTGTTACAACTATTATGGTGACAGAATTCCTTGCACTGGCTTTCAGAGGGATGATGCTGAATATATGTACCGTCAAGAAGCTATCAGACAACAACACAATCAACAAATGCAACAACTGCAAGAATACGAGCAGTTAAACCAACTTCGAAATCTGAATAACCAGCTTAACGTTATCAGGTCAAAGCAATATCTCGACAGAATGTAAGCCGATTTAAGCCCCGGTGCCATGGACGGCTCTAACCTTTCCCATCTCTCGCTTTAAAATCGCTCTGTGAGCCTTACATTAAGCCGCAGAAGGGTAAATCTCCCACCCCTTAAATAAATAAAACTATAATAATTTTTTACGGGGGCAACAGTGGATATGAACCATATTAAAGAAGTAGCAACAGCAGGCACCTTACGGCGCAATTGGCGGTGTTGCTCATTATCTTTGGGCAATCGATAAGAACGGAACCAAATTCAAATTAGGATCATTCCTGATTTCAGCAGTCTTAGCCTTTTTCTTAGGCAATGTGGTGGGGAATTTCATTCCACACACTTATGAATACAGAGATTCAATTCTCATGATGAGTGGATTTTCAGCGTATCCGATTTTGGAGTTGCTAGAATTCTACATGGTAAAGGTTGTTCAAAAGTTCTTGAATAAAGCCATCTAATTGATAAGTGCAATGCTTATCTGTCAATAAAAATGCCCCAAGGTTCATCACCTGGGGCATTTGTCTTTTTAACTACTCTGAGTTGAACATTGAGTCGGCTGTATAACCGGCTGTAAAGGCCGTAGCAACGAGTTGGGTTGATAGGGAAAGTTCCCCTACAGCCATCGCCCCTACAGCACCCACAATCCCTGCTAAAGCCTTAACGGTGGCTACTTTATTCTCAACGAAAAAATAGCGCACCAGGCTCAACACTGTCTGTCCGCTTGTAGTAGCGTTTCGCCCAATGGGTCAAAGCCCCAGCGCAAGCGGCAATGAATAGAATTACAATCGTCATTACTTACCCTCCTTCTGGTTTTCATTCCATTCCCTTGTTGTAGCTAATCCAGCACTGAACATCATTTGCTTGATGAGTTCATCCCTCTCCGGTCCTGGGACCATCTTTGCGACTCTCCCTAACATCTTGAAAGTATCAGGATTGCTCATGATCTTGGCTATTTGATGCTGAGTTAGGAAACCGAGACCAGCACCCACGGCAGTACCAACAGGCCCACCAACAGCAGTACCGATAGCACCACCAAGACCAAGTCCACTTACACCACTAATATGGTTTTGTAATCGAACACCAGTTGGAGGATTCTCCAAGTATTGCCCCGATCTTGCGGTTGATCTCGCTAATTCGGCAACGTCACGGAGTTCTTGAGCCCTACCATTCAAATTACCAGTAAACATTGGACTGAGATTTAATCCGCCGCTATCAGGTCTTTGATGATAATTACCAAACAGTCGATCTAATACTGATTGCCCCTTCTTGTCATTATTCAAAATTCCTGATGAGAATTTTTGTGGACTGAAGAATTCACTGTTAGAAACGCCGTGATAACCATAAGCATCGTCAATAGTATCTTGTAAGAACTGCCTTTGAATCATATCCCTACCTTCAGGAGTGACATTCTCCATCGCATGTTCAACAGTTGTTGGATTATTCTTCTTGACGATACTTTTCATCACATCGTCATCGGAAATTTTGTCTCTGGTGATCTTATGAAGTAATGAACCACCGTTTGGGTTGTCTTTGTTGTACGGTGCTTTCACTTCATGACGCCATTGACTTACTGCTGTTTTGAATTGGTCCCTGACCGCTGGACTCTTATGAAGATTGCCCCAGCTTTCAATATCCACATCATCAAGAACACGTTTAATTTCCCCCAAGACTCTAACCGCGTTATCACCCTTCCCTGATCTATAAGCAGTTGAGATAGCGTCTGTGAGATTACTTCTTAGTTTCTGAACCTGATCAAAAGACAATTGCGCTTTATTATCGTCAAGCCCCGTAACAAGAATTTGTAATTGCCTTTTCAAAGTATCTTGGTTTAAACCGCTAAAAATGTCCTGATGTTCATCAAATAACTTCTTAGCAGTAGCGGCTGTCCATTTGAGGTTCACAATATCACTACCTGGATTTGCGGCTTTACTCAAATCCAACATGTCCCCTAATGTTCCGTAATTCTCGTTAGCAACCTTTTTCCTTGCCTTAAGCAATTTGTTGAACTCGTTCTTGATCGACTGACCTGGAGTCTCAATTCTTTCACCTAACTTGAAGTCATCTGCGAATTGCGATGCTTCATCAGTCAATCCCATCGCCTTCTGCCATGCTTGTTGCTGGGCTTCACGGTAAGCCGTCATGGGTGAAAACGGGATGTTCTCCAAAGTAACGCCTGGTTTGTGTAATGACGGTAGGGCATCAACAGGAGCATATGGAATGCCCAACTTTTGTGCCGTGGCGATATTCTTTTCAATCTGAGGTTTGAACTTTGTATATTCCCTGATTGAATCGACAGCCTTTCCACCTATTTTGACCGCAGGACCAAGAGTTGCGGCCATACCACCACCGAACAAAGCGCTTGAAGATCCGCTAGACAAGGCATCAGCAATGACTCCATCAATGTCTTCAGCTTTAGATTCACCAGCCCCATACAAAGCCCCTTGAGCCGCACCAGCTTTTACTGCTGAAGCGATGTTTCTCAAGTAACCAGCGTCTGAACCAACAGCGAAGACCTTTGGTGCTACTTTCGCCAGACCTGTACCACCCGCTGCGCTTCCAGCGATTTCAGCGACAGTCGAAACGACCGGATGTTGATTTTGTTCAGCCTCCAATCGTGCTCTCTGGGCATCTCGGTAGGATTTGTAATATTTGTTGTATCGCTCCTTGATTGAAAGCTTTTCGTCACCTTCCCATGGAGTGAAAGCAGCGTCGATGCCACCAAGAACGCCACCAAGAATCTCGTCACCGAATCCAAACGTTAATCCTTGAGCAGCCTTATCAATGGCAGTCTGATCCATTCCAACCTTCTCTGAAGATGCCGGTTTGTCAGCCCACGATCCGGTTGCACCTGTGGTAGAACGTGGTATTGGGTCATCAGCTGGTCCGAGAACAGTGAGTTGTTCATCAGCTGGACCAAGCACGGTGACTTGTTCGCTTGGAGACTCATCTGCATGAGCCGATGACATGACGAAGTCTCGAAATTTACCAAGATAACTCTGAGTCTCTTCAGGTAGGAATCGGCTGTCACCTTTGACGATTGCTGGGTGATTTGGCCCAGCATTGTAGGAAGCTATGGCTTTGGCGTAGTTCCCTTCATATTTGTCAAGATTTTGCCTTAGATATCTTGCCCCGCCTTCGATGTTTTGAAATGGATCGTTAGGATCAACACCAAGCTCTTTAGCCGTCTCTAGCATTAGTTGAGTTAGCCCAATTGCTCCCTTTGGGCTAACTGCGTCAATATTTCCGTCCGCTTTCTACTTCAATCAACTTCCTCAAAACACCAGGTTTTAACTGATATTTTGATTCCATCGCGTTGATGTGTTCGATGTATTGGTTACTCATATCTGATTTCTCCAGGTGCTACCACAACACCAACTTTACCGTTACTTAATTTCAATCTTGTTCCAACTGAATAATTCCCTGTATTTACTTTGACGGTATTTTGAACTCCACGTGGCTGACTCATTCCATCAGAACCAACGGTGGTGAGAGCATTGCCACGAGCTTTTTCAAGTTCTGACTTGATCTTTAACAATCTTGCTTTATTAGTCTCAACTGAAACATTACCACCAATTCCTTCTGCGGCTGTGTTGTAGATAACATCGGAATTCGAAAGGTTAGCTGAACCAAGACGTTCCTTTAGGTTCGCCAGTGCAAGGCGTCTGGTTGTACTTTCGAATCGTTCAAAGTCAGAATCACCCCAAGCTGTTCTTAACATTGATCCTGCCTGACCACCCACGATTTTGCCTGTAGACAAACCGTTATCAAATAATGAAAGAGCGTCATTAACATCAGAAAGCGCATTTTCAATAGATGGAATTTTGTCCTTAGCCTTAACTACAGCCTCACCACGACCTTTACCAAGTTCGGTTTGAGTAGCCTTACCAGCGGCATTTTGAACATCTGTTTGAACGTTTTGATCGTGTTCAAAAATATTCATTTTGGTTTTAAATCGCGTACGTTCATTATCACCGATGGTTTTTTCATTCTCTATTGCTCTTTGGGTATAACCCTTGAACTCTGGAGCCTGAATAGGTGAACCTAATCGGTCGAGAATGCGTGTTGGATCATTCTTATCCACAACAACAGCTTGATAGCCAATAATCGTGTCGCCATCTTTAATAGGCTGCTGAGATACAACCCCATTTTGTAAGATGTACTGCTCTTTATTACGGGCTTCTGCTCTAATCTTGGCTTCTTCAATGTCGCTCATGTTTGATAAACCACGAGCCATCAAATTAGCCCCCATCTCAGCATAATCAGGATGAGCCATCAGAGCCTGACCCATCTGCATCATCTTCCTTGATTGACCGACCAATTCGCCAAGACGATCAATGTTTTCTGGTGTGTTGGTAAGTAATCCAGAAGCCGGATGTGGAGCCTCAGTCGCAACAGTATCGGCAACTTCAGTTAGGGCTGTGATCACTGGAGATTGGCCAGCCTCTGAACCAACCTCACCATTAAAATTTGTTTTTAAAGAATCGGGTGTGTAGCTGAGTAGACCACTACCAACCGAAGATACTACAGGCGTGACTGAAGGAGCGGTATCAGTTCCGGTTAATCGTTTCCCATAGTCTTGAATATTCAGCCAGTTTGCGCTTTCTTAGCTCTTCATCATGTTTGTACTTGGCCATTAGGTCCATACTTTCACTAGCATTCGCCATCCCACCTGCCAAGGCTTCACCAAACCCCGGTTTGCGGCCTCTGGCTGTTGAATTCGCTAACATACCAGCCCCAAGTTTGCCGATCATTGACCAGATATCAGGAGACATACTGATGCTCCCAGCATCTGGACTGCCGATTTGGGAAGCTGTTTGACCACCCGCATTCGCTAGGTTTTGGGCATTTGTCATGCCTGAAAATAAGCTTGAAAAATCCATAGTGTGTCCTCTTACTTGTAGAGATTGAGCAGGCCCAAAAGCTTCTTGTCGCTTGGGTTTGGTGTAGGTGCAGCAGGTTGGCTCACAAGCCCAGGTACATTTGGTAACTGATACGCTGGAGCGTTAGGTTGACCAACATTTGCTGGCGCAGCTGGAGCTACATTCGTATACATATTCGCCAAATTCTGAATGAATCCATTCGCCTGATTCTGCATCTGCTGAGCTTCAGGTGTATTTGCGCCTTGATACATGTTAGTCAATGGGTTTACTGAGAGTTGATTCTGTGACCCAAGTAATGCTTGTTGCTGTGCTGCTGGCATACCACGGAAATAATCACCCACTGTTGGAACTTTGAGTGATCGTTGTAATTCCTCCATTTGAGCTTTGTAGTTATAGAAGTCAGCAGGATTAGCAAAGCCAGCGGTCTTCAACATCTCTTGGGTTTGATAGGTCATATCAGTATCTTTGTACCTATAATCCTTTGGAGCAGGATTATTTCCATAGATGTCCGATTGATCCATATAGGAGAATTGATCTTGAATACCGGAATGATCGTTTACATTGGGTTGGTTAACGATATTTCCCATTAAGCCATAGAAGGCATTTCGTGCGTTTTCACGGTCTACAAAATCCTGTTCCTTTTGTAGCGATTCCTGTCTGTGATATTGCTTGGCCCACTTCTTCTTCATTGTTGGGTGTTCACCACGGAACTCCCAATATGTTTGTGTGTTGGCCTTATCTTCGACTGGATTTGGTGTGTACTGTAATAATCCCATTATGATAATCCCCCCATGAGCCCACCTGCGACACCACCGATCACGGCACCATATGGACCACCAACAGAGGCACCCATCGCAGCACCAGAAGCAGCACCGCCTAATGCACCAGCCGCACGATTCTTTTGAATGCCTGGCTGCCAACCTTCTTGTGATCCAGTTGTAGATGTCGAGTTGTATTGTCCACCAACACCATTCAAAAGGTTTGCATAACGTTGAGCGTTGTCCCAATTTGCATTCTGTAAGAAATCCCAACGGGCTTGAGCATCGTTGAGAACGTTCTGAGTATGCTGTTGCTGAGAATCACCGACACCGGCAACTGCTCCAAGTAAACCAAGTGGTGCATTCAGCATGTTATTGAATGAACCTAGTCCTATCTGTTGGCCTGATTGAGCCCTATTCCAAGCATCCTGAATGAAGTTGTTCGACAAGCCCATGCGGTTCTGGATATCGTTCTGAGCCATACCAGCGGCTTGCAAACGATTCGCTTCTTGGGTGTTGTAGGCATCCGAATACATCTGGCCAGTCATATCGGCCATGCGTTTGCCTATCTCAGATGCAGCCATCCCTTGGGCCAAATCACTTCGAGTTCCATTCCAAGACCCATTAGCAATCGCTCCACGTCTTAAACCAGGGATGATGTTGCGCTGAAAATCTTCGCCAATCTGACGGTTTGCAGCGGCTATGTTCGATGTAAGGAATGGATCGGTGACATCCTGGTACATCATGCGGTTGATTGCATGATTGGGGTCATTCAGCGTTGTGCTGCTTAGCTGACCCATTAAAGGATTCACTAAGGCATTGGCTTGAGGAACACCAAACTGACTACCGTTCATCAAATTTGAAACGGTATTTTGTCCCTGCTTAACAAAATTGGCTGTGTTTTGGTTATTGACGTAATCAACAACGCCTTTTTGGGCTGCTAATTGATTTTGATTGAAGTCAGCAACTGTTTGAAAAGGAGTGTATTGGGTGGGACCAAGACCATGTAGATATTCGCCAATATTGACGATGTTCTTTAACGGTCTACTGATTGGTTGCCACGGCGTGGTTTGTGAAGTTTGAGTAGAATTTTGGCCACCAGTGCTTTCTTTACCTCCATCTCCGTCCCATGCTCATTAGCACACCCTCCCATGTTTAATTGAAGTTTTGGTCATTTAAAATGTCCTCTTGTTGTTAGATTGATGCTCTGTATTCAGCTTTGAAGAGTTTTGCGCCTGGAAGCTTTTTGAGTGTCTTTATGTAGCCCACCCTATTACTTTCCCAACGAATTCCAGTGCATTCACATGTCTTTGCCAATTCAATCCATGATTCCCAGTATTTCTCAAAAGCATCACCAGAATCAGCGTAAGCAATCCAAATATGAAGGAATTGCTCTGAAGTGTCGGGATCAACCCAAATATATGCCACACCAAAGTCATTATCTTCACCAAGTACCAGGGCTGATCGGCCTGTTTTGATATCTGAATACACATCTTCAGGACGGTAATGAAGTCCACCGTTTGTCAATAATGCCCTGAATATGCGGTTTGATGTGATCCCATGAATCAAGATTGTTTGCGATTGTGAAGTCCATATTTAGCTCCATTTATCCTATTTAAACGAGATTTTAAGCACCCCGCTACCCCTTCGGTATCTTTACAAGAAAAACCCCGCAGTGAGGCTCTGAGGGGCCTTGCGGCGTGTATTTCGTTTATAGTCCACCGTTGGTCAATCTCGTTTCGATACTCTGCAATCGTGCTTCAATCGCTTTCAGTGCTTCACTAATTTTGTAAAGTTCTTGTTTTACATAAACAGGTATTTCCTGTGATTTGGTTGGTGTTGGTTTTGGTGTGTAAGTCATAAATCCCTCCTACCAACGTCCGGCGCACATCATATTCAAGATCAAATCCCTGAAGAACCCAGTCCATGTCAGTTGTGGTCTGAAATTTAATACTTATGTATCGTCCTGTGACAAAACAATCGATTTTGTTATTCACCACAATATCTAGCGGATATGGACCATTCCATGTTACTGAATCGTTCTTATTCATCTGAAAGCCAACATAAACATTGATAACGGTGTTTGTAGTTGTACTGTTCTTCCCTGGATATTTCACCTTCACCCAAACACGCTTCACTGTCTTAATCGCTTCAAACGGTTCAAGTGGTAAACGTTGCCTTTCGACATACGAGATTGTTGCTGCTCCATCATCCAAGTTGGTTTGAGCATCCATCAACTGAACCTTCGACGCTGAGGTATCTGGAATCAACATTGACCAGGAGGTTTTATTGAATGGTGAAAAGTCGATGATTTGTTGATAACTATCAATCACCTCAGTATAGGTATCAATTGCTACCCCAGCACCCACGACAATCGGAGACACACATAAGGAGTGGATTGTTGGAATATCCCTTCTACTCCAGGTCTTTTTCTTGTAGTTATAAATCAATACCTTATTTGGGAGTTCAGATTCAGTCGATGGAAAACAAATCCAAACTTCGTCCTTTGAACAGTGTGGTGTTACAAAGGTTCGGGTATAACGGCTTGGATTGATATTTTCAAATAACCACTTACGGTTGGCACCATCGATTACCGATTGAATTGAATGTCCGGTCGTGGACAATCACATCATCGGTTGTCACCACGAAATGGTAATTGTCGATAGCGCATCCACATCGAGCAGCCAACATTCCTGTGGTTGGAAATATCTTCTGGAACCCAAAAATATCGTTCCCACCAATGTACGACATCTGATAGGTCGCACGTTGTTTGTAGATGATTAAGCTGTCACCTAGTTCAAGAGCATCGATGACCGCACCTGGAGAATCTGAAAGAGGAATTTGACCCGCATCGTTGGTGGGATCAGTGTAGTCCCAAGTCGATGGCAAGGAGTCGGGATCAGCTGCGCCAGACCAACGCACAAGTGCCGAGTTGCGAGCGCCAACGTTATCCGTGATGTCCAACGCTACGAGATAAACCTTGAAAGATCGGATGATGGCGGTTTTATAGCCGGTTGGCCACGCAGTTAGAGCAGTGAGCTTTGTTCCTGTCGAAATCGGTGACCACTGTTGAGGTGCGTCAATTCCGGTTGTTGTAGACCGGAATGTTATTCAAGGACGTTGCATCCCACATGTAATCGGAGTCCGCAGTGTAATCAACGTCAACCCCAGCGGTCTGCCTTGTGATGTTGTAGTTCGTGGTTCCATCATAAACATAAGCCTTGGCGTTACTGAAATACACATAGTAATTGTTCTGTCCAGATTTCACGTAATTGATGAACCAAGGAGCCACTGAAGGTGTGAAGATAGTGGAGTAACCAAGAGACTTTTCAACATCACCATTGACCATTCGAACGTTGTTCACGTCTGACCAAGCAAATATTTCAGCATTTCCAGGTAGTTTTTCTGGCGGGGTGTCTTTTATAAACCCAATTGCACCAACATTATTGAATTCTGTGATGTTCGACATATCAGTTGATGTCCTTTGTTAATTGTCGGTTGTTTTGTAAGCTGTGATTTAGTGCGGTGAGCATGATTTCAGCTGAGGTTTGTGCCCCTTTCACCATTTCGTTCCTGAATGACTCGGTTGCGGCTACACCGGAATGAACTGTCTGGGTGTTCTGGATTAGAAGCAATGGAATAAACGACATAGCGCAACCTGAATTCCTCATTGGCTCACCGGGTTTGTGGATCGGTTCCTTCCAGCGTCGTATGCCAAGCGCACTCTTCAATATGATCACCTACTATCTTTTTGCAGGTATGCCCGAATGGGCATGTTCTAATTGTTTTAATATCGCTCATTTTATTCCCCTGAAGATTTAGTCTTTTATAGTATTTAAAGTACACCTCTGACTGATTCTAAGGCGCACTGAGACGATTTTAGGGGCGAGGATATAGAAGGTATTAAGACGGGCTTAAGTCGCCTTAAAACGGCTTATAGGACGGGGCGCGGCGGAACGTCGTAGTGAAGGAATAGTGGCGAAGCCAGATAGGTTACTGAAGATTGGTAACGGCACCGCCAGCGAGATTCCTGAAGATAAAGACTTTTAAGTAACTTATTGTTTTTAATAGATTTATTTTAAGACCCTTAATATTAAGAGACCTGAAGATAAAGATTTTTACTTAAATCATTGATTTTATTAATCTTTATTTCAGACCCTTAATATAGAATAACTGAAGATAAAGATTTTTATCTAAGTTATTAATTTATAAGTACTTTATTTTAGACCTTTAATATAGGAGATTACC
>Ga0196959_10000104_pt1 | contig 17108 bp, 15 predicted proteins | sample S1v_20metaG_FD_157521 | JGI IMG/M metagenome (GOLD analysis project Ga0196959, IMG submission 157521) | Soil microbial communities from Anza Borrego desert, Southern California, United States - S1+v_20 | ecosystem: Environmental > Terrestrial > Soil > Desert | place: USA: California | collected...
GTCTCTCTGGCGGACAACTGGGCGGCGATTACCGGCGCGTTGGATTTTCTATTCCAGGGATATTGAAGCCTGGGAGACCTATTGGATTGGCTGCGTCCTCGTGCTGGCTCCGCTTAAATTCAGAACATTAAGCTAATTTAAAAAGCATCATAGAGTCGTGGATGTGGTGAGTGCTCGAACCGCATCAATCGCGAGCGATGCGGTTCCTTCGTCGCCGCACCCTACAAGTTCTGTTGGCAGGCTTAATAAATCAAAAAATAGCGGACTATAAATGAATCAACGATCCGAAAAGGGCATTTCGGAAAATCTTATCGTCTTGCCTGCCGACCAGAAAAGCATCATCTATAAAGATCTAAAATAAAAAACTTCGCTACACCGACTCCGAAGAAAAGGTCCCCCCGCACACCGCTATCTTTCATTGGTATTGGATACGGATATGCACCCTAGGAAATTGGCATTGAGCACACAGTATGACTGAAAAAGCGAATTTCAAGGTAGATCCTCGTTTGGCAAAGCTGTTGGGGGAGAGTTACCGTTCTACCGAATATGCGTTGAAAGAACTTGTCGATAACGCTTGGGATGCCGACGCAACGGTTATCTCCATCTCGTTGCCGGACCCCGTGACGCTCGACCCTATCATTGTTCAAGACAATGGCAGTGGGATGACCGAGCAGGAAATGCGTAATGAATATCTGACGGTCGCTAACGATCGTCGTTCGCGCAAGGGCGACCGTACTACGCGTTTGAAACGACTCGTCAAGGGTCGGAAGGGAATCGGCAAGTTCGCCGGCTTAATGATAGCGAGCATCATGGAAGTCCAAACGGTCGCGCGTAGGAAGAAAACCCAAGTCGTTATTTCGAAGGAGAGCCTGCTAACGGAAGAAATAGATCTGGAGCGTATCAATTTACCACTTACTGTCAGCGAAATACCTGATGACATTTCTGGAACGACCGTAACGCTCACTGACCTGAATCAACGCTATGAATTTCCATTGCCGGAAAAGCTCAAGAGTTTATTGATGCTCGAATATGGCCGCGAACAAGATGTGGTGATTACCGTTAACGGCGAAAAACTGTGTCTGGAGGATTTGCCGGGCGAACACTTCACACAAGAGGAAAGTCTGAGTGAGGCTGGAACTATCCGGCTTAATTTCAAGATTTCGGATGGTTCCAAGCCTTTGAAACAGGCTGGAATTGCAATACGGGTCGGCGGGAAGATCGTCGGGAAACCCAGCTTTTTCGGCCTGGAGGACGATCCCGAAATTCCGCCCAAGCTACTCAAGAAGGTTTATGGCGAAGTTGAGGCCGATGGTTTGGAAGACAGTGACAGCGTGACGGCAGATTGGGGAGATGTCATCGAAAACAGCAAGGCATTCCAGGCGTTAAAGCCGGTCGTTCAAACTTACATCAAAAATGCCATTGAGAAGGTTTTCAAGCGAGAGATTACGCTGCAGCGTGCTCGTCTTCAGCGCCAAATCGATGTTCGGCTTGCTCAAATTCCCGAACATCGTCGCCAATTTGCGCAAATCGCCTTGGACAAGGTGATGAGACGCTTTTTCCGCGAAAGTGAAGACAAAGTGGAAATCGTGGTATCTGTCGTGCTGGATGCATTCGAAAAAGACGAGTATTGGCAGGTATTAAGGCAAATCGAAGAAAGTCGTGATTGCGATATCGAAACATTCGTTTCTGCGCTGGAGGATTTCGGTCTGCTTGACATGGCTTTAATGGCGAATCAAGCCCAAAGCCGGCTGAAGCTTCTCAACAGTCTGGAAGCATTAATTCGGAATCCAGACACACGCGAAATAGCTGTGCACAAAGTCATCGAAAAAAATCTTTGGGTGCTTGGTTACGAGTATTCGCTCATTGCATCAAACAAAACGACCGCTAGGACGATTGAGGAATACACCCAGACTAACTTCGTAGGTGAACGGGCGGCGAAACGTCCGGATTTATTTTTGGCCCAGAACCTCCGCGGAAATTATCTGCTTATTGAGTTCAAACGGCCTTCAAAGGCAATTACACGGGCCGATCAGAACCAGGCAGCTGAATACCGTGATGACTTGGAACCAAAATTTGGCCAAATCGACATTCTCCTTTTGGGCAAAGGCCGCGATTCAACGGCCCTAATTCAAAACGATCCACCGCGAATGAAAGTTTATGGATACGAAGCCCTCATCAGCTCGGCACGTACTCAACTTGATTGGTTGCTCAAGGAATTGGGGGCAGCCCGATAAGTTATTGGCGGTTTATTATGAGCTTCAAGTACCCCACCACTCACGCGATGAAGCGCGGTAGAGAGGGTTAGGCGGCAGCCGCAACCTGCCATTTACCGGAAGGATCAAACCTTCTCCGCCAATAGATCAATCTGATGAATGATCAAGCCGAGCTCTCCGGCGGCCAAGCGCTCGGAGCGTTCGCGGTACCAGCGGTCGAGCGAATCCCTAGCGAGTTGCCCCGACCGGACGGCTTCGTCCCGGATCATGTCCAGCAGGGCGGTCAGGCAAACGGCATCGCGGTCGCGATAGGTGCGGCGGAGCGGGGTGATGTTCCAGTCGGAACTGCCGTAGGCGATTAATTCGAAGCCGGTTTCGGCGAGAATGCGGTGCAGCCGTCTTCCCGAGCGTGCGCCACCGCTGTTTTCATCCCATACCCGGCGTTCTTCCATGGAAGCGTCGTATATGGCAAGGATGCGGTTTTCGAATTCTTCATCGGCGTAGGCCGGAAACAGCGCAGTTTCGCCGTCGTAGTTGATGGTGCTGTAAAAGAGTCCTTTCGGCCACAGCCAGCGCGCTATCCGTTCGGTCATGGTCCTTAAAGGCAGAAGATCCATCACGGCATGAGCAATCACCGCATCGTAAGAGCCGGGAGCTCGATTCGGCGCGAAGTGCTCTAGGTCGCTGCAGACGAAATCCACCGAGATTTCACGGCCGTTTTGCCGGGCGCGGATGCCGGCAGGTTCAATCGAAACATCCGAGCCTCTGCGCCGGAGTAGATCAGTCGTCCTTTCTCGGGCGATGTCTAAGAGCGTCCGGTCCAGATCCACGGCGGTGATGTGCAAATCGGTTTCGGTGGCGAGATTCAGAAGCCGCTGAACGGAAGCACCGGTACCGGTGCCGAGGTCGAGACAGGCCAACCGAGGTTTGCCCGACAGCCATCGGGCAAACTCGGTTTCGACGTCGCGGCTCAGGCTGCGCTCGTCGAGCGCGAATTTGGCTTCGAGATAGTCGTGAAAAGGAATGTCCAAAGCCGACGAACGTTAAAGCGAACTGCCGAAAGCCGCCCAATCCCGGTCGTTCTCCCAGAGCTTGATCGTCATCTTTACGCCGCGCAGCGTCAGCCGGTCCCTGAGTTGCTCCCAGAAGATGCGGGCAAAGCGTTCGAGGCTGGGATTGAGGCCGCGAAAAGGCTCCAGGTCGTTGAGGACTCGGTCCTTGAACTCGCCTATCAGCGCCGTGGCCGCCTGCTCCAGGTCCACGATGTCGATCAGATAGCCGTGTCGGTCGAGGTGCTCCCCTTCGATCAGTATTTCCGCCTTGTAGTGGTGGCTGTGCTCCCGGTTTTCCTCGCCCCAGTCCCCGCCGATCAGAAAATGGCGGGCGATGAAGTCGCGGGTGATGGCGAGCTGGTACATTGCTGTTCCTCGGATCGTCAGGTGTACTCGAAAACCGGCTGCAACACGCCCGCCCGTTTGCTGTCGACGAGTTCGAAGGCATCCTGACAGGCGCTGGGCTGGAAATGGTGGGTAATCAACCGCTCCGCGCGGATTTCGGCAAGCCATTCCCAGGCGAGGTCGAGCCGTCGTTTCTTGCTCCATCGGCCTGAAAGCCGCGGGTCGATCGTGCTTACCTGGCTCGAAATCAATCGGATTCGCTGCCTGTGGAAATGGCTGCCGAGATCGAGCGGCGTCGCGCTTTGGCCGTACCATGAACCGATCACGATGCGGCCGGCGAACCCGGTCAGTTCGATCGCCTGGTTCAGCGCGGTCACATTTCCCGAGACTTCGATGGCGGCATCCAGCCCATCGGCGCCGTCGTAGAAAAGACAATCCTTAAGGGCTGCGAATTCGCGTTTGACGGTCGGATTGATGGCCAAGGCCGCACCCATTTCCGTAGATTTTTGCCGACGGAAACTGAGCGGATCGGCCGTGATCAGTTCTCCAAGCGGAAACCGGCTCAGGATAGCGGTGGTAAGGAGTCCGACGATGCCCTGCCCGAACACCATGATCCGCTCTCCGGGCAGAGGCGCCGTATCGAAAACCAGGTTCAGCGCCGATTCCATATTGGCGAGAAACAGGGCGCGTTCCGCCGGAACGTTCTCCGGCAGGATAAGGCAATCTTTCTTATTGACGATGGCGTAGTTTTGATGGGGGTGATAGGCGAAAACCCGGCAGCCTAGCCAGTCCCGGTCTTCGTCCGCTCCCACGGCGGCAACCTCTCCGACCAGCGCATAGCCGTACCGGAACGGATAGCTGAAGTCGCCTTGCAGGCCGCCGATGCTCGTGTCCTGAGGCAACTCCGCAGGCAGCTCGCCCCGGAAAATCAGGGATTCGGTACCCGGACTAATGGCCGAGCACAGGGATTTAACCAGTAATTCTCCGGTTCGTGGGGAGGGCAGATCAATCTCCTGCACCGCCACCGATTTGGGGGCTACATGATGAACGGCTTGTACTCGCATTAGACGTAACCGACCGGTCCGAAGGCGATGATATCCGAACCCAGCGTATGGTACTGGCAGTCGGTGATGCTTAAAGGCGCTTGCCCGCCGGAGCGGCAGAGATCGTCGATGGCTTTGAGTCCGCCTATGATTTTTGGTGTTATGGTAATCACGCAATAATTCACTAAATGATGTTTGAGAAAGGTGCCAATGATCTTTGATCCCCCTTCGACCATGAGGGTGCGGATGCCGAGTTGGCGCAATTTCGTCAGGGTTTCTTTCAAGTCGACACAGCCGTCCTCGCTCGGTCCCACCACGAGAATCTTCGCGCCGGCGGCCAGCAGCGCCTCGCGCTTGTCCGGATCCGATTCGCCGGTGGTTACGATAACAGGCGGCTTTTTCGACTGCTTCAGAACGCGGCAGTCCGGCGGTGTCCGCAGGCTGCTGTCGAGAATAACAGGCTGCGGGTCTTCGCCTTCAGCGTAACGGACATTGAGCTGGGGATCGTCGCTGAGGATGGTGTTGACCCCGACCAGCAGCGCATCGTGGTGCGCCCTCAGGAAATGCGTGAGCATCAGCGACTGTCTGGAACTCAGGGCATAGGGAACCTGGTTGTCAACTGCAATGCTGCCGTCGATGCTCTGCGCGTAAGTGAGCGTGACGAAGGGCCCGCTTTCCGCCGGGGCATGGGCCAGCGACAGCTGGTCGATCAAAGGCTCGATGAATGCCAGCTCGCGGTGGAATGGCGTTCTTTCCCTGAACGTCAGCAAATGGGCCAGCTTCTCGGCTTTGGAGCGCAGATAGCCCACGTTGTCGTCGTGATGGCCAACTTCGATGGGAATGCGCGCCTCGACGTCGATACCGTATTCGGTGAGTTCGTCGACCTTGCGGGGATTGTTGGTGATCAGCCGGATCGACCGAACACCCAAATCCTTGAGCATCAGGGCGGCGACGCCGTAATTGCGTTCATCGGGCTGATGGCCGAGGCTGATATTGGCCTCTACCGTGTCGAGGCCGCGGTCTTGGAGATTGTAGGCTTCCAGCTTTTTGCGAAGGCCGATGCCGCGTCCTTCCTGGCGGAGATAAAGCAGCACGCCGCAGCGGGAGCGTCCGAGGTATTGGAGGGTGTGTTTGAGCTGATCCCCGCAGTCGCAGCGGCGAGAGCCGAAGACGTCGCCGGTCAGGCATTCCGAATGAACCCGAACGGGAACACCAGCCTCACCGTTTACGTCCGATTTCACCAAAGCGAGGTGATCCTTACCGTGCTCGGTGTAAAGATAAAGGGTGAATTCGCCGTAGCCGGTGGGAATTCGAGTCTTGACGAGGTTCTTCACTACAGGTTTTTCGGAGTTTCGCGATAAAAAAGCAACAGTATAAACACCAATGTGGCCGGTCGATACCGAATAGGTTCTATCTGTCGCGTTCGATCATTTGGTCCGGAAGGAGCAGTCGCTTCGACGGAGCCCGTCCTATGTCGAAGGGTTCAGGATAGGCTCGTCGATTGCTCTCCTGCCGAATCGAGAAGACAGATGCCAGTATATCGTTATTTCTTCCCATAATCCGGGATTAGACCGACGGCATCGATTCCCGCAATCGCACAGCTCTCGTCAAGGTCCGACAAGTCGCCGCTGATGCCGACCGCACCCATGATCCGATTGTCCGCCGAGCGAATGAGCACGCCGCCCGGAACCGGCATGAGCCGGCCATCCGCCACCTCGGTCAAAGCCGTTATGAAATGGGGACGCTCCTTCGCCATTTTACCCAACTCGCGCGATGATACGCCCATCCCGATGGCGCCCCAGGCTTTGGCCAAAGCGATAGAGCTCCGCATGAAAGATGCGCCGTCCTGCCGCTGCATCGTTTTCAAATGGCCGCCATCATCCAAAACGGCTACAGCTAGCGGTGCCAATCCTAAGTCGTGCGCTTTTCTAAATGCGGCGTCGATAATGGCATTGGCGATATCGAGTGTTAGAGTGCTCATGGGTTTTCCTTTTTTCCTTGTTGTATGCAATTAAAAGTCGGATTTCGATGATATCGAGGAACGAGTTGCCGTTCCGCGTCGCCCTCGGTCAGAGCAATTTTATCCGTCTTTTCCGACATGTCATTCGGCTCCGGCAACGATTGTTTTTCTTTGAATCCCGTGGGATCAATTGCCGCCAGCTTGGGACAAGTGCGGAATTTGACCTTCTTAACTCGCAGGTCCTCCCGGCATCATTCCGCAGGGTTTTAATACGGCCTGCCAGGCGCGGGTGTGGCGTTGCAGTGCGGCATTGAAGTGGCGCCAAAGACCTTGCTCGGTTTCGGGATCCAGCGCGGCGGCATAATAGCTCTCGAAGGCGGGAGGAATCTCGACCTTTTGGCTCTCTTTCAAATGCTTCGCGCTTTCGAGCAAGGGCGAAGCGGCTTGATGAAGCCGGCTGATGTAAGGCTGCACTTCACCGGCGTAAAACTTGACGAACACGTTGAACAGATACTCGGCCCGCCGGGTTTTTCTGCCCATCGGGCACAATCGCCCGGTCGATGCCGCTTGTTCCAGAAGCTGCGCGACTCTATCCAGATAGAGCCGGCTGGCGCTTAAGGCGCGGACGATTTTGCCGCCGGTTTTATCGGCCTGCAGTTCGAAATAGAGCTGTTCGAATTCGTTCGGGGGAATCGAAGGCGCTTCCTCGAGCTTCGCGCCGAGCGAGGCGAGATACCGAATCGGCCTTTCGAAGCGGGCCACTGAAATTTCTTCGCTCCGCTGAAGCGGGTTTGTTGCCGTATCCATAAAGACGCGGAATTCCTTGGCCGCGAAGGTGGCATTCCAAAATACTTTGGGTAAATTGTCGGCTTTGGCTTGCCGGAGGGACTCTATCTTGCGACCGAATTCCTGGTTTTTCTTCGAACCTTGAAGCTGCGTCTCGCACTCAGAGAGCTTCCGAAATACATTCAGTTCGTAGAGGAGACGACCGCTTTCGCGTTGCACTCGCCCGAGAGAGCTGTTCCGCGAACTGATCTCGCCGACCAGTCCGCATCGGGTCATTTCGAGGTAAGTGATGACGCCGATTCGGATATCATCGACCGGGAGCACAATGTCCCGTGCCCGCGGATAAGACGGAACGGCGGGCAATGCGATCGCTTCGTCGAGCTCGATCTCGGTCACGTTCGCGAGGCGTTCGAGATAATTCTCGAACATCGCTTCGGGCGAATCGCCGGAGCAGCCGGCCAATCCGAGTACAAGAAGGATGACGAAAAGCCTCCTAAAAGAGGCTCTAAGGCTACATTCGAGGTCCGATTCAGTGGCGCCCGAGCCGGTGATAGTCTCCATATAAGTAAGGCATCAAAGCAGTGAAACAAGTTCTCCTGACATCGGGGGTATGGCTCAATCGCCGGAGCATACGCTTTATCTTGATGCTGGCGGTGCTGGCCGTCATTTTCGCCAAAGTAGATCGATCTTTGCTGATCGCTCATCTAAGCCGCTTCGACCCCGCGGCGGGCATCGCAATCGTCGGGATCTTCCTGGTCTCGATCGCCGTATTCGCCCTTCGTTGGTGGTGTATAAGCCTCGCTTTGGGAGTGCGGGCGCCGTTTAAAGATTTTGTCCGCGTCCTTTGGATCAGCCAAAGCGTCAGCGAGTGCGGTCCGCCGCTGGTGGTCGGCGAGCTGGCGCGATTTCAATTGATGCGGGGTTCCGCCGAGGCTTGGCAGCTGATTATCAGCCAAGTCCTCGACCGATTCTCCGGGAAGATCGTCCTGCTGCTCATGGTCATGGGCCTGGTGCCGGTTTATCTGCGGTTATACCGCGAGTTTCCCGCGTTTCAAATCGCGTTGTTCGCTTTGATCCTGCTCTCGTCGGCGAGCGTCGCCGTGCTCGTCTTTCGCCGATTCTGGCCGATGGCGCGTTTGCACACCGGGGTTGTGCTTGCGGCTTGTAGTCCGTTGCGCTCACCTCAACATTACGCGCTGTCCTTGCTGATTCAAGTGCTGTTGGCGGCGAATTTCGCCTTGGCGGCCGCTGGATTGGGTGTTTCCGACGATGTTCTGACCGTGTTCGCGCTCGGGCCGCTGTTATTGCTGGGGGTAAGCTCGCTGCCGGGGCTGGTTTCCGACTGGGGCAAGCGGGAGGCGACTGCGGTGTTTTTGCTCGCTCCCGCCGGATTGACGCCCGAGCAAAGCCTCGCCGTGTCGTTGATCTTCGGCGCGCTGCATCTATTGACCGCGCTGCCGGGGGCGCTTTTGCTACTGCTGGTGCGGCGCCGGGAGACGGTTTCCGTCCCAAGTGAGTAGCGTCTTCAATACATGGACAGGGTGAAGCGGTCTTGTTTCAACACGGGCTGCGGGGTGATCTGCCGATAGCCGAACAGGTAGCGTTCGGCGGGACGAAGGGCGCGCAGGCGCACCGATTCTCTCAAGGACGGATATGCAATGGGCGCGGACCGATCCCATCCCGGCCACTGTGAAAACAATTCGCGCCAGACGTCCGGTTGTCGCCGCCGAAGCATATGAATCGGATCGAATCCATACCAAGCCGCCGGCGGTTCGATCAAGCGGATGCCGTAAGCCTTCGCGAGCCCCCGCATTTCGTCCTGAAAGCGGCACACCCGGTCGTACAGTACCGGCCATCCGATGTGCTGCATCGGAAAATAAGCCCTGCGCAACAATTCGAATTTCCAGGGCGGCAGCCGGTCGATGCTTTCGAGCGGCGGGGACATCAAGGCGATTTCGCTGCGCCGCTCTGAAAGCCGCTCCAGACATGCCTCGATCCAGGCGAGCAGTTGCGGAACGGAGCTACCGTAAACCAGATCGTTGCCGATATCGATAACGACCGCGAGCGGCGGAAGGGTATCCAAATCGTATTTCCGCAGCGCCGTCCAGAGCTCGCACTCGACGATGCCGGGAAGCGTTCGGCCCAGCATTTGGCTCCAGAGCCCGTAAGATCGGCCATGCCCGAACGCCGCCAGCACGGCCAAGGGCTCTCGCAATCCCGCTCGGAGGCCGTTTACGACCAACGGAAAGGCTCGCGCAAGATTGCTCGCTCCGATGAGGATCACGGGCCGAATCGGTTCCTTATCGATCGCGATAGTCATTTTTCGGGTTTTGTGCCGCGGTAGAGCGATTTGGCTTAAGGTTCACGGTTTGCGTGGATTTGTCACGAGACGGTAACCATCGAGCGAGTAAAATAACCGGTTAGGAATTTGACGGCGCCATTCGTCGAGCTCGCTCGGCGCCTTTAAGTCTTTCGAACACCCGCCATGAAAAAACGCTTCTATCTGACGGTCTTCCTGATTGTTCTGATCCTTTCGATCCCCTGGTCGGCTTCGGCCAAATCCAGCCGGAACCCTGACTTGGACCAGATTCGCCATATTGTGGTCATCTTCTTGGAGAACCACAGCTTTGACAATCTCTACGGCTTGTTTCCGGGAGCGGAAGGGTTGGCGAGCGCGCCGCCGGAAACGACGCGGCAGACCGATAGGCAAGGCCAGGTTTACGCCAACTTGCCGAGAGTGATGAACACCGAGAAGAAGCCGCCCGTTCCCGATCAACGCTTTCCTTCGGATTTGCCGAACCGTCCGTTCGAGATCAGCCAGTATGTTCCGATCGATCGAAAAATCGGCGATCCCCTACATCGGTTTTATCAACACCAGGCCCAAATCAACGGCGGACGCATGGATCGCTTCGCGGCCCTGTCGGATGCCGGCGGCTTGACCATGGGCTATTACGATGGCCGAAAGCTTCCGCTGTGGGAGTATGCGGAGAAATACACGCTGGCGGATCGTTTCTTTCAGGCGGCTTTCGGCGGCTCGCTTCTGAATCATTTTTGGCTGGTCTGCGCCTGCACGCCGCATCACGATAACCCGCCCGCGGAACTCACCGCCGTCTTGAACGAAAAAGGCGAGTTGATCAAGGACGGGGTTTTCACGCCCGACGGTTATGCGGTCAACACCATTCAGACGATACAGACGCCGCACAATCCCGCGATCACCGACCCGCGCCGGCTTTTGCCCCCGCAGACCTTGCCCACGATCGGCGACCGCCTGTCCGAGAAAAACATTTCATGGGCGTGGTATTCCGGCGGCTGGAACGATGCGATCGCGGGACACGCCGACGAGAGTTTTCAGTACCATCATCAGCCGTTCGCGTATTTCAAGCGCTACGCCCAAGGGACCCGCGAAAGGGCAAGGCATCTCAAAGATGAGACGGATTTTCTAACGGCGATTGAAAAAGGACATTTGCCGACTGTTGCGTTCTACAAACCCATCGGAGCCCATAGCGAGCACCCCGGCTATGCGGATCTTCTGGCGGGGGAGATGCAGGCAGCGGCGGTGATTCAGAAGATCGAACAAAGCCGGCTGTGGCCGCATAGCGTGATCATCGTCACCTACGACGAATACGGCGGATTCTGGGACCATGTCCCGCCGCCTCCGGGCGACCGCTGGGGGCCGGGCAACCGTGTGCCAACGATCGTCGTTTCCCCATTCGCCAAGCGCGGGTATGTCGATCACACCACCTATGACGGCACGTCCATCCTGAAATTTATCGAGACCCGGTTCGATTTGAAGCCGCTGGGTGAACGGGACGACAAAGCCAACGATTTGTTGAATGCGCTTGATTTCTAATTGATTCAAGCGCTATCGGCGCCGCGCCGGTGTGCAGTCCGTAGATGCCGGAATAAGCGTTAGCGTTTCCGGCGTGTAGATTGGGGTCTGGGCACGCTTATTCGGACACCAAGGCCAACGAGATCGAAAACGGTCATAATTTGCGTTGCGCCAGTTCGTCCAGGCGCATTTTCGAATTCCGAAGCGAACGTATGGCCTCCATCAGAGCCTCGGCGCTGGCCTGCAGCACCGCTTCCCGCTCTCCCAGGGTAACGATTTCGGTTCTGAGTTGCTTGATCAAGCGGTCTTTTTCGTCTTCATAGGGAGCCCCGAAACGGATTTCGAACCAGGCTCTGGCTTCTTTGAGCAAGTGCTCGAAATCCGCCTCGGTGAAATCGTCCGCGGAAATCCAGCGATCCACTTCGACCAAAGGATCGATCAGTTTGTGCCCGAACTGCCTCTCGTAACTGGATCTTAGAAATTCCGTGAGTTGGCGGATTTTTTCATCCGACTCTCTAACGTCTGCAAGCAACTGAACGATCGTGCTGTCGGGGCTCTTGATCGGCCGTTCGTAACGGCGTTCGTATATGGCTTCGAGCGTCTGGCAAATCTCCTTCAAGTCGTTCTCGGGAAATCCCTGGATTTCAAGATCCCGATAAAGCATTTGAATCGTATTGAAGGGAAAGGTAGTGAACCGTTTGATATAGGTTTCGATTTGGGATTCTATGGATTCGCGCGTCGGCGTCGGGGTGAACTCGCCACGTGCGGTCGCTGGCGAATCGCCCTCGGTGTTTCGCTGGTGGCCCGATTCGCCCGCAGCGCCCATGGGCGGCGGTTCTGATGTCCCTTGGGACCGGCTGTTCTCCACCATGTCCCAATAGCGGCTGAAATTCGATGCTTCCGCTGTGATGGGCAGCCGCTCACGAACGGCGTCGGCGATTTGTTTGATGGCCCGGCTTGCCGGAGAGCTCGGATGGGTCTGCGCCACGGGGGACTGCAAGCTTACGGCGTCCAGCAGAGCTTCATCGAGCGGCACGTAGCCGAGATAATGGATATCCAGGCCCAGATAGGTCTTGATCGCGCCCTGAAAACGGTTGAAGACCTCCAGGCTGCCGGCGCGGTCCTTGGTCATGTTGACCAGCACGTGATAATCGATCTTGGCCTCCCGGTTTTTCAGGATCTTGATCAGCGAAAAGGCGTCGGTAAGCGATGTCGGTTCGGGCGTAATGACCAGAATCGCCGTGCCCGCCGCCAGCAAGAAGTCCTGCACGTTGTTTTCCACGCCGGCCGCCGTATCGATCAGAACATAGTCGTAGCGGGAATCCAGTGCCGCGAGGCCGAGGATCAACCGGTGCCGCTGTTCCGGTTCAAGATTGGCGCATTGTGCGATGCCGGAGGCAGCAGGAACGATGTCGAAATTCTCGCGGTACCGGAAAACGACATCGTCCAAGCGCTTTTGCCCTTCCAGGCAGTCGGCAAGCGTGGCTTCAGGACGTACGCCCAACAGCACGTTGACATTGGCGAGGCCAGTATCCGCGTCGAACAGACAGATCTTTTCCTCGCGGTCCGATAACGCGCAGGCCAGGTTGACGGCGAGATTGCTTTTGCCGACGCCGCCTTTGCCGCTAGTAATCGCAATGACACGAGCCATGAGTGCAAGCCCCTGTAGGGTCTGGAGAAAATAGTAAAAGTGTAGTCGGGGATGAACTCCGGTGCGACAACTTCGCGACGGCTATGAAACTCTTTCTTTGCAAGGTGAATCAGCAGTAGTAACCTAGCTCGGCGCGGATGCCCAATGCCTCGGGCAGGAGCTTCTGCTCGCCGCCACCCATTGATTATAAGAACGATACATTCACGGACGTTACGAGGAGTGTGACATGGCCCATTGGCTTTCATTTTTGCCAAAGGACGATCTTGGCAATCTTTTACCGCACCCGAATCTTCCGAGGGTGTCCGGCGATGAGTGATCAGGGCCTCCTGTCTTCGAAGCGCATCCGGCCGCAGCTCAAAACTTGCCGAATCTCCTTCATTACCGATCCAGCTTACGGTTGTCGCAGTCAGACCGTCGAACGGGGCATCTCCGTCCCGAGTCTTCCAGATCGATTGCTTTCGTTTTCTGCGAGGTAGGAAAACGATGGCACTCGAACTCATGACCGAAACCGAACAACAGGCGCCTAAAATCGATCTTTCAGGGCCCGCGCGTTTCGAAAGGGACGCTGTCCTGGACTTGCGCATCTCGAGCGGGCGAATCGAAAGCCTTAAGCTTCATATCTCCGAGCAATCCCGGTTGCTCGCGGCCTTCCTTGAAGGCCGGGAATATGCTGAGGTACCCGACATCGTGGCGCGAATCTGCGGGATCGGCCCCGTGGCTTATCAGGTGAGCGCCGTGCAGGGCCTTGAAGCGGCATTGGACTGTCAGCCGACGCCCTGGATTCAGGCTATGCGGCGGGTGATGTGCTGCGGGGAATGGATCGCAAGTCATGCGCTGCATATTCACTTGCTGGCCGCCCCGGACCTTCTCGGGTTTCCGAATCTGGCAGAAATGTCCCGGGATTTTCCCGACGAAGCGCGTCGAGGCTTACGCCTGCATAATCTGGGCTGCGAACTGGTCCGGTTGTTTCGCGCCTTGTCTTCCCGCGCTGCAGGCCTCCGGGTCGGCGGATTTCACCATGTACCGTCCAAGGCTCAGGTCAGACAATCGGTCGAGCAATTGCGCGCCGCCTTGCCGGAAGCGGAAGCCTTGGTGGCCTGGACGGGCGCCATCGATCTGCCTCAGAGCGAGCAAGCCTTCGTCGATGTGGCCCTGCGCCATCCGGAAGAATATCCGATGTGTGGCGGCTCTATCGTTTCCAGCATCGGCTTGAACATCGCTGCCGAGCGGTTCGAGAGGCATTTTCAGATGCATCGAAACCTGCCCGGGATGGGGTATTCATTGCTCGAGGGGCAGTCTTATCTGGTGGGCCCCCTGGCGCGGCTGAATCTGAATTGGGATCGACTGCCGGAGCCCGTGGCAGAGACCTTACGCAAGACCAATATCGATTTTCCCAGCCGGAACGTGTTTCACAGCATCGTGGCGCGTGCGGTGGAAGTGCATTTTGCGATAACCGATGCCATTCGTCTCTTGGAAGGCTATGAGCCGCGGGCATCGTGTGTTGAGGCTCGGCCTCGTGCCGGCACCGGTTTCGGTTGCACCGAAGCGCCGCAGGGCATTCTCTGGCACCGCTATGAGGTCGATGCCCAAGGGCGTGTAATGCGTGCGCGCATCGTCCCCCCGACTATGCATAACCAGGCGCGCATCGAGGAGGATCTTTACCAGGCGCTGCAAGCGTTCGGTCCGGAAAGGGCCGATGAGGAATTGCAGCGGTACGGGGAGCGGGTGATTCGCAACTACGATCCGTGCATCGCCTGCTCGACCGATTTTCTCGATCTGAATGTAGTACGATCTTGAGCCGCTTCATTCTGGGAGACGCTTTTCTATGACCAATCCTGTACAGGTTGCCACAGGACGGATCTTTTTACTGCTCCTGTTCGTTATCCTGGCCGGCTGTTCTTCCGCTTATTACCGGGCCGCGGAATCGCTGGGCTTTCACAAGCGCGACATTCTCGTGCACCGCGTCGAAAAGGCGCGCGACAGCCAGGAAGAGGCCAAGACGCAGTTCAAGAACGCGCTGGAGCGGTTTACCGCGCTCACCGGCTTCAAGGGCGGCAGCCTGGAAGAGAAATACCGGGAACTCGACACCGAATACGAGCGCAGCCAGGCCAAGGCGGATGAGGTTCGGAAGCGGATCGACGACATCGAGGATGTCTCGGAAGCCTTGTTCGACGAATGGGAAAACGAACTCTCCCAATACCAAAACCCGTCGCTCAAGCGCAGCAGTCAGCAAAAGCTCACGGCAACGCGACGGCGCTACGACCAGCTCATCGCCGCCATGAAGCGGGCCGAAGCCAAAATGGAACCGGTACTGCTGACATTCCGCGATCAGGTCCTGTTCCTGAAGCACAACCTCAATGCCCAAGCCATCGCCTCGCTCCGAGGCGAACTCGACAGTCTCCAAACCGATATTTCGGCCCTGATCAAATCCATGGAAGCGTCGATCCGGGAAGCGGACGAGTTTATCCGGTCGGTCGGCGGCCCGGTCTAACTGTTTCTCGGCGCGGTGTCGTTTTAAGCATCCGTGCGCACCCCGGCAGCCGAGCCCATTTTCCCTCCAAAAGTAGCCGTTTCGTTTTTCCTCTGCTTCCTCGATCTGCAATGGCGGTACGGTGACCCCGGCGAACGATCTCGCGACTCCGGGCGCCTTGCTTAACGCACAACCGAAACGGAATAAGTCGAAATCAAGCAACAAAAGCTTGATCCTTAATTTTTCCTAATTGTTGCGATTAAAAGGGGCCGATTAATATCCTGCGCGGTCGGAAGGGTTGTGCCTAAAGCGGCGTTTGCAGTTGGAAGGTCGCGATTAAAGCGACGTTTGCGATTGGAAGGGGGACTTTGGCGCTCCCGAAGTTCCCGTTTGCGATTGGAAGGGGGACTTTGGCGCTCCCGAAGCCACCGTTTGCGATTGGAGTAAATGATGTGGGCAATTGTCTGAAGTAAGAGACCTCACCCAACCCGATGTTATCGGACTTTCGTATCCGACATCACCGGGTGAGTTTTACTCGACCAAATTGACGCAGACCATCCTTGGTCTTTGCTGTCCAGGTGAACTTCATTTGTTCCATTCAGCTCCCGGCGTAATCGTCGGAAAGGAAGAGGGAATATTTAGATCTCCCTTAACATCGATAAGGAGTTTTGACATGACAAGCCCAACCAAATCATTGATCGGTGCCACAGCGATCGTAGCCTCGTTAGTTTGCCAACCGGCAGCCGTGCAAGCGCAATGGAGTGGATTCCAGAATCAGGGTGGAGTTGTGGTTTCAGATCCCAGTTGCAGTTTGATGGTAGATGGCAGGGCTGTCTGTGGCACAGTGAGCAGTGCTGGAACGCTGATCGTCAACATCTTAAATGGCACTAGCTGGAGCGGATTTACGGAGTTGGGTGGGATAATCATAGGAAAACCCAGTTGTACGTATCTGGGCTCTAACGAAGCGTTATGTGCCACAATCGGTACGGACAGCTCCGTTTTTGTCAACCGTTACAACGGTACCTCGTGGAGCGGTTTCCAACAGCTTGGCGGTGTCAGCATTTCTAACCCGGTTTGTACGGGGATTATTAATACGAATCAAGCAATCTGCGCCATTATCGACGCAGACGGCACCCTTATGGCGAATCGCTTCGATGGCACCAATTGGACCGGGTTTGTAAGCCTCGGTGGATCGCACATATTCAATCCGACTTGCACGGACGATTTTATAGGCGGCGCTCTCTGTGGTGCGGTTACTACGATGGGCGAGCTCCGGGTGATACGCTTTAACGGTACAAGCTGGGGTACGGAAACGATCCTAAGCGCCAATGGCTCCATCACAGCCGATCCAAGCTGTACTTTTGTCGATGAGAACCAGTTTATCTGTGGGGTTAGAGGCGCGAATAGCGCTCTATTCGTCACGCGCTTCGATGGCTTTGCGTGGAGCGCGTTTCAAAATCTCGGAGGCATTCTGACGTCGAGTCCAAGTTGCACACCCTATAACGTGTTGTCAGCAACCCCAAGGGCGCTCTGCGCTGTTAGAGGCACGGATAGCAATCTATTCGTCAACACCTTTAACGGCAGTAACTGGACCGGGTATCAGCGTACAACTTTTTTGAATCTTTACGGCGACCCTAGTGTCCTGTCCCATTAATTCGCTGACATAGTCGTTGAAGTTTGGCCAGGATGGAATCGGCCGTGGCGGTCCAGACGAAGGGGCGGCAGGACTGGTTGTAATGGGAGATGAAGTGGTTGATGT
>Ga0196959_10000106_pt1 | contig 16512 bp, 12 predicted proteins | sample S1v_20metaG_FD_157521 | JGI IMG/M metagenome (GOLD analysis project Ga0196959, IMG submission 157521) | Soil microbial communities from Anza Borrego desert, Southern California, United States - S1+v_20 | ecosystem: Environmental > Terrestrial > Soil > Desert | place: USA: California | collected...
TATGGGACGAACTGCGCGAGAAGTGTAAGCGTTCTACAACACCACGTTGCCGTCGGATTTATTGAGCGGCAGAAGCTCGTCAATGCGGCTGTTGGGCCAGGCCGGCAGCTTTTCGAGCGTGTCCTTGAGCCAGGCATAGGGTTCCAAGCCGTTGAGCTTGGCGGTGGCGAGCAAGCTTTGGATCGCGGCGGCGCGGCGGCCGGCGCGCTCGGAGCCGGTGAACAGCCAGTTGCGGCGGCCCAAGGTGATGGGCCGGATGGCGTTCTCGACGCTGTTGTTGTCGATGGGGAGATGTCCGCTGTCCGCATAGCGGACGAGGGCTGACCAACGCTTCAGGCTGTAATCGATGGCACGCGCCAAGCCGCTACCATCGGCCGCCGACCGGCGTTTGGCGATCAACCATTGGTGCCCAGCCTGCAGCCGTGGCAGGGCTTCGCGTTGGCGCAGCGCCAGGCGCGCCGTGGCGTCGCTGTCGCGCGCGCGGGCCTCGATGGCATAGAGTTCGCCGATGCGGCGCAAGGCCTCTTCCGCCACTGGGTGGCCTCCGGTGGCCTGAAGGTCGAAGAACTTGCGCCGGCAATGGGCGAGGCAGGCCAGTTCGATCACACCGTCCAAGAACAAGGCTTTGTAGCCTCCGTAATCGTCAACCATCAGATGCCCCCGCCAATCTCGCAGGAAGTCGCGAGCATGCGAGCCGCTGCGGCTGGTTTGGTAATCGAAGACGACGATCCGCGGGGCATTCTCGAGATCGTTGCTCCGATAGGCCCACAGATAAGCGCGGCGGGTCCGGCCCTGACCGGGATCGAGTTGCTGCACCGGCGTTTCGTCGGCGTGCAAGACCCGCCCTTCTCGGAGCCGGGCCGCCAGTCGATCCGCCAAGGGCTGCAGGCTGACGCCGAGTTCTCCGACCCACTGGGCCAGGGTCGAGCGCGCCAGCGGCACACCGTGCCGGTCGCTGATCTTCTCGATGCGGTACAAGGGCAGATGATCGAGGTATTTCTGAGTCAACACCCAGGCATGGAGGCCGGGAGCGGCCAGGCCGCCGTCGATGACGGCCGGCGGGATCGGCGCCGCCGTGACGGTTTCGCAGTGCCGGCAGGCGTATTGCGGACGGATGTGGCGATGCACGAAGAAGCGCGCCGGTTCGACGTCAAGCTGTTCGCTGATGTCCTCGCCGATCTTCACCAACTCGCGGCCGCATTCGCCGCAGGTGCAAGACGCCGGCTCGTGGCGATGTTCGATGCGGGGCAACTCCGGCGGCAGCGGTTTGCGGCCGGTGCGTGGGTGCGGACGCGGCCGAGAGACAGTCTCCTGCTGCTGTTGCAGTTCGGTGGCGATGGCCGCGCCATCTTCAGCGCGAGTCTCGAGGAACAGATCGCGCTGCTCGGGCGAGAGCATCTCGCTCTTGACGCCGAAGCGAAGCCGCTTGTGGTGGGCCAGTTCCAGCGTCAACTGCTGGATCTTCAGTTCGCGTCGCTTCAGCTCGGCATCGCGCTTTGCCAGTTCGGACTGCAAGCTCTGAATCTGCGCCTGAACCCAATCCGGCAGGGCGAATAGTGCGTCATTCAGGGCCGGGTCGGGATGGGTCGTCATGGCGGCAAGCATACCATGGCGGCGCTGAAAAGCCGTTATGACAAAGACTTAACGCATCATTCACACCTTCAGACTTGCCATTCGGCGCAGGGTGGGATCTCCAGCCGGCGCCAATCGACGCCCCTGACCAGCCATGCCCACTGCGCCTCGGTGAGCGTCCAGACGGCTTCTTGCCCCTCGGGCCAGGTGAAGCGGCCCTGATGCAGTCGTCGCACGCACAACCACACACCGGTACCGTCCCAAACCAGCAGCTTGATCCGCGTGCCGCTGCGATTGCGAAAGGCATAGGCGCTGCCGTCGCAGGGCTTCAGGCCCAAAGCCTCCTGGACTTTGCGCGATAGACCATCGATGCCCAGGCGCAGGTCGACCGGCTCAACGGCGAGCCACACCTGATCGGGCCGGATCACCGCAACAGCTCGCGCAGCCACTGGGCACAGGCGGACGACTGCGTCACCGGCCAGGCGATCTGCACGACCGTCTGTTGGCGGCGAATCTCGATCCGGATGTCGCTTGAGGATTCAGCAGAAGACGACGGCACGGTGGCCGGAACAAAGGTGGATGGCTTCTGGGCGTGCCCTGTTGTGGCAGGATTGCCGTGGGGCGGCCCATTCCGGTGTAACGGTTCCTGCTCCCGATGCGCCTTGATCCACTTGCGCACGAAGTTTGGATTGAGCTGATTGGCCACGGCCACCGCCGTGACGGAGACGCCGGGCTGCAGGCACGCCTCAATTACGCGCGCCTTGAATTCCGGCGAATGCCGCCGACGTCTCCGTGGCGCTGGCAGCGAGATGAGTTCCGATTGAGTCTTCATGTGTCCACGTGTCCGCTAAAAAACTTGCGGACACTATCCTCACCACCAACGCTGCGACTGGGAAGGTGGTACGGATGTACGCTTACGAAAAGATCATCAAAAGGCCAATTGGGGCCTCCAGCCTCTCTAATTTTTCGATATCTTCCTTTATGCCGCGTAGTTCCACATTTCCTTGGGCAGTCATCCAGCGCTTCATCTCCACGACAATTTCCGGCGCACCGTCCTCACGAAGCACCATTAAATCATGATATTGCGATTCAACAAGGACTGGCCTTCGAAGATGCTTTATCAAATATCTCGCAATCGCAAATTGGTAAAATCTCTCATTGTTGATCAGTAGCAAGCCGCCATTTTTGCCGCTATAACACGGATTACTGGAAACACTTTCCCGCAGATAAAGATCTTCTGCTGCAAGTGCGTCCGAAGCCAATTCGATGATCTTCCTGGATAATGCTTCCATGTTCTCTTCCAATGCTAACGTCTGAATTCACCGGCCTTCGCGGCTTTTCGCGCCGGTCCGCTGGAATGATGGGTTGGACCTCATGTTGGAGGCGCTGCCGTAGCCGCATTGGGATGACCGTTGGGGAATAGTTCTGCAAGCCTCAATTTTAGGTTGTTCATGTATTCCACAATTTTGGCGTCTTTTGGTTTTCCCCCGTGGGCTAAATCCCACAGAATCCATGTAGCGGCATTGACTACGAGCTCTGCATTTTTCGTGCGGAAGTAGGCAAATCGCCATTCGACCCCCACGTTTAATTCGGGGTGCAGTATTGGTACCTCGATTTTGCCTGAAGGGTGGACTGCAAGATCCCGAAGCCGGTAGATCTCTTTGAGATTTTGTCGGAGAGCGGTAGTGCCTTTTGTTTTCAATTGAAATGCCCGGCGAAGCACTTCAGTAACCTGCGAATAACGTGAAGTGCGTTTCGTGCGCCACCGATCCAGCAGGCTGGGCGGTAACATAACATGTGTCTGCATGATGGAGTAGAAAGCATCAATAGCGATTGCGGCAGACAGTATCGCCTGCATTGAAGCTTCAAATTCGCGCTCTAGCGTAGATGCTTTTAGGTTTTCATTTGTTCCAATCCACGCTGCCACGCGGTCAGCCCGTTTGGCCTTCGCTTCTTCGAGGTGCCGTAAAGAGAGCTCAACCCAAGTCGGGCAAACATCGAACCGAACATGAAGGGTGAGGTTTCCTGTGAAGTTTCCGTCGTCACCAATGCCGATTGTGAGCCCGCCTGCCGGGATTGCGACTGTCATGCCTCTGGAAATGAAGATGCCGGCCATTGCTTCGTGATCGCCCTATGAGGCCCAACGTTTGAGTTGAGAGGCGCGAAGCCGGCGTGCCGGCGTAGCGTCCCTCTCGAACAAAAGGTTAGGCATTAGTTTGCTCGCGAGAAAAGCCATTCTCGGACGACCTCCTCGCCAAATTTCTCGCCAAGGGCTTGCCGTGTAAGGCCGACATGTGTGTAAAACACGCCTCGCGCTAGTCGATCAGAAAGGCGTTCTCCGGGCTCGTCATCGTAGTCCTCTTCGCCCCCTCCTAATTTGTCGCTAACTTCTCGCGCATCAGCCTGAAGGATTGCATCGAGATGTTCGGATAGTAGAGTCTGTAGTGCGCCGCGCGTATCGATATTGAAATGTTGGAGATCCACCAATAGTTCAGAGTAGTCCTCTGCTCCATCGTCTTTGCTCTTGGCGGGCAACACGTCGTCAAGAATAGACTCGACAATATTTACATCGAGCTTGTCATGCGCCGCGGCCCTTTCCAGTTGCGTCCTAATGTATTCATCTCTCTCTTCCAGGACTCGACTGAACTCTAAGTCCACGGTTTCAAGCAGTGCTGAAACACGGTAGATGGAGCGACGAAGCGGCAATGGAACGCTCTCCTCATGCTTGTACTGCAACTTGTGTGAGGCCGCCGCCCAGATGTGCTGTGCAAGCGTTCGCACTTGCACCTCTACTTTTCGCCCAGTCAGGCCTTGAAGACTAGGAATTTCCGCCCATGCCGCGGGCATGGTGAGAATATAGTGACGAGACTTGTATCCAAATTGAGCATCGGTCAGACGCTCGGAGGTATCTTCAGCAGAGAGAACCTTAAAGGTTGAGCTAATCGAGTTATGAAAGAACTCGAGGTCCCGCTGAAAGAGAAAAATAACTCGCAGTCCGAGAAGGTCCTCAATCTCGTCAAGTGACTTTGGTTTGGCCCGCTTTCTTTCTAGCTTTTCCGTAATTGAGTCTCAGGCCTTAATCCGGCTCTCTATGGGAACGCCAAGCGTAAGCCGGCAGGAAGTTACTAGGTGGTCAAGCTGCTCGGCCATCGCCCTTTGCAATCGGACGAGGTTTGGCATGACATCAAGGTACTCGGAATGCAGTGAACTTCTGCGAGCCATAGCAATGCCTAACTTAAAGTCGACCTCAAAAATGAAATCAAATCCGGAATTCGCCCATATGCAACGTCTTTGTTTATGTCAACTTTGACGTCTAAAACAATGGCGCTAGCCTTGATCATGTGCCCTGTGCGCTGGGTGCCGGCACTCCTTGCCGGCACGATATAGTGGGGCATTATCGGCTGAAAGCGTCTCTCCCTCACGCATTATCCGGCACAAAAAAGAACGGGCTGCCTTCGTGGCCGGCGTGCTGGAGCGGGGCGTATTGAGGCGTTTGCTCGAAGCCGGCTTTGGAGGCCGAGGTTTTGACTTGGCTGGCTACGGCGCGGAATACGTCGTAGTCTTCCAGGATGCCCTGGTTTCCACGTAACACGTTGAGGAAAGCGTTGGCGAATACCGAGTGGCCGCCGCCGCCCTGGTCGAGCACGGGTTTTACGCCGCCGGAGGTCAGTACCGTCCGCGCCTTGCGGGTGGCCATGATCTTCAGCCACTTGGTGCGCTTGCTCTCGTCCATGCTATCCGGAAGTTTGGCGATGGCCGATCCGGTTAGGGCGCCGGAGTAGCAGGAGTCGGCGACGACCAGTACGTGGCGGGCCGGCATGATGCTGAGGAATTCGGTGATGCTTTGGCTGGAAATCCAGTTGGCAGGATTCCCGACTTCGGCATCGGTGGGCAGCCAGTAGGCGAGATTCGTGTTGGGATCGATTTCGCCGTGCCCCGCGTAATAGATCAACAGGTTGTCTTCCGCGGTCAGCTTTTTGTGGATTTCGTTCAGCGCCGTCATGATTTGATGGCGGTTGGCGTTGAGGAGGAGCTTGGTGTTGAAGCCGTAGCGTTCCCGCAGGATCACGTCCAGGCTCTTCGCGTCGTTGGCCGGGGTTTGCAGGGCAGGGTAGGCGCCATAGCTGTTGTTGCCGATGATCAGCGCGTAGAACTTGCCGAAATGGATATCGGTCCGGTGCTCCGTGCCTTTGGTTTCAACCGGTGCCGCGGCCGTCGTTTCCAGAGGCTTTGCGGATTCCCCGATGAGGGTGACGTCGAGATGGGTCACCTTGTTCTTCTTGTCGGTCGCGGTGATCTTGACCGAACCCGATGGTTCGCTGGGGTTTATGGGATATCGGAAAATGCCGGATGTGTCGGGCTTAAGGGGCTTGTCGTTGACGATCAACGACAGGAGCTCCGTCGAAGATTCGATTTTTCCGACGATTTCCTTGGCATCAGGCTTGATCTGAATCATCCGCGCGCCACGGGTCAGAGTGACGGGCGGATCGATAATTTCCACCTGTGGGCCCGCTTGAGCGAGCAATTCCGGAGCGGGCTGCTCCTGAACCTTGAACGCCAGCTGTTCGACCTTTTCCTTGAGCGCGGCGATCTCTCTGGCCTGGCTCTGAAGTTCTGATTTACGGCGGTCAATCTGCGCACGCGAGACTTCCCCGTTCGACTTGTCTTTCTGTGTCAGCCACGCGGTCAGTTCGGCCGACCTCTTTTGATAGTCCTCCATTTTCGCTTGCAGCGTGTTTTCGGCTTCGTCCAGTTGTTTGCGCGCGGAATTGCCGGGCTGGCCGTTCGTCCCGGTTCCTGTCGGGGAACCGGCCTTCGCGGAAACCGCCTGATTCCGGACTGTCGCCAATTCTTGCTTGAGCTTTTGGCGCTCTCGGCTGAACGAAGCCGTCATCTGGCTGACCTTGGCTTGCTGCGTTTTGAGCAGCGCCGTTTTTTGCCGAAGCTCTTCCTCAAGCTCCCGAGTCTTCGGATCGTCGCCGGTGGTGGAGGCGGCCTTTTGCCGGGCGAGTTTCTCCCGAAGGGCGTCGATTTCCTCCTGCGATTTGCGCAAAGCATCCTGCTGTTCCTGTAGCTGCTGCCGGGTCGCGTGAAGTTCGGTACGGAGCTCCTCGGCTTCGAGACGGCTGCGCTCGGCCGCTTGGCGAAGGGTTTCCAATTCCTGCCGTTGCGCCTCGGAAGCCGCAACCGCCGGCGTGAAATTCAAATCGCTGCCGTCGAGCCCGGAGGCTTTTTGATACCAGCGGCTGGCGGCAGCGCTGTCTTTAGCGACACCCAAGCCTTTTTCGTAGAGATGGCCGAGATTGATTTGCGCTTGGGCGTTACCTTTTTCGGCCGCCTTCCGATACCACTCGGCTGCGGCCCGATAGTCGGGATCCTGCCCCAGGCCTTTCTCGTAGATTTGCCCGACGTAAAGCTGGGCCGTCGGATCGCCTTCCTGGGCTTTGGGCAGCCAGACTTTCAAGGCGGACGAATAGTTCGCGCGGTCGTAAGCGATGTATTCGCCGCCGCGAACCTCGCAGTCGGCGGCCGTGGTGCGTACGGGACGGCGGGCGCTGAGATAGGTCATCTGCGCTCCGAGTTTTCGCACTTGGCCAGGAAGCAGGCAGTCGACGACGAACAGTTTGTTCGCATCCTCGATGTAACCTTCGACGGCGCGAGCCGCTTCCTCCTGGTTTGTCGGCTGCGAGGCGCAACCGATTAGCAAGGCGGTGGATACGGCAAGGACCAAGGATTTCTTTCGCAGCGGCTTCATGTCGGCGGTTTCTCCGGGGATCAAAGGGCGGAATGGGCTAAAAATGTAGCATGCACAAAGGCGCTTGCGGCGTTTGATTCGATATCGTCGGTTTGTTTCAGAATGTCCCTCCAGACGTCTTGCCAGCAACAGCGGTGGTCGAAGTCGGGAAGCACGAAAACTCGGGCATGAGAGCGCCGTTTGGCAATCGGCTCGAAGACGGAAGGCGGAATGGTCCGATCGGTCCCGCCGAGATAGTGATATTCGGGTATGCCGTCGGTCGTGGTCTCGACCGGATTCAGCGAGCCCGTCAGGGGGCTGTATCCGTGATACGCGGTCCAGGCACCGATATCGAGATTTCCGGCCAAGGTCACGATGGCAGACGTTTCCGGAAAACGCGGCGCCAGCAGAACGGCCAGCGCGCCCCCGCCGCTGTGGCCGAACAGAGCCAGCCGCTCGTAGGCGTTTTTCGAAAGAAACCTCCTCAAGGCATCGATCAGGCTGTCGACCACCTCGGGGCCATACCGTCGATGCGTCCACAGTGCCGGCGAGCAGCCGTTATCCGCCGAGTGCCCGTAATAACAAGGACGGCCGAGATAAAGGGCCGGACCTTCGTCCAAGGCCATCAGCCTCAGCATGACCGGATCGCGGGGGGTAGGGTCGTCCGAAATCGTCCGGCGGGATCGCCAAGGCGTTCCATCGCCTTCGAGATAGACGTGCAATCGTTTGCCGGAATCTTTCGCGCCGGGCTTGAAAAAAGCCGCGAGCCTAAAGCCGTTTCCCTCCAGACCAAGCGGCTGGTATCCGAAGCGCGCCGCCGTTTCGTCGATCCGCTGAGTGGGCGATGCGCAGCCGGTCGCGAGCAGGACCCAGAACAATGCAGCCGCGAAGGGTCGTTTGATGGACCTATTCGGCAGGCGCTTCATCGGTCGCTTTGGGAGATCCCAAGTCGAGCCGGTCGCTCGTAACGCGGAGTTTGACGATGCTGGTGGTATTCGGCGGGAACGAGGTCGAGGCTCGCCACTGGGCCGAGTCGAGATTGCGATAAGCGGCGAATACGCCGACGGCTTTTGCCTCGGGTTTAGCTTCGAAAGAAACCTCGCGCTTTTCTCCGGGGCGCAGAATGAATTCCTCTTTGCCCGCCACATCGGCGCCAAGGACGCTTTTTTCATTCTGATAAAGCTGGAAGAAGTCGGCGCCGTTGAAGGCGGCCAGCTCCTTAAGCTGATACACGCGAAGCAATAAAGGAGACGGACGGCCTTCGCCGTCGAGATTGATGTCGGGCAGCGCTTCGATTCTCAGTTGTACGACGGTCGGCGGCGGTGGCGGCGTCGGTTTCGGCTCATCCGTCGCACATCCCGCAAGGAGAAAAAAAGTCATAAAAACCGGGAAAACCTTGGCTGCGCTCATTAGACCTAAGACCGACTCATAAGTGATACACCGGCTTTGAGCTTAGCTTTCGATGGCGGTATCGGCAAGTGGCCGGCATCTGCGCCAGTGGAGTGTTTGGTCTGCTCGGCGTTCGCGTGTAAGCTATCGGCGGTTCGATGGAATGAATGAAAAAACGGTTCAGGGAAGGCCGGATGAGCTGAGACCCTGGATCGCTTCGGACATGGCCGGTTTTTCCGGGCGCCTCAGTTTCCCATCATTACGATTGTCTATTCTTATCCCCTGACAATCAGAGGCTCAACCGAAGCATGCATCATGGCACTTATCCTCAAGGTTCTCAGTTATAAGGGCGCTCCCGTTCCGGAGGAGCCATCCTGCACCTTCGACCGGGAAGGCGGTTCGGTAGGACGCTCGCCCGACAATCGCTTCGTTTTGCCGGATCCCGACAAATTCATCTCCCGCAAGCACGGCTCTATCGAATATCGGAACGGGGTCTACTCTTTCACCGACTCGAGCACGGCCGGGACCTATGTCGTCAACAAGGATCTTCTCCTTCAGCACAACACCGTTCCGCTGTCGGATGGCGACGTGTTGAAGATCGGCGAATACGAGATCGCCGTCGTCGAAATTAACATTCCGCCGGTACAGCCGGAGGACTCGCCGTTCGGCTTGGACCCGTTCGAACATCCGCCGGAGCCGCCCGCTATGCCCATGCCGGAATCCGCGACATGGCCAGAGTCGCCGGTGTGGGATTCGCCATTCGACGTTCCGTTGCCGGAGCCGGAGAGAGTGCAAACGTCGGGACCCAGTTTCATCGATCAGCCGGACGTATCGCCCTTTCACGGAAGTTTTATTCCGCCCGATATCGCCGATAAACCGGAAGCATCCGCGCTACCCGATTTTGATTTGGGAGATTTGTTGCGCGACCTGGAGGCTAACGACGGTATTGCGGATCGGCAGACAACCGGCTCCCAGAGCTGGGAGCCGCCGGATGATTTCTTTCAAGGGCTCGACTGGGGCGACCTTGGCCCGAGCCCGACCGAATCCGCGGATTCGCAGGACGTGATGCCTGAAGTTGAGGCGCTGGGCCGGTTCGAAGCGGTGCCGGATTCTTCGAAGGCCGAGGGTAATGCTCATGCCGAGCCAGCGGGGGGATTGCCGCTCGATGGAGCGATACCGTCTCGCGCGGCCGTTCAGTCGCTGGACGCATTGGCTGATTTACAAGGTCTAGCCGCATCGCCCGCCGCTCCGGTGCCCGTTTCGGACAAGGCGACCGATAGCTCCGGGCCGGCGTCGAAGAGCGCAGCCGAGCGGGATTTATTCGCATCGTTCCTTGCCGGTGCGGGAATCGCTCCTGCCACCGGATGGGTGAAAGACGAGGACATTCCAGCAGTCATGAATACCGTGGGCGTTCTGTTCCGCAGTTTCGTCGAGGGCATGATGACCGTCATGCGGGCGCGTGCCGAATTGAAAAGCCAATTTCGCGTTTCGGTCACCACCATGCGTCCGGTTGAAAATAACCCGCTAAAATTTACCCCGAACGTCGATGACGCGCTCAAGATCATGCTGGCCCGCAACCATCCGGGATTTTCGGACCCGGCCGAGGCCGTCCAGGGGGGATTTGCCGACCTCATGAATCATCAGATGGCCATGACGGCCGGGATTCAGGCGGCGTTGGCGGCGGCCCTGAAGCGGTTCGACCCGCAGAGATTCGAAAAGCTTTACGAGGATGGCATCGTCTTTCAACGGAAGGCGAAATGCTGGGATGCCTACGGCAAAGCGTATCCGGAACTGGTCAACGAGATTCTGGAGAACTTTTTCGGGGAAGAATTCGGGGAAGTTTACGAGCGGCAGATGCGGATACTGCAATCGGCCCAATCGCGATAAGAAAAATACAACAGGAATTATATGTCCGAAAACAATAGGGTGGTGTGGTCGGAGGGGATGTTTCTCCGTCCGCAACATTTTCAGCAGCACGACCGCTATCTGGAAATGCTGGTCGACGGCCGGTGCCGCGGCTTGCGGCCGTTCGACTGGGGGTTCGGCACGTTGAAGCTCGATCCGCGGCAGTTGGCCATCGGCAAGTTGGCGCTGATCGAGGCGCGGGGCATTTTTCCCGACGGCACACCCTTCAGTCTGCCCGATGACGACGAACTTCCCTTGCCCCTGGATACGCCGGACGACGTGAAGGACAACGTCGTGTACCTGTCGCTTCCCGTCCGGCGCCCCGACTCGGCCGAGATCGACAGCGAGGCGTTCGAGGACAATCTGGCGCGGTATCGTCTCGGCGAGCGCGAAGTGCGGGATCACAATAGCGGTGCCGACGGACGGTTTCCGGTGCAAATCGGCCAACTGCGCACCCGCTTGATGCTCGAAAGGCAGGAACGATCCGGCTACGTCTGTCTAGGCGTTGCCCGCATCATCGAAGTGCGGGCCGACAAAACGGTGGTCTTGGACGAGCGGTATATCGCGCCGGGGCTCAATTGTTTCGGAACCGGGCTGCTCGGCGGATTCCTGCGGGAACTGCACGGCTTGCTGCATACCCGCGGCGAAGCCCTCGCTGGCCGAGTGGCCGAAGCCGGAAAAGGTGGAGTGGCGGAAATCGCCGATTTCATGCTGCTCCAGATCATCAATCGGTACGAGCCCTTGCTGGACCATCTAGCCAATACCGCAGCGCTCCACCCCGAGGATTTTTACCGCCTGGCTGTACAGATGGCGGGCGAATTGGCGACGTTCTATCGCCCGTCGAAGCGGCCGATCGGCTTTCCGGTCTATCAGCACGACGATTTGCAGAAATGTTTCACGCCGGTGATGGAGGAGCTGCGACATCTCCTTAGCATGGTGTTGGAGCAAAATGCCATCCAGATACCGCTCAGCAAGCCGAAGTTCGGCGTATACGGCGCGAAACGGCCGGACCTCAGGCTCTTGGAGAACGCCGTTTTCGTTCTCGCCGCCAACGCCCAGGTACCGCCGGAATTTCTGCGCAACCATTTCCCGCCCCAGGTCAAGATCGGGCCGGTGGAAGACATCCAGCAGTTGGTGCGGTCGGCGCTTCCGGGCATTTCCGTGCATCCCTTGCCGGTGGCTCCCCGTCAGATTCCCTACCATGCCGGTTTCTCCTATTTCGAGCTCGACAAGCAAAGCGAGCTGTGGAGAAAAATGTCGGTGTCCGGCGGATTCGCGATTCATATCGGCGGCAATTTTCCGGGACTCGAACTGGAATTGTGGGCCATCAAGAAAACATGATGGTCTGCCGCCTCTTGGAGAGTGAATCCGACATCTCGTCTTGCCTAGCCGCCCAGGAACAGTCAACGTGAATTCAGACGATCCCTTTGCACCCTTCGACGACGAAGACAAAACCGTAATACGGCCGACGCCCGGCGGGCGTCGGCGCGCCCCGCCCGCTCCGGTGGCCATCGCACCCGAGCCGCCTCCTTTCCGAGTACCCGATGTGCAGTTGGATGCGCGGCGGCAAGCGGTATACGGTGAGAACCCCCTGGTGACGGCGGCGCTGTCTTTGCTCTCCCTGGTCTCCCGTTTGCGCAATACGGCGGTCCATCAGGCGGTAGCCGAGCTTCAGCAGCAACTGGTCAACGAACTGCGCGGTTTCGAAAACCGGGTTCTGCAGCAAGGGGTTTCCCAGGAGCATGCCCGCATCGCCAGCTATGCGCTCTGTACGTTGCTGGACGAGACGGTTCTGAACACCCCTTGGGGTGCGCAGAGCCACTGGGGGCACCAAAGCCTTCTGGTGATCTTCCACAAGGAAGCCTGGGGCGGCGAAAAGTTCTTTCTGTTTCTCGAGCACTTGGCGCGCCAGCCGGCCCAGAATCTGGACCTGATCGAACTGTTCTGGCTATGTCTGAGCCTGGGCCTCGAGGGCAAGTACCGCATCGTGCAGAACGGCGCTAACCAACTGGAGCGTGTACGTGCCGAGACATACCAGCTGATTCAACGGCTTCGGGGCGATTTCGAGCGGGATCTGTCGGTTCGTTGGCAAGGGCTTAAAGACGTGCGCAATCCGATCATCCGCTACGTGCCGATCTGGGTGATTGCAGCGGGCGCCGCGGCCTTGCTCGTTCTGGTCTATTTGGGATTCGCCTTTGCCGTCAATTCGGCGTCCGACCCGGTCGCCCGCGATCTGTTCGCCCTGTCGAAGGATGAAGTAAAGGCTACCGTTCAAGCGGCAGCGCCGGTTTTGCCGACACCTGCACCGGTACCGAAACCGGTGGCGAAGACGGAACGATTCAAACCCATTCTGGCTTGGGAAATATCCCGGAACATGGTGGAAGTGGTGGACGATCGGATCTTGCGGATTCGAAATTCTTTCGATTCGGCCAGCGATCGCGTGAAGGCGGAATTCGTCCCGATGTTCGCCAAAATCGCTAAGGAATTGGAAGCGAGTGGAGATGGCGCCCTGGTTACCGGCCATACGGATAACAAACCCATCTTTTCCGCCCGTTTTCCGTCCAACTTCGAGCTGTCGGCCGCCCGCGCCAAGCATGTGGCGGACCTTCTGGAGTCATCCGCCGCCTTGCAGGGCCGGATTCGGTTCGAAGGGCGGGCCGATTACGAACCGCTGGTCCCGAATGACTCCGCCGAGCACCGGGCCATCAATCGGCGCGTGGACATCCTGATCCAGTGAGGCAAGTCGTGAAAGGCGTCATCAATTTCTTGAAGAAAAAGTGGGTTATTCAGGCGATCGGGATGCTCGCCCTGTGCGCCCTGATCTGGTTTGTCGGTCCCTTGATCGGGATCGCCGGTTCGGAACCCCTGGCGCCCGAATGGGCGCGGGGCTTGGCGATGGCCGTAGCGGCCGTGGTCTGGGTCATCTGGCGCTTAGCGGCGGAAATTCGGGCGGGACGCAAGGAGCAGCAGTTGGTGAAGGATCTCGCCGCACCGGGCGAAGGCGCCGAAGGAAAATCCGCCGAGGCGGTGGCGGCCGACGAGAATATCGAGCTGCTGACCGAGAATTTCACCAAGGCCCTCAAACTGCTGCGCGAAACCCGCGGCGACAAGCAGCATCTGTACGAGCTGCCCTGGTACGTCATCATCGGCCCGCCGGGTTCGGGCAAAACCACTGCTTTGTTGAATTCGGGACTCAAATTCCCGCTGGCCGACCGGCTGGGCTCGCAGCCTATTCGCGGCGTGAGCGGCACGCGGAATTGCGAGTGGCTGTTCACCGATGAGGCGGTGCTGATCGATACCGCCGGCCGGTACACCACCCAGGAGAGCTATCAGGCCGTGGATGCGGCGGAGTGGGGCGGTTTTCTCAAGCTGCTGAAGCAACACCGTCCGCGCCGGCCGATCAATGGGGTGCTCGTAACCTTGAGCTTGTCGGATTTGCTACAGCAGACGGACGAGGAGCGGGCTTTGCATGCCAAGGCCATCCGCCAGCGCGTCCAAGAGCTGTATTCGACGCTGGGGATCCGGTTCCCCATCTACATGCTGTTCACCAAGTGCGATTTGGTGGCGGGATTCAACGATTTCTTCGTCGATCTTACGCAGGAAGAGCGCGCCCAGGTCTGGGGCGAGACGTTCCCGGCGGAGAATTCCGAGCAACCGATGGATGTGCTGGCCCGATTCGCGGCCGGCTACGACGAACTGCTTCAGCGCTTGAACCGGCGCATGCAGAGCCGCATCCAGGAGGAGCGGGACATCCAGCGGCGCAGTCTGATTCTCGATTATCCGCAGCAGATGGCGTTGTTGAAACCGACGATGGAGAAGTTTCTAGAAGACGCTTTCGGGGCGAACCGCTACGAAGCCCGACCATTGCTGCGCGGCATTTATCTCACCAGCGGCACCCAGGAAGGAACGCCCATCGACAGGATGATGGGCATACTCGCTGCCACCTTCCGGCTCAGCCGGCAGGCGACGCCGATCTTTAGCGGGCGGGGAAAGAGCTTCTTTCTTACCCGGCTGCTGAAGGAAGTCATCTTCCAAGAGGCCGGCCTGGCCGGGCTCGATCCGCGCATCGAGCGGCGCCGGCGTCTGACACAGGCCGGGGCTTACGCATCCGTGCTGGTCTTGGCTCTGGGGTGCATTCTCCTTTGGGCGGTGAGTTACCAGCGCAATACTTCCGCAATCGAGCAGGTCGAGAAGGAAATCGAACGCTACCGCGCTGCTCAGGTCGATGCGAGCGATTGGCAAGCGAGTCTCAGGACTTTTGTCCCTAAGCTCGATCCGCTGCTGGCGATCCGCGACATTTATGAGAATTCCGGCCGGCTGGCGCATTTCGGTCTTTATCAGGGCGAAAAAATCGAGCTGGCCGCGAATCACGCCTACGAGCACTGGCTCAGGGATTATTTTCTTCCGGTCAATCTCCAGCGCCTGGCGCAGCGCATGACCGGGCCGGAGGCGTCCAATCCCGAAATTCTTTACGAACTGTTGCGGGTCTATCTCATGATCGCTCAACCGGACCGTATGGATCCCAAGATCGCGGGACCTTGGATTCGGAGCGACTGGGAAAGCCGATTCGGCACCGAACCCGAGTTGCTCGCCCGGTTGAATCTCCACCTCGACAATCTTCTCGCGTTGCGGCTCGATCCTCAGCCGGTGGATGAGGCGCTGGTCGCCAGCGTCCGGGCGAAGCTGTCTCAAATTCCGCAGACGATTCAGCTGTACGCCCGCTTCAAGAACGAAGCACTGCTGGATCGTTCTCACGATTTCAAGCTCGGTTCCGCGCTCGGCCCCGACGGTGGGCGGGTGTTCGTCGCGGCGGACGGACGGGACATCGGGACTCTGGCGGTCTCGGGTTTGTTTACCGCTTACGGTTATTCTGATTTATTTCTCAAGAAAAGCTTCGATTTCGTCAAGGAGGCGGTGACCGAGAACTGGGTGCTCGGCAAGCAGGCGAATCTCGATCTATCTGAAATTCAGCGTTTGCACGGCGATTTCCGGACGCTCTATTTGGCCGACTACCGAAAGGCGTGGAGCGATCTCCTGAGCAATATAAAGCTTCGGCGGCCCAAGGACATCAATCAGACCATTGAGTGGCTGGAGATATTGTCCCGGCCGACGACTCCGGTGCGTCCGCTGCTGGAAGCCGTCGAAAAGAACACCTCGTTGACCAAGATTGCATCGCTCACCGCGCAGCTCCTGAGCAAAGTGCCGGCCGTTGCCGAGGCAAAGATAGACGATCGTACCCAAAAATTGCTGGATGCCGCGCGTCAGGCGGATGCCGGCAGCGAACCGCAAACCGACCCGGTTCAGAGCGTCGAGGCGGCATTCGAAGATCTCAGCTATCTGGTGCGGAGTAGCGCGGATCGGCCCGCCGCTCTGGATTCGACCCTGAACACCGTGGCGTCTTTGCGCGATTACATGCTGCAAATCGGCAGCGCGGCCCTCAGCGGCGAACAAGCGCTGAAAAGTGCTTCCGGGCGGGTCGCGGGCGGCGGCGGGGACGTGCTTCTCCAGGCGAAGAGCGAGTTCGGGCGTTTGCCGGAACCCTTGAAAGGCTGGTTTCTTTCGTTTCTGACTGTGGGCTGGGGACAAACCTTGGCCGGAGCGAAAAACGAATTGAACGGCATGCTCAAGACGGCGGTAGGGACACCCTGCAAGGCGGCTTTCAGCGGTCGCTACCCGTTTGTGGGCGGGAGTCCTAAGGAGGCGACGCTGATGGACTTTGCGAAGTTCTTCGCGCCGAACGGCATTCTGGATCAGTTTTTTCAAACCAATCTGAAGACCTTCGTGGACGTCAACCGTCCGGTGTGGACGGAAGTCGCCATGGACAAACAAGCTTTGGGGCTTTCCCCGGCGGCCATCCGTCAGTTTCAGAATGCTTCCGCCATTCGCTCCGCCTTCTTTTCCGCGGGAGGTCA
>Ga0196959_10000113_pt1 | contig 16001 bp, 15 predicted proteins | sample S1v_20metaG_FD_157521 | JGI IMG/M metagenome (GOLD analysis project Ga0196959, IMG submission 157521) | Soil microbial communities from Anza Borrego desert, Southern California, United States - S1+v_20 | ecosystem: Environmental > Terrestrial > Soil > Desert | place: USA: California | collected...
TATTTACAGCCTTAACGTCGAGGACCTCAGCGGCATCATCCAGAAACGGTTCAAGAAGCGCAAAAGCGATCAGACGTTCGAGCTGCCGATTTTCTTCGGTCGCTGCGAAGATCCGAATCTCCAGGACCTGTCCCGGCAGATTTTCGACTTGTTTCAATGTCCGTTGCTTAAAGTCGAGTTCCGTTATCAGGGCAAGTGGCATATCGATACGGTAAAGCCGATGCATCTCACGAGCTCGATGAGCGAACCGAACCGCCAACTCTTCATCGATGCATTGAACAGCTATCTCGCCAAACCGTGGCGAACGCCCCGCGCCAGGAGCACGTCTCGCTATGACTTGGCCATATTGCGGAATCCGGCGGAAGTCATGCCGCCGTCCAATGCCGGCGCCTTGCAAAAGTTCATCAAGGCCGGCAAAAAACAGGGGGTCGACGTCGAACTGATCGAGAAAAAAGACTACGAGCGGTTGGCGGAATACGATGCCCTCTTCATCCGCGAAACCACCAACATCGATCACTATACCTACCGTTTCGCGCGAAAAGCGCAGATTGAAGGCATGGCGGTCATAGACGATCCCGATTCCATCCTGAAGTGCGCCAATAAGGTCTATTTGGCCGAACTGATGGCAGCGCACCGTATTTCAACGCCGAAAAGCAGAATTCTCCAGAAGGGACACGTCGAATCCATGAATGGCGACATCGGCTTTCCCGTCGTCCTGAAGATTCCGGACGGTTCGTTTTCGCGAGGCGTGTTCAAAGCCGATAACGAAAAGGAATTCAAAATTCTGACGGAAAAACTGTTCAAGGAATCCGATCTGATCCTTGCCCAAGAATTTGTTTACACGCAGTTCGACTGGCGCATCGGCATTCTGAACGGGCAGCCCCTGTTCGCCTGCCAGTACTACATGTCCCGCGCCCATTGGCAGGTCGTAAGGCACCGGGCCTCGGGAAAAGCCGTAGAGGGAAACTTCAGAACGTTACCGATTGAAGAAACGCCGACCGCCGTCGTCGATACCGCGCTCGCCATTGCGAAACTAATCGGAGACGGTCTCTACGGCGTCGACCTCAAACAGACCGAAAATGGCGTCTACGTGATTGAAATAAACGATAACCCGAACCTCGATGCCGGCATCGAGGATCGCATCCTAGGCGACAGTCTTTATCAGCTCATCATTGCCGAATTCGTACGGCGCTTAGATATCCGGCGGCAGCGTCGGTAAACGAGGGCCATAGGGGGGAAAATATGGAGCTGGCGAGAGGATTCGAACCCCCGACCGGCTGATTACAAATTAGAAAACAAAATGCCTGGTTTGGCTGTGTCGGTTGAACGCCTCATGGGGTTCTGTGGGGTTTTCGGAAGGAAGCGGTGGGCCATTTTCGCGCGGATTGGACGTGATTCCGGGCAACCGGGCGAGCGCGTTCGCAGACCGCATTGGGCCTGTCGCCACACCGGATTGGTGGATGGCCGGGCGGTTTCAGTCTGCCTTCCCGTTACGGCTTCATTCGCCTCGCAGCGGCTTGCCCGTCCATAGAGCTGCTCCGGAAGATTTCGTAGATGACGCCGTTCGTGAGCGACACGATAAAAAGATTGCCGTTAGGTCCGGTTTCGATATCGGTGATCACCCCGAAGTTCCTGCCGATCAGCAGGCTCTCGCTCTCGGTGATGTCGAACTTGAAGCGGTTGTCGGCGACCCGATCCCTCAAGCGAAGATCGATTACGGCAATCTTTTTTCGGTTGCCGGTCAGGTTGAAGTGGAACAAATGGCCTCCCTCCAGAAACGGTCGGGCGCCCCCGACGAACAGATCGCCCTCGAACCGAGATCCCAAAGCTCCGCCTTTCACAAATCCGATGGCCCCGGGGGCGACCTCGAATTTCCAACTGAACTCCGGATCGCTGAAGCGCGCGCCCGGCAGCATGAACAACCGCGATAGCGCCTCCTCGGGCGTGTCGGCGAGATTCGTCGGCGGCCAGCGCAATTGTTGCAGCCCGAAATAAGGGGTTCCGAGATTCGGGTCGGATTCGGGACTGGTCTCGATGGCCTTGTATTGGGCGAGCCGCTCCACCGGTCCCATGATCTGGACCCAGCCCGAATTGAAACCCGGCTCCACCCGGTTGAGTTCCGAGAAACTGTCGTCGCCGTTCTCCTGCGCCCACAAATCACCCGAAACCGGGTCTAACGCCATGCCGAAACTGTTGCGCAGGCCATAGGCGAAGATCTTCTGGAGGTTGGCGCCAACTGCCCCGCCCATTGCAGCACCGGCGCCGAAGAACGGGTTATCGGCCGGCGTCGTGCCGTCGTCGTTAAGCCGCAGAATGACCCCGGTGAGGTGCGCATCGTCCGGCTCCGGCCCGCCGAACTGATCGTCCGGCACGACAGGTCCCGGACAGATGGCGGTCGGACCGCAGGGCAGGTTCTGCAGCTGACCGCGCCGCCCCACGTCACCGATGAGGATATAGAGCTTTCCGTCGGGACCGAAAGCGATCACGCCGCCGTCGTGATTGCCGCGCGGGGGCTGTCCCTCATCGCCCTGACCCGGAGGAACCGAGGCGCCGTCCTCCTGCAGGGCCCGCAATCGGATCAGATTCCGGTCGAACGTGAGCGCCGATCCGTTCCACACGTAGCGATCCACCCGATTCCCCAGCAGCGGCGTCTCGCTGAGCACGTCGGTGTCGGCCCCGGTGGTGCTCTCGGTCCAGTACAGGTAGACGCCGGGATTGGTCGGGAAGTTAGGATGCAGGGCGATGCCCAGAAGTCCTCGCTCCGAGCCGAAGTTGACGGCCAGATCCAGGACGGTGTCCTGGATCTGGCCGTCAACGACCCGGCGCACCAGGCCGGTGTTCTTCTCCAGTATCAGCAGGTCATTCGGGCCGAGAAAGGCCAAGCTGATTGGAGTGACCAGATCGGTCACCACCGGGCGCACCGCCAATCGGGTGTCCAGCATCGCCGGTCCATCCGCTTGGGCCGCCGTGCGGCCGCTCAAACCGGCCCCCGCGAGCAGGGAAATAGTGATCAGCATTGCGCTCGCTTGAATATGAAAGCCTGGGTGGGTCATCGCAACCTCCTGTCGATCAGGACGCTCCGGAGAGATTCCGGGAGGCCGTTCCTTGAGATCCCGCTGCTTCGCATCTGTTCCGGCAGCCGGATGCATCGCTCAATGCTCACGGTTCCGAGAACTGTAGCTGCGCAAGCCCCAGTTCCCATTTCATACCGCCAAGACAACCTTAGACAGGATTCGGGAGCCGAATTCCGAATCTGCTTAACCGTCCATAGAACTACCGACTCTGAGGATCGACTAACTTCTCAAAAGTCGGATAGATTTGCCGGCGGCGCCTCCCTCCGAGCGTCCGCCCACAGCCGCCAGCCCTTTGAGCCTTCCGGTGCGGTCGCTTTCGGTACCGCTGGGCTTCGCGCTCGAAAACTATGCCAAGCAAGCCGTCTCCGGCAGGTCCGGCAAGGACGGCGTTCCGGCCATCGACGAGCCGCGGTTCCTCGCCGCCAAAAAGGCGGATCAATTCCTGTCCCCCGAGGACGTGGTTTTCGGGGTAGTGTTGCCGAACGAGGTCAAGGCCTATCCGCAGCGGGTTCTGGTCTGGCACGAAGTGGTCAATGATCGACTCGGAGGTGAAAACGTCAGCGTGACCTATTGTCCCCTCACCGGCAGCGCCCTCGGATTCATGCGTGGCGGCACTACCTTCGGCGTCTCCGGCAATCTGGTCAACAACAACCTGATCCTGTACGACCGCGCCCGACACAGCCGCTGGCCGCAAACCCTTGGCACCGCGATCGACGGTGCCTTCACGGGCGATTGGCTGGGACCGCCCATGGAAGATGCGGTCAAAGCCTATCCGGGCGCCCGGACGGCAATCACCGAGCGCGAGCTTCACTAAACCGGCATGCGCAACGTCGAAGATGCCTTGAGGCTGGTCCCCGGTGTGCGCGTACAGGATGAGAGCGGGACCGGCATTTTGCCGAATATCGGTGTACGCGGCCTGGATCCCCGGCGCAGCCAGCGCACCCTGGTCCTGGTCGACGGCATCCCCATTGCTCTCGCTCCCTACGGGCAGACCGGACTCTCGCTGTTTCCGCTGACCATGCAAACGGTGGAGAGCATCGACGTGGCGCGGGGCGGGGTGGCGGTGCGCTATGGGCCCAACAACGTCGGCGGCGTCATCAACTTCATCAGCAAGCCGATCCCGGAAACATTCAGCACCACGCTGAAAGAAGCGGATCGATCACCGAGAGGCTGGGCTTGCAGTTCCAGGCAAACACGGTATTGGGCGATTCCTTTCGGTCCCATTCCGACACCGAGGTCGAGAACCTAACTGCGGACGCCCAGTGGTTCCTGACGGACACCGCGTCTCTCAAAGCCCTTATCTTCGGGAACGGGAACGCCGTATTTATCGAACAACGGGAGCAAGGCCTGGATATGCCGGCTTTCAGCCTCTACGATGTTTATGAACGGCCGGATTTCTCCAAACTTGCTAATGATCATTCGATAGGTCGCACGAGCTTTATACTCATCATTGATGGCCTCCGTAAGAACACTTTCTAATTTGTCCGGCATAACCATGACCCATCAATAGCGTAATCCCGCGCCCGTGCTGGAAATGTCACATTAATCCAGGGCGATGGCGAGATGGGTCCCGCTGCGGCACAATGAGGGAATGAGACACGCCCCCGATCCATACTATCGCCACCGCTTTCCAGCCGAGATCATCCGCTCGGCCGTCTGGCTCTATCACACGTTCTCGCTGAGCTTCCGCGATGTCGAACTGCTCCTGGCCGAGCGCGGCATCACGGTGAGTTACGAGACGGTTCGGCGTTGGTGCCGCAAATTCGCCCAGACCTTTGCGAATTGGCTGCGGCGGCGCCGTTCGAAGCCGGGCGACCGCTGGCACCTCGACGAGGTGTTCATCAAGATCAACGGCGTCCAACACTACCTCTGGCGGGCGGTCGACCAGAGCGGCGTGGTTCTTGACGTCCTGGTCCAGAGCCGACGAAACGCCCAAGCCGCCCAGCGCTTCTTTCGCAAGCTACTCAAGGGAGAGCGCTTCGCCCCCCGAGTGATCGTAACCGATCAGCTTAAGAGCTACGGGGCGGCCAAGCGGTTTAAATCGCCGCGCCAGGCTCAACAGTTCCTCTCCGCCCATGGCCTGATCCGCCAAATCTTCCACCCTGGCCGCCATCACCTTTCCGCCGCCGAGTATCGAACCTATCGGGCCGAAGCTTTCGAAGCTTGGGCCGAGATCACCAGTGCTCGCACCGCGGCATGAGGGAAAGCCATTTCCCGATCTCTGTCTCTCAGCGGCCTGTCTGAAGTTAATGTAACAATGCCCCTTCAATCCTGCCTTACGCAACGCGGCAATATGCCGCTCTAACGTGGCGGGGTCTTTGATCGGCGATCGCTCCTTAAGAATTTCTAGTGAGTAGAAGCGCCGGGCGGTGTCGGCAGCCTGCTTGATTGCTTAATGCATGGTTCGAGTCTCCTTGGATGGATGCCGGCTTCGCCTCATCGCATCGTGAAGTTCGGATACCCGTTCGCGGCCTCTTCGTCGCAACGCTTGTGGAAGTTGCCCACCCCGCCGATGTAGGAGAGCAGCCGGCGTGGCTTGCCCTCGACGTTCGAGCCCATGTACCAGGAGTCGGTCTTGACCACAAGTGTCGCCGCAGCCAGCTCGTCATGGTGCTTCACCCACGCGTCCTCGAACTCCTTCTTGGGTTCGATGACCTTCTTCCCATGCTTGCGGGCGAAGGCGATGCAGTCGCTGACCCACTCCACCTGCGCCTGCAGACAGGTGGTCATGTTGCACAGCGCAGCCGTCGGCGCCAGCGGCGATGCCGTCGAGAACAGGTTGGGGTAGCCGTAGATCTGCATGCCCATCGAGGTGCGGATCTCCTTCGACCATTCCTCCTTCAGCGAGCGTCCGCCGCGTCCGCGGATGTCGATGCGCGTCAGCGCGCCCGAGCCGGCATCGAACCCCACCGCGAGGATGATCACGTCCGCCTCATGGATCTTGCGGTCGGCCGTCTGGATGCCTTCCGGCACCACGCACTCGATGGGGGTCTTGCGGCAGTTCACCGTGTGTACGTTGTCCTGCAGGAAGGCCTCGAGGAAGCCGCTCTCCAGCGGCACACGGTGGGTGCCAAAACCGTAGTCGGTCGGGATCAGCAAATCGCACAGCTCGGGGTCGTGCTTGAGCCGCTCGCGCATCTTGCGACGCACGAACTCCGAGACCTCGGAGTTGACCGACTCGTCGAAGAACATCTCGGGGAACGAGGCCAACCAGAGCGCGAGCGAACCGTCGTCCCACAGCCGCTGCAGCACCGCCCCCCGCTGTTCCGGTGTCTTGTCTCCCCAGGGGCCCGCGTCGAAATCGTAGTCGAAGCCGGCAAAGGTCCCGCGCACCCGTTGCTTGAGCTCGTGGAAGCGCGCGCCGAAGCGCGCCCAGTCGTCGGCGGTGTACTTGGGGTTGCGCATCGGAATGATGTATTGCGGCGTGCGCACGAAGACCGTCATCGAGCCGACGTCGGACTTGATGGTCTGGATGACCTGGATGCCGGTGGCACCGATGCCCACCACCGCCACGCGCTTGCCCTTCAAGTCCACCCCCTGCTTGGGCCACAAACCCGTGTGGTGAATCTGACCCTTGAAGCTGGCCTGGCCGGGAAAGCGCTCCGCAAGCGGTGTCGACAGCATGCCCAGACAGGCGATGACGTACTGGGTGTCGATCCGTTCGCCGGCGTCGGTCGTCACGAGCCAGCGCTGGGTGTCCTCGTTGTAGTGAGCTGACGCGACGCGCGAGTTGAACCGAATATCCTTCTTCAGATCGAGCCGGTCGGCCACGAAGTTGAGCCACGCTTCAGTCTCGGGCTGGCCCGGGAAGCGCTCGCTGGGCGTCCAAGCCTTGTAGAGCTCCTCCGAGAACCAGTACTGATAGACCTCGACCTGTGAGTCGAAGCGCGCACCGGGGTAGCGGTTCCAGTACCAGGTGCCGCCGACGCCTGATCCGGCCTCGTACGCCTTGACCTTCAGGCCCATCTCGCGCAGTTTGTACAATTGGTACAGGCCGGCGATGCCGGCGCCGATCACCACGGCGTCGAGCCGCGTCGTGTGGGTGGGCTGGCTTGCCGATGAAGCGGTTTGGATGGATACAGTCACTGTGGCCTCCTTCACGAAGGTGAGTATTGCCCGACCGGGTTTGCCCCGGACGGACCGATGTCGATCAATTCGTCGCACGTCGAGCGTGAGACTGCGCTTGTTGCGATTCACCGTCGCGTGCATGAAGCTAGTTTCGGTCCCGGGGAGGAGAGGGGTAAAGTAACGCCCGACCTCGCCGCCGGGAGGGAGCTCGACCTTGATCACGTCAGCGCCCAAGTCGGCCAGCACCGCAGCGCACATCGGACCCCGCCCAGGTCGTGGTTGCCTCCAGGACGCGCACGCCAGCTAGGAGTCCGGAGATATCGTTCCGCGCCTCACGATAGAAGTGGCTCTTCTTCATGTGCTCCTCCCTTGGGAAGAGTGCCGTTGTGCCGGCTAACGTCCGAGCTCAGCCGCGGCGCTGCCGCGCGCCCGCACTGGCAGGCTTGAGCTAAGCCACGCGCGACAGCGGCGTCGGCTGGAGCGCATAGTTGGGCGGCATCCGGGCGCAAGACCTCCGACTTGTAGCGACCCAAGCCTTCCGAGCTCTACTCAAAGGTCTCGTCTGAGCTGATATTTATGGCAAGGCCATGACCTGGAGGCACGGCCTTAAGCAACCACTTTCCGTCCATGCTCAAGCCGTGGGCATATATAGGGTTGGTCTTAGAGCTTGTTTGAAAAGTTCATACCGGCCGAGCGAGCCTTCTGACCATGAGCTGAATCATGGGGCGTTGGCGCACAAATCAGTCAATGGGCGGATTGCTCCCGCCCGCCGAGGTTCACTGGACCCTTTGGGAAACTGACATGCCCAACTGAGTTATGCGGTTGAGTGCTGCACAGCCCAGCTTAACCCGTTAGCCCAGGCTATGTGAGGAGGACCAGCGAATTCGCCAACGGTGTCAGTGTTGGGATTACCCCTTAGCGGAAGCGATACACCGTGCTTTCGAACTCCACGAAGCTCGGATAGGCCACTGCATCTTGGAAGGGTAAAATCTGGCTGGCCCAGTAACCACCGATACCGGTCTGCCGGTCGATCCAATAGAAGCAGTTAGCCAGCCCCGTCCACATCAGCGCCCCGGCAGGGCGCCCACTCGGCGTAGCCTCCCGGCTGACCATGAAACCGTACGACCAGCCCTTGTTCAGCCCGGCAAAGAACTCACCGCTATTGCTCAGCGAAGGAATGGAAGTTTCCCAGCCGGAACAGGAGAGCCCCAGATCGGCCAAACCGTCGCGCGCCATCAAGGCCACCGTTTCCGGTTTTAGCACGCGGCCGCCCGGCCCCATACCGTCGTTCAGCACCATGCGGATGAATTTCATGTACTCGCCCACCGTAGCGTACAAGCCGTGGCCGCCACAATCCATCTCCGGCGGCTGGGGCAAGACGAGGTCGGGCTGCGGCGTCAACTGGCCGTGCTCAGCGCGATTGTGGATGACGACGCGGCGCTGCTGCATTGCGTCGGTCATCGTGAAGCCGATATCGTTCATCTGCAGCGGTGCGAACAGGCGCTCGCGCATCACCTCGCCGAGGCGTTTGCCGCGAATCTGCTCGATGATTCGGCCGAGCCAGTCGATGTTCACGCCGTAGGTCCAGCGCTTGCCTGGATCGTGCAAAAGCACCGAGCGAATGGAATTCAAGGTGCATGAAATGATGGTCGGAACTTCGCAGACAGTTCGGTATTGCAGATCGTCGGCACTGAAAAACTCGTAGCTCAGGCCGCTGGTATGCAGAAAGAGATCGTTCACAATGATCTTGCGGCTCGGTTCCCGAGTCATCGGCTGGCCGTTGGCGTCGAAACCGGTTAGCACCTGCAGATGGGCGGCCTCGGGCAGATAGTGGTCGACGGGATCGTCGAGCGACAACAAGCCCTCCTCGATCAGTTGCAGTGCGCAGGCCGCAGTGATCGCTTTGGTCGTCGAAAAAAGCGCGAAAACCGCGTCGAGTTCCATCGGTGCCGCCGGGTTGCCCAACTCGCGCGTGCCGGCCGCGCCCTCGTAAAGATTGCCGTTGCGGTCGGTCACCATGGCGACCACACCGGGGACGCCGCCATGGCGGTGAACGGATTGATGCAGCAAGGCGTCGAGCGCCTCCTTGAACCGAACTAGATTCATCGAATGTCTCCTGTAGCGAGGGTTTTGGGGTCATGGCCCGCCTAACGCTCTCCCCGGCGGGTGTGCGCCAGTCTAGGAGCCGTCTCGGCAGCGACCTGTCGGCTTGAGATAGTTTCGCTCATAACGGAGGCGGGCGAACAGCTTGGCGTTCAACATGTTAGAGGCTGTCTGAAAAGCGGTCCCCATGGTAGCTTCCGACTCTTTTCATGAGAGTAGACACGATAGCGGAGGGTTACCCTACCGATCTGACCGATGCGGAGTGGGCGGTATTGGAACCGCTTCTCCCGCGGCGAAATCCGGTGGGCGACCACGAACCACGTTACTGCGCCAGGTGATTAATGCGATCTTCTACGTCCTGCGGAGTGGCTGTCAATGGCGGATGATGCCGAAGGAGTATCCTCCCTATCAAACCGCGTATGAGTACTTCCAGAACTGGCAATTGGCCGGTGTCTGGGAGCGCCTGCACGAGACCCTGCGAGGCGAGGTACCGGAAGCAGCAGGTCGCGCTCGCAAGCCGAGCACCGGCATCATTGACAGCCAGACGGTAAAAACCACCGAACAAGGCGAAGTCCGGAGGTATGATGGCGGCAAGAAGATTCGCGGCTGCAAACGCCATCTCGTGGTCGATTTCTTGGGTCTGTTGCTGGTGGTAGGTGTCCACTCCGCTGGCATTCAGGATCGGGACGGCGCCTGATCGGTGCTCGAAGCCTTGGTGGCTGGCTTCCCGGAGCTGAAGCTCATCTGGGCCGACAGCGGCTATGCGGGCAAGCTGGTGGACTGGGTAGTCACGGCGCTCGGGTGACCCCTTTCGATCGTAAGGCGGCCGCGGAAAACCAACCGATTCCGGGTCCTGCCATGGCGCTGGATTGTCGAACAGACCTTCGGCTGGCTGAATCGCTCACGCCGATTGAGCAAGGACTTTGAGGTCTTGTGCGAAACCTCGGAAACGTGGGTGCGAATCGCCATGATTCAGCTTATAGTCAGGAGACTCGCCAAGGCGACCTGAACTTTTCAGACAAGCTCTAAGGGAATTCGTCTATCAAAATTACATCCCTTGGAGTTGCCGTCCACGCGTGTTTCCTCAATTACGGCATATCCTTGCTTTACAAGGGTCACCTAGGGATTGGTGAAACGAAGGATCGATGATGCAGGAGAACCGAAAAACCGACGTTATTTTCCAGTCGATTTTCCATCTAGCGCCTACCCTGTGTCTACCGCAACAAAAAAGGCTTACCGAAGAATCGCGCAAGCCTTGTTTTATATGGAGCTGGCGAGAGGATTCGAACCCCCGACCGGCTGATTACAAATCAGCTGCTCTACCGACTGAGCTACGCCAGCACTGGATATGGACAGCGCTTATTATATCACTAGAAGCCGGGAAATCAGTCGGCCGCTTCTTTTCAGTTAAAGCTTGACCAAGATTGCCACTTAGATCTTCCGTCTGGTCGGGCTGGTCGACGGACACCATTGATCATTAAACGAAAAGCTAAAGTAAACCTTTGACTTTTCTTTTCGACCGATCGGTTGTGAAACATTATGGTAAGTCATTCTATATTCTGTGACTGCTCCCGCATTTGCTCGATCAGCACTTTCATTTCGACCGATGCTTTGGTTGTTTCTGCGTCGGCGGATTTGGAACCCAAGGTGTTGGCTTCGCGGTTCATTTCCTGCAGTAGGAAATCGAGACGTCGGCCGACCGGTTCTTTTTGACGCAAGGCTCGCATTACTTCCTCCGCATGGGCGTCGAGTCGGTCCAGTTCTTCCTCGACATCCAGTTTCTGGGCGAGATAGACCATTTCCTGCTCCAGCCGGTCGGAATCCGGATTAGCGGATACCTCGGCCAGCCGCGCCATGATCTTCTGCCGGATGGATTGCATGACTTCAGGCATCCGCGCCCGCACCGCCAACACATGCTCTTTCAGTTTGAGGCAGCGTTCTTCCAACAAAACTGCTAATTGACGCCCCTCGTTTTCCCGCACAGCGGTGACTTGTTTCAGAACAGTCGTCAAAAGGTCGAGAATTTCGGCGGCGAGCTGTTCCCGGTCAGCCTCCGGCTCATGCAGGGCACCCGGCCATTTCAAGACGTCCAGGGCGCTGAAGGGGGCCAAGGGCCGGTCGCTCAGATCGTCCACCTCACGGGCTGCAGCCAATAGCTTGGTTACTAGATCGCGATATACACGGATGTCGGCCCCGCCTTCGACGCTCTTTTTGCTGGACAAGGTACAATCCAGGCGGCCACGATTGATGAGCGAGCCGATTCGGCTACGGGCGGCCGGTTCCAGAAAACGAAAGGCATCCGGCAAGCGCAGGGAAAGATCGAGGTACCTGTGATTGACCGAACGGACCTCCCAGGTAAAAAGCCAGCCCTGAATTTCTCGTTCGCCGCTGGCGAAAGCGGTCATGCTGCGGATCATGGAAAATCTTGCTTTATACTGATCAAGTTATGAGTTGAATTTACGCATTTAGTCGTCCCGCCAGTCTTAAACAACCCCTCACACTAGCCTTCTCCCAGGGAAGAGAGGATTATAGGCGGCTCTGCGTAAATGCTATTGAGAACATTCGAAATATTAAGCTGAATCCTCTCATGCGGAAACCCTGGCCAGGCTCTCCGGACAAACCTCCGAAAGAGTTGTACTTTCTGAGATCGGGGACGATCATCGATCAGTATATGATCGAGCGTCCTTTGGCCGGCGGCGGATTCAGTTCGGTCTATCTGGCACGTCAGCTGATGGATCAGCACCAAGTAGCCATTAAGGAGTATCTGCCGCGCCGACTGGCGCACCGCACGCCGGAAAATCATGTCGTGCCGAACAGCGAAGAGACTCGCCCGATGTTCTTGCGCGGCCGACGGCTGTTTCTGGAAGAGGCCAAGGTTCTCACCAAATTCAAACATCGCAATATCGTCGAGGTCTTGAATTTCTTTCAAGCCAACTCGACGGTCTACCTGGTGATGACGTTCGAGTATGGAAAAATCCTGGGCGACTATCTAGTGAAAGAAAAGAGAGGCGGGGTGAGCGATCAGTTTCTGCGCATGGTGTTTCCGGCGCTCCTCGATGGCCTCAGGACGATTCACCGGAACGGCCTGCTGCACCTCGATATCAAGCCGCAGAACATTTTGATCCGCTCGGGCGGCGACCCGCTGCTGCTGGATTTCGGCGCCTCGCAGCCCTACCCGTACGAGGAACAGGCTCGAATCGGCAAGGTTCTGACCAACGGCTTTTCACCCATTGAACAGTACCAGGACGACGGCGCATTAGGTCCGTGGAGCGACATCTACGCCGTGGGTGCCACCATGCGGATGTGCCTGGACGGCATCCCGCCTCCCGCGGCGCCGATTCGCGCTGAACGCGATAGCCTCATTCCGGCGGTTAAAGCGTTCAAGCGTCGCTATCCGCAGAATTTGCTGCATGCCATCGATTTGGCCATGATCGTAGATCCCGCGCAACGCCCGCAGTCGATAGACGAATTCTCGCGGCTCCTTTCTCCGGAAACCCTATCGGCCGAGAATTAACCAACCGGAGATCAGATCTAGACCTCCGTCACGTTACCGCGAAATCCTAGTCTTTAGGCCGCGTCTATACGTATTTAACTTTGTGACAGAGGATTGTTCCTCTGCGGAAGATGGCATAATGTATGCCAGCCTTTCTGAAAAAGAAAAATCAGGAACAGTCATGATGAGTGCGAGCATCAACGAACGCAGGCAAAACACAAATCAAATGGTCGAGGAGCTTCTGGAGGAGAGGCGGCAAGTTTGGTCCTTGTACTGCGCAATTGCTGGAATGAAGCCCTTTACGGTAGAGCAGCCCCTGGAGTCGAAAATCCAGGAATTTTGCCAATTGCTTATCGATTACATTTCGCTGGGGCATTTCGGGATCTACCAACGCATTATCGACGGCACCGAACGACGGCGGAAAGTGCTCCAACTGGCGGAAAACATTTACCCTCGAATCGCCGAAACCACCGATATGGCGGTGGATTTCAACGACAAGTACGAAACGCTGACCGGAGACAAGATCAGAACCCATCTCGAGAATGACTTATCCAAGCTCGGCGAGGAATTGGCGATGCGCATCGAACTTGAGGATCAATTGATTTCGACCATGATCGCCTGATTAAAGCCCTCTCAACGGGAGGAAGGAAGCCTTTGTAAACGCGTTGCGGCAACTCCGCCCAAGCTTAATGCACGATACGGCTGATGAACTATTGCACATACTGTGGAACCTCGCTTCGCAGAGGCATCCCCGAAGGCGATGACCGTCCGCGACACATCTGCGATTCCTGCGGGACCATCCATTATCAGAACCCCAAACTGATCGCTGGATGCATTCCGGTATGGCAGGACCGGGTACTGCTGTGCAAGCGCGCCATCGAACCTCGCCTCGGCTACTGGACCTTGCCCGCGGGCTTTATGGAGCTCGGCGAGACCTTGCCGGATGCCGCCCGCCGTGAGGCTCGCGAGGAAGCGAATATCGAAGTGGAACTCGATTCGGTGTACACCATTTTCAGCCTTCCCCATATTTCGCAGGTGTACGTGTTCTTTCGTGCCCGTATGCTGGAAGAATGCTACTCCGCCGGTTCGGAGAGCTTGGAAGTGCGTTTGTTCAGGGAAGACGAAATCCCCTGGACTGAAATCTCCTTCGAAACGGTTTACCGGTCATTGCGCTTATTTTTCGCCGATCGCAAACAAGGCAGCTATGCCTTCAGACTGGAAACTATCGCGCCGGATCAGCGCAGAATGGGGAAAGGCTAAGTCTTTTGTAGGGGCGGCATGAAACGAGACGCTCTTGGACGCCGCTTAGACAAGCGCCGGAGACGCCCGTCGCTGTTTTATCAGGGCTCAGGACAGGGTCCCGCCTAAACGCTTACTCGCACGTCCACACCGTCCGTCAATGTCCGCTTGAGGAAGCTCTGATTGACTCTTCCGCCGAAGCAAGCGATGTGCGTAAGTCATTGACCTAAAAAACCATCACACCACCTTCTCCCAGAGGCAAGGTGTCGCAAAAGTAGGCCTGGATAACGACCGAATCCCAGCAGTCCACGACAATGTAGGTTTCGTTCCTCACCCCAGCCTACTGTTGGCCTCACGACACCCTCCAAAGGAGAGGGCTTTTTCAGAGCTTCTTTAATAACGCACTCATTCGCTGCCCCATATCCGTCGGGGTATCGACGACGTCCACGCCCGCCGCTCGAAGCGCCGTCACCTTGCTCGTTCCCGTCCCCTTGCCGCCAGTGATGATGGCGCCGGCATGGCCCATGCGTTTTCCGGGCGGCGCCGTAAGACCGGCGATATAACCGACTACCGGCTTCGTGACGTGCGCCTTGATGTATTCGGCCGCTTCCTCCTCGGCACTCCCGCCGATTTCGCCGACCAGAATGATGCCCTTGGTCTGATCATCGTCCTGGAACAACGCCAAAAGATCGATGAAGTCGAGGCCCTTGATGGGATCTCCGCCGATACCGACGCAGGTGCTCTGACCGAGTCCGGCCTTGGTGGTTTGATGCACCGCCTCATAAGTCAGCGTGCCCGATCGCGATACGATGCCGACCGAGCCCTTTTGATGAATGAAGCCGGGCATGATGCCGATCTTGCATTCGCCGGGCGTAATCACGCCGGGGCAGTTGGGGCCGATCAGGGCGGTGTCGTAATGGGCCAGGGCTGCTTTGACCCGGAGCATGTGCAATACGGGAATGCCCTCGGTGATGCAAACGATCACTTTTATACCCGCATCGGCCGCTTCCAAAATGGCATCCGCCGCAAAGGGCGGGGGCACGTAAATCATGCTGGCCGTAGCGCCCGTTTCGCGCACCGCTTGCTTGACGGTGTCGAACACCGGCAAATTCAAATGGGTTTGCCCGCCGCGCCCGGGCGTCACGCCGCCGACCAGTCGGGTACCGTATTCCAGACACTGCTGAGAATGAAAGGTGGCCTGTTTGCCGGTGAATCCCTGGCAAATGACCTTGGTGTTCTTGTCGATAAGTATGCTCATTGCGCCGCCTCCACAGCCTTTTTCGCCGCCTCGTCCAAATCCGACGCGGTAATCAGCGCCAATCCGGATTGTTCGAGCAAGCGCCGGCCCTCCTCGGCATTGGTGCCTTCGAGCCGAACGACCACCGGCACTTGAACATGCACCTCTTTGACCGCTGAAATGATGCCTTCGGCGATCAGGTTGCAGCGAACGATGCCGCCGAAAATGTTCACCAAGACGGCTTTCACCTTCGCATCGGACAAAATCAATTTGAACGCCTCGGCGACTTTCTCCGCCGTGGTTCCGCCGCCGACGTCCAGGAAGTTGGCCGGCTCGCCGCCGTAAAGCTTGATGACGTCCAGGGTTGCCATCGCGAGTCCCGCACCGTTTACCATGCAGCCGATATTGCCGTCCAAAGTGACATAGCTCAAACCGTGTTGGCGAGCAGCGGATTCCTTGGGATCCTCCTGAGTCGGGTCGCGGAGCTCCGCCAAATCGGTATGGGCGAACAGGGCGTTGTCGTCGATGTTGATTTTGGCGTCGAGCACCAGTAACGCGCCATCTTCCGTCACTACCAGCGGATTGATCTCGATCTGGCTCAAATCCTTATCGAGAAACAGCCGGGACAGGCCGTTCATGATTTTGGTCAAGACGCTGACCTGATCGCCCTGAAGCCCAAGGGCAAAGCCGATTTCCCGGCACTGGTAAGCTTGAATCCCCGCGGCAGGATCGACCGTCAAGCTCAGGATTTTCTCGGGATGCTGCGCGGCCACGTCTTCGATATCCA
>Ga0196959_10000114_pt1 | contig 15956 bp, 36 predicted proteins | sample S1v_20metaG_FD_157521 | JGI IMG/M metagenome (GOLD analysis project Ga0196959, IMG submission 157521) | Soil microbial communities from Anza Borrego desert, Southern California, United States - S1+v_20 | ecosystem: Environmental > Terrestrial > Soil > Desert | place: USA: California | collected...
GCAATGGAGGAACCATGACTGACCAGTTCAACTTCTTGTCGATCACTGAGGACATGTTGGCTGCTGCACAGCAGGGCGACATGGATGGTGCTCTGAACCTGTTGCATCTGGCTGAGCAGATGCCGACCGTGTTTACGAACATCGCAAACGCGTTTGTGACTGTGGCGTCTCGGACGAACGACGATATGCCGATCGGGCCGGAGACGAAGGATGCGTTTTCGGAGGTCGCGGCGGCGGTGCAGCGGATCGTGGATGCGGCTGAGCAGGTGGCTCCGACGATGCGCCGTGAGCACGAGGCCGATATCGAGCGGCTGGAGAACCCGCGTACCAACGAGCAGGCTTGGGACGTGACCGCAAATGGCTGAGATCCACGACGAAAAGACGCTGCGGAAGGTCCACATGGGGCTCGCTGCTGCGGGTGTCACTGGTCAGGCTGCGACAGACGCGGTGTTCGAGATGCAGAATCAGGGGATCCTGTTTCGTGAGCGCTGCGTGTGCGGCAAGAACCGGCTAGACGAGATCGGGCATCGGCTGGATGGGCCGTGTGTCGTGGTGAAGGAGGTGGACCGTGGCTGACCGGCGATGGGTGAGGCACCAGCCCGACCCCACAGCGCATGGGATGTACTGCTCCTGCGGGGTGTTCTGTGGCCGCGGCATCGAATCGTGGCGCGGGCACCGCGACGACATCCTGATCCTGCACCCGGGTGCCGACACCATCGAACGCCGAATGAGTGACCTGGAGCGCTGGCGAACTGGCTTGGAGGCCATCGGCAAGGCGTACAGCAACGTATTCGAAAACGGCTTCCGCGCGGTGAAGTCGTTCGCCGATGCTCTTGCTGCCGACCTGCGACGCAACAACGAGGCCCGCGCTCGACAAGCCCGCATCGACACGATCGCGTTCCTGAACCGTCCCGTCGTCACGCCACCGAACCTGATCTCCGAGGAAGGAGTTACCGGGGTATGAGTAAGACACGGAAGGATCAGCTCCAGCTCGACTACGAGGCGGGGTTCACCGCCCGGTCCGCCACTTCTGCTGTGGCGCTGACGGCACTGGCGTGTGCCAGTCTCGGGACCTGGGCCACCGTCCCGGCATGGGTTGCTGGTGTCGCTGGCGGGATCGTCGCCGGTGGCGCGTTCGTCGTGTCGCTGATGGACCGGGCCGCGAAACAGCCTCACCGGGTCGCAACCGGGCTCGCTGTGATGGTTGCCATGTGGACCATCGGGGTGGTGGTGGTGCTGCACACCGATCCCGGGTCGTGGGGTGCCGCTGGATGGTGGGCTACCATCGCCGGATTCTTCACCCTCGCTGCTGTCACATGGTGGGTGCTGGACCGGTGCGACATCGCCGACGAGGCGCACCACAAGCGGATCCTGGACGGCGACCCGTCACTGGATCGGTTCGAGTTCGACCGGAAGCATCGTCCGACCGCGATGGAGTGGGTGGACCGGATCGAGCGTGCTATCCGTGTCCGGCCTGTGCCACGTGAGTATGGGGAGTGGGACAACGGCGGCGGGTTCACGCTCGTGTTCGAGATGCCGCAAGGCAGCCGGACGGATGCGTTCACGGCTGCGGTGTGTCGACAGATGGCTGAGGATGCCCGGTTGCCGCAGGGGTGCACCATCAGTGTCGACCCTGGGAGTGTGCAGGGGACTGTGTTGATGCGGGTTCAGACGAAGGACCCGGGGGCTACGGTGGTGGACTTCCCGATGGATCTGACACCGATCACGATCAACGGTGGTGTCCCGTTCGGGATGGACGTGCTCGGGAACACGATCTCGGCTGAGCTGCGGGAAGCGTGTGTCCTGATCGTGGGCCCCCCAGGATCCGGGAAGACCACCCTGTTGGATGCGGTGATCGCTGGGCTGGTGCGGTGTGCCGACACGTTGGTGTGGGGTATCGACTGCGGGAAACGTGGGGGCGCGTTCCGGCAGTGGTGCACCAACCTCCCTCCTGGTGCGGCGCGTGGCGTGGACATGGTGGCGGGTACCCATGCGGAGGCGTTGGCGATGATCGAGGCGGCGTTGCGGATCGCTGAGGACCGGGCCACCGGGTCAAAGCTGATGGTGATGTCGGCGGCTACCCCGCAGATCGAGATCGTGATCGACGAGGGCGCGGAGATCCTGTCGTATCAGGGTCAGGATCCGACGCAGAAGCGGTTGAAGGACCGGATCATCACGTTGATGCGTACGACCCGTTCGGCTGGTGTGCGGTTGATTTTGACGGCGACGGATGCGAATGTGGCGGCGATCGGGGATACGCAGATCAAGAAATATGCGCCGGTGCGGGTTGTGCTGACGGCGACCGATTCGGATGGTTCGGGGGTGGCGAAGCTGTTCGGGCAGGTTCGTGGCCTGGATCCGCGCCAGCTCCGTGCGAAGGGTGCGGGCGTGATTGATGCGGGGCATGGGCCGCAGGTGTTCCGGACGTGGCGTACCGATGACGGTTTGCCGGGTCGGGTGATGGCTGAGGTGTCTGCGTGGCGTCCGGTGTTGGATCGTAAGGCTGTTGCGGTGGCGGGTGAGGTGTACGAGAACCGTTGGGTGGATGGTGGCCTGTTTGGGGAGAAGCGGGAGCCGGAGGACCGGTCGAATGTGGTGGATCTGCGGCCTCGGGATGACCCGTTCGCGGATGCGTTGGTGACTACATCGGCGATGCGTGCGGAGGCGGCTCGGGAGGAGTCTGCGGGGTCGAAGCGGGAGTCGTGGAACCCGTTCGCGGATATGTGACATCACAGTCAGGGAAGGGGTCCAGGTCCGGGAAATTCCGGGGCTGGACCCCTTCCCTTTCGTGTGTCACGTGATATAGTACGTGGCATGTCAGATTCAGATCACAGTACCGGCGCGGGCCTACTGGTCACCGCCGAGGACATCGCGGGCCCGATGTGCAGATGTGGGCACACGCGCCAGGAACACAGCCACGCGGGATGCTATGGACGGGCACAGAACCTTCTGTGCCAATGCAGGATGTCAACCGCTGATGTCGATGCCGTCCACATCGAACGCATCGTTCGTCGCGAGATCGCCACCGAGCTGGAGCGCATCGTCCGCGACGAAGGCAACAACAGCCGGTACGAACAGATCGCGGCTGCCACGCTGCTCGACCGTGCGGAGGAGATCCGCAATGGCTGACCACACTAGAGAGTCGCTGGCTCGGCACATCGACCCAGCGATCTACACCCACATCAACCCGCTGACCGGCCAGACCTGGGAGGCAGCCCTAGCCGCTGCCGATGCGGTCCTCGCCGCTGGCTACGTCCACCGAGACGAGATCGCGAAGGAGCTGGACCGGCTCGCCCAGGACGAGGCCGAAGACATGCTGTCTGAGACCGACTATGGACCCGACGCCACGGTCTACCGGGCCGTCACCGTAGAGACTCTCCTGGAGCGTGCGGAGGAGGTCCGCAATGGCTGACGCGACGATCACCGTCACGGTCCCCCTGGACCGTCTCCCCGCCGTCTCTGCGGCGATCCTGGGGGTTATCGACTCCCCCGATCAGATGACCGTGGAGCGGGTCGAGGACACGCGGCGACCGGCCCGATCGGCTGACTGGCAGAACGCTGTACGCGAATTCTTCAAGCTCTACAACGGGGAACAGTTCTCTACGGGCGAGATCGTGGCCCAGATCGAGTCGAACGGTGTGCAGATCGACCGTGCCACCGTGTCTCGGTACCTGTCGCACCTCGTGTCACAGGGCTATCTCAATCCTGAGGGCGAGGGCCGGTACCGGCGTTACCAGATCAACCCACTCACGATGAAGGAGAGCTAGAGCATGAACACACCACTGATCGACACGAACATCCTGTTCACCGGAGGCGACGACACCCACGCGTGCTGCTCGTGCTGCGAGGGGTACTGCCCTCGCGACGAGGGCGACGTGAGCGACGAGTGGCTCGGTATGTACCGGCTGGACATCGACGGGGTGGCATACCTGACGGACCGCTATGTCGCGGTGCGTGCCGACGCGTGCCAGCCTGTGCCCGCTGGTGTTCCGGTCACCCCGACACCGGCACAGAAGGACACGAAGGGGAAGGGATTCATCGTGCCGGAGACGCGGCCCGGGGTGACCAGTTCGCAGATCACTGCGTGGATGTGGGACCGGATCGACCGTGCTGGCCTGTCTGTTCGGGGTGACATCGTGGGTGGTTTGCGGGTGCTGCATCTGTACCTGGGTGAGGGCCACGTGGGTTGGGTGATGACCGCGACTGAAGGTGCTGGGATCACTCTGGGTGAGCTGGCTGCGGTTAGGCGTGTGGCTGCTGCTGCGGGGATCTCGCTGCATGCCGCCGATCTGGCTATGCGGGCGGTGAGGGAGGGATGAGCGTCAAGGTGCGTCCGTCTGGTCTTGCGGTGGTCGGCTATGGGCTGACGCTGGTCGGGTTCGTGCAGGTTGCCGTGACGATCGCTCCGCATGTCGCGGACCGGATCCCTGCGGCTGGCACAGCGGCCCCTGTGGTGGGAGTCGCTGTGGCACTAGCTGCTGACGTCGTGTGGGCCGCTCTGGGCCACACCACTATCCAGGTGGCACGGACCCGGCAGTGGGGGGCCACCGCTGTGTTCGGGGGTGCCACGTGTGCCGCGATCCTGGCGTCGACTGTGTTGTTGGCGGCGGTGGGGCACATGGGGCCGTGGTCGCTGATCCCGGCGTGTGCGGCCCTGTTGTTGGCGGCGGATGGGCTGCGGAGCATGGTGGTTGTGTCGGATGACACGGCAGCTCGGATTCGTGGCATGGCTGCTGCGATCAGGGATGAGCGTGCGTTGGCACGGATGGAGGCACAGCAGGCGGCACACCGGGAGACGATCGCCGGGTTTGGGGAGGCGGCACGGTTGGCTGCTCGGGCTGGGTCGTTGGCGCAGATCCGGGTGCAGGTCGAGGCGTCGGAGGCCAAGGCGGCTCGGTCGTTGGGCCGGTCGGCACGGCGGCATGCGGAGGGGGCGGCACAGTACCGGGAGGTCATGCCGGGTGTGTATGGGCCTGCTGGCACGCCTGCGGCACGGTCGGATGCCACGGTGACACAGCTTGTGCCGGTCCCGGCCCAGCCTGACACGGACAGTGGCATCGTGGATGTGTCGGCTATGTCGGATGAGGAGAAGCGGGCGTGTGCTCGTGATCTGCGGGCTCGTGGGATGTCGTGGTCGGATGTGGCGGATGCGATGGGTGCGCCGCGTTCGAGTGTGCGGAGGTGGGCGTCATGACGAGCACGGAGTTGTCCCTGATCCTGGGGGCGTTCGCTGAGGGTGGCGTGTGGGGTGCCGCTGTCGGGCTGGTCGGGGTGTCGGTGTGGTGGCTCGCTGCCCAGTTCGGGCGCGTGTGTCCCCGGGACCGGGACCGGCTGTACCCGCAGGATGTGAAGGCGCGGCTCCTGCGGTCGGCGGGGTTCCGGTGTGAGCATCGCTACGGGTTCGTGTTTCGGTGTCGCCGACGTTGGCAGTTGGAGGCGGATCATGTGTGGCCGTGGTGTCTGGGGGGTCGTACGTCGTACGCGAACGGGTCGATCCTGTGCAAGTCGCATAACGCGCGGAAGGGTGGGCGTCCGCCTGGGCCTCTGTATGTGTGGATGATGAGAAGGGCGAGACGATGAAGCCGTATTACGAAGACGATCTGGTGACGCTGTACCACGGAGACTGTCGGGAGGTGACCGCGTGGCTGGAGGCTGATGTGCTGGTGACTGACCCGCCGTATGGGATGGCCTATGAGTCGAACCGGAACCGCGATAAGCGAAACATGAAGGTTGGTCGGCCCATCGCCGGAGACAACGATCTGGGCGCACGCACTGCCATGCTCGAAGCATGGGGAGATCGGCCCGCCATCGTGTTCGGCACGTGGCGCGTCGAGCGACCAGCCGCCACAAAAGCTCTCCTTGTGTGGCACAAGGTTGGCGCGGGGGGGATGGGCAACCTGTCCATGCCGTGGCTGCCGACCCATGAGGAGATCTACGTACTCGGGTCAGGGTTCGAGGGCAAGCGGTCTGATTCGGTGCTTTCATTCAAGCCGATCATGTCTGGCGACCGCGACAGGCCCGACCATCCGACTCCGAAGCCCGTGGCTCTGATGGAGCGTCTGATCCTGACGACCACCGGGGCCGTCGCGGATCCTTTCGCGGGGTCTGGTTCAACCTTGGTTGCGGCGAAGAATCTGGGTCGCCGTGCCATCGGCGTCGAGTTGGAGGAGCGGTATTGCGAGATCGCCGCTCGCCGTCTCGCCCAGGACACCCTGTTCGCGGGGTAGCCTGACCCCTACGTGCCGCGTCTTGCTCGCCGTACGTTCCGCCTTCACCCCCGGCGTAACCCACGCGCCGGGGGTGACGTGCGTCTACCGGCCCGGGAGACGACGAGACACCGTGGAGGTCGCGACAGTGGGTGGTGCGAAGCGGCGTACCCGAAGATAGTTGAGGGCCTGGGCGAAGCTGTCGAGGATGTCATCGTGGGCACCGTTGGGGGCTACCACCATCTCCGACCGGAGGTCTTGCAGCCAGGATCCACCCACGGTGGCGACCTTGTGGGCCTCCATCAGTGGGGTGACCGCTTGCCAGCGTTCCACTTTGCCGCCCAACGGTTTGATGGGTGTGACGCCGGGGATTTCGCGGCGTGTGGTGTCGACCATCGCTGCGCCGTTCGCTGCTGCCTCTACGAGGTGATGGGAGCACTGGGGGTAGCGTTGCACGGTCCGTTTGAACGCGGCGAGTTGTTGGGTGAATTCCCAGCGTCCTCGGATGATGTCGTGCAACACGTAGGTGCCGTTGTTGAGGGCCTGCCAGACGGTGCCTACGGTGTAGTCGCCGGAGCCACCGAACGATAGGTCCCATGAGGTGATCCAGGTGCCCTCGCCGAGGTCTAGGTCGTCGGGTGGGTCCTGGAGGTCATCGGCGTTGAACATGGAGCCCTCGGCGGGCGCTGGGCGTTGCTGGTAGAGACCGGCCCACACCATTGAGCCGACTTCTTCGCGGGTGCGTGCCCAGCGGTCGAGGGCTTCGCCTTCGGTTTCTTCGGCTTGGGGGGTGAGGAGGGGTTGGCCGGGTTCACGTCCCAGGGGGTCTCCTGGTTCGGCTAGGGCGGGTAGCCGGAATTCTTCCCACCCTTGTGCGAGGAGTTTGGCGGCGATGTCTTCCTCGTGCCAGCGGGTCATGACGCAGAGGGCGAGGGAGGCGGGGGCGAGTCGGGTTTTCGCGACGGATTGGTACCAGTCCCACAGGTTGTCACGTTCCTGTTCGCTGTACGCGGTCTTCGCGTTTTTGATGGGGTCGTCCAGGATGAGGACTTTCAACCGTCGTCCGGTGAGGGCTCCTCCGACTCCTCTGGCGATGACTCCCCCACCTTTGGTGGTTTCCCATTCGGTGACTTGTCCGGAGTCTTTGGAGATTTTGATTCCGAGCTGGGGTGCGTGGCGGCGTGCGTCGCGGCTGAATTTGTTGGCGAGGGTGGCCTCACTGGAGACCAGGCCAATGTTCCAGTCGGGGTGGTGGCCGAGGATGTGCAATGGGAGGGCGACGGAGCTGGTTTGGGACTTGCCTTGGCCGGGGGGCATGGAGACGACGATGCGTCGGGTGGCTCCGTCTGCGACGTGTTGGACAGCGGTTTCGAGGAGTGAGGCGAGGGCGTCGAGGTGGGGGCGTTGGTGGAAGCCGGTTTGGGCGATTTGGTGGGCGATGGTTTCGATGCCGGGGACTTCTACTACTTCGGAGAGTTTGGCGAGGCGTGCGCCGACTCCTACGAGGGAGCCGGGTCGGATGGGTGGGTCGTAGACGGGTGTGCTGTCTCTCATCGGCCGTCCTCTTCTTCGTCCACCCGGGCAGCCTCGCGGCACAGCGAATCGCCGAGTTCGAGACGTTCGTACGCTGTCAGGCTGTTGAGGTGCGTGACGAGGTGGACGTAGCCACCAGCGTGGATCGCGCGTGCGGCTTCCATGCACTCGTCCCAGTCGGGGTCATGCATCTCATCGGCGATGGTGTGCGCCAGTTTCTCGACGGCCTCGGGGGTCGGCTCGGTGGTGGTCATCGGCTGGTCTCCAGCTCTGCTAGGGCTTCGTCTAGGTGGTGGCCGACAGCGATCCTGTCTTCTGGGGTGATGCCTGCCGCGTCGAGGGCTTTGAACAGGGCCTCGGAGATGAGGTCGAGCTTGCGGGCTTCGAGGCGAAGCCTGCCTTCGTTGATGAGGTCGGCGTGGTCGAGGCCCAGCATTTTGCGGAGCCCGGTTGCGAGGGCTGCTAGTGCGGCGTCGTCGCCGGTTTCTTGGGCGTTGCGGATGCGGTCGGCGTAGACGGCTGCGAGGTCGTTGCGCCATGCGTCGCGGTCTTCGAGGTTGGGGATGGCGTTGCGGAGGGCTTCGTTGTTCCAGCGCCAGACGGTGACTCGGGCGATCTTCAACGATCGGGCTACTTGGGTGATGGTTTCGCCGTTGTCGATGCGGCGTGCGACTTCTTGGATGAGGTCGGGTTTGTCTGGGTGTGTCATGTGTGCTCCCCGCTGGTGGCTGAACGTGTGTTCAGCGTTTCATTTTCCTGGTTGGAGGGTACAGCCCGTTTCATTTTCCCTCCCCACCTAGTTGACAGCACGGATTCGCCGGGTGTAGTCTGTCCATACAGAGCAAGGAACACACCACGCCAGGAGTCACGATGAGCGCCACCTACCAGATCGGCACGATGGGCAAGGGCCACCTGCTGCACCTGATCGACGAGGACGGCCCGGTGTGCAACCGGGACCGTGACCCGTCCGCCCGGTGGGTCGACCCTGAGATCGTCGATGGTGCCACGGAGGCGACATGTCGCAAGTGTGTGCGTGTCGCTGGGCGTAGCGCCTGACCCAAGTGCTACCCCGTCGCGACGGAAGGGAAGACGTTGCGGCGGGGTATTCAACCCCTTCCCGCCGAACACACCACGAAAGCGAGAGAGACGATGGCACGACATGAGATTGCTCTTAGCCTGGCGGCCCCGAGTGACAGCCGCGAGCCGATCACCGCGAGCCTGACGATCACCGACAGTAGCGGCGAGGTTCTGCACGCGTACGACATGACCGAGCACGACTTCGTGGGGCTCCTACGTGGCCGCGTGATCAGACTGGACGATGTTATGAACTACCTCCACGCGAAGGCGGGTGCGTGATGCCCAGCAACGGACAACTGCTCGCGATGACCGGCGACGAGCGGACAGCCACCATCGAGAGACTCCGGTTTGAGGTACGCATCAAGTTGGCTCACATCGCGTGTCTCGGTGCGGAGCACGACATCCAGCAGTCGTTCGATCTGCGCAGCCTGGGCCGGTCGACGTGGGCGGACAAGAAGTTGGCGCACGCTGCTGACCTGTCGGCACTGGCTGCCCAGTTAACCGCCGACAGCATGAGGGACGGTGCGTGATGGCTGGCCCCACGATGGTCGAGATTGACCCAGACGAGTGGGATGAAGACCTCGATCTGGCTGATGCGCGACTGCGGGGCTTGCGTACGGCGATCATGGAGAACCATTCGCGGGAGCATGAGGGTGCGATCCAGTGGTGCTCGCATCCGTTGTGTGTGGCGTATGAGGAGCACCGATGAGCACCGCGAAGACACGCAGCGTGTGCGTGGGCGATGAGCTGTGGGCAGCTACTCAGGCGGTCGCGGCGGAGGGAGGACAGAGCGTCTCGGCGGTTGTGCGTGACCTGTTGACGGACTTTGTCGCGGGGAACCTTCCGGGGTACACGTCGGGATTCGTGGCAGGGAAGGCTGCGGCTGATGAGCGCGAGCGGCTGCACCCCGGGCGGCTGCTATAGACTGCCCTGAGAATTGAACATGCCCCGGCGACCGCTACCAACGGACCCGGGGCTATCGACCAGATGGAATGGAAGGTGGTCGACGTGGATGCTCGCATCCCATCGTACCGGAACGGACCGACACAACGCACAGGCGGGACCGCCTGATGGGCGTGGAGAACGTCCAGGCTGCCCTAGCTGTGAGCCACGACATCCGGGCTGTTCGGGATCTTCGGATTCTCCTGCACATGGCAATGCGGTCGCTCGACAAGCCGAACGGCAAGGGGCAGCAGCCCTATCTGTACTACGGCGGCGAGGATGAGCTGCTGGTTGCGGCCTACGGGCCGCGCGAGAGTTATCCCCGGTCGAATCTGACGCATGTGCGGGAGTCGATGAAGCGGCTTCGTGATGCGGGTCTGATCGAGCCGTTGAATCAGGCGCGGCGGGGTACTCGGCAGACGTGGCGGCAGGCGTATGCGGCTGGGTTCGTCTCTGGGGATAGCCTCCCCGGTTCAGGTACTAAAGCCTCCCCGGTTCAGGAACAGTTAGCCTCCCCGGTTCGGGAACAAAATGTACCCAAACCGGGGAGCCCTAGGAGGGATCAGGAGGAAGGGCAGGAATCATTAGCTAGGACTTCACCTGTCGACCAGGAGCCTTCACGCACCTACGCGGGCGCGGACGTGGCGAGCGAATCCGATGTCGATGGGGTTGAGAGGGGCCATGCGTTCGCTGGTAGGCCTGACGATTCGTGCCTGACGTGTGGTGGCGCGTATCAGAATCGGAAGCTCCACCCGCTGTACCTGCTGGCGGTGACGGCGTGAGGGCCAGGACTGGCGTACAGGCTTCGAGCGGGGGATTCCCTCCCCCGATCGCTGTTAGGCCCTCAGATCGCGTTTCCCACTACCGGCCACAGGTTGACATGCGCGATACTAGAGACATGACTCAGTACGCACACGCCAAAGCCCTCCACATCCTCGAAGACACCGGGCTCGACCCCGACGACGCCCGCTACGTCATGAAGCGTCTCTACGACCTGGGGTTCACCCACCAGGATCCCCACACAAGGGACCGAGGTGCCGACCCTCCGCAGCACCCCCGGAAGGCTGCCCGCGCCCAGCACCGGTCCGACCTGATCGCCCAGATGAAGGCCGAGACTGAGCAGGCCCGCGCCGAGCTGGCGGCGCAGCGTGAGGCGGCGATCGCAACGGAGCGGGCCCGGGAAGCTGAGGAGAAGGCCGCTCGGGAACGACAGCTCGCTGTCCAGGCTGTTCTCGCCGGGATGCCGTAGCAAAGAGAAGGGGGCCGGAGCATCCGCCTGGATCTCCGGCCCTCCCACTGTAGGAAAACACCACGACAGCAAGGAGCACGCCATGTTCAGCCCGAGCTTTGAATGCACCCTCGACGGGCTCGCGTCCGCCGTACGTCTGCGGTACACCGTGTGGGGGGGTGGCGGATCCGGTTGCGAAGACTGCCGTCTACATGGACGGGTTTCGGATCTCGGAGGCGGGATGGGCGGATCCGGAGGTGCTGCGGGCGAGGATCGAGATCATCATCGCCGATATCGAGTTGCACACGGCCCAGCAGGCTGCCGCCGCACTCAACTAGTTGACACCTACGATTCCGCATGAGACGATAGACCCATGAACACGCCACACACCACGTACACCGACCTCCAGATCGCCGAGACGATCCAGGCCGACAACATCGCCCACGGACTCGCCCTCACCGGAGCCCCCAAACTGGCCCGCGAGCGCGCTATCCGAGTCCTCGACGCACAGACCCAGCAGCGGGAGGCCCAGCAGCAGGAGGCCCCGCAGATGTGCCCGATGCACTGCGGCAACCCCGCCCGCGTCTGCAAGGCACGCGGACGCTGCGTCTACGTCGTGACGGACCGCCGTCGATGAGCGCCTCCGCATACTCCAGCGTCCCGCCCATTGTCCGGGTCAAGGACGCGGGTAGCCGAAACGTCGTCATCAACCTCAGTCACGTTATCGCCGTCGATCCACACCCGGACATGCCCCACCAGCACTCCAATGTGCGCTTCTCAACCGGTGAACACATCCGGATAGCCATGACCGTTGACGCATTCTGGGACATGCTGTGACCCCGGCACAGAGCCCCGGGCAGCTCTCCCAGACGTTCGGCAGGCCCCACCCGGTTCGGCCCGGGGCCTGCCCCACCTGCGGCGCATACCCCGCCTGCGAGAAGCCGAAGGGGAAGCGATGAGAGTCCCGATCGCCCGTACCGAGAACGACCCCGCCACGTTCCTAGCGGTGCTCCGAGAGCTGGAGAGTCGGCCCCACCGAGACAGCAAGGGCCGGGTCAAGCCTCGCCAGCCGAAGCCCGATGACGATGGCGAAAGTCGTTGACTACTGGGTGTACGCCGGGGACGTTGCACTCCTGACGTTCAAGTCCGGGGACAGCATCCTCGGGATGTTCACCATCCCTCCGGGGACCACACCCGGATGGGTTCTCGCTGACGGCGTACGGATCCCGACCCGGCCACGCACCCTCGACACCATCACCTTCGTCTACCAGACCCCTGAACACACCACGGAAGATGAGAACCATGACCAGTGAATCTCTCGGCTCGATCGCTCAGGCACTCGCCGCGATGCAGGCAGAAATGCCTGTCGTCCCGAAGGGCCAGAAGGCGACCGTCCCCACAAAGTCGGGCGGAAACTACAGCTACACGTACGCCTCTCTGCACGATGTCACCAAGGTGATGTATCCGCTGCTCGCGAAGCATGGGCTCGCGTTCACCTGCGCCCCTCAGGTCCGGCCTGATGGCACCGGCACCATCGACGGGATCCTCATCCACGACTCCGGCGAGTCGATCTCGGCATCGATGCCGTTGTTCGGTCGCACCGCCCAGGAGATCGGCTCATCGCTGACGTACGCGCGCCGCTACCTCCTCGGGTGCCTCACCGGGGTCGTAACCGACGACGACGAAGACGGCACCCTCGCGAACCAAGCGGCACAGGTCGAGGTCCCCGTCACCGAACGGACCCGCCGCCGCATGTTCAAGCTGTTCAACCAGAAGGGCGTCCCCGAACAGGAGCAGCTCTCCGGGATCAACTACATCACCAAGAGCGGCTACGAGTCGCGGGGTGACATCACCGAGAACGACGCCCAGAAGGTCATCGCGGTACTGGAATCCCGACCGGACGCTCCGCAACCCAGCCAGGACGACACGGAGGCAGCGGCCTACAACGATGCGGAGGCAACCCGGTGACCACCCTCCCCGTAAAGCGGCCCGGTCGTACGCTCCGGTCAGCGAAGTCGGCAGGCACCGCGATGGAAACCCTCGTGGCCCGCTACCTCAACACCCACGTCGATGACCGGATCGAACGCCGCACCCGCAACGGCGGCAAAGACCGGGGAGACATCGGCGGCGTACGCCACATGGCGAAACGGCTTGTGTTCGAGGTGAAGAACACCGCCCGGATCAACCTCGCCGGATGGGCAGCAGAAGCCGAGATCGAACGCGGCAACGACGACGCCCTAGCTGGGATCGTCGTCCACAAACGCCACGGAAACGCGAAACCCGAAGACCAGTGGGTCACGATGACACTCGGGGAGCTGGTGGCGTTGCTCAACGGGAACCGGGACCACTACGACCAGCCATAGAACTATCGAGGCCCCAGGACACTTCTAGTCCTGGGGCCTCGAACCGGTCCACCCATGAACACACCACGTGAACGGATCAACCAGAATCAGGATACCAACATGAACACCACCACCGCTAACCCCACAAAGACCCCCTGTCAGAGCGACCCGGCATTGTGGGACTCCACCGACCCGATCGACCAGCAGGAAGCCCGCACCGCCTGTGGGTTCTGCCCGGTCCGGGACGCCTGCGCCACATGGAGCCGGGGAGAGATTCATGGAGTGTGGGCCGGGAAGGTGATGGGCCGTACGTCGGTCCCATCCAAGACGGAGGGACCGCCGCGTCATGCTGCTACGTGTGCGTGGCCCGACTGTGCTCGCGTGTTCGAGGCGCGGCCCGGGAAGCGGTTCTGTTCGGAGGGGTGTCAGCGGAAGTCGGCGGCGGTGGCGCGACGTGTCGCGCGGGGTAACGCGCGGCTCCGGGAGCTGATGAAGGCAGCGTCGTGACAGAGGCGTCCCCTCGTCGGGCATGGATGGCGACGAGGGGACGGGGTTGAGGTTATCACCGTTCACCGACACACCCGATTAGTTGACAAGCCCGGTTCCGCATGGAATGATTCATGTCAACACACACCACGCACAAAGGAGCCAGCAATGGTCACCATCACCGCCACCCGCGATGACAACACCCAGAACCTCGTCATCGTCAACACCGTCGAAGACGCCGAAGCGTTCCTGGACCGCCTCGCCGGATCCTACTGGGGCATTCCCGGATTCACCGCGAAGCGCGAAGCCGACACCCTCACCATCCTGTGCAACACGATCGGCGAAGGCGAGCGGATCGCCAGCATCTACCGCGCCACCCCCGACGCCGCATGAGCCGCCGACCACGCACCTACACCGACCGCCGCGAGACATTCCTGATGATCGTCTCGTACTGGTTCGGGTTCGCCGTGGGCGTAGGGCTGACCCTGATCATCGTTCACGACTACCTCTAAGGAGCACCACCACCATGACCGAGAACGCACCCGGAGCCGACCCCATGCACACCGGCCAACGCCGCCGCTTCGAAGTCCCCTCCACCTGGATCGCCGACAAGACCGGCTACAACCGGCAAGGGATCTACCGGATGCGGATGCGAGGCAACCGCGACAAAGGCCCCATGCCCCTGGAGCGAATGAACCGCATGGAAAAGGCGTTCGGATGGCCCCAGGCCGACCAGTTCGCCGCGATCTCCAAGGGCCGCTGGATCGAAGAGTTCGAGAAGGTCGTCGCGAAGGCGTACGCCGCCGAGCAGAAGGGGAAGTGATGGACCCGACCGCGATGGACGGCACGTATGCCGACTACGTGAAACACGAGGAAGAAGTCCAGCTCGGGCAGGAACCCAACGCCCTCGCCGACCACACCGACCAGGAACCCTCCCCCACCCCTGGTCTAGAGGACAGGATCGGAGCAGTCGTCAAAGAGATGATCGACGCCGGTAACTATTTCTGGGCGGGACGTGTCGCTGACGCACTCGCCGACAACCCGAAAGGCTGACCATGACTGGACACACCACACCCGCCATCGCCGATCCTGCCGCCGCGCCGAGCGTCGAGCAGATCGCCGAGGTGATCGACGGGCTGTACCCGAACATGGATAACCAGGAGGCCATCGGACGTATCCACGATCTGTACGGCACCCCGGGGGACGCGGGCGAGACGCCGAACTTCTCTGAGCCGAAGCGATCGCCCGAAATGCAGGCCGCCGCCGATGAGGCCGAACGTCGCATCCAGGCAGAGAACCGCGTGGAAGAGCTGGAGGCCCAGATCGAGCGGCATCGGGTCACCGCCCAGGAACACGCCGTAGCGAACGGCGGGTGCGTACCGGCCAATGCCTACAACGAACTGGCCGAGAACTACCACGCCGAGGTCGAGCGCCACAAGGCCGCGCTGGAGGCAGCCAAGTGGCTCCTCCGCGCCCGATCGAAAGCTGTCGAAGCCGAGCGGGAACTGATCGCCGCGCAGCGAGCCCTGGAGACCAGGGGTACGGAGCGCTTCGAGGCGCAGGAAGCCTTCGAGGCTGCCCTGGCTGCTGTCGAGGCCGAAACGAGCGAGGAGGCCGGGGCATGAGGAAGCCATCACGCATCTGGCGGATCGGTTCAGCCATCGGTGAAGGGGTCATGTGGGTGCTGTACGGCCTGCTCCAGGTGGCCAGCGTCGTCCTGGACGCAGCCCTGTGGTTCTTCACCTTCAAGTGGCTGGACGACGTCCTGTGAGCGCCCCCACCTATCGACCCGGCGACATCGCGATGGTTGGCACCATCCCCGCCGTATGGACCTGGGACGCCGACCAAGGGTCCTACGACTGGATGGACCCGGACGACGGGCAGTTCTTCGGGCCGTTCGCCGCAGAGATTGTTGGCCCGGTGCTCGGGAACGTCGCAGACATCGCAGCAACCGAGCAGCGGAAGTACGAGGCCGCAATGAACGACTACGCCGACCACACCACCCACGGAAACTCCTGGATCGAGGAAAACGAATGACCACCACCTTCACCATCGGCACCCACAACACCAACCACGGAGCCGCCACCTTCAAAACGTTCGCCGACATCATCGGCTGGCAAGAAGTCGACACCCCCACCGCAT
>Ga0196959_10000120_pt1 | contig 15205 bp, 16 predicted proteins | sample S1v_20metaG_FD_157521 | JGI IMG/M metagenome (GOLD analysis project Ga0196959, IMG submission 157521) | Soil microbial communities from Anza Borrego desert, Southern California, United States - S1+v_20 | ecosystem: Environmental > Terrestrial > Soil > Desert | place: USA: California | collected...
ACCCGAGAGGTTCCCAACAAAGCCTTGCAGCCCCGCTTTCACCTCGTCGTATTTGGTCTGGAGTTCCGTTTTAGCCGCGGTTAAAGCGTCTTGAGCCTGAGACCCGAAAGCCCCCGCGGTTTGAGTCGCCAGAGCGGGCAGTTCGAGGTTTTTGTAGGTCTTTTGGGTGTTCTCGATGATCTTGTCGAGACGCTGGGTAATCGCTTCGTCCTTTTGGTCCGCCGCATCCTTCATCACCGTATCCGGTACACAGGACATTTCGGAGAATTCGAAATGCTGGCCTGCTTCGCAGTCCCCCTTGGCCTTGCTGCAAGAGCCACCCGGCGTCGAATAGTAATTCGGCGGACACTGCCCGGAAGACGGGCATTTGATTTCCGACTGCGGCAGGTTCGCCGCTTTCGGATTGCAAAGACAGGCGCCGGTCTGACACATGCCACCCGAAGCCGACCCGGTGCCGGATGACGAAGCGCCACCGGAACCGGACGCACCGCCCGAGACACCGCCCGAAACGCCCCCGGACGATCCGCCCGAGGTGCCGCCCGAGGACGAATTTTGCGGATAGGTGGCCTTGCCGCAGTCGGTACACTGCCCGCCCGTGGGAGGCGTAGGATTGGGATTGGGCGTGGTTCCCGCTGGCGGTTTAGGCAGCGGCTTCGGATCGAGTTGCCCCCCGTAGCAGCCGGCGAGCCCGTTGACGGTGCCCCAGACTTTCCCATCCGGGCAATTCTGAGGCCCGAAGCAGCCGGTCAGACTTTGAGAGCCGGTCGAAGGCGTGCTAACGCCATAGCCGTAATACTGACCCGGAGGACAATCCGGATTGTTCTCGCAATAGGGCGCGAACGTGGAATCTTTGTTACCGACCAGATGCTGATTGGGTCCGCAGGTGGGCGGATCGACCACGCACCGCTTGAGCGCTTCGTTGTACACCTTGCCAGCCCCGCAGGAGGGATTAAGGCATTGGGTTTGATCGGGGCTTAAAAACTGCGGCGGTTCGCAAATCGGCGGCATGAAGCACGCCCCGGTGACAGGATGATGGATTTCACCAAGGCCAGGACAGTGAGTGGGCGTATCGCCAATGGTGCAATTACTCGGATAGTCGTTCTGATACGTCGTCCCATCAGTACCGCACGCAGGGACAACAATACAAACGGTTCCCGATAAGGTCCCCCCTTGAGGACAGCTGTACCCCTCAGTTTCACATTGATAGGTTGAGTTGTTCCAGGTATACCCGGATTCACAGACATGGGCTGTCGTATTTTGTCCCATGAAAGCGCCGTCCGAGTTCCTGTAGCCCGTACACGTCACAGGCGGGGTATACGTTCCATGATATGGACCACGAGCCGCCCAACTTCCATCGCAAGACGTTTGCGGATCGGCCGAGGTCACACAATACTGATTCGCCGCGTTACAGGTCGTGTATTGAGCCGAACCAACCAGAGTGCCGTAAGAGGCTGGGTACTCAGCCGCAAAGCCTAAGATCGGAAAAAGGAAAAGGGCGAGCATAAGCCCGCCCCGGAGGACTCCTGTCCCGTTCATCACAGTTGCCCCGACTGGTAGCCGTAGGCGAACATGGCCACGAACGTACACGCGAGAACAACCGTGGTGACCATCCGGCCCCCTCTTATTTAGAGAGCCATTTGTAAATGAGCGCCACGCCCGTCAGGGTCGCAGCCAAGGTGATGATACCGGCCACCACCAACTGCACCGAGGCGGAGCCATCGGTAAAGGCGGTGGTGACGGCGGCGTTCTGAGCGGCGGCGATGGCGTGTGCTTCCATACTGCCGAACAGCGACAGGAAGGTGACAAAGAGAACCGCGAAGAACTGCATAAAACGCTTCATTTTCAACACTCCAATCATGGATTAACTAAAAGGCGCTCGGGCTACATCCCCTTGCGCCAGGCTTGCATCATTCGCCCGACGTAGTGCCCGGTGATCCATGACACGATCAGCGCCGTGAACACGATCGAAAAGAACGCTTCGTCAAAGGTGAACAATTCTTGAAGGACCGCGATCAAGTTGTTGATCGAGGTCGAAACGGCTTGAGGGTCATCCACGGCAATCCAAGTGCCGGTGCAGGTCGGAGACGGCCCGGTTAAATCCAAAGTCCCATCACAAAAAGGCGCTTGAATGGCCATCGGTTAACCCTCTCTCGTTGGGAATCGCTGTTCAAGCCGGCGTAAATCCCGGCGTTTTTCAGCCCACCGAACCAGCAGAAACCAACAATCACGGAATACGTGATAGGCAAAAACGGCAATAAAAGCCCCACATCCAGCAGTAAAGAGATCTGCTGTAACCAACACAACCAAAGCAGATTGAACCGCTTCGATGGTTTCTTGAGTGCAGGCCGAGGTGTCCATTAGCCGTTGGTCCCGGTTTTCGGAGCCGGCGCCGAGCCGGTCTTCGGGAGGTTGAACAGGGTCTGGAGCCGGTCCCGGTCGAGGTAGCTCTCGCCCTCGATCCCATCGACCCGGAGCCGGGCCTTGAACCTCGAGCTGCTGCGGAAAGAGACCAGGAGCTTGTATTCGCCGGGGAGGCCCTTCTCTTTGAGGACGCCGAAGAGCTCGTAAGGCATCGAAAAGCGGATGATTTCGAAGCCGAGCTGGTTGTCGTTGCGGCCGCTGGTCTTTTGGGCCACCACGAGACTCCCGCCCTTGGCGCCGTTTTCGAGTTCGTAGCGGCTGGCGCCGATGACGAGGGCGACCGAGGCGCCTTCCAGCGGCTGGTCGGGGACCTTGGCCGAAGCCTTGGCCGTGGGGGATACGTTGAACAGCGCCTGGAGGACATCCAGGCTGAGCTGGCCTTCGCCCTTGACGCTGAGGACGGTTTCACTGTCGCTTTCTTGGCCGCCCCGTTCGGTTTCGAGAAGCACCTGGAAGACGCCCGGCACCTGTTTTTCCTTGAGCTGGTCGAAGAGGTCGTAGGGCATTTTGACCTTGTGGACGGCGAGCCCTAAGGTGTTGGGGTCTTCGTCATCGCCCGGTTGGAGGAGATAGATGGCGCCGCCGGTTTGGCCGTCGATGCGGTAGCGGTTGGCGCCGAGGACTAAGGTGGTCAGGATTTGTTGCATGGTCGTGTCTCTGCCTCTATTGCATTGGCCGTCTTTTCTTATCCGGTGTACTAGCCGTGACGGGGGGCGGCTAGGCCGTCGTTGAAATCGGGTCCGCGGGGTGCCAGCGCGGCCAAGCGGTCGCCGTAGATGCGCTTCAGGTCCTCGAGGAGTTCCGAAACGGGACAGGCGCCGACGATGGACCCGCCGTTGCCGTCGGTGAGTTCGTAGCGGACCGAGGCGAGGCGGGTGGGCGAAGGCTCGGGAGCCTTGGGCCGAAGCGGGAACCAACTCAACGGATCGGTGCCGCAGTCACAAACCCCTAAGCCGCCTTGAGGGCCGGGTTTGGAGGCCCAGAGGCGAACCGTGCCGCAGTGGTCGCAGCGGTAGGCGGTTGTGTTGTTTCGAGCGCTGTCAGGCTCTTTAGGGAGAGGGGCGGCTCGCTGGCTTAAAAGGGCAGCCTGCGGAACCCCTGGGGCGGCGGCGCCGGATTCCGAGGAACGCTCGATCTCAGCGGGGCGCGAGCCCGCGCTTGAACCCACGGGAGCCGGATTGGGAACGGTGAGGCCCCAGGGGATTCCGGAGCGGGCGCGGTAATCGTTCGAGTGGCGACGAACGGCGGGAGAAGAAAGGGAGGCCGTCATGAGAGGGCCTCCTGAGCGGCACCCTTTAGGAGGCGATCGGGGGGAAGCGCCTCGGGGCCGCTCGAAGTGGGAGGCGTCGCCGGAGGGTAGTAGTCGCCGAGGAAACGCCGGTTGAGGCGCTCGATGTAGCCATTCACCAAGGCGACCAGGTCGGTGTCGGCGATGAAGAGCTTTTGCAGGGCGTGGAGGTGGCCCATGGCGTCCTGGTAGGCGGCAAGTTCGAGATCGCCGCCCCTTGGGCGCTGGCGCTCGTAGAACGCGAGGGCGTAATCGCAGAGTTCCTGGATGGCGCTGACTTTGACGGTGACGGTTTGGCCGACGGCTTTTTTGGTCGCGGTTTTCATCGTGTCCCCCTAAATCCGACCTACGACGACATGCCCACAACCCGGATAACTCGCACGTATCCGCTTAATCTCAGCAAGCGCCATTGACCAAGTGAGTCGATTGCTCGTCCACCGGCAATGCTGTTGTATCCATGAAACACGATACAAAAACACCGCCTTATCAAGCTGCTCGCGAATCGATAACTGTTTCATCGTGTCCCCCGGTTCGATTACAGGAAGTTGTCGGCCTGGAAGGCTTGCGCCCACATCAAGGCGACGTTGACCAGGCGGTGTTTGCCGATGACCTTGGAGGGGAGATGGCCTCGGTCGACCCAGGCGTCGACGATGCCAATCGGGACGCCGGAGAGTTCGGCGTAGCGTTGCCGGGTGATGTAGGCGATCGGGATCTGGAGGGGCGGCACCGAGGGGGTGACTTGACCCAAACGTTCGTCTTCCATACGCTTCCTCTTCAACAGTCGCTTTGCGTGGCTATGGGTGGCATTTGCTCAATATATGGTACATAGTACCACGGTATGTGATACCACACAAGGTACGTGGTACCACACCCATTAAAATAATCAGCTATATGGAAGATGACTTTGCAGTCAATGAAAGAATAAAGACGCTAAGAGAACACTTAGGGCTTGGAAGAAGCGAATTCGCAAAGGAAACCGGCCTAAAAAAAGACTCGCTACAAAACATCGAGCAAAAGAAGCAAAAGGTCTACACCTGGCAAGTACAAGCAATTGCTTCAAGATGGCCAAGCTATAAGGTATGGCTGGTTTTCGGTGAAACGCTTCCTGAGGTTGGGCAGATCAGCCCCGAGATCGAGGACGCCAGAAGAAATCTAAACGCGGCTGGCTGACCGCCTCCAGGGTTTCCGAGCGCTGGAAACCTTCGCCCAGCCGAGACTACGGGGGAAGACGCTTAGCGTCCGAAAAGAAGATGGGAAAACAATAACAATTAGGGGGGGCTAAACCGTGTCGGATAGGATCATTGACCCAAACTGGGTATCTCTCAAATTTCCGTGGCTCCGCTCACGGGTTCCGAACTATTTCATCCCCGTCTCAGCCGCTTCGGTTCGGCTGGAACAAGCGATGTATTTCCATCGGCCCTGAATCCCTTCCTGAGGGCAACAACACATGCAAAACAAACGCTTAGCATTTTGCACTCCAGGTTATACACCTCACCGGCCGGTGTTATACACCTGGCGTAGGTGCCTAATACAAAGTTAGGCCCACGGAGGGAACGAGTGATCAATACTGTACCCGAGACTGAATCATGAATGATCTGCCGAAACCCATTGCCGAGCTCGTCGATGAATTGGTCGCAATGCCAGGCGCGGTCGCCGTTGTTCTGGGTGGCTCGAAGGCACTAGGGTCTGGCGATACGGGGAGCGACTGGGACTTTGGCCTCTACTACCGGGGCACGATTGACCTGACCGCACTTACCGCCCGAGGTGTCATATACCCCCCCGGCTCGTGGGGTCGGGTGATGAACGGTGGAGCTTGGCTCCGTTGCGGTGGCGAACGAGTCGACGTGCTTTTACGTGACCTCAATACCGTCGAGCTTTGGACCCAGCGTGCGGAGCAAGGCGAGTTCGAGGTGGATCATTTACTTGGATATCTGGCCGGGGTGCCGACGTACCTCCTGACCGCAGAACTTGCCTCGTGCCGGGTTCTCCACGGCAGCCTCCCGGCGGGGTCGTTCCCAGCCAAGCTTGCCGCTGCGGCACCATCATGGTGGCGGTTCTGCCGATCATTCAGCCTCGACTACGCGCGGATGCACGCCCGGCGAGGCAACCGTGCGGGAGCGACAGGACAAGCAGCGAAGGCAGTCATGGAGGAGGCACACGCGATCCTGTGTGAGCAAGGTCGTTGGGCGTGCAACGAAAAGCGGTTGATCGAAGCCGCAGGCTTGGCTGGCCTTCACAATCACTTCGGGCAGGTTCCGTGCGAGCCGGAGAGTCTTGTCCAGTGGGTTGACCTCATTGCGGGTCAGCTCGGGGTATCGGAAAACGAGATCGCACCCTGGAATGATCGGGCCTAATAAAATAAAGGGGTCAGGCTTTGTTTATTTGCCTAATGCCCAATGGTTCAAAGCGTTCGTTTCCGACCGTGCTTCATTTCGTCCAGCAGCCGCTCATTGACGCTTCGCGCATGTTCGATGTCCCAGATCCGGATCGCTTCTTCGAGTTCGACCTTGCCTTCGTCGACCATTTTGCAAAGGCCGACTCGTAGGGCATAGAGCTTGATGATAAGCGGATCTTCGGGGGTATCGGCCAGGTGCTTTTCCCACTCCGCCGCCTTTTCCGGATCTTTGCAGTAGTTGACCGGGCGTTCTTCGGCCTGGAGGCCGAAGGATACGGCCAGCATCAACATAAAAAGCGCTTTCATTCGTCGATCGCCAGGGATTGGATAAGGATGTTTCGAGTATAGCCAAGCTTCAATAAGAAACCCGGCCGCGGGGTGCCAGCCGGGTATCTAGCATGCTGCGAACTACAAGACTCGCTCGCTATTCCATCACTTTCTGCCTCACCGCACTGGTGCTTACATGATGGCTCTCAAGATATATCCATGGCTGAATCAGAGTAGCAGGAAGCTCCATCATCAACCTATCCAGATTATTGGCATATTGTTGGACGCTGAATAAGGGTGGAGGGAAGAGCCGCCACCAGCATATCCAGATCATTGCATCCGATCTGGTCGTTACCAATGAGGTTTAAGTACCCCAAAGCGTGCAGTACAGTGAGTGGCCAGACATCAACGACGGCGTTGTTCGATAAATCCAGCTCTTTGAGTTGGACGAAGTTCGGACCGTTTGGTCCCCAGCTGGTGAAGACCTGGAGGTCATCGATGCCGTTGCCGGCGACATTGAGCCGGGTCAGCGTGCCGCCAAACGGCATGAGAAAGTCGAGGCTCTTGCCACCGTTGGGATCGGTCAGGTGAGTATTGCCCAGGTCCAGTTCCGCCAGGGCGTAAGGCTTGCCGGTCTCCCAATTCGTCAGCGGCCCGAGGTTGTCGAACGAGCCGATCTCGATGCCGTTGAGCCCCAGACTGGTCAGTCCCCGGTTCATGTCGATCACCGGACGCACCTGCCAGATGTCGAGGCTCTGGTTGCCGGAGAGGTTGAGCTTGGTCAGATTGTGCAGCGGACTAAGGGGCCAGACGTCAACCAGGGCGTTGTTCGATAGGTCCAGCTCTTTGAGTTGGGCAAAATTCGGGCTGTACGAAGAACCCCAGCTTCCCAAAATCTGGATGTTGTTAATGCCATTGCCCGCGACATTGAGGCGGGTCAGCGTGCTGCCAAACGGCATCAGAAAGTCGAGGCTCTTGCCACCGTTGGGATCGGTCAGGTGAGTATTGCCCAGATCCAGCTCCGCCAAGGCGTAGGGCTTGCCGGTCTCCCAATTCGTCAGCGGTCCGAGATTGTCGAATGAGCCGATCTCGATACCGTTGAGCCCCAGACTGGTCAGCCTCGGGTTCATGTCGATCACCGGGCGTACTTGCCAGATGGGGAGGTTCTGGTTGCCCGAGAGATTGAGCTTGGTCAGATTGTGCAGTGAGCCGAGGGGCCAGACGTCAACCAAGGCGTTGTTCGATAGGTCCAGCTCTTTGAGTTGCATGAAGTTCGGGCCATTCGGGCCTGGGCTCGCGAAGACCTGAATGTTATCGATGCCGTTGTCGGCGACATTGAGGCGGGTCAAGGTGCTGCCAAACGACATGAGGAAGTCGAGGCTATGGCCGCCGTTGGGATCGGTCAGGTGGGTGTTGCCCAGGTCCAGTTCCACCAGAGGGTAAAGCTTGCCGGTCTCCCAATTCGTCAGCGGCCCGAGGTTATCGAACGAGCCGATCTCGATGCCATTGAGTCCCAAGCTGGTCAGTCCCCGGTTCATGTCGATCACCGGACGCACCTGCCAGATGGCGAGGTTCTGATTACCGGAGAGATTGAGCTTGGTCAACTGGTGCAGCGGACTAAGGGGCCAGACGTCAACCAGGGCATTGTTCGACAAATCCAATTCGCTCAGCTGGACAAAGTTCGGGCCGTTCGGTCCCCAGCTGGCGAAGACCTGGATATTGTTAATGCCGTTGCCGGCGACATTGAGCCGGGTCAAGGTGCTGCCAAACGGCATGAGAAAGTCGAGGCTATGGCCGCCGTTGGGATCAGTCAGGTGGGTGTTGCCCAGGTCCAGTTCCGCCAAGGCGTAAGGCTTACCGGTCTCCCAGTTGGTCAGCGGCCCGAGGTTGCTGAATGAGCCGATCTCGATGCCGTTGAGCCCCAGACTGGTCAGTCCCCGGTTCATGTCGATCACCGGGCGCAACTGCCAAATGGCGAGGTTCTGATTGCCGGAGAGATTGAGCTTGGTCAGCTGGTGCAGCGGACCGAGAGGGGCTACGTCAATCAAGGCGTTGTTCGACAGATCTAGCTCGGTCAGTTGGGCGAAGTTGGAACCGTTTGGACCCCAGCTCGTGAAGACCTGGATATTGTTAATGCCGTTGCCGGCGACATTGAGCCGGGTCAGGGTGTCGGCAAAGGGCATCAGGAAGTCGAGGCTCTTGCCGCCGTTGAGATCGGTGAGCTGAGTATTGCCCAGATCCAGTTCCGCCAGGGCGTAGGGCTGGCCGGTATGCGGGTTGGTCAGCGGTCCGAGGTTGTCGAACGAGCCGATTTCGATGCCGTTCAGCCCTAGACTAGTCAGTTCCCAACTCATGTCGATCACCGGGCGCAATTGCATGAGCGCCACACGACGGTTGCCGGAGAGGTTGAGCTTGGTCAGATTGTGCAGCGATGTGAGAGGAGCCACCTCGATGAGGGCATTATTCGACAAGTCCAGCTCTCTGAGTTGGCTGAAATTCGGGCTATTCAGCTCCCAGTTCCAGCTTCCCAAGGCATAGATGTTGTCGATGCCATTGCCGGCGACGTTGAGGCGAGTCAGCGTGCCGCCAAACGGCATGAGAAAGTCGAGACTCTTGCCGCCGTTGGGATCGGTGAGATGGGTGTTGCCCAAATCCAGTTCCACCAGAGGGTAAGGCTGTCCAGTCTCCCAATTGGTTAGCGGCCCGAGGTTGCTGAATGAGCCGATCTCGATGCCGTTGAGCCCCAGACTGGTCAGTCCCCGGTTCATGTCGATCACCGGACGCACCTGCCAGATGGCCAGGCTCTGGTTGCCCGAGAGGTTGAGCTTAGTCAAGGTCTGCAGTGAAGCGAGTGGCCAGACGTCCTGAATATTATTCTTGCTCAAGTCGAGCTCAGTGAGACTGAAAAGTCCCTCCAATCCTTCCAATCTGATGATATTCCGACCGGGACATTCCAACTGGACGACCTGTTCAACGTACTGCCAACCGTTACGATTGGCCTGTTCTGTTAGGCAGTTTTGCAGATTGGGGTCTGCCATGGATGGCAAAGGAGTTTCCGCCTGCGCCGCAAAAGAGGCAAAGCATGTGAAAATAGCTATAGTCATTACAGAGGTACTGTGAGTACCAAAGAAGAATCTGGAACAGCGCATGTGCAATTCTCCTGAATGGCGCTTTTGCCACGTGACAAGCCGCTAAATGCGGCAATCCCCCAATCCTGCAGCATGGACGCTACGCATGAGCGCAAAAAATTAGTAGCGCCTCACAATGAGGCTAGGCACGAAGAAGTATAGATAAAGATACGTAGCGGATAGGCTGGGCTTCCACGAAACGTCAACCCAGCTGCTACGAGACTCGGGGGATCGATTCCGTAGCAGAGAAGATGTCAGGCTTTGGTTGTTTGACTTAGGTCCCATGCTTTGGGGATTCCTTTTCCGCTATACGTCATTTCGTCCATTGGCCGCGTACGGTGTTCGCATTGAACATGCATACATGATATGTATACTAGGCGCATGGACATCGAATTCGATCCCGAAAAAGCAGCCGCCAATCTTCGCAAGCACGGTGTCAGCTTCGCTCACGCGGAAACGGCGTTACGCGATCCGAACGCCTTGACCATCGAAGATCCGGATGCAGAAGGCGAACAGCGTCTAGTGACGCTCGGCATGGATGCGTTGGGGCGAATTCTGGTCGTCGTACATACGCCGCGCGGGGATCGGACGCGCCTTATTTCGGCCCGAAAGGCCAGCCCAAAAGAGTGTGAAGCTTATGCGTGACGAATACGATTTCAGCAAAGGCCGACGCGGCCCGGTAATTCCTTCGCCTGGGAAAACCCGAATCACCATTTTCCTGGACGACGACATCATTGAAGCGTTCCGCACCAAAGCGGAAGCGGAAGGAAAAGGTTATCAAACCCTCATCAACGAAGCGCTACGCGCAGCCATTCAACCGGAGAACGCGCCGATCACCCAAGAAACCCTACGGCGGATCATTCGAGAGGAGCTGCATACTGCATAGTTCTGAGAAGATGTCAGGCTTTCGTTGTTTGACTTATGTAACCCTGTCAACGAAGCGTCAACGGCAAAGCGGCTTTTTGCCTCGTTATAGCGCCCCTTCCCTTTTTAAATTCTTGTTTTCAGTAGCTTTAGATTGCTTTGCGTCGCATCGCAACGCTTTCATAATGCGGGTGTCGGCGGTTCAAGTCCGCCCGTAGCTACCAAATAAATTAAGCCCTTACGCGAAAGCTAAGGGCTTTTTTATTGTCCGTGGGGCACTGGCGGGGCACTCACCCGCAACACATCACAACAAAGCCGCCCCGGTTCCATTCCGCAAAATTGAATTTTTCTGCCCCTGAATCTCGGGACAAAAGCCACAAAAGTACCCCGCGAGTACCCCGAATTTTTCGCAAACTGCCCCGTGATTGCCCCACGGTCTGAGCGCGTCATTTTATATGATTGATAAACAATAAGAATGTTTATCACACATCCGCATTACTTATGCGGTGCTGCTCGTTTTTGGGGTTTGTTGTAGTCTATTCGGGAAGGTGGGCCGAACGTGGTAACGACACGTCCGACCCGGACCCGCACACACACTGGGGGCAATGCGGGCCACTGTCATTTTATCAATTCCCGCACCTGCCCCACGCGACAAAAGCCACAAAAGTACCTGGGGGCACTCATGGCGAACATCGAAAAACGCACCACGCAAGACGGGAAAACATCCTATCGGGTGAAAGTCCGGCTCAAAGGCTACCCGGCTCAATCCGCCACGTTCGACCGGCTGACCGATGCCAAGAAATGGGCGCAGCAAACCGAAGCCGCAATCCGGGAAGGCCGCCACTTCAAAACGACCGAAGCGAAACGGCATACCCTGGCGGAACTGATAGACCGCTATACGCGGGAAGTCTTGATTAAGCACCCTAAAGCCGCCGAAGACCGGAAACACATTTTACAGTGGTGGAAAGAGACTATAGGGGCTTACGCCCTGGCGGATATCACGCCTGCCCTACTCGGTGAATACCGCGACCGGCTGATAGCTGAAGGCCGAGCAAATGCAACCGCCGCTAAGTATCTAGCCATTTTGAGCCATGCCTTTACAGTCGCCGTGGGGGAATGGGGGTGGCTGGAAGTCTCGCCGGTAGGCAAGGTGAAAAAGCCAAGCCTGCCCCGTGGCCGGGTGCGTTTCCTGTCTGACGATGAACGCGCCTGCCTACTGAATGCCTGCCGTGAAACATCGAACCCATTTCTTTATCCAGTGGTGGTGCTGGCGCTATCGACCGGAATGCGCCAAGGCGAAATCATGGGGTTGTACTGGCGGGAACCACGAAAAGCGCCCGAGCATCGCGCCTGGGGCGTTGTAGACGTGGGCGCGGGCCGAATCACACTACACCTGACCAAGAACGGGGAACGGCGCGTAGTGCCGCTGGTAGGCCATGCCCTGGAATGCGTTCAAGAACTTGCCAAGGTGCGCCGTCTGGACACGGACTTGCTGTTTCCCGGCAAGACGAACCCGAACGAACCTATCGACTTACGGCAACCGTGGGAAACCGCCCTGAAACGGGCTGAAATTGAAAATTTCCGCTTCCATGACTTACGGCATAGCGCGGCAAGCTATCTCGCCATGAACGGCGCGAGCTTGGCCGAGATTGCCGAAACTTTGGGGCATAAGACCTTGCAGATGGTGAAGCGCTATTCCCACCTGTCCGAAGCGCACACAGCAAGCGTAGTGGAAAGGATGAACGCAAAGATTTTCGGATAGCGGAAAGTTGCCACAAAAACCACAAAATTCGGATGCTGGGACGATGGCCGCCCCGGTGCTATGAACTCATAGGAAAACTATTTGCTCTAGTTTGGCAATGTACCTGGGGGGGGATATTCAGCAATGAAGTTTATTCACGTTCTACTCGTTCTGTTATTGGGAGGCTGTGCCGCGAATTCTGGAGTGGTTCCGCTGGGGCAAGATACATATCTGGTGTCTCGACAGGCGGCAACAGGTTTTTCCGGTGCTGGAACACTAAAGGCTGAAGCGCTGAAAGAAGGAAATGAGTATTGCGTCAGCCAAAAGAAAGTTATGCAGGTAATCCATACCGAAGAGGCTCGCCCTCCCTACATCTTTGGTAATTTCCCAAAGGCTGAAATTCAATTCATGTGCTTGGACCCGAATGACCCTGAGCTTTCGCGCCCGAAACTGCGGAAAGATGCTGACACCACAATTGAAATCCGAAATTAACAGGCAATTCGCTAGCAGGCTTTAGGAGAAATTTCAGACGCCGGGACGGTGGCCGCCGCCCCGGTGTCCTAACCACAGCAAACGATAGGGGTTTGTATGGCTAACGAGATTCTACAGGATTGCGTTTCCGAGACGCTTGTCCCGTACGAAACTGCGGTAAAGCGTTTGGCGCGCGAGTTTTGGGCCACGCCCGACGAGATTGCTATGTGGGTTGATATAGGTGACCTACAGGCATTCGATAGGTATGGCCGGAAAACGAAGCGCATCCCCCCTTCGGAAATGTTTTTCCTGCAATCCGAGCTTGACGACTTCAATCCCTATACCTGTTCCAGCGGGCGCTGGCTTACCTATTCCCAACTGATAGGCCGATGGTTATGCGGTTCGCATGGTCAGGGCGAAGCTTATCTCAAAGAGTTCATACAGGGGCGTCATAGCAAATGGGAAGCGGGGTGGGCGCTTGCGCCACTCTCAAAGCCTGGGGCGCTTATTGCCTATTGCCCTCTGAAGGGCATAGCAGACGATATTGAGCGGGGAATGTTCCAGCTCAAACAAGTGGAGTCCGTTGAAGACGAGCGCCCTGAGTTTCGACCAACGTACATTAATGACGACCGCATAAAATACGCACGCAGTCTGGCCGAACTTGCTAAATATGACGAATCCTTGGCTGATATAGAAGGCGCACGCGAATTCTGCACGGCAGACGGTTTCACAGATTCAAAACTTATGTGGGATATGCTTGAAACAGCCCGCAATGGCGGGGATTTCGTCAAATGGGATTATTGGTTTGGTTTGCCAATCTGGACGGCAAAAGAAGCCTGCTGCCTGCTGCATTCGATAGACCCGAATTATTGGGACAATCCAATACCGAAAGACCCAAGCTTTGCCCATATTCTCAACGACAAACGCAAGCAATGGGTTTCCGACATGATTCGCCTTGCGGAGCGCGAAGCCGAGGTAGGTTTAATCCGCAACAAAATGCCACCAAGCGAATGGGCGGAATGGGCGAAAAATAAAGGTTATTGGTGCAAGCTTAACCCAGAATTTCAAACTCGCGTCGTCGAATCTCGCCATCACAACGAACTAATTGAGGTTGTGCCCAATAATGCCACTTTAACTAACAGGGAAGGTACGGTTACACGTCCACAAATTAAGCAGATATTCACAAAACTTACTGCTGAGCAATGGCGTGGGCATTTTTCAAGAGAAAACATTAATGGGCTTGAAAAGGCTAGGCTTGGCAACAAAGGCAAACCAACTTATCAACTATCAGAGGTTCGGCGCTGGCTGGAATCTAAAGCACTTTACAAACCTGCCGAAATTGAAATGGCTTTGCGGCAGTATCAAGAGCCTAATGGCGAGCAGACAAAACCAAAGAAGAAAAAGAATGTAAAACCAAATCCGTTTGCGGAATTCATGCCTAAATAACGTGCACACATAATGCACAAAAGCGCACATAACGGCACGATTTAACTTTTTACAGTCATAAACATAATCTCTTTTCGCAACAGTGGGCCACAAGCCGCTGGAAACTTCGAGTAATTACGAAACGCGAAAGAGGTTATCCCATGTCGAGAGACACGCGCTTACAGCGATTTTCAATTGCCCATCGGGAACATGGAGTTGGTGAGTGGGTCTGAGAGGGCATGGCACCGTACTCTCTTGATTTACGTCAGAAGCTGCTTCACGCGTATGAGCGCTGGTCGGGTTCGCAACGCGCGTTGGCTGAGCTTTTTGGCGTCAGTGTCTCGTTTGTGGAGAAACTGTTACAGCGCCAGCGTGCCACGGGCACCGTGGTGCCCAAACCCCACGGGGGCGGACCCAGCCGCCGGTTAGATGCGGCAGACGAGGACTGGCTCCGGCAGTGGGTCCACGAGCAGCCTGATCTGACGCTGGCCGAACTGGGGGAGCGCTTGGCTAACGCCACGGGGAAGCGGACCAGCGTGCCGACGCTGTGCCGGACACTGGCCCGGCTGCAACTGCCGCGTAAAAAAAGTCGCTCCATGCGTCGGAGCGCGATACGGAGCGAGTAACCCAAGCCCGTGCCGAATACCAGGCGCAGGTCCGTGGCTTACCGCTGGAGCGGTTGAAGTTTATCGACGAATCGGGCGTCAACGTCGCCATGACCCGCCCCTTTGGCCGTGCCCCACGTGGAGCGCGAGTCCCCGATGCGGTGCCCAAGAATCATGGGCGGAATGTGACGGTCCTGGGCGCCTTATCCTGTCGAGGTTTGGAGGCCGTCATGACCGTCGATGGTCCGACCGATGCGGCGGTGTTTCGGGCCTATGTCGAGCAGGTGCTGGCGCCCACGCTGGTCACTGGGGATATCGTGGTGATGGACAACCTGAGCGCCCATAAAGTCGGAGGTATCCATGAAGTCATTGAGGCGACCGGCGCTACCTTGCTGTACCTGCCGCCGTATTCGCCGGATTTCTCACCGATCGAACCGTGCTGGTCGAAGCTCAAGATCTATTTGCGCACGGTGAAGGCCCGGACTCGCGAGGCGCTCGATATGGCCCTGACCGGTGCCCTCAACACGATCACTGCCGCCGATGTGCGCGGCTGGTTCACACACTGCGGCTACGCCTTACAGTAGATTGAAAATCGCTGTA